>ERZ860322.24-NODE-24-length-101803-cov-30.992698_pt1 | contig 101803 bp, 154 predicted proteins | sample MGYA00509979_ERZ860322 | MGnify/ENA primary metagenome ERZ860322 (study PRJEB30046, sample SAMN00715217) | human gut metagenome | study: EMG produced TPA metagenomics assembly of the A metagenome-wide association study of gut microbiota in type 2...
CATAGCGACATTGCGACGCTCTTCCTGCTTCTTCAAACGGTCCTCCAGAGTGATTTTAACAGGCTCTGAAGCCTTTTCCTTCTTGGAATCGATCAGTTTATCCATGATGCTCTTTTTGCGCGCATTACGGGCCTCTGCGCGAGCCTTAGAGGCAGCATATTTAGCCTCTTCGTGAGCCTTCTTTTCAGCCTTTTTCTTAGCCTTAGCATCGTCTTTCGCTGCAGCGATTTCTGTATTTTTTACAGCAGCCTTAGACTCTTCCTTCTTAGCTGCCTCAGCCTTAACTGGTGTAGTTCCTATCTTAGCCTGAACCTTCTTGAGGTTCTTCTTGTTATTCTTCTTTGACATAATTTTGATAATTTAATGTGTTAATAATGTTATTTTTAAGGCAAGGGATTCCTTATTTGTGGTTCGTGTAAGCCTCGATCTTACTCCTTTCGGCGACCCTTATATTTGTCTCGAACTTATAGTACTTAAACTGTCAGATCCATCTCGAACTTGTCTGCAATAGTGTCTTTAATCTCAATAGAAGTCTCATTATTAAACTTCTCGAGATTAGCGTCAAACTTATTTGCTAGTAGTTGCTGATCATGGATAAGCTGAGCAATCTTAGCTGATGAGAATACCTCACGCTTAGGCATAGCTTTCAATCCCTTTTTTGCCTTAGTTGATGGATCAAGTGTCTTGATCATCTTAAGTTGTGCTATTGCCTCCTTTGCCTCACATGCTGCGAAAATACTATAGTTATTTGTCTTCTTAAAATCCTCGTAAGAGAATGTAGTTGTACCTGTATTAAGAGCTACCAAAATACCCTTAATCATAATACGCTTCTCACTAAGCTGTACAATCTGGTTATACAAGCTCTTGAGATCTAAGCCAGAACCCTGCTTTGCTGCAATTGCCTTCTTAGACATGAGGTTCTCTGCTCGAATAATTCGCCAATACTTATTGATAATGATATCAATGTTCTTACGAATTGTAATGATGTTTGCTGAGTTCAATTTAATTGATTTCTTATTCATATAGTTTGATTAAAATTAAACAATTTACTTGAATCAGCCATTTACCTAGTTCCTATATTACATATAACTGTAATAAAGAATAAAAGACATCCATTGGCAATCCTGCCCCGCAGGGCGGATTACCTATTCTCCGCAGAGAACGTTTAAGGATGTCTTTTAATATAAACTAATAATATCGTCTTTGTATTTCGTTATAAACAATAACGGCAATACCATGCATGAATGTGTACTCTTCTGCTCGCAGTTCATACACCATTCCCGCAGGAATGTTTCTGTTTATGGCATTACACGTTTAGCGTTTACAATTCCATACTCCAACTCAATCATTGGTTTACCGATGCAGTCTTTAACCTGCAAAACTTCTTTACGTCCGTTGATATTGATAACAATTTTCTCAGGATACTCTTGCTGAGCGTTAAGCCTTGGCCCTGACACCCGGGACCCCGCAGGGTCCGCTCCTACGCCATCAGCAATGCTAGAATTCTGACATACTTTTGTCGCAACATCATACAGTCGTTCTACGACCCAGTTAAAGTTTTTGTCTTTAACTCCTTTCATCACAATTTCTTGTGATAGTCCTTCCATAATGGCTTTTTGGTTAAGCCCTGTGGAAAGACTCACTAGTGCATCCCATACCTTGAGAGCGAAACTCTCAAATGGTAAGGTTTGCTCGCAGCCGATTATCTTGTTCCAGAAATGAAACTTAGTTGAACCCAGAGTAATACTACCATCATCGTTAATGGTATAGATTTTGTACTTCTCTGTATGGTCCAACTTTTCATAAACGGCTGCTTTAATCTTCGGTTCGGAGAGCATTACAGCAATAAGCTTAACACTCTTCTCAGTTAAAACAGCCTCCATGAATCCTACGCGATCTTATCAGCTGGTTTTGACTCTGCCTTCTGGCGCTCGTAATCAGCAATGATCTTCTCATTTGCTGAAATGGCAGATACACACTGTGCCTTAGCCTTCTGCAACTGCTCGATCATGGCGTCAAGACGAGCTATCTCACCACGGTTGAGGTCGTTAAGAATGCCACCCAAATCCTTAGGATCTGAGAACACAGCTTTAGAATTCTTGTCCTTGAGAGCGTTCTGGACAGCCTCCTCAGTGGTCTCACCAAACTTGGTGCTATTCTCACCGAGAGGAATATCGATCTGGTTGTCGGTGCCCTCATTGAGACGGCAAACGACGTCACCGATTGCGTTCTGTTTTGTTGCCATGGACTCAATCGTAATATAGCCGATCGAGAAGCGACGAGGCGAACGATTGAGCACAAGGTTTACATTGGAGCTCTGCTTAGCCTGCTCCAAAACCTTGTCATGGTCTGGGTTGAACATACGGGTCTGAGGAGTAAATACGTCCTGACCAAACATTTTCGCACCGAGCATGCTCAGTGGGGTACGATTTGACTTAATAGTTGTTTCCACGATGTTTACATTAATTTCTGACATAATCATATCCTTTTTGATATCGTTATTGATTAACTAACGATATGATTGAAAAATATGGTGTATTTTGGCTACACCTTTGCCGTTGTTTATTGAATAAAGCAACGCTGATACGAAGATACTCGGTTACTACTTTGCTTACTTAGTTTCCTAAAGGAAGTTCTACTATTGTAGACGCTTTATCTAGACTTAGCTACACTCTTCCTATTGCAACAATAGGGCAATAGGCTTGCAGCGGGAATTACATACATATGATGCAATTAACATTTACTGGTTTATCCAGGCCCATCGTCTAAAGCTTTGAATGCTTCCTTTGCATAATCAAATGCTGAACTGTTTTCTGCTATTTTGTTCACGTTTTTTTCTAACTTAACTATTCTAATCTTCGTTGGTGAAATTTTGCAGAGCAACTAACACTCATAGAATCTTAGAATTCTTATAACCCACGAAAATATGTAGAATCTCGGCCGTATTTCCCTTACTATACTTACAAGATATTCCTACACGATTGTTATTAAAGCAGATGATCTCTACTGCTAACTTAAAAGCGACTGTCAGCTAGGTCTCCTTACTACGGTACTCGGCTTATGGCATGTACCCAGCGGTTGGTTATCGGAATGTCTCAGGACCAAACCCATCACAGACTTTACGGCTTTTTGTATCTTTGCTGATATTTGCAATTTTTCTGTACCGGTATTACTACCTCCTATTTATAGTGCACGAATATTGGGAATTCAACCCATACATTTCATTTTGTCACCCACTTATAACGTAATATACATGTATAGAGACAGTATACACATATAATATACACAGTCGTTTTACAACATAGAATATAAGCTGCCCATCAATTTCCTGTATTGCTTCGAACCTTTATGTTTACATATACTGTTGCGCAGTATATTTTAGCATGGTTGGCATATCGGTTGGCACTCGATTTCTTCACCTCAAGCCCTTACTTACAACGTAAGATTCACTCTATGAAGGGACATCAATTTTTGTTAAACATGTTATCTTTTAAACTTTCTAGGTTTTCATAGCTTATATCTCTTGCATACAACATACGCATACATAATATACCAGCTTACTACTCTGTAGAGACTATATAATATTGTATATCATAGTGCAAATAAACTATTAGTCTAAATCATTTTGGATGAAAGTGGAGGTCAAATGATCCTGGCTGGATATATCTCGAATCAACTTTCTACCTGCTTTGCTATTTCTTATTCTAGGATAGCTCTCCATCAATTTTCTTTGACTGTAACGGAGTCATCGATCATAGTCTCATGAACGATTTAATTTTCATGGAAATTGGCTGTAAGTTCGGATTACCTAACATCCTAATAATACAACTGGAATAGATTTTCACCGCGATCTTCACCCGCGTACGATACTCCCGTAGAGCTTCGATTAAGGGGCTGCCCAACCCTTGCGCTTGTTTTACTTTTATATACCGCATAAACAAGAAAAGCCTGGCGGTCACAATCAGACACTTCTACCCCATCCCTGGCACCCCTTCAACGGAGTTGTACTGAATCGAACAGTAAGGTTTTGGTATAGTCAGCAAACTCATTTAGTTTACTCTGTGTGGTATTACTCCCACAGTATTGATGCAGTTTTTCGGCCTTTATACTAGCTTTGGACACTAGAAACACTACCTACGGCTAATAATACTTCTATATTGTTTGGGATATCCTCGGTTCTTCCAGCACCATGCACCATACCATGTATGCAATTCTGTTCACCTACTGGGGACCAATATAGTTCGTCTCGTGTAACGTTTGTATATGCTTAGTATTATCACATATAATTACGATACGGTTCATTATGCCCTTCTTGGGACTTATGCGTTTTTAATTACACTACATCTTTTTAAGGTGTATTCAGCCTCATCCAGCTTGTCTCCAGACGGTTCTCACAAGTCCAGCTGTGCAATTATAGGAGTTGATACAACGCTTCTCCTACCTATATCAAACTGTTTCAATGTTTGATACATTTCATCCTACCTTTTGAGTGATCTCGCTCTGCAAGACAGAGTTAACATATTCTCGGATCCAGTTAATGTTCGTACACAGGCTAATGAGACCTGCTATATGTACTTACCTAATTATAGTGTGTAGGGTTCTTATGTTTACTTACGCACATTAGAGGCGATTTGGATATAATCACGGAGCTCTCCCTTACGAATGGTAGAGTCATAATTAGTGGAGTCGACCTTTTCTCCAGGTTCCATAATATACAGAAGTGGTACATACGACGTATCTGTCTTCTTAATTACGGTGCGTTTAACAATTACCTTTGCAGGTAACTGTTTATGATTACAAGCTACAGGCTTTTCTACCCTAACGGTATCATGCACTGTATCAGGATTAGCACGTTTCACCTGACCAAACAAATGGTCCATTGGTTGCTGTACAGTAGATGCTGCTACTGTCTGCACTGTCGTTGGAAGAGAAACATTCTTAAGATCGGCAATATTCATGCCAATAGTAAGAAATGCTGCCCCTAACAACGTGATCACTAATTTTTTCATACTTTGATAGTTAAATTATTTGCGTTCACTTTGCCATTGGATGTCAAAGGCTCTTTTAATGCGACCAACTAGTTGTGAACCAGTTCTCTTAATTGGCCGTATTATTTTTTTACCTGAGCCTTGGCTTTACCTTTGGCTTCCTTTTTCTTATCCTCGGCTGCCTTCTTATCAGCTGCTTCCTTAGCAGCCTTTGCAACAGCCTCTTCCTCAGCCTTGATCTCCTCATCGGTCTTGAACTCCAAGTCGACGATATTCTCCTTGGCATAACCTACGAGTGGATCAGAAGGATTACGGAACAGATTAGAGATGATACCTGCATACTGTGTAGCGTTATCCAGCATAGAGTCAGATTTAACCTTAGCCATCATATCTGGGGTAACATCACGATAGTATGCACGCTTAATGGCGATAACAGTCTTCTTTGCGAAGTTGTTACCATCCAAGAATCCCTGCTTCAAGCCCTCAACGAAGCTACCAGGCGCTGCAAGAACTGCTGCAGTAGCCTTGTCGGCAAATGCGATATTCTTGTTAGCTGCATCAATGTGCTCCTTGACACGATCCTTTTCTGGCAGCTTGTTCTCTGCTTCGAGCAAAGCTTTGCCCTTTGAGCGAACATCGTCTGCACCAATGATTACAAGACACTTTACAGCGTCTGCAATCTGATCATCGGTATACTTGCATACGCCGGTGTTCTTGTCAGTAGAATGGTCGCGAAGCTCACAGAACGCAGACACAGGAGATCCTGACGTAGCGGTAACATTGAAGAAGTGAGCACCAATTCCATAAGTAAGCGTTCCGACACGACCCGTAAGCTCAACAATCTTACGAAACGTATCATGGAAGTTCATGTTCTTGATGCGCTCAAGATCATTCTTTGCAGAAGCAAGAGCCTTCTCAGCGTTAGCCTTATACTCTTTGTCCTTAGTCTCCTTGAGTGTCTTCTCAGCAGACTCGATAGTACGCTTAGCCTGAATAGAGCGATATGCGTTATAGAAGTTCACACATTGCATGATGCTATCCATCAGCTTAGAGTCACGATTCATAGCCAAGAAGCCAGACAAAGCTTCCTTGAGCTCTTCTTCGTCCTTGATCTTTGTAGGATCAAAAACCTTACCTGCTGTTGCAGCACGAGCCTTAGCATCCTTGTCAAGACTCTTTGCAGTCTCTTCGGACACCTGTACAGCTGAAGCTGTAACTTCAACTGCTTCAGCATCGTCTTTTGAAGGCAAGAGCTTTGTGTCATCAAAGCTTACACCAATCTCCTTCAAAGCCTCAGTAAGCTCTGGAAGAGCAGCCTTACGAATTACAACAGCGAAATCGCTTGAGCCATACTTGACCTCGTTACATACGCACACTGCGATGCCGAGGGCGTTAATGTGGTTGATCTTGTCGATAGCTCCCTGTGGGAAACCAGTATGCTCAGCAGCTTTCTCATCCAAGAAAAAGCGTTCGTGAGTCATTTTCAACAAATCTACCTGGTGGTTACGATCCATGCTTGACCCACCTGTTGTTGTGAGCATAGCTGCAGCTTCAACAGCTGCATCTGCATTATTACCACCATTGTTGTTATTCTGAGCAACTTTTACATTGCCCTTTCCATTCTTTTTTGCCATTTTGATAATGTTTTTAAATGTTATTTACTAAAATTAATTAATACTTTTCTGGGCAACTAACTTAAATTCAACTTGTGTCGAATATAAAGTTCGTTTTTAACCAATCTCGTGGAGGTTTAGTGAGCACGTTAATATGCTCGTCTTCACCCAAGTTAAGCACAGTAACAGTATCTACTACAATTGTATCCTTACCTGCTGGTTTTGTCTCAGCACATGTACCAGCGCCCTCTGAGGGTTCCAAAGCCTGAAATGAGCACGTCGGTGCCAGCATGGAATTTGCAGAAGATTTAACTGTACTGGCTTCACTTTTATGGTCAACAAAGGCATAGTTGACCATACTCTTACCGGTAAAACCGAGCAAGAGACTTACGAGAATGATCCAGAACAACTTGTTGCTCTTATTGTATCTTGCGAAACCAAGAGCTACAAAAATCGAGAGAATCAATAATAAAAGTGAAGTCATTTTTGTTAAACTTTTAAGTTATTTTTAATTTTCCTACGAGTGCGACTTAACGCAGCTTTTATAGTGCCTGTAGGAATTTTCAGCACTTTGCTAATTTCATCAACCGTAAGATCTTCTACGTAAAATAAATTAAAAATCTTCTGTGTCTTCTTTGGGAGTTTTTCAAATTCCTTTAGAAGAGATTCGTACTCAAGAAGATTGACAAGATCTTCTTCTTCTGAAGAATTAGTTAATTCGACAGGTAGTCGGCCTGAGTCTTCTCCTAATTCCATGGATTTCTCCTTTACTTTTCGTAGATAATCTATAGCTGTTCGATTAGCTATAATTCTCAGCCATCCGCCAAAAGACGAATAATCTGTGAATGTCGAGAGTTTTTGGTGAACCTTAAGAAATACAACATTTGTAAGATCTTTAGCTTCATCCATGTCATTCACGTAACAAAAGAGCACGTTGTCAACGAACCCTTTGTAACGGTTAAACAATTTATTAAACGCTAGCTCATTTCCCTTTTGAGCTTCTTTTATGGTCTCAATCTCAGATTGAGTGATACGCTGATACTCCATATTGTGGAGTAGGGGAGATCTCTCTCACCCTACTCCTGATAAAACGGAAGATCGTACACCATCTTTTGACGGTATAACGACCAAACGTTGTTGACGAAATTGTTGAAAAGGATTATTTTCAAATCCTTTCCTCCTGTTTTCATTTCTACCTTTTCAAGTAGTCCTGAACCGATACGCATACGAGTTGTAAGTGTTTTGAACTTCATAGAATTGGTTAAGACTATCGTTTTCATAATCCAATCACCAACTCTACGCAAATGTTCATTACAACAGTATTCGTATATACAATCTTCGTCTAGGCTATCTCCAGCACAGAATACGTGCGCTCCATCAGTAAAACCTTTTTTAAGGTTATTATGGAACCAGTTAATCACATCTTCTATATTCTCACTTTTATAGCCTAACAGACTAGCTCTGTAAATTAGCATTTTAGGGAAATACTCCATTTTTTATTTTGTTTAATTAAATGTTTTCTTAATAAACTTAGAGAAATCTTCAAAATATTCATCTAGAAAACTAGCTTTTTCTGACAATGCGTTATCAAATAAAGCCATATTGCCACATTTACATGATATGTTATAATAGTTTTCTAGGTACTTATAGTTCTCTTGAAACCATACCACCCAGCTATTAACCCATATCCAAAATGCTCGTTCTCCAGAGTTAAATGTTTTGTTGATACCATCCAAATTTATAGAGTCTGCAAAATTAAAATTTTGAGACCCCTCATGTATTCCAAGAGCTTTTCTTAATGATGCATTCTTTTCATCTGTTCGAGGTGTTCCTCTTCCAGTGTTATAGATTGCTACATTTTCTTGGTATACACGGTCTATCCATCGCGTTTTTACGGCATACTTAATTCTTTCGTGTGGCTTCTTACCTATATTAGATAATCTGCCAAACTCTGTACACCATTTGAATGCGAGGTTGACGACATAAGGACACCTGTCCTTTATCATCGCTTTATATCCCTTTGTCATAACTAATAGAAAGGAAATGGGGAATCGAACCCCAAATCCTTTTCTCCACTTTGGTAGGAAACACCTAGACTAAACTTACGCTACGTTAGTATAGTCTACAATGTTATTTACATTGCCGTTTAATTTATAGTATAGTGCTTAATGTATTTATCTCCTCTGTCTGTCAAAACCAAACACGCCCGTGTAGGCAGTTTTACAACATGCCTAGGTTGCCACGTTTCCGCGAACGAAAATGTGCCTATCACATAGCGAACACATAAAGCATAGACAGTTTTACAACATGTCCAGGTTGTTGTTCAGATTGAACACCCCTGAGAGAGGCGTGGACGTGAGGGGAGTCGACAAAATCTTCAAGTTCGTTGCAACTATTCCACTCTGCTCCACGTTATATTTATATAGAACAGATAAAGAAATATATGCAAAACAGAAAGTTAATAACTTTCGTTTGTGATTGTTGTGGAAAAGAAGCTCAAAAACCTCTTTCCGAATACAACAGAAATAAGAAACTTGGTAGGAAGAATTTTTGTAGCAGAAGTTGTGCAATTCGTTATGCTAATAAAAATAAATTACATACATTTACAGATAAATGTAGAGAACATCTTTTAAGTATTTGCAATAACCAAATAGATGAATATACCGGTTTTAGATATATCCTTAGAAGTGTCTACAAAAGATTTAAAGAAGTAGATATAGATTTAGAATATCTAAAACAACTTTGGGAGACACAAAAAGGAATTTGCCCTTATACTGGCATAAAATTAAAGCTTCCAACATATAAAAACCATAATTTCTATTTTGACTGTGCATCTTTAGACAGAATAGATTCTTTTAAAGGTTACATTAAAGGAAATGTTCAATTTGTATCATTACCTATAAATTATATGAAATCTACTAAATCAGATATTGAAATCAGACAATTTCTTAAACAAATTTCTTCTTACACTTCACATTTCTGTGAAGATGAGACTATCTCTTCACCTAAATAGGTGTTGGGCGCTCAAGCTGGTAATTAAGAAGACTTTACTTCTCCAGTAGTCGTTGCACTTTCTTGTGGTGTACCACAAGCTTAGCTCAGGGTTAGCATGAACAATACTAGCTTTGAGCTATTATTGTTTTTAGCCTTCCTTGAATTCACCCAATATGGGCTCGATAAGAACCCCTGTCCAAACAGATTATTTCATACACACTGTACATTCTTGTAAATGTTCCGATGATCAGTCAGAACATTCGATTTAAGCCGCTTTAGGTGCGCTCTAAGGCATTTTTGCGACACTTGTGGTTAATTACTCCACTTGGTGACATACTCTGCCTCAGAGCGCTTAAAACATGGCTAAAAATATATAGGAATCCTCATGATACGAAGATACTTAGAGGGCTATATTCAGCATTTTTGATATATTTTGCAGGGTTCTAGTAAATACTTTCTCATTCTTTACCTGAGTCTCCCCGATACAATGATACGCACAAAACATATTGTTTGATCTACTGTCCCAATTTATTGTGTGGGTTCACATCTCTTCTTCTCATCGTGATACGAAGATACTTGATGAGAATGTTAATTCATTCTAAGATTCCTTCACCGTCGTTCTACAAAGCCCATTGGTACCTGAGAATCTATGTACGTGATACGAAGATACTTGTACTAGAAGAAGAATTAGAAACGATCAAACTGGTACTTGCCATAATACCAGCAGTTAGGGTACTTGTTGCGCAACTCACCGTCGTGCTTTTCATACTCATCGTTCAGATCGTTCATCTGCTTACGCTGATCCTCATCGATCTTCTGCGAAAGTTCACGGAACTGATTTGGAGTAATCTTCTGATCGTCAGGAACGGCGGTACCATCCTCCTGCTTACCCATAAGACGAGCCAACAATTCTGTACGCTTCTTCAGAATGTCGAGAGTGATCTTTGCCTTCGCACGGTCCTTACGGACGTTGAGAAGTTCCTTGATTCTAAGGAAGTCAGCACACTTGACGATTTCTTTGACCTGGGAGATCTTGCGTTTCTCCTCATCCTGACGGATTTCTTCTGCCGCCTTGTCTGCGATGTCTGTGACGAGGTTACCCTTCATCAACTTCTCTACTACGTTGTCTGCTGACACATTCTGCTGCTCTTTAGCAGCGCCTTTTGTTTCTGCTTTTGCCATTTTGATAATGTTTTAAATGTTTGTAAATAAAATTAATTAACATATTGTTACTTCTCCCACACTCCAGGATGGATTCTTAATGAATACTGCGCCATTGTTATTAATGGTGATATCGCATGGAGCGTCGTGAGAGCAGTTAGCCAAATGAATGAGTGCGAATCTGGCATCTTTAGCCTGATCCTCGCTAGGGTACTTGGATTCGAATACCAATGTTTTTGTATTCTTACCCTTTGCTTTACCCTTGATCGTATACACTGGGATCTTCCACATAGTCTAAAGGATTTAGCTTGTTTTTAAACTTGTCACGCTTATATGCCTTTGCTTTGGCTTCAGCGTGACGCTGATGATACACTTTCTTAGTATTACGTTGTGTTCTGCACATAATTACATGTTATCTTGAACTGTTTTAAATACACAAATAACATCGGTAGAAATACCGTAAGAATCACGCATCCTCTTACTTACACCACCAGACATAACTCTGATAGCATTTGTAAGAGATTCATTGTCAGACTCATTAGTTATAGCCTCTGACAATGCAAGCAACAGCTTCATCTTGGAGCAGAAAAACTTGCCAAATCTTCTTTTCACGTAGATGCACGCAGATTCCACAACAGAAAGTTCTGTAGCGTTCTTGGCTTCTACATGACCGATAATAATGGAATTAACTTCCGTTTCATCCATTGTAGATGCATGCACATCTTTAACGTCGGGCTTAACTGTGTTCAACTGTGAAGCTATTGCCATAACTTCTGATGCACTCAAATTAGCACCGTCATAAGAGATAATAATGTACCGCTTCATAGCTAATCCTCCTTTGTCGTTATGTTTGTACTGGAGGATTGCACGATCTGTACATGCTTACCGTCGATAATGGTGTCAACCATTTCCACGTTAGGGATATCAGGAGGAGCGGCTGCACTGTATTGATCCTGTTTATCAGGAAGATTCAAATATACATGCTTGTTCATCTCAAACTCGTTCGATATACTCATCTTAGTCAATGGTTTCCCAGATTTTTCTAAGACTGATACCACATCACGCATAACCTTTTCAGGTATGCTGAAGAACACTGAGTCCTGATGTCTCCATTGACCTTCCGATCTCTGAAACTCTATAACGTCAGAACAGCCGGTAAATGCAGGATTATCAATATCCTGCATCATTTTTGACACCATGAGTGAGTCATCGTGTTTGATCTCACTCTTCGTCTGCTTCACATAGTCACATGATGACACTGTGGCAGCTACAATAAGCATGATTAAGCACATGCTAAGCTTTTCGAATAATCTCTTCATTTTGATAATTTATTAGAGATTCAACAAATGTTAATTGTCCTATTAAGCTCAAGGAATTGCACTAGTCTTTGCTAGTAGTCAATGTAGCACATATGGGACTCGAACCCATGACTTACGCAGCCTGATACAGTCACTGCAGCTCTAACCAGCTGAGCTAATGTGCTAAATAGGAGAGAATATTCCTGTATGTCCCTGGCTTTTAGGCTATACTCCACCCATTCCATCATAACATGAACACCAGTATGAATCATGTATTCCTCTTCTCTCCTAATAATTGTAAATTGTGGACCAGCTAGGGTTTGAACCTAGGACCTCCAGATTATGAGTCTGTTGCTCTAACCACTGAGCTACAAGTCCAAATATGGGCAATTTTCACTGGTTATATTTAAACCATTCCATTGTCTCCTACTATCTAACGTTCTTTTTCTTTCTAACCCAAATGATTAATTTTAAGGTAATTACGCTATTTAATAGAGTTGTAGGGAGTTGTTTGGTACCCATTTGTGATTTTATACAGACTTGAACTGTTATGTAGGCCTCTAACCTAATAAATCTCGGGGACGGTATAACCCGCCCCCTTGAAATGCAACTTAGTTAAATTTTTCCGTCCAGTAAGATATAAAATATATGAGACTGGAGAACAAAATTACTATCAACATAATGACTATTATTGCTAGCGAAAAAGCGCTGACATTAATTGTGCTATCTATGTTGGATAGTATATCAAACAACGGGAACGCTGAAATAATTATTAACACTATTGCTACGAATAGTTCTGCATATTCTCTTTTCATAGATATAATGCTATTTGTGATATCTCATCATAGTCGTCTTCATTGACAAACCATGAATCGTTATCTACCATTAAATAACTCTTTCTTGATCCCAAATCTACATCTTCTAACGATAATACACACATATCATCAGGATTTGCAGATTCGTAGTTCTTTAAAACTACATTTGAATTGCTACAGTGCGATTTAAGTCTACGCAATGAAGCATGATGACGTCTAACTTCTAATTCTTCGTCAGACATTTGTCCGTTTTTTCTACGTTTTGCCATAATTAAGGACTAATAAAAATTATTCCGTCTTCAATGCATGATGGTGACTCTTCGTTTAAATTCTTTAAATCGTTTACTCTTGGACAAGAGAAAGGATTATTAAAGATACACCCATTGCAATCGTATTGACGTTTAGCCCTAACAACAATGCCATTTATTTTGTAGATTCTGCCAGGACTAAGATTTTTGCTCATAGTTCACCTATTAATTGTAACTTGTACATCGGTTTCTTAACTGGAACCATTTCGTACCCTTTACGAATTTCATCAACTTTTCGAAGCACTCTAGATATTTCTCCAAGTTTAAATACTCTATGTATTGTCTTACCCTTGTTAGCTAGTATAAAACATACAAATTTTGATGGATTAGCATATAGCTTATCATATACAGGTGATACGATATGATAGAACGTACCAACACCTTTCATTGTGTCGATTTTATTCATATCACCTTCACTAATCATAATCTTTGTTGTTTCTCCTTCTTTTTCCAGATGTTCAGACCTATATATATAGTATTTTCCAGTTGATACATCTCTGACAGTTGTACATACACCGCCAATGCTCTCGACTACAACCATAGAGCTACCTATCATTATGCCACTAGGTAATACTCGGCACACTACATCTCCTTTACTAAACTTCATTTGTGTACAAATTTAATTTTATACCTAACGATAGATGTAATTACACCATTTCTTAACCTAATGCCAAGTGTAGGCTCAATAGAGAATTGCTTGCATGTGCTAATATAGTCAACAACACTCTTTGAGATTGGAATAATCTCTGAGAATCTTGCTGATTTATCAACATATACAGCCATATACTTAACGGTTTTACCGTTAACACTAGGTTTTTGTACTATTTGCTTAATACATTCAACCTTACACGTCATAGTATCAATCACAGCTTTTTGTTGCGCCTGACACTTTGCAGTAACGAATAAAAGCATAGTTATTATAACTACGGCTATAACCCAACCAGCTCCATGATTGTCTGGTTTTTCACAAAGATTTGTCGTCATACTTTAATGTTTTGATATACAAACTCTTAAACATTCAGAAGGACTGTCTTATTTTTCAATGATTTTACAAATACATCCGACAGATTCAAGAGCATCTCCAATAGTCGCAATGTAACTGCCATCAGGAGATTGAGATAATACTATATCATCATGCTTATCAGCGGCAGCTGCATCCACAATTTCCTTTGCTCTTTTTAAAGGAATATTTAACTGCTGTGCGAGAACCCTTGTTGTACTTAACCTATTATTATCTTCTACTTTGTCTAAGTATAAATAATAATTAGTTTGGCCTTGAACGCCATTAGGCTCTTTATTGGCTGCTGCTTCTTCCATCTCCATAGATGATACTACTGCTAATAATAAGTTAACATTAGATCTCATCTCTTTTGTATTAGAGCACTCTGACTGAATCTTGATCTTTCCATCATTCTGAATAGTAACATTCAACATACTTAATGAATTGTTATGAATTTAACACTTGTCTTACCAGCTCCTGGAACATTTGAATTTTTGTTGTTAATATAACTATTCAAAGTATTTTCCAAAGATTTGGCATTACATTTACTTAATCCAGAAGAGAGGATCATTGTAGATCCTCCCTCCTTGGCAACTACCTTATAGTTAAGATATTCAGCATCTGGTTTCCCTTTTGCTGACTGTGGCTTAACTGCCTGGTTATGCGTCTGCTTGTGCTTCTTCTGGTTCATCGTCTGTGCAAATGAATTGTTTACAATTCATACCAATGGCCTTAATTGCATTAGACTCACTAAGTCTATCCTCTGCGATCTCACTGATTCCTCTAGCGATAAATGCAAGATGTCTCAAGTCATCAATGCTGTTGAATTTACCATCAACTTCGACTGTTACTTTGATGGTCTGTTTCTCTGTTACGGCGTCCAGTTCAACGTCAATAGATGTCAAGATTGGAATGTGTTTCTTGAACTTGGTCTCTACATACGACGGAGAGTCCAAATCAACATGATCTGGAGACAATGTACGAGACACTGTTACGATTGTTCTGTTACCGTCAGCGCAAACTGCTGATCCAAGTTTTGGGTAATTATTACCCAGCAATTTCTCTAAAATGTTCATAATTTTGATAATTTAAAACATTATTTACTTGTATAGGACTACTTCTCACCTATACTTGAGTTTTGTGTTCCATCTGTAATTCGGTTTCCCTTTGGAGGCTTTGGACTCCCTACGGCTACATTAAACACTTAGGGTTGATGCAACTCAACCCTTATGTTTTTTAATTGGTTTTATAGATAAACCTATTGGTAATTCCATACAGAAATCATATTTTTCGTAATCTCTGTCAAAACAACAAAAACATTCATTCATGCATATATATTTTTTTGTAATTCTATATACACGATGATTAATTGTGACTAATTGTCCTGGTTTGTACTTTTTACGCTTGATCATTTTACTAGTTTAAAATAACAATTGACAGGTACATGTCCCCAACAACCAAAGTATCTACACCTGTTAGGCCAACGTTTGTAATTTACACAATGTTTGCATGTTGGCGGTTCGCTCGCTTTAGTTATTCTGTACACATGCTCGTCAATTGTTATTAGTTGACCTGGCTTATAAAATTTCCCTCGTCCATGAATACCAGTCTTAGGAATATCAAGTAACGATTGTAATTTCATACCTTGTGTTTTATTTGATTAATTTAAAAAATCCTTTTGGATCACACAGTCTGCAGGCTACATAACTTTCTGCCCATAAATTATCATGCCCAAATATACAACAATCACATTTACAGCAATTTAATCTATATTTAATGCATTGATAAACATGGCCATTTAATGTTACTAATTGACCAAGTTTTATTTTATGAATACCAGATGTCTTCTGTGTGGTCTTCTTTGTCGAATTCATTCATACTACTTTGTAATTAGTTCGTCAACCTTAGACTTTGCTTCTAAATAATCAACACCATAATCTGTCTCAAGGTCTGTATCCATTAGATCAAGATTACGTGTACCGTCGAGAGAGTCAAGCAATGTTTCGACACATGTATAGTATCGTTCATACGCTTCTATTCTTTTCTCTGCTTTTTTGTTCTTACCTGTATGGTAATTTGACATAAAGCAGGCACCAATAATTCCACCAATAACTACTCCAACAAGGAGTAAGTTTAATTGGTCCATAAAAGAATGTTTCTTATCTTCCATATTTATATAGAGTTTGATTAATAATCAATAGAATGGCATATCTATTCTCACGAACCAATATGTCTGCATGGAAATAAACCTTTTGTGTAACTAAAAAATGATGCAATAAAAGATGTGTAGTGGTTACTGGACTCGAACCGTCGCTATGTGTGCACTTTTATAGCCAAGTACAATACCCATATAATGCGCTTGTACATAGTATACCCTCTTGCTTTAGCAATTGTATAATAACCACTATCTGTCTCTCCAGATTGTCATAGAGATTAGGTCTACATTTGACAGTTTGCACCTTTTGCAAATAGGCTGTAGTTACCACATCTCGGTTTTACATGTAAATCCATTTAAAGGTTTACGCGGCTTTGTACTCAGGTTACCGCAATTGCCGTCTACACTCTGTATTCAGCTATCCTAAGCTACTGCTTTGCAAGTACAATAGTTGGAATCGCATTTACTGGCTTGTGACAGTCTTTGGCTACATTACTGTCTACGATTTATCACGTTAGCGTAGACGCTCCGTCATCCTAGTTTATATACCGCATGAGATAACGGTTTATCAACAACTATCTTCACAGACAATTGTAGATGGGGTCTAGAAAAATGCTTATGAATAATGAATATCAGACTACACTATGATGCAATGTGTAGTTTCGTCTAGGTCTCATCAGTGATTATGTTATCCTCTCCCTAGCTGAGTTTAAATAAAAATGTACCACTATCTTCACAGACCATGGTACACGAAACAATCTACTATTTACCACTCTTGGCAAAAATCTCAGATTTGTGCAATCAATTGTATATGGAGTCTTAATGTCTATTTGTCTTAAATAAACATATCACTATCTTCACAGACAATGATATGTATCATGCCAATGTTGCCACGCTTGGCAATTAGTAACCTATTGTAAATGAGCATATTATCAATTATATATGGAACCTTTAATTTTGTTGCATTTTAAATTGTTTTGCTAGAAACTGATTATTCTTTATTAAGCTTACAATTTCTTCTTCTGAATGGATACCCTTCCAAAATAGTTCTGTATGACTACCATTTCTATTATCATCTATAGAAAACGGAACGCCATAATTTGTATAGGTCTCTCCATGGTGTTCGATAAGATGGCGACCAGGATTCTTTTGAATATTTTCTATCCAAATTCCGTTATCACATTCACACCATATCTCATATTCTGCTTTTGTTAGCATTTTGTCAATACCAATAGGACAATGACCAGAACACCCTTTTGTTCCAAAGTAAATAATCTCTGCCATGTTTGATATATTTATTGATTAAACTTTATCAAATTATAAGTTACTTGTCTTTCCAAGTTGTCGTTTTCTTTCAAGTTGTCACCACTTTATAAATCGCCAATGGTTGGTTGTACGATTATATCACCATGTATTTATGTGCCCGGATAATCGTCCCCTATGAAGCACAGTTGATTCAAACTACCCCATCAACAAGTTTAATGCATTTTGTTATGCGTCTTTATTTGTCTTTCCAAATGCCAATGCTTATTTATACTCTTGCATATAGAGTTATACTGTACATTTAATCAGTGTATCATTAGTACTTCTACATAATTTTCGTTCTTTATGTATATAGTACCAGACTTCTTTAGTGATAAAGCAAACTTATCTGCTAAATCATTATTTTGGAATACCATTCCAATACCATTTGTTAATATTAAACAGCTTTGGATTCCATAGTTTACTTTCCCGTTCTCAATTATTGCCTTCATATTATTATTGTTTATTGTTTATATACAATCTATCTGTTCTATCTGAAATCTCACCTGTGGCTCTTTCCATTTCCGATCTCAGGCAAGCTTTAAGCTAATGTCTGAGTGAAGCGAGTTACATTTGTCAAAGAAGCAAGGTAGCGCCACGGGGACGCTACGATGCAAGTTAGAAGGATGCAGGAGGCACGCTGCCTGGAGGCACTGCTCCTGGAGCTGGTTGCTGAACGCCTGGCTGTGCCGCATTAGGCTGCGGAGCTGGCTGTTGTGCAGCTGGTTGCTGTGTAGCCGTATTCGGTTGAGCTGTAGCTGCTGCCAATGGGTCTGGAGCTGGTTGCGTTGGCTGAGGTGCTGCGCTTCCTGCTTGTGTAGCTGGCTGGTTTGATACAGGTCTGAAGAACTGACGTTCAATAGAGCGTACTCTTGAAACAGGGTCCCAGTTTTTTGCATAATTTGGTGTGCCATCAACCTTTGGTGTCTCACTGATGAGGATACAGAATACCAAGACCGAATCCATAGTTATAGGCTGACCTGAGGATTTGTCCAATCTTGAACTACCATTGTTATCCAACAAATAACTCATACCATGCTCAAGCTTCTGGCGTACGAATATACCATTTAAGAAGCGATAGCGTTCTGGAATTTGGTCTTCGTTAGATGTTTGAGCTGTACCTCCATGAGCTGTGTCCAAATATGGACGAATAGCTGCAATGAGGCCATCAACTCCAAACATAACAATGTTTGTATTCTCTTCAAACACACACTCCTGGTTCTCTAGAGTTCCAGCTACATAGTAATTACCTTCAGTTTGTCCTGGCTGAGGCTTAGCCTGCAGTACTGACATGTTAAATAAACGATACTTTGACATAATTATATATAATTAATGGTGAATAATCATTTATGAAGATAATAGCTATAAAGCTATATATTAAGGAAGAGATATAATAACAAACAACATCAAATGTATAAATACATAGGTGTGGAGACTGTTCCCCACATCAACATATCTACATCTTTCTCTCTTCCCCTGCTAATAAGTTAGAGGTGTTTTTTATGTTCCCGCAAGCAAAGAGGAAGCAAACAAGAACAATAGGCTAACGCCTACTGCTCAAGTTTGTTAAGTGAATCGACTACAGATGCTTTGTTAAGATAGTCGACCATTGCATCACTTCCATCAGTGTCAAACAACTCATTCTGACCCATAACGTGGTCTGCTGCGTCAAGTGCATTACGCTGTGCATTGATGAGCTCAGTTTTAGCGTTGCAATCATTGTGCAACAGCTTATACTGGCTAAGTATAATATTCTTACCATTCTCCTGACCGGTAGAATAGCCTGCAACAAAACCACACACTAAAACAATAACGAACAAGATAATCCTACGAAATGTTTTCATAATTGTAAATATTTATTGATTAAACATAAGCTAAAGAAGAAGCAAGAGATAGTGAGTAATACCCACTACCTCAAGCTAATTTGAACGATTGGTCTAATTCGTGTTTTACTCCATTGTCGAAATACTTTTCTCCCAATGGGCCAACATACTCTCCTAATTGATATAGGTTAAACAGCTCGTGATATTTATACTGAAGCCATTCTCTTATATCTCCTCTACAATGTACAGTGTAAATGTAGTCGAGAGTTTCCTCAATTGTTGAGAAGCCGTTTTGTGCTGCTATCATTAGCAGACAAATAAGATGCATTTGTTTCATAATTACCGTGATTAAAGAATAAAGAGAGTACACCATTAGAATGGCAATACTCTTTCTACGAACTGCCGATTATCAAAGTACTTGTCATATACTCCGAATGATACATTGTATATGTCGTGCTCCCTAAGAGCGTCAGAGAACACAAGCTCAAGATAATCAGTGCGTGGAATGATACCACGATATTTATCAATGCATTTGATTACGCAATCAACTGAGCAATCAACCATATCACGTTGAATAGCGAACAACATGATAGCTACTAAACAGAATTTATCCATATTGATTATTTTTATTGTTACTAATAGTAAAGAATTGTTCTTTATGTTCCCGCGATTAGGATGACAATCTATCAGTGATGTCATTTAAGATGCCGGGGGTAGTCAGATCCGAACCGCGAGCCGGGGGAGGCAATTATTACTGTTTCGCGTTCTTGTACACACATAACAGTTTAAAAAATAAAAAAAATAAAAAAGCCGAGGTTATAAGCCCCGGCTAATAATACGAAATGTTCTATATACATCATTCATGAATTCTCTATTAAACATTAAGTATAGAGTTATTTCATACACTTTATTTGTTACGCATGGAAGATGCTTATTTTGCTCTGTTGGAATCATCGTCATTTTTAGAATCATCTTGTACATAATCTTCACATTCTACTTCTTTTACAAGTATTTGCCTACCTCCCTTATGACCCCTAGGGACATATCCTGGTCCAAGCTGATCATGTATAATCTCTGTTACAGTCTTCTGTTTCTTAGGCTTTAAAGCATTTTGCATAGTAGGCATAGAGTCTATTTCACCCTTCTCTACTATAGAGCCTTCATCAGATGACATAGCTTCATAATCGGTATATAAAGGAGAACTTACATCCTCAAACTTCTTAAAGAAATCCTTTACTTCACGCATGTATTTGTGACCTTCTCTCTCATATAATACTGCATCTATCCATGCGCCATCAAAATCGTTTTTAAATTTTCCAATTCCAAGGTATTTGTAGTCTTTGCCTTTATATCTGTATATATAATCTTCCATTATTTTGTATCTAAATTAGCAATCTTTAACCTAATTGATAATATCTTCTTATTAACATCCTTATCATCCTTAATCAGCTTCTTTGCCACAGTTATGTATTTAACGGCCTTTGCGACAGGTATTGCGAGCTTTATTCCAATAAGTGAAATAGCGGCCCATAGAGGAAGAATTGTAAAGCACGCGTATAGCAATATTGCCCAGAATGCCAAGTTTAGTATGCTTACTGTAACGCTTTTAGCATTCATAGCCTTTATTACCTTATCAAATATCTCTTTCTCCTCCTCGTTTAAATCTTTTTTAATATCAGATATATCTACTAACATATTTCAATCTCCTATTATTTATGTATATCTCTTAGTCTCATGATACGGGACTGTAAGGAATGCCCATATAAACTTTAATACTTTCTTCAAAATCTCCACCATCTTGTAGTCTCCTTCTTTAACTCTTCTAGGCACTTTTCGTACTTATTTTTCCAATAGTTAACCCAGTCTTCCTGGCGAGCTAATTGCTGTTCTAATAGTTTTATAGAGGCATCTCTAGCCTCTAATGCACTCTCATTGAACTTTTCTGGACTACTATTCTGTACAAGTTTTTCGTAATCTTTTCTGTCCAGGATTACGTAATCTCTAAGCTGTCTTATCAATTGTACTAATTCCGTTCTCTCTTCCTTCGTCTCCATATATAATATCTAATAATATTTTGTACGTTTCTTTATTTACCGTAAATTGTTCTAATATTAGCTAGGCTAAGCTTATTTCCGGTATTTCAAAACCACTTGTGTCTAGGTTCTTCTGACCCAAACACTTCCTTGAATTTGTAGAACTCTCCTTTTTCATCAAGCTGCAGTGCTAATTGTAGTATTTGTCTCGTTGGAGTTGCTTCTTCTCCTACGTTTTCCAGTTCCTTTAGCAGTATCTGATACGCGTCTCTTTGTGCTGGATCCATCTTTTCCTGTCTCTTCATTTCCTTTTCCGTTTAAAGCGTTATGCCACTTTTTGAAGTTCTCATATCTATCTACTACTTCATCAGCTGTTACATTCCTATCTTTAGGGTCACTTGGGTCATATAATACCTCTACTTGCCCAAAGCCTTTTAATATTTCCAGAAGCTATTTGAAATCTTCTTCATCTGCTCCGTCATTAAGTGCTTGTATTGTTTCCATCTTTGGTTTATTTGAATTAAGCTGCGATAGCTTCATTTGCTTCGTTTAGTGCTTCTGTAACTTCGGCTTTAGTTGTCTTAGTCTTTACATACTCGTTTACTTTCTGGACTATTTCATCCTTGTGTGGATTTCCCTTTGTTTCATACATGTGCATGAGTACGGACATGCTATTAGTATACTCAGTACGCTTTGTTTCGTCTTTCGCTAACTCATCTACAAGGTTTTCTAGTTCCTCAATGGTATAGTCATCCAATCTTCCGGAAACACTATCCACTGATCTAATAAGTCTTCCATCTTTATCGTACAAATTGCTATATTTACTAATCTTTCCCATTATTTTTACTATCTTTAAGTATTATCCAACATGTTGTAGTAGCTACTATTGGAAGTATCAAAAACATGAATATTATATCAAATGGATTCATCTTTATCTGGTTCGTAAAATCCTAATCTTCTACCGTTTTTCTCGGCCTTTTGTATTATTTCTGCCGCTCTTAAATATTCTTTATCTTTTGCTATTTCGCTCAGCATGGGCTACGTATTTTGTGCACTCTTCCTCTACAATTTCACCATCGTCGTTATGTATTAAGTGAGTATATTTTGCTTTTGATCTGTTGAATTTAAACATTCTAAACGCTTTATCTCGCTCCTATTTATCGTCATATCTATGGATGTATTTCATCATTTGTGTAGCATTTACAGATCCTGCCACCCCTAGATTGCATAGGTTCTTAATAAAGCTCATAGCCCCATCTTCGCCAAACTTATGCTTTAGCATACTATATTCCCTAAGGCTCTTCTAGAACCATTGATTATCAAGATCGTATATTGGTTCCTATTCTACAATGTATGCTATATTTACAGGTACTCCATGTATAAAGAAATATTTACACTATTCTGTACACGGTTTGTTCTAGTATTGCAGAGATAAGAAGTCGGCATAATATAGTACAGCACTCATCTCAAACTAGTTCATCGTTTATTTGCTGTTTTGTTTACACATTCAGTAAAGTATCCAATTAAGTATGCGAATACTTCATTTGTATCGTCAGATAGCTTTATATGGCATGCCTCAAGTATATCTACAGCTGCATGAAATGACTCATGAGCAAAGGTATTTATATCGTCACTAGACTCCTTTATCTTGTTTATTACTATGATTTCACATTCTTCATTAGTTAGTTTATCATATGCGCCTCTAACAGTATAGGCTGTATAATCTGACCATTCATCATCAACTATAGATGACTCGTCTTCTCTAAAGCCAAATCTTTTATCTACTATAGACTTATCTGGGTTAATTATAACGAATAAACTAAATCCGTATACTGTTTTATATTCGTCTATTATACACTTTTTCTTCTTATCCATACTATTCTTATTAGTCTTACAATTATTATTAAGCTTATATAGCTTCTACTATAGTTGTATAGTCTTACATACTGTAATAGCTGTACTACTAAAGTAGATCTCCTAAAGAGAATATATAAGAGAAAGGGTTCTTAGTCTGACTAACCCCCTACTATCCCCCTAACGTAAAAAAGCTTAAAAAGTTGCATATTTACAGAGAAAATGCTATTTTTACAAAATTTATATCAATTTTGCAACCTTTTTGAAAATTATTTCGTTATGGCAGCGTAAAACAATAAAAGCAATTGGATATGACAAAGATTTTAAAGGTTATTAAGCCTTTCTTCGTAATGGAGAATGGTGATACATTTGAGTACAACGCTGATACAGATCAGTACGAAAGTGTATATAACGAAGAGCATAATAGCTCAAACGAAGACAATTCAACGGTTGTTTCTTCTTACAATTCTGTTTATAGAATCTCAAAGGAATATGCCAAGATGCTTCTCGATAATGGATATGTTGAGGAAGTTGATGATAAAAAGAGATTCGTAAACATCTTTGACGAAATTGATAATAAGCTCTCAGAATATAACGAGGAGCTTTATACTCTTAGCAATGGAGACAACGATGACACTCCTCAGTGTTTACTTGTTGAGAAGGAGACAGTATTGAGAAACATGATTAAATTACTTGAGTACCTTAAAGGATTGAAGAAGTAATATGGATGATAAAATGATAGATCAGACCCAGTTGGCAGAGGACTTGAGCTCAAAGATAAAGTATGAGTTCAGACAGATGTTCTTGGTAAAGCCACTTGAGCCTGTTAAAGTTAAGAAGAAGATCTCCGAACCTGTGGCTAAGGATACTAAGCCTAAGAAGGATAAGGATGGGATCGAGGCAGTTGATTATGATGAAGTAAAGACAGAGATAAAGGAAGTTGATTCAGATTTCTCTAGAGCTGTTGTACTTAAGTTGCCATATGAATATACACATCCATATGTTGATGAAAAGATACAGCAGATGCCTATCAAGGTTGGCGATATTGTAATATACAGATCATCTAGAGGTGCTATGTATTTCGATTTGCTTAAGGACTCTCAACTCGTATCACTTTACGATATTGTAGCAACTGAAACAGTAGAAAAGTAATGAATATAGATAAAGTTTGTAGATAGATTGGACGTACATTGAACGATGATCCGGAGCTAGTAAAACAAATAGTTATGCATTAGTTTTAGTTCGTAGTTGATGTTATGAAAGATCAAGATGATACTAGAGACGTATTAATAAACAAACTATTTAGATTCAAGCTTAAGAACAGATTTAAAGATAATAAAAACAAACCATTAAGCCCATATGAAAAAGATAATAAACATTGAGCGTAAGCCTATTATTGCTGATACAGATACAGCTGAGGTTTAGGCTATTAATAGATCTGCAAGAGCAATTGATGACATCTACATCATCCCAGAGGACGCTCATATTGAGTGGACATCAAAGCTCTCCCCAGATAAGGTTATTGAGGCAGATGTAAAGAAGAATGATATTCTTGTTACATTCTACGATAGAGATCTTGGCACAGACTTCGTAATAGTTCAGTCTGAAGATTGGTTGAAAGCTCTTAACAATGCTAAAGAAGCTGACCAGAAGAGAAAAGAAGAGTGGGCAGCTAAGCAGAAGGAGAGAGGTTCTATGGATCTCGCTTGTGGAGATGCATGTTGTGAGTCACGTTAATATTTAAATTATGAAGAAAGCTATTAAAAAGACAGTTAAGGTAAAGAGACCTAAGTATACAATCTCTATGCTGGACGTTGCTAACGCAGACGATGTTACAGCATACTTCATTGGCCAGAAGATTTCAGCAGGTATGAGAATGACTGATTGTGACTACGATACAGTTATATCAATCCTTACAGACGCTTTGCTCGATGAGATTCTTCCAGAGAACGGCTGTGCTGTAGTAAAAGATGACTGCGTATACTTAAGATGTAAAGCCAGCAAGGTGGAAGAGAAAGCTAAGAAGCCTTGGTACAAACGCTTATGGAATTGGATTACTCGTACTAAGTAATCACCTTTAGAGTCTATTAGTCAAACGGTAAAGACGACCCGATACAAAGGGAATAGTTAGCAGGTTCGACTCCTGCATAGACTCCTCATTTGTTTAAGAAATTATAAGATTGACAATATGAGTGGCATCCCTGTGTGTACACTATAAATAAAAGGCTACCATGGTAAGCTGACACAGGGACCCAATACTGGTTATAAGTCCAGCTAAAACTTAAGAGTCAAAGAAAACGGGCGGGATACAGAAAGAATGCGAAATCATTTAGTTGGCAACGAACGCTGAGAGGTTGTCGCCATTTCTGAAATCTCTATAAACTGGGACATACGGGTGAAAGAAAAGCTTTCTGCCCTAGCAGCCCTTTGAGCTGCAGGATCCAAATGGCGCCAATACTGGTTCTGCGTAACTCCAGCTAAAGGTTACGTGCTTATATCGAATGAGGCGCAGGTGGCAATACCTCATTAGGTATTTTTATAAAAATGAATTTATTTTAATAGGTCGCATGAGTTTTGCGAAATAGTTTTGTGTGTTTCTATAAAAAATACACAACATCGCGAAGTGGAGCAGTTGGTAGCTCGCAAGGCTCATAACCTTGAGGTCACTCGTTCGAATCGAGTCTTCGCAACAACAGAATAAGGGTGTTGTAGCAATGGTAGCTGATAAGTTTAAAGACTTATAGATAGTGGTTCGATTCCACTGCATCCTTATATATTGCCCTATGATTTGTAATGGTAGCAAGGGAGGCTCTAACCCTCCAAGTCTGGGTTCGAATCCTAGTGGGGCGACAATATAAAAATATAATATTTAAATACTATGGAGTTGAAATTTAAGAGACTTGAGGATAATGCTATCCTCCCTATTCGTGGCACAAAATGTGCTGCAGGAATTGATTTGACTTGTACTAAGATTGAAACAGCTCTTAATGAAGCAAATCAGCTGATGTTGGTTTACCATACAGGATTGGCAGTTGAAATTCCTGCCGGATATGTTGGTTTACTTATACCACGCTCTAGTATTTGGAAGAAGTCATTATGGCTTACTGACAATGTCGGTGTTATTGACAGTGACTTTAGAGGCGAGATCGTAGCAATTATGAAAGCTACAACTGATACTATTCCCGCTGTTTATAAGCAGGGTGAGCGCTTCTGTCAGTTAGTCATCGTTCCTATACCAGAGTATACAATCACAGAAGTTTCTGAGCTTTCTCCAACAGAGAGAGGTGATGGCGGATTTGGTTCTACTGGCACAGGACATGAAAACGAATCTAGCGCAGCTGCGGGAACTCAGTCACAGCTTAAGGAACAGGTTGAGTCCGAACCAGAGCCAGCGGCGGCACAAGAAGGTGCTGAGGTAAGCGAAGGATAGGCCTAATTCGCTTACGTAAAGGGGATTACCGAAAGGTAGTTCCCTTTTACTGTTTAAACACATATCTAATTAGACATTATATATAATGAAGAAAAGATTTATTAAGACACCTTTGGTAGGTGTATAGGTGCACGGTGCCAAGGATGTTGGTACAAGAACAGTTAACCTCTTAATGGGCGAGCACGCTGGTGAATATGTACGTGGTGATATTATGGATGCAAACGCTGTAATCCAGGCATTCGATGAGATTAAGGGTAGCGTTGATACCGACCACGATTCTCTTGAGGAAGTTGTAGATGAAATTCATAACCTTAGAGATGCTACAGATTAGAATTTTGAGGTATTCTAGGAGAAGGTAGAGGAAGAGATTACTAACAGAACGCAGGGTGATAATGCCCTTGATGAGAAGATCAACACAGAGAAGCAAGAGAGAGTAAACGCTGATACTCAGCTTCGTAATGATCTTACAACTGAAACTAATCGTGCTAAGGCTAGCGAGAATACTCTCGCTTCAAATATACAGGCTGAAGCTACAAAGCGTGAGAATGACGACAATACAATCAAGGACAACCTTAACGCTGAGGTAACACGCGCTACAGCTAAGGAGAATGAAATCAAAGCAGAGGTAGATGTTATTAATGGTGATTCTACAACTGAGGGTTCATTCAGAAAGGCTATTGCCGATGTAGTTGGCGCAGCTCCAGAGGCTTATGATACTTTGAAGGAGATTGCAGACAAGCTTAGCTAGAATGATGATCTTCATACAGCTATTAATGAGGCTATTGCTACAAAGGCTACTACAGTTGCGCTTAACGAAGAGGCTACAAGAGCAAAAGCAGCAGAAGCTGAGAATAAGGCTGAAATTGCAGCAGAGGCTGCTAGAGCAAAGTAGGCTGAAGGTAATAACGCTCTCGCTATTCAGAACGAAGAGTCTAGAGCCACTCTTGCAGAGAACGCTACTAATGATGCCCTTAATACAGAGATTGGCCGTGCTAAGGGTTAGGAAGCATATCTCTAGAACCTCGTAAATGCCAAGGCTGATACTACAGCTCTTGATGGTGCTAAGTCAGAGCTCGATAAGAAGATCTCTGATGAGACTACACGCGCTACAGGTGTAGAGGCTACAAAGGCTAGCGCTGACGACTTAGCAGCCGAGATAGCAAGAGCCAAGTAGGCTGAAGCAGCTATTACAAGTGATGTTACAGAGAAGCTTGCACAGAAGGCTAATAATGATACCCTTGCTAACTATGCATTGAAGACAGAACTCCCTACCGTTCCTACAAAGGTTAGCGAACTCCAGAATGATAGCGAGTTTATCGTTAAGTCAGTATATGATGAGAAGATTGCGGCACTTGAAGCTCGCATTGCAGCACTTGAAGCTAAACATCCAGAAGCTGCTAAATAAAGCTAGGTCTTAATGAAAGTGTGACGGGGTTCGCTACCCCGCCTAGCACAATCCGTATCATTTCTTTGATACGAATAGTTACAACACCTCTTTTTAAATGTGACCAGTGTAACTTTATTATCCACTAGATGGAATATGCTAGGGATCGCGTAGCAATACGCTTATTAGATTAACGGGACTAGGATTATTCCAGTCCTAGTTCCATATTGTTTTACTATAACGATGCTTTAGTAGCCGCTTTGGCTTCTAAGAATAACTGTGATCCAATGGCTATGGCAGCCATGATGAACTAGAATGATTACATGAATAACCCATTTGCTTACCTTATCTGGATGATCTTCGCTATGCGTATGTGGAATAACCAGGATGGTAACCAGGGCAATGCAATCCAGAGTCAGCTCGACGCAATGCGTTCACAGATCGCTGATAATCAGAATAGTTCATTGGTAATGGATGCCATAAGAGGCAACGCTAATGCAATTACTCAGTTAGCCTCTAACATGAACTGCGACTTCAACGCACTGAATAATGCTATTTGCTGCGTTAAATCCGGTATTCAGGAAGTAGCAGGTAATGTAAACTTCTCTGCAGAACGCGTTATCAACGCTATTAATCTCGGAGACGCTAACCTTACATCTGCATTGCAGAACTGCTGCTGCCAGACACAATAGAACATTATCAAGATGGGCTACGAGAATCAACTTGGGCAGAAGGACATCGTTAACCAGATGCAGACAGGTTTCAGCTACACAAACGCAGGTTTGGAGAGAGCTGCAAGTAACCTTGGTTTCCAGATGAGTTAGATGGCATGCGATCTCAAGACGAACGCAAACGCTAATACTCAGCGAATAGTAGATGTTTTAAACAATCATTGGCAGTCAGATTTACAGTAGAGATACAATGACGCTCGCCTTGAATTGTCACAGCAGAAGTAGAACGCTACTTTGATTGCTGCGCTTAAGACAACTGCTGCAGCTTAATAAGTTTAATTTATGTGAGGGCTCCTTCGGGAGCCTTTACATATAAAGATAAAGCTTATGGCATTTAAAGATGTAAAACAAAACTATTCAGTATATATACTGAATAAACAGGATATAACTATTACCGATGGCAAGGTTATATCAGTTGGATTTCCACACTTAGACTTAAGTACAAAACCCGCGATGGGTTAGTCACAAATGGTTGTAGATGTAACTATAGAAGCTAACTCAAAGACGGCAACATATTCAATCCCAGAGAACTTATCTGTTACATATGCAGGAGATGTAGTATTATCTACAGACAAGCAAGGCCTTATGGCTGAAGTAGAGTAGATGAAGAATACCGCTGAGAAGATACTTGAGTCCGTTCCGAAATAGAAGGAAGTTGTAGATAAGACGACAATATTGTTGTCTGAGCTCAACCCAATCTACAAGGAAAAGAAAGAGACTGAATAGAGATTCTCAAAGATAGAAGAGTCTATAAGTAGAATGGAGTCAACTGTTAATAACTTTATTAATTCTTTTAACCATGCACAAAGTAATAGTAATACGGCACAGTGATGATTAGCACGATACAAAGTACGCTGCTAATGTGAAATAGAATGAAGATGGTAGCTATACTGCTACCCTGGGTTCTTACAAAGATACTGGTTATCATAAGTATATAGACAAGTATGGCAAGCACTTCAATAAGAAGCTGTGTGAACATGCTTGCAAATAGATGATAAACTATAATGGTACATCGCACACATGGACAGTAGATTAGATACAGAGTCTTATAAATGTTAATAAGATCAGTATACCTAGTACATCTACAATATATGATATTACATATACAGCTAATATGGCTTACGCTGATTTCTATCCATCTCTGATAAATGAGAGATAGTGTTTGGATTACGCTATGGCCGTAGCTAATGATGAGGATGGATATGAAGGTATACAGTTCTGTAGATATATCGCTGATATAATGGGTAAGGATGATACTATAGATTGGAACGATTTCATTTAACCTGTAACTGTGGCGTTTTAGACGTGGTCTTCGATGACACCACAGTACTATAATTGTTAACAATTTAAACGAATTAATATGGTTGATTTTTGCATTGAACCAGAAAGATGCTGTCACAAAGATCCAATTAGAGGATTGGATCTAAAGGTTGATCAGTATTATTCGTCAATTTATTCTAGATTATGTAAACACGTTAATGATACGATTGTTCATATAACACAAGAAGAAAGAGATGGATGGAATAACAAGGCTAGCAAAGAAGCCTTAAATGACATTTAGGATTAGCTGAATGAAATAACCGGCGACAAAAGCGGTTCTATGAAATATGAGATACTGCTTGAAGTTAGTAAGCAGATAACTGCTGCTATAGATGGTTTAAACTTAGGCGATTATGCTAAAAAGAAATACGTAGATGATGCTATTAAAAACATCAAGCTTGATGGTTATGTAACAAAGGATTATGCTGATGATACATATTTAAAAATAGTAGATTATAAAAAATTCGACGCTGATAGTTACTACACTAAAGCCGAAATACAAAACATGTTAAAGAACTTTGATATAGGAAAAGATTATTCTATAGAGAGTTTTGTAACAGAAAATAACAAACTTATTCTCACATAGAAGAATGGTGGCTAGTTTGCAGTTAACTTATCTGGAATAGGGTCCGGTGTTGGAGTAGATGCCGATTACGTATAGGATTAGCTTTCGAATTATATTAAAAAGGGTACATTAGCAAGATTGAAGATAAACGATAAAGTGTACTCTATTGAAAATGGAGGCGATAGTTATATAGAAATCCCTACCAATGGTACCGGTTCAAATATAGATCCTACTAAATTTGGTTATTATAAATCTTATTTTAAAGAAACAACAAGCAATTCAACTACACCAAACAAACCTAGCGCAAATAAACCTCCACAGGATGGTTCTGGCTGGCTTGATACTACCCCAGATTACAAAGCTGGATATTACATATGGATGACACAGGTGTTCATAAATGGTAATGGATAGTATGGAGAGTATATGAATCCGATATGTATAACTGGAGCTAGTGGAAAAGACGGTAGCGGAAGCGCTGGAGAAGATGGTAGCGGAATATCGTTTATATATAAACGATCAATCGATGGAGAGGGCGTTACTAATCCAGGGGCCGTAACAGTTATTAACGGCGTGCCAGAAGTACCTGTTGGTTGGAATGACCATCCAAGTGGCGTAACTAAAGAGGTACCATATGAATATTGCAGCTGTGTTACAAGCGATAAAGGAAAATGGGGCACAATGTGGTGTGAACCTTTTATTTGGTCTCATTTTGGTCAAAACGGTATGGACGGAGACGGTGTTGAATATATATATTATGTTGCGCTAATTGCTCCAACAAATAATCTTCCAGAATCATGGACTAATGACGAAGGTTTCCAGAATAATGAATATATAAAATATGGATCTGGATGGACCGACAATCCACAGAATTTAGACTCAGAAGAGTTTGGCCCAGGTTATAAATAGTGGGTATCTGTAAGAAAGAAATATTCTGACAACGACGGTCAAGACCCATATTGGCATGCATATTCTTCACCTGCATTGTGGAGCTATTATTCTAAAGATGGTATAGCAAGTGCTCTAATTATGGATGTTACTGGAGAGAATAAGTACCTTTATTTAACACAGTAGAATTAGAATAAAAGTTTCCGGTCATCATCCATTGCCCATATGTACAATGATGGTGCGTCAATTGATTTTACGTTATCAATTGATTCTTTTATTGATTCTGCCGGAAATGACCATAGTTCAGATAAAGATCGGTATTTTACAATAAACGGAAATTAGATCGATATAAATATACCAGAAGGTTCTTTGTCTTTTGACAACGACGTGTATTATAGAATAATACTTATTGGTAAACCAAAGCTTACATCTATATCATCTTAGATAAGATAGGCTGAAATTTAGTTATTCGGACTTGTAAGAGGTGCAGATGGAAGCAAGGGTGATCCAGGAGAAAATGCTGTATCATACGATATTAAAACATCTGCGTCTGCTATTAATTACCAAGATGGATCAATGTATCCAAATTTTATAAGTGTGTATGTTGCAAAAAGTGATGGATCATAGATTACAAATATCAAGCCATCAAATAGTTCTGGTTGGCAGTTCTCATATAGTATTAATGACGGAGATACTTGGAATACAATATCATCTGACTAGATTCAAACAGAAGGTGATAATGGAATGTTGTTTAAAGCAACAAATGGAACAATAACGTTAAGTGAATATGTTCCAATTGTTAAGTCTGGTATAGATGGGCTTAATGGAGTAACTTATTCTCTATAGCTTTCAAACATATCGTTATCATACGCTCCAGTTGATTAGAATTACAGCTTATAGATGAGCTTCAATGTTAATTTATACAAAAACGGAAGTAATGTAAATAATACTGAGGCTAATTTATATATGCAATTAAATTCGAATAGCAGAACAAGCTTGTAGTATGATTCAGATCACTGGAATGCCGCAATAAATACAACTGTACAATCTAAGTCTAGCACCATTACTATATACGCATATAATTCAAATGGGGCTTATCTTACATCTATGACTATTCCTGTATCGTCATCTGGATAGAAAGGAGACAAAGGCGATACTGGAGATGCATCTGTAGGACAAACATTCAAAGGTTCACCTTTAAGAATTGCCGGTGCATGGAATAGCGGGAAAAAGTACTACGATGGAAAGAGAGATGCAGAAAATGGTATATTCTATCAGGATGTTGTACTTTATGAAAACATGTATTATGTTTGCGTGAATACTGATGCCGGAAATGATAACGGATGGAATTTAACCCCAGACGTTGCTGGATATTGGTCAGCATTTTCATTATCCCCTAATGTTGTAGCTGATCTTGTTGTTGCCAATAATGCGTTTATAAAAAAGCTTTCATCTAATGAGCTTGTTATTTTTGATGATTAGAAGATTGTCGCTGGTATGACATCTAGTAAAGCCGTAGATGACTCATCACCATTAAATGGTAAGGTTACAACTGAAGGCAAGGGTGATGTTCGTATATGGGCTGGTGAATTCAGTAATGGTGACCTTACAACTGCCCCATTTACTGTTACAGATGCTGGTAAACTCAAGGCTACAAATGCTGATATTTCTGGTAAGATTAGTGCTACTAGTGGAAATATTGGTGGATTCACACTGAATGATAATGATCTTGTTTGCAATAATGCTAAATTTACTATAGACGGAAGTAGTGGTACTGATTCCCGTAAGGTTGTTTTGGACACAAAGGGCTATAAATAGGGTAGCTATAATTTCCCTCTATTTGTTGAGAGTTATGGTAAAGCTATTCCTGTTGTTGATGATTTCGCTGGAATTTATATCAATGTTGGCGATTCGGGCGATACTATATTTCCAGCTACTTACCCTGGAATATTAATGAAAAGAGGTTGTTTTGTTGGATTCCGAGTACCTACTAAATCAATTTTGAAAGATACGGATTTAAATAATAATAATAATTATATGTCAGGAATGTATCTTTTCTGTCAAAATGAGGGAAGGAATATTACAATAACTTTACCAACTAAAACAACAGGAGCCGAATAGGGAGATGTTTTTACTATTGTAAAAAGTGGAGGTGGCGCTGTTACGATAAAAGCGCCTACTGGCTATGTTCTGAACAGCAGATAGTATGGAACTAGAGATTTTGTTATGGCAAACGACTATCAGCATATTCATCTTGTGCTTGATGGAAATGTATGGTATATAGAAAGCAGTAATTAATTGAGATATAATTATGAAGATAATTAGATAGAACATACTTCCTCCAGAAGGGTTTTCTGCAATTAATTTATTTGGGTATCTATTTTGTAGACCAAATGCGAAGATATCCAATATTACAACCAACCATGAGCAAATACATACAGAACAGATGAAAGAAATGCTGTACATTCCGTTTTATTTATGGTATGGAGTAGAATGGTTAATCAAACTGTTCTGTAAAGGAAATGCATACAGAAACCTTTCATTTGAGAGAGAAGCTTACGACAACTAGTATAATCTAGATTATTTGAAAACTAGAAAACATTATAGTTGGCTTAAAAGACTATTTAAATAATGTTTGACATCATACAGAATAAAATACAGTTAAGCACAGAAGATTTAGCTATACCACCATTTAAAGATTTCTATAACAATGCTAAAGATAAACAAGATGCATTAAAGAAGATCGAATTCATAGTGTGGAGATATAAATGGAATAGCCCATATGAGGCATATCCAGAGAAAGAACGCACATGGAGAGTGGCTGAGGCTGTGTTTAAGGATAAGAATTACAAACCTGATGATGCTGTAAAAGAATTAGCAAAAAAGTTTCAGGAGTTGCAAGAGACTCCTGCTACCCGCTTGCTTAAATCTTCTAAGAGCGCAGCAGAGGGCATTATGAACACGATGGATAGTTATGCTGAAGAAGAACTTGATATAGATACAGCTAAGAAACTTTCGGCTATATTGAAAGATGTTAGTGGTATAATCAAGTCATTAGACATGGCTATGAAGTAGGCAAAAGCAGAACAAGCAGAAGCCGGTAGAGTCAAGGGTGGTGGCGTTATCGGTATGTACGAATAATATATATTATGGTAGTAGATTTTAATTAGAAAGTACACAATACTGAACAATTTAGCGAAGCTGCTAACTTTTTCAAAAATAATAAGTGCTATACATTTGCTCCCAAAGGAACTACCGATTACGTACAATATTGGGAGCGAGAAACAGATAGATGTCTTAATGGATATACATCTCCGGATGGTTAGTACATAACTGGGTATCATTACTTCTATTTAAACTATAGTCCAATTATGAAAATTGTATAGACTAAATATACAGACAAAGATGGAAACGTTAGAACAAAACGTGAACGTATATTAGACTTCCCTAGATTCTGGGATTATGATTGGTATTATTTTAATGCTATAGAACAAGCAGAAATAGAAGGAAAGCACATGGCTGTACTTAAATCAAGACAAAGAGGATATTCGTTTAAAGGCGCTTCAATGCTAGTAAGAAATTACGAACTTATAAAAGGATCGAAAAACTTTGCAGTAGCTTCAGAATAGAAATTCCTTATTGGTGACGGGCTTTTAACTAAAGCTTGGGAGATCATGGATTTTATAGACGCTAATACAGAGTGGGCTAAACAAAGACTTACTTCTACTAGAATGGAGAGAGTGTCTGGCTATAAGATAACAGACGAATACGGTAAATAGACAGAACAAGGATATAAATCTAGTATATGTGGTATAACTCTCAAGAACGATCCAGAAAGAATCCGTGGTACTCGTGGCAAACTAGTACTATGGGAAGAAGGTGGTAAATTTCCAAGCCTTCTAGACGCTTGGCGTATTGAGTAGCCATCTGTAGAAAATGATGATGGAGTAGCTTTTGGAACAATGATAGCTTTTGGAACAGGAGGTACAGAAGGAGCTTCTTTTGATGGACTAAAAGAGCTGTTTTATAAGCCTAAGGCTTACAATGTTCTTAGTTTTCCAAATATATGGGACGAAGGTAGAGAGAATACAGAATGCGGATTCTTTGTTCCATCATGGAGTAATCTAGAGTCATTTGATGACAACGGCGATTACGTATACATGGACAAAGATGGCAATAGCCTAAAAGAAAAAGCAGTTTGTAATCTTATAGAGCAGAGAAACAAAATCAAAGATGGAGGTGCTAGTTAGTAGTCAATAGACCGTTTTATATCAGAGCGTCCTATAAAGCCAGCAGAGGCTGTATTAGAGCTCGGTAAGAATATATTCCCTAGAAAGCTATTAATGGACCAGTTGACTAGAATAAGGACCAATAAGAAGCTTCAAAGCATGAAGCATATAGTTGATCTAGAATGGGATGGAAACGGTCAGGTAAAGGCTACAGAAAGGCCTAATGGTGATATAACTAATTACCCTCTTAAGAAAGGCGATAAGCCTCATGGATCTGTAGTTATATGGGAGTACCCGGTAAAGGATCCTCCACTTGGATTATATATAGGAGGATGTGACCCTTATGATCATGATGATAGCTTTACAAACTCTCTTGGTTCTACATTTATATTTAAACGTGTAAGAGCTGGTGAGGCATGGACCGATGTAATAGTAGCAGAGTATTCCGGAAGACCGGATACAGCAGAAGAGTACTACGAGAACGTGCGTAAGTTACTTACATTTTATAATGCTAGATTATTATTTGAGAATGAAAGAAAAGGAATCTACCCTTACTTTACGAATAAACACTGCGATTACCTCTTGGCTGATTAGCCAGATAAGATCATATCTGAAGTCTTTAAAGACAGCAAAGTGCAAAGAAGAAAAGGATGCCACATGACCAAACAGATTAGGGCGTATGGCGAAGGATTAATATTAGAGTGGCTGTTAGATGAGTTTGAAGAAGGTCACCCTAATGTAGAAAGAGTATACAGCGAACCTCTAATAGAAGAGCTTATAGAGAATGATGGTGTACGAAATGTGGACCGTGTAATAGCTTTGTGTATGGTAATGATATACAGAGAGGAGCTCTATTAGGTAAAGGTGTCGTCTGCAAAAGAACAAAACAAATAGGTTGAACTCTTCGAGATGCCGTTATTTAGCAAACAATGGTTTGAAGAAGATAGCAGCACAAGTGAAGACGGTATGCCGATATTCACATTTTAATACATGGAAGATAACTTATACAATTCAGCTTTCCCCAGACAAAAGCTCCCTCTTTCAAAGAAAGGAAAGAAGTGGCAGGAAGATTGCGTTAACTATATTATAGGTGAAGGTAACGTAACATCTGGAGGAAATAGTACATCATATTACGGAGAGCTGTAGACCTATTATAATTTATATAACAGCATCTTCGACGAGAAGGATTTTAAATCAATTACAAACCCATTCAAGGTCGAGGATGGTTTTCCTGCTACTCCTCACGACTTTAATATTATAAGACCTAAAGTAGATTTGCTTATAGGTGAGGAAACGAAAAGACCTCTTAATTTCAGAGTTATCAGAACTTCATAGGAGGCTACATCAGAAATGCAGGAGAAAGAGAAATAGATGATTCTACAATATATAGAAGCAGCTATCACAGCTAGAATGAGCCCAGAAGAAGCTCAGTAGTTCCAGCAGTAGCTACAGTCTGGAGAGATTATGCCCCCAGAGCAGATAGCTAAGTATATGGACAAAGATTATAAAGATATTGTAGAGAATACTGCATATCATTCTCTTACCTATCTGAGAGAGAAGCTTGATCTTGACAACGAGTTTATCAAAGGCTGGAAGGACGGATTGATCTCAGGTAGAGAAATTTATTACGTTGGCGTACTTAATGCAGAGCCATATGCGGAGAGAGTTAATCCTATATGTTTCTCTTACGACAAGAGTCCAGACCTTGATTTTATTGAGGATGGATCATGGTGCTGCAGAAAGATGCGTATGCCTATAACTGAAGTATACGATAGATATTATGACAAGCTTGAAGAGAAGGATCTTGATAAGCTTGAAGAAATGATTGGTTCTACTCCTGGTAGAAACCTCGGAGATAGAAGTCCTGTTGATATGGGTATACAGTTACGTATATACGACAACCCAATATTTGAAGGATCAGGTAAATCGCTTGTAAACGTATGGCATTGTTGCTGGAAGTCTTTTAAGAAGATCTTCTACGTAACTACTACAGATGATGCTGGACAGCCTCAGATCAATATAGTTGATGAAACATATCAGCCTGTTGGTAATGAGGTTAGTATTGAGCCAGATTGGATTATAGAAGTGTGGGAAGGATACAGAGCTGGTAGTGATTTGTATTTTGGTATACAGCCTATTGAATATCAGCATGTAAGTATCGATAACCCTAATAGCCAGAAACTTCCTTATTGTGGTGCTATTTATAGTAATACAAATAGTAAGCCTAGATCATTGGTTAGTATTCTTAAGCCATTACAGTATATGTATATTGTATTGTGGTATAGACTTGAGTTAGCTATCGCTAGAGACAAAGGAAAGGTTGTAAACATGGACATTACATAGATTCCTAAGTCTATGAATATCAGTCCAGCTAAATGGATGCACTACCTGTCTAGTGTTGGCGTTAACTTTATTAACCCATATGAAGAAGGTTGGAATATCCCAGGAAGAGAAGGTGGTAAGCCTGCTCAATTTAATCAGATAACAGCATTAGATCTTACAATGTCTAACGTCATAGCTGAATACATACAACTGATGGATAAGATAGAAGAGCTGGCTGGCACGATCTCTGGTATTACATAGCAGCGTGAAGGAGCAGTAAGCTCATCAGAGATGGTAGGTAACGTAGAGAGATCTGTTGTACAGAGCTCACATATTACTGAGCCATTGTTCTGGGTTCACAACCAGTGTAAGCGAAGAGTACTTAATATGCTTCTTAATACAGCTAAGGGTGCTTGGGAAGAGACCGGTAAACAGAAGCTCCAGTATATCTTTGATAATGGAGAAAGAGCATTCTTGGATATTACTCCTAAGTTCTACTATGAGGATATGGATGTATTTGTAAGCGATACATCTAAGGATCTTGAGAATATACAGAAACTTCAGCAGCTTATATAGCCAGCTATGCAGAACGGTGCTAGCTTACTTGAAGCAGCAGAGATCCTTACAAACGATAACTTCAATATCATTAAGCAGAAGCTTAAGGATATGCAGACTAGACAGGAGTAGATACAGCAACAGCAGCAAGAAGCAGAAGCTCAGCAGCAACAGCAGTTGCAGCAGATGTAGAACGAATCTAAACAGCAGGAGCTTATGTTACAAGAGGCTCAGATGGATCTTCAGAGATATCAGATTGATCAAGATAATCAGACCAAGATAGCCGTAGCACAGATTAATGCTTATCGTGGAACAGAGGAGTTAGATCAAGATCAAAACGGAATCCCAGACCCAATAGAAATTGGTAAGCAGGCTATCGAACAGCAGAAGATTAATCAAGAGGCTTATAATAAGCGTTATGAAGCTAAGTAGAAGCGCGAGATAGAAGATCAGAAGATTCAGCTTGAGAAGGATAAGATGAAGCATGAGACAGATCTGCAGAAGGCTAAAGATGATGCTGCTTATGAACGCGAGAAGCTTAAGGCTCGCACGGCCCTTAAGAACAAAACGGTTGGCGAGAAGTAATGAAGTTCGATAATAAGACATTTTAGCAGAAGTATGAAGCGTGGAAGAATGGCGCTGATTACTGGAAGGATATTAGAGGAATCAACTTGGGTGGAGACACCCAGGCTGAGGAACCTAGTCCAGAAGAGTAGTAGTAGATGGACCAAGATGTATAGTCTATACTTAATGCTTACAATGAAGGGAAGGATGTCAATATAGCTGAAGACATTATTGAGCCATTACCTTTTGATACTCCATTAAACGAAGAGCATCCTATACTTCATAAATATAAAGGTGGAAAAGATGATTCTATTAATACTTTTGTTAACAGAATGGGCCCTCTTGTAGGACAATAGCTAAACAGATACGGATATGGTGATGCTGCATACTATAATGTAATGCGTTAGCTTGCATATGAATCTAATTACGGTAGATCCAGAGTTGCTAGAAGATAGCATAATTATGGCGGAGTAGGATGGAACGGCAAGACCTATACTACATACAAAAGCGATGCAGACTTTGTTAAAGACTACGTAAGACTTATGCATACAAGATACGGAGCAGCACTTAGAGCCAAATCCACATAGGATTATGCTAGAGCTCTTAAGTAGAAGGGTTATTACGAAGATTCTCTTTAGAACTATTCTAGAAACCTTAATAGTATGAATAGCCTTGTTAGAGCAGCTCGTAATCACAAGAATGCTCATAAGGATGCTTATAACTATAATGTATAGTTAAATGACCTTGAGTAGGATTATGAAGATGCCAAAAATGCTAGTCCTATAATTATCAATTCGCCATCTACAAGATAGCCTAGTACTATTAGAGCAGATGTTCCGACAACTCTACTTGGTCCGACTTAGGAAGAGATAAAGGCTCAGCAGCAGCGTGATCTTAATAAGTATAAACAGTAGATGTACGATAGTATAACATAGACTTCACTTCCAAATATACTTAACCTACTTCCATCTAATAACTTTGGTAAAGACTCTTATGGCTAGAAGTTCTGGTGGAGAAGAGGCAATAATTTGCACTTCAAAGGCGGCAAGGATAAAAGATCGTTTGATGATTGGGTAAACAAAGCATCTATATATAAAGGTATTAGAATAAAAGGTGATCCTACTTATGATTACAAAGGTTGGTATAACGAAGATCCTAATAGGGCTTATGCATTATTAAATGATGACCCAAATGCACACTTTGATGATAAATGGAAGACTCCTTATCACCCTACATTTAGTGACCAGTCAGTATACTCAAATGCAAAACATCCTGGAGGAACTTGGGGTAGACGCGATTTTAGAGATATATATTATGCACCATTTGCCAGCAATGTTCCATTTAATAGACGTTTAAATTACATTGTTGATGCAGAGAATAATGGTGCAATGATAGCTAACAATGCCGGAATGATTCCTAAGGTTAAAGGTGTATATTGGGAAGAAAACGGTAAGCACGGATATGATTTAGCGCTTGATCCAAATGGCGATTTTTATGGTGGTGCATTACCAGCTATTCAAGTAATAGGAAAGAGAGGTAAGAAATGACACAGATGGAAAGCCCTAAGCGAAAGATGCAGAAGAAGAATGACTATCAGCGTCATAAGCTCTTTCGTAAGATTAAACGTAGAAGAAAGGCATAGGCTGAGGCAGAACAGCATATAGCAGAGAAGCAGCTTAGAAAGAAGTTAAAACTGCCTAAGTTTGATAGAGGAGAAGATGAATTGTCTACTTATAAAAAATAGGTAGAAATGTTTAATGATGCAAATTCTGATCCAATATTGCCAGGTAGACTTGTTGATAGAAATAGGGTTGCTGTTAATCCGGAAACTGGTGACGTAATGGAAGTTGGTGGGCATGTCAATTTAGATCCAATTATAATAACTGGCAAAATGCCTGATAATCTAAAACGGACTATAAATAAAAATATAGAATCAGATAGAATTTAGGACTTATTATATAAGGACAGATTGTCTCCTGTTGACCCTGTTGGTTAGCTTGTTGTTGAATCTGCTGCTATTGGTAAGCCTTTAGAATTAGCCGGAAAAGCGGCTTTGTATAGTATTGGAAGATACGGAGAAAAACTTGGGCTCAAGAAACTATAGGGCTTAGCTAGATAGAAATTACTAGAAAAAGAATTCGCGCTTTCTAATGGAAGATATACTATTGGTGAACCAGTACTCCCTAATAAAACAATACGTATTCAGAATGGCGACTAGCCATTTATGTTTGACATAGATTAGCCTACTAGTTAGTATATAGGCAAAGATCATTTAAATATTGGTAGCTATATTGGTGAAGGTGGTGAAAGTTTTGTGTATAATACAGCAGGCGATCCAAATACTGTTACAAAAATAAAAGTCCCAATATCTGATAGTATAGAAGATTATGAGGGTTTATAGAGGGCAGTAAGTACAGAATATCAACAAAACAAATTACCGTTCTTTTTTAAATAGGATTATCTTGGATATACTGATAAAAATAGCATTCCAAGTAAAGTTGGAAAAGCTTTTGGAGACGAACAATTTAGAATTGTTACAAAGCAACCGAAGGTTACTCCTTTTTCAAAAGTTGCAGACCCTTGGTTTACATTAACAGAAAACGATGGAAGACAAGGTATATTTAGATATTTCGATAAAGATAAAATATATAATTATTTACGAAAGTACGGAGTCGAAAAGACTAAAGATCCATATATATACAAGTATAAAAATATAACCTTTAGTGATATTCGTCCACAAAACGCAGGTATAGACAAAAATGGTAACTTTGGATTTTTAGATTTGATTATACACGATTATAATTCCGGTAAAGATATTCGCATTAAACCATCTAAGCGTGGCACATTTACTAAAGCAGCCAAATAGCATGGTATGAGTGTTCAGAGTTTCGCTAATAAGGTTTTAAGGAATCCAAGCAAGTATAGTGCAGCTATGAGAAAGAAAGCGAACTTTGCGCATAATGCGTCAAAGTGGAACAAATAATAACATTACACGGGTTCGATTCCCGTGTAGCGTACAACAATTAAAAATATTAACTTAGTTATAATTTAAATTATGGCAAGAAAAAAGAAAAATCCATTAGGTGATTTTGAAGACGCTTTGAGCTCTCTCGGGTTCGGTGGTCAGGAAGGTGGCGACAGCGTTACAGACATCGATAACCAGGATGTGGTTAATCAGGTGTTAGACGGTCCTAATGATGATATTGACAATTTAGACAATCCAGATGACGATAAGTCTTCTGAGGATAATAAAGATAATAAGAATGTAACTGGTGATCCTAATGCTCATGATGATGAGACACAGATCCCAGATAATATTTTAAATAATAATACGTCCGACACAACTACGGTTGACAACGAATAGGATAACGACAATGATGATAACGATCAGCAGACTGGCGCTGATGTCGTAGATCCTGGAGAAGCAGAATAGATTGGTGCTTTCTTTGACGCATTCGCTGAAGCTAATGGTTGGAGTGTTGATGAAGACGAGAAACCTAAGACAATTGAGGGTATCGTAGAGTACATTAAAGATGTCGTAGATGAGAATTCGACCCCACAGTACGCCGATGATCGTATTGCTAGACTTGATCAGTACGTAAAGAATGGTGGTAAATTTGAAGACTTCTATCAGACACAACAGAAATCTATGTCTTATGATAACATAGATTTGGAGGACGAATCTAATCAGAAAGCAGCTGTTCGTGAGTTCTATAAATTACAGGGTATGAACGACGAGCAGATTAGTCGCAAGATTGAGCGCTATGAAGATGCTGACATGCTGGAAGATGAAGCAGCTGATGCTGTAAATTATCTTAAGGCGTACGAGCAGCAACAGCAAGAGTATATGGCTCAGCAACAGGAAGCTCAAAGACAGTAGCAGGAACAGCAAGCTGCACAGTTCATGGACGATCTTACCTCTAGTATTAATGGTCTTACCAATATTAGAGGTATTAATATCCCAAAGGAGGATAGAAAAGCATTGTTCGATTATATTACAAGAACTGATGCAGACGGTTTAACAGAGTATCAGAAGGCTTTTAATAATAACCTTGTTAACAATTTGATAGAATCAGCCTACTTCACAATGAAGGGTGATGCTCTACTGGGCGAAGCACAGCGCAATGGTCAGACATCTGCTGCGAGTAAACTTAGACAAATGCTCAAACATCAAACAAAAAATCACACAGCATACAATGTTGGGCATGAAAAACAACCTCAGGCATGGGATATCGCGTCAAAATACCTATGATGAGACAATTAACATATTATGAATAATTCAAGTTCTTTATTAAATAATCTTCAGCTCTACCGTGGTAAGCGTTTTGCTGACTTGGTAGACGAAAACATGATTGCTAACGCAATGCTTACAAAGCCTCATGAAGTAGCAGGCTTGTTGTCATTGGTTTTTGGTACAAAGGATGATGGTATTTCAACTACCATCGATTTACTTACTGGTGGTCTTGGTTCAACCATGACTATCGAAAACAGAGAATATGAGTGGTCTGTAATGATTGATGCTGATCACGCTGTTAATATCCGCTATGCTAAGTGGAATGGTAAGGAGATTACTCCTAAGTCAATTACAGAGGGTTTGACTCCAGGTATCAATAATACTCCTATTTACCTTGGTCTTGAAGAGAAGTGGTTCGGTCCAGGTGCAATCCTTGCATTTGATAACGTAAACTTCCAGGTACGTGTAAACGGTACTCCATACCAGGATGGTAGCACATGGGTATATGAGTGCTATGTAGCAGAAGGCTTCCAGGGTTCTTATATTCCTTGTGAGTATTTGCTCCCAGGCCGTCAGGTAGACCGTATCGGTTCTGCATACGAGGAGTACAGTGATGAGGCAGATATCATCAACTATCAGACTCCATTTAAGATGCGTAATAGCTTGATGACTATGCGTCTTACTTACGATATCACTGGTGATGCTTACTCTACAGTATTGGCTATCGCTTTGACTGATCCTGAGACAGGTAAGAAGTCTTATTTGTGGTCTGACTATCAGTATTGGAAGGCTCTTCGTGAGTGGAAGAAGAGAGAGGAGAAGCAGTTGCTGTTCGCTCACTCTAACCGTAATGCAGATGGTACTTACAATTTGAAGGGTACTAATGGTCGTTTCGTTCCAATCTCTGCAGGTTTGTTCGAGCAGATTGCTCCAGCTAACGTACGTTACTATACAAAGCTTACTACAGAGTTGTTCGAGGATTACTTGTTCGATCTCTGCTACAATATCATTGGTACTAACGAGCGTAAGTTCGTTGCTTTGACCGGTGAGATGGGTATCCGTGAGTTCGACCGTATCTTGAAGGAGAAGGCAGCTAGCTTCAATATGATTGATACACACTTCATTACAGGTTCTGGTCAGGACTTGAAGCTGGGTGGTCAGTTCACAACTTACACTATGACTAATGGTATCGAGTTGACAGTTAAGCGTTGTGCTATGTTTGATAACATGGAGATGTTCCGTCAGCTTCACCCATTGACAGGTAAACCATTGATGTCTTACACATTCTTGTTCGTTGACCTTGGTCGTCGTGATGGTCAGGCTAACATCGTTAAGGTATGTCGTAAGGGTCGTGAGTTCGTACAGTGGTGCACTGGTGGTTCTGTATTGCCAAATGGTTATGCAAACAACATCAACACTATGCGTTCTAACAGCCGTGACGGTTACCAGGTACACTTCCTTGGTGAAGAGGGTATCATGTTGAGAAACCCATTGTCATGCGGTATCTTGTATTGTGATGCTGAAGACCAGGAATCTATCTCAGTTGAGAACAGAGCAGCAGAGCTCTAATTAATTAAATAATATACAATGTTCAACCCCGTGGTTTCAATAACATGCCGGATGGAATCTAACAGCACTGCACCGGAGGCTAAGCCAATAATATGAGTGTTGTACACGGGAGCTTGGCATCGCAACAACTAATTGAAAAATTATGGTAGTTGAATTAAAAATCAGAAAGAAAAATCCCTGGGCTGGATTGTTAAAGTATAAACATTGTTTTGATTATATTGCACCTTACTTTACCAGATCTGGGTCGATATACACAGGTTTAACACCTGAGGACGAAAAGAAATTTGAAAAGGAGCTTGGCTATCCAGAAGGCCATCTCGCTAAGAATTCACCATTCTGGAATACATTCTGTGTTAAGGTTGGCTCTAAGAGTACAATCCTCGATGACTCGTTCCCACGACAGGCTATGATCATTAAGTTCCTTGAGGGACATAAGAGAGTAGCTACATCACTTGATAAGCTCAATGCTGGTAAGGATTACCTGCTTATTAATAGACAGGCTGAAGCTATTGAGAAGAATAAGATTAACAAGCTTCGTAGAGACGCTATTATCGCGTTTGGTAAGCTTTCTCTTGAAGAGATGCGTAAGTGTCTTAGATTGTTTGGCGTTAGTGCTGACACAATGTCTAATGAGCTTGTAGAGTCTACATTGTTCTCATTGGTTGATAAACAGCCATAGAACTTCTTTACAAAGTGGGTTAATAACAAGACAAAGGAAACAGAGTTCTTGATCGAGAGTGCTATTGCCAAAGGCATTATCCGTAAGGATAGAACACAGTATTACTATGGTTCTGAGATGCTTGCAGACTCATTGCAGGATTGTATTGCATACTTGGACGCAAAGAAGAATCAAGACTTAAAGATCTCGATTATTAATCAGGTCGAAAATAAATAATTAAACTAACGACGTATGACGCATAGTGATATTTATACTAAGTTTATGATTGAATATGACAAGGCAAATATAACTTCGTCATATCCGTCGCTAACTAAATATGAAGTTGCAACAATACTCGACAAAGCCTACTTAGCTCTTATAGCTCAAAAATATACAGGGAACAATCCAAGAAAGTCAGCGTTTGAGTCAGATATGAAAGCAACTGAAGATTTATAGCCATTGATTAATAAATTAACCGCCATTGGTAGTTTGTCTGGCGATAATAGCTATACATTTAATACACACACTATAGATAATCTTATTTTATATATAATTGATGGACAAATTGAAATCAAAGAAAGTATTTCTTCTCATGATAATAAGAACCATCAATATGAAAATATAGTATTCGTATCGCATGATATTGCTAAAAAATTCAAGGTTACAAAAACAAATTTACCTTGGGTTGAATAGCCTGTAGGGTGTATAGAAAATAATAACGTTGTAATATACGTAGACCCAATGGATGTACAATATAATGGAGCTCAATCAAAGGCTGAGTTTACATATATTAAACGTCCTGCAAAATTCGCTGTCGGACAAGGGCTGTCAGTAACCGACTATGATTTCGGATAGACTGAATTTGAATTATCTGATAGCATGGCTGAAGAATTAATTAATTTGGCAATTATTATGTCTACTGAGATTGTAGAATCTAGTAGACTTGCTACTAAAGCTAATACTAGACCACTTGAATCATGACAAGAGAAGAAACAAGAAAACTTGGTATTGAGTTTGAGCGCAGACTGATTGAAGTATATCCTTAGTTTGCGTCAGAACAAAAACTTAGTACCGATGCGATATATTCATTCTTAAGCGAGTTCTAGACACAGTATGTAAAAGTATTGTATTCTAACGAAGACGATTTTCAGCGTGGTACTAGACGAGCTAAAAGAATAAGCGATGTTAGTAGATCTTTAATTAGGCGAGTTAATATAAAACCATCAAACGATGATGGTGTATATAAACTGCCAGACAATTACGCAATGTACGTAAGATCCGAAAGCATCGTTACAAAAAATTATAAAAGTGATAAGGTTTTAGAAAATGGTGTAATTACGCCCAACATACTTGTTAAGCAAGAAGATGTAGACAATGTAATCAATGCATATTATAACTATAAAGGAATCATAAAGAACCCGTTAGTTATATTCGAAAATACTAGTTATACAAGTAACTAGTTTAAAGTTATATCTGATACATATACATAGATAGAAAGTGTAGATCTTACATACTACTGCCAGCCTAATGCATTCAATGTATTAAAGTTTGATGATAAAGATCAGTCGGCTGGAGCCGTACATAGCTACTGTTCACTCCCATACTCATGTTTTGAGGAACTTGTATCAGGCGCTGTGGATATGTATTTAACTCAGTATAAACTAAAACTTGCTTAGGGTAATTCTAAACAATCACGACCAAAATAGTAGGAGGCTGAGTAATGAGGAATATAGATATTTTGGTAGGGCTAGAAAGAGAGATAAATAAATTTGATAGCCAGCTAGACAAACCATCTACTGACGAATCTTTATTCTGGCTTAATTAGGCTGTTGGTAAGTTTATCAAGCTTAGATTTAATAGTGATCTTGTTCACGGAACTTCGTACGAACAAAATGAAAAGCGTAGAATGGATCTTATTAAACTATACAAACAGAAGACTTATACATCAACAAATATGACTACAGATGAAAGTCAACCGTCATATACATCTTACACAATAATCTATCCAGAAGACTTCATGTTCTCACTCAATGAGGACGTCGTAATAAGCGATCTTGATGGAGATAATAAAATCAATACATGCATGTTTGAGTGCACGTAGGATAGTTTTATGTACAGGGTTAACAACAGTCTTACAGATTTCCATTATAGATTTCATAGGGCTAGACCTCTACGTGTAAGAAACTCTAATGGATGCATGTTGCTTACAGATAAGCAATATAAGATTAGTAAATATTCTTTAGGTTATCTCAGAAAACCTACAGAAATAACACTTGATAATCCTTATGATGAATATAAGGATTTCGAGGATATTATTATGCCTGAGATTATAAAGATTGCCGCTCAGATGTATTTGGAAAACAAAAAAGACGAGCGCTATAAAACTATAACTCAAGAGGTAAATACACAAGAATAATAATTTTAACGTGGAAAACCCAGCTAGTTAGGTCTAGTGTTAATATTATAGGGTGAGTAGAAAAAATTAATTTTAATATGATTACATACGTAAATTCAGTTCTCGTTTCTAACAAGAACGGTGAGACTCTCGCTACTGCAGAAGAGTTGAAGGGTAAGGCTAAGAAGGAAGATCTTAAGCCATTGGTTGGTAAGTTCGTATTTATGAACTGCGATCCAGCTAAGCAGGATGGTACTGCTATTGAGGATGTTTATAGTATGGATGAAGCTGCTGATCGCTTTAAGATCGGTGTTGTTACATCTGATAGCTTCCAGAAGGTTGACAAGCTTGGTAATGTTACATTCGTACCAGTTGTAAAGTGGTCTAACATTATCAATGTAGCAGATATTAAGTCTGTAGCTAAGCTTGACTACAAGGAGGATTCAGAAGATGAGATCACAATCGACTTCAGTGGTATTGCTAACGAGACAATGGATCTCCTCGCACAGGGTGGATGCCCAGTTGTTCTTCGTCTTACTTTCAAGGATATGCCAATGCGCTATCGTAAATGGACAGAATCATATAGCTACGTAACTAAGGTTGGTGATACTGTAGAAAGCATTATCGCTGGCTTGATCAAGGATATTATTCGTGCTCCAAAGCGTCAGCGTGTATATGCTAAGATTGATGGTCAGAAGCTTATTCTTACACAGATGAAGTATGATGACGATGAATCTAATAGAACAGAGAACGTTTACATGAAGGGCCGTTTCGATGCAAATATGTATTGGATGAACCCTGCTGCTCCAGGTTGGGCTTCAAACAACAAGTACGACCTTGGTGTTGTCTTCTCTAAGAAGGAAGGCGTTACATACCCAGCAACAGCTAAATTGGTACGTGATCGCGAGCGTGCTACATTTGACTATCAGGGCGTTTTGCACCGTTGCTGCTGGTATGATCCTCAGCCAGCTATGGTAACAAATCTAGATAACAAGTACGACGGTATTACTATCGAGTTTGAAAACCAGTACCGTACAGCTGATGATCTTTGGCGTAGAACAAAGCAGACAGTTGAGATCTACGCTTCTAACAATGGTGAGGCTATGGGTGCAGATCAGATTGCAGATGGTTTTGTTGCAAAGCTTCAGGCTATGATCGCTTCTCGTCAGAACATTGTTAACCCAGTTGACAACTCCGCTGCTTACGACAAAGCAAACTTTTAATTAATTGCCGGGGTGGGGTTCTTACCCTATCTCGGCTTTTTGTTTTTAAACACATATTATAATATGCAAAGAATTAGAATTGGAAACGATATAAGATTAAATCTTACACTTCGTGGTCCACGTACGTACGATAGAGCTAATATCAAACAGCTTAAGTGTTATTTTATTAACACATCTATGCTCGATTATTTCCCAGTCGGCTGTTAGCATTGTTGTAATTAGTGTAATAAGCATGTAAATGGATGCGGATACACAACTAATATGTGTGGCCATCCAAAATATCACGTACTTCCGCACTACTGCCATCATAACTGCTGCCATAATGATTTTTATTGCAGTCACGACTTCAATTGCATGCTTGATCCTCATGGGTGTAATCCTGCAGCAGGACCTGGCGTATTACCACCAAAGTATAGAAAGCCATATGATGCAGTAAATTGCTGCGCTTGTGATGACTTTACATATTTGGCATATTCTAGAGTCCTGCCTAAAGCCAACGCTATTCAGTGCTATTTCCCTGCAAAGGATTAGGTATTCTGCGGAATATACAAACTAATAATACAGGCTATCGTATATGAGCCAGGTTGGGGTCGTACAGATCTTCATACATACACAATGGATTATGGTGAGGTAATCGAACTCGTTGACGATAATACAGGCGCTAGTGGAGACATAACTGTAGACGTAGATACAGATGATATAGAGAATAAGAATATCATCGCAATAAGAATTAAGGCTAAAGATTTAACAATGTATGGAGATACAAAACTTAATCTTGGCGAGAAAGATACTAAAGATCATAAATATTCGATCGAAGTAGATTTAGAGAATGGATCTACTGTGGAATACAGTCCAAGTAATTGGCCTTATGAGTCTATTGAATTTACACCAACGAAGAGCGATGTTATTGAAATAGACCAAAATACAGGTACTATTCATTCGCTTGAGTAGAATGAAACGGTCTCTACTATTGTAACTGTTACAGCTAAAAATAATGGCGTAAAGACCACATTTAACGTTACTGTTCTCGGCGGCAATTTTGATTATATTGGATATCTGCCAGTTCGTCCTTTCTCTAAAGAAATGGAGGATGATTATAAATATCACTTCGATCGTGACGATCAGGGATTCGAGAACGACAATTAGGAGAATGTTACAAAAGTGGGTGTTGGTCATGTTGATATCAATCTCTTAACTAGATCTAAGGATTTATCTAAGGGTGTTACTATAGAGAATGATACAGATGGCTATTACTTATGGATTGTAACTAGACAGCCTATCGAATATGCTGCAAATATAAATGCAAGCGCTTCTAATATGGTTCCTATATTTAGTATCCCTCTTACAACTCCACAGAAGAAATACAATGACTAGAGGTATTATTATTGTTGTCCTAATCCAATAAAAGCAAATAATACTCGCGGTGGAGCTACAATTTATGTTAAAACTAAAAATGATTAATTATGAATAGCACAAACGAAGATATACAGATATACGGTAAGCTTGTAAACGTGTCTACCGAGGGAATTGTAGCTGACGCAGCTTCTATATGGTGCGAAAGATATAAGAAAACCGTAGAAGATGTTATTAAAGATGTTAATGATAAGGTTGAAGACTCTATCGATAATTCAAATGATAAAATAACAGAAATTAATAAAAATATTGAAAACGCTGTTAGCAGAATAGATGGAGAGTTGGCTAAAAAGGCTGATGCAGATAAATATCTTCCTCTTGCAGGAGGAGAAATGAATGGTGGTATAGTTTCACCTAGCTATAAAAAGGTAGGAGGAACAGACGAATAGATTCTTTTGGCAGACGGTTCAATTGCTACAGCTATAAATACAGATACATTAAACTCAATTTTAAATTAATAAATTATGAAACTTCTTGATACTGCTGGTGTATCTACACTTTGGGGAAAGGTAAAAGATCATGTTAAAACCTCAATTGATTCACAACAGTTTAAAACAATTAATGGTACATCAGTTAAAGGTGCTGGCGACATTCATATTGACTTAACACTTTATAAGGTTGTATCAGCTTTGCCTACAAGCGACATAGATACAACTAAGATATATTTGGTAAAAGATTCGTCTGTAGATGGCAACTTGTATTCAGAATACATGTATGTAGATGAAAAATGGGAAAAACTCGGCAACTTTAGAAGTTCTGTAGATTTGGAACCTTATGCAAAAACAGATTATGTAAATACTAAGCTTTCTACAAAAGTTGACAAGGAATCTGGTAAGGGTTTGTCTACAAATGATTTTACAACAGCCGAAAAGAACAAGCTTGCAAATATATCTGCAGGAGCAAACAACTATTCATTACCTTTAGCTACATCAAATGTACGTGGTGGTGCAAAAATTGGTTATACTACAAATTCATCTAATAGAAACTACGCAGTATAGCTCAGCAACGAACAGATGTATGTAAATGTACCTTGGACAGACACAAACACTACTTACGACTTGTCACCTTACGCCAAAAAGACGGAAGCGGTAAAAAATGTGGTTTTCAGAGGCGTAGAATCCGATGGGTCTCAAACTACAAACACTGCATCTCGAAATCTTGTATATACACTAGGTGATGGGAGTGAGAAAGTAGTGTATGTACCTCTTGCTGAACCCAGAACTACTGGGGGAAGACCTTATCCTGGCCAAAACGGCTTCATGAGATCCTCCGATAAGGCTAAGCTAGATGGCATTGCAGATGGTGCAAACAATTACACACTGCCTACTGCCAGTGCATCGGTGTTGGGTGGTATTCTTATAGGTTATAGTACAAGCGGTCGTAATTATGCCGTCCTGCTAGATGGAAGCGGTAAGGCATACGTTAACGTTCCATGGACTGATACAAACACAACATATAGTTTGGCTACATCTACAAATAATGGCCTTATGTCAGCTAGCGATAAAACTAAGCTTGACAGTATTACAACGATAACAGATACAGAACTTAAATCAATTTTAGTATAATGAAATTACTTGACGAAAAAGGATTAACGACAGTATGGGCTGCAATTAAAAATACATTCACCAGCAAGTCAGATGCAGATGAAAAATATGCTAAGAAGATCGAAGCGCTTCTTGACATAGATATTGATTATACAGAACATGATATTACCATAAATACTTATCATGTAGATAATATCGATACTGGTAATACTACCATAGATTCGGCTACAAGTACGTATGCTGGTGTTATGACTGCAGCAGATAAAAATAAACTTGACGGAATATCTTCTGGTGCTAATAATTATAAATTACCTGTAGCTTCAAGTACTGTTTTAGGAGGTATTAAGACATCTGTTGATTACGATCAGTATCATTGTTTTCCAATTTGTACTGACACAAATGGTGTGGCGTATACCAAAATAGACTCAATTTTGTGTAAAGCTAATATTATGTACGATATTTCTAAATGTAAAGAAGATAGTATAAATATATTTGTAAATAATAGTAGCAAAGACTTTTCTATAGATAGTATTAAAGATAAATATGGTATGGTAGTTTTTGCTTACGTTGTTGGAAATTGTAATATAACAGCAAATGTAAATATGATTCTTTATAATAATGTCCCGAATTTTACTGGCAAGGTAAGTGTAACGCCTGGAATGTTTTTAATAATACCTAATATTAATAATATTGCTATTTTCTCATTTTAATAATGAAATTAACACTAAAGAGAATTGCCTTACGTCCAACTTATACAATAGGAAAGCTTTATATAGACGATAATTATTTCTGTGATACATTAGAGGATACTGTAAGAGATCTTAATAAGAACGGTAAGTTTGACAATGGAGAGAAAAAGGTACATGCCAAAACAGCAATACCTTACGGAATCTATGAGATCAAATGGACATATTCTCCTAGATTCAAGAAGTATACTCCACAGCTGATGAGTGTGCCATCATTTGAAGGTATTCGTATACACGCTGGAAATACAAGCGCAGACACAGAGGGGTGTTTGCTTCTTGGTGAAAATAAATAGGTTGGGAAGGTCATCAACTCAAGAGTTACTATAAGCAAGTTCTACAAAATAATAAAGTAGGCTTGTTCTAATGGAAATGTTACTATTGAGATAAAATGAACAAGGTAACAGGAACTTGGCGCGAGAAGATTTAGTATTCAACCGCATGCCTCGCGTTTTTAAGCGGTTAGGTTCTCACCTGGGTTCAGTATTTACAATAGGGTGAAATCTCCACAGGAGTACTAGGGTTTGTAGCCCAAACATTAGTTTATTCGGCTAGTATCTATGGAGTATCTATTTATATATAGGGCAAGTTTGGTGAGTTAAAAACATATTTAAAAGAATATTTGAGTAATAATGAAAGCAATGCTGATGTAGTAGATATTAACAAAGATAAAGAACAACTACAAAACGCTGCTTAATGCCATTTGTGGGCTTCTAATAGCCTTTTGTGTAGCGTCTGGTATATTCTACCACAACAAAGCTAATAGGCTCTCAGAGGAGCTTAAAATGGCTAATAATAACATCGAAGCCTATTAGGATGCCTTAAGTGGTGCCTAGTAGGCTTCTGGTGTTTTAAGGCTAGATATGAAAAAGCTTAAAGATTATAACGATAAGCTTGTGTAGTAGTTGGATTCTGTACGCAAGACAGAAAAGCTAAAAAGCAAAGAAATTTAGGTAGCAGCAACTTAGAAGTAGATTATAAACGTTAATAAGAGTAAGGGGGTAGGGGGTGATATTATAACTATACTTAAAGACTCTGTTTACAAGGATAGCTTACAATATAACAACCTAACTAAAGTATACTATACAATCGGTAAGGATAGTGTTAATATCAAGTTAGATGTATAGAATACGTAGTACCTCTACGTTTATAAGCATAGAGAATATAAAAACAAAAAGAACTTCTTTAAGAGATTGATAACATTTGACTGGAAAAAGAAAGATGTGTATAAATACAAGATACATAATACAAACGACATACTTAAAGAAGACAGTATAAGAATAATAGAAGCAATATGAAAACATTCTCAGCTCGTACATTGATAGACGATATACTTCTTATTGTACGAAATAACAACATAAGTGAGAGTGAGGACATGTCTAGGGATTAGATCTTATCTTGGATAATGTAGTATAAAGCTTATTTGTCTAAGAAAGAAAATGATAAAGATTCTGAGACCGGCGATGACGAAGATCCAGATGATAGTTAGCTATCAACTATTGGGCCACTTGAACTTATAGACGATCCTGTTCCTGGATCAGAAGATTCTTGTTGCTGTGATTGCTGTAATTATAGTACAAGAAAAAGGACGAAGAACAAAATACACACAATGGAGGATAGTAGCGACGATATAGTTAACGTTACAGACGCAAGTGGTTGTGTTATACAGATTATGAATAAGTCTAGAAAGCATTATCATAATTTTAGAAGATACACATACAATGAGCCTACATGCTGGTTTGATGATTAGTATGTATATGTTGATGGCGATGGTGTGGAAAACTTTAAGTACATATATGTTACAGGAATGTTTGATCCAACACAAACCGCTGGCAGCGAGGACGAAATAACAATACCTGGATGGATGATACCAGATATAAAGAGAGCTATTATGACCAACGAATTAGCGTTTATGCTTAAAAGGCCTAGTGACGATAGCAATAATTCAACATTAGCAAGCGTTAAACCAAATGGTCCTCAAGATAAGGAAGAATAAGAAAAGCTACACAATAGCTGATATATATAGAGACTACATTAAAAGGAACGATGTAGAGCTTAATTACGCGCGATATAAGCGCATTATAGACGAATTTAATAAAGTTGTCAAGGAAGAGATTTTAGAGCGCTCACAGCCCTTTAAAATGCCTTATGGGCTAGGTACTATATGCATAGTAAAATATAAACCTAAGAGCTATTCTGATTAGTCATTGTCTACAGATTATAAATCAACAAAAGAAGTAGGCAAAAGGGTTTATCATTTAAACGAGCACTCTAATGGATATAAATATAGATTATATTGGTCAAAAATACCCAGGATGTTTTCTGATAGATACAAATACTAGCTATGTATGGTTAGGGAAAACAAAAGGCACCTTGCTCAACTTATATTTAATAAACAAGATTATATAAATATAGATGATATACAAATATACAAAATGTGAGTCAGTTATAGCTAAAATTATGGCTGATTCAAACATGCAAGAAAAGAACATGCGTATTACAGATATACGAGAATGGATCTTTGAAGCTGTTGAGAAAATTGGTGCCACTGTATAGTATGTATAGAAAGAGTCTGGTGAAGATTGCGTTCCAATATTTGAAATACATGAACATCAAGTTCCAATACCAGAAGACTTAGAATCATTGACAACTGTAGCCTATTCAAACAACGGAACAAATTGGGTATAGGCACTAAAAGATGAAAGTTCATTTAAGTCTAAAGCTGATACAAAACCTATGCATCACCACCATCCAGAACAGCCGGCTAGCACACCGTTAATTGCGCATAGATCGTAGCTTCTTGGTATTAATGGTAGCACTGCACTTATGGATGCTATTAGAGATCATAAGACGGATGTTCCTACATACTGGATTAAACCAGGTTGGATAGTCTTTAATAAAGACAAGGGTTTTGTTAAATTGTCATACAAGGCAATAGCTACAGATGAAAGGGGTTACCCACTTATTCCAGACTTAGCTTCATATTAGGAAGCTATATACTGGTATGTAATGATGAAGTTAAGCTTTCCAAAATTCCTTAGAGGATCACTTGGGGGAAAAGCTAGATATAATTAGAACACATACTTCTATATATAGTAGCAGTGGAATTTCTATAGAAACCAGGCTTACGCTGAGGCAATGATGCCAAATGAAAGTGAGATGCTTACTATTAAGAATGAGTGGACTAAACTTATACCAGAGTGGGATGATGATGAAAACTTCTTCAATAACACCGGAAAGAAATAGTTAAACTTTAACGATTATTGCTATGGATACTAATACTGAACCACAAATTAATAGTTTCGCAGGAGGATTGAATAGTGATGATGATCTCTCTGTTGTTGCTACAAACTAGTATATCGATGCTAGAAATATAAAGATATCGTCATACAGAGGTGGAGAAGGTAGAGATAATAGACATGGGTCACTAATGCCAGTATAGGGCGTAAAACTAGCTGGATCATTTGCTGGTGAGGGTAACAAAGTTGTTGCTACTGGTTCAATAAGAGATTATGGAGTAGTTGTTTGCATTGATGAAAATGAAAATAGACTTAAGATCTATAGTTTTAAAAACGCAATAGGCGGAACAGTGCATGACTAGGATTTCAACAACATATAGAATAGCAAGCTTGTTGTAGATGCGCCATTATTACCATTAGATAAAGGAGATGAATACCCAGATACATTTGATATTCAGCTTAATTATGAAAGCGAAAATAATATTAAGTTATACCTGGCTGATTCTAAACATCCGATAATGGTTTTTAATATAAATAGGGATGATAGTTTAATATACAATGATCTTGATAAATGCTTATCTTATCCAGAAGCAGTTTGTAAACCACCAGTATTTGAAGAATATGTACCAGGAAAGATAGAATTTGGTGTTGTAAGTTATTGCTATCAGTTATATAACAGATACGGAATACATACAGGGGCATCTATACAGTGCTAGCAAATACCAATTGGTAATTATGATTTCGATAACAGATACGTAAAGTGCGGTGGTAAACAGGGTGCTATATCGAATTGTGGAGTAAAGATATCTATACAAATTCCTAGAAATTATTGGCACCTTGATTATATCAAGATATTTAGGGTACAATATACGCAAAACGGATAGATGCCAATAGTATCTGTAATATATGATGCTAAAGTAAACTTTAATGAACAAGATTCTACAGAGCTGATTATAAATGATGTTGGTAATGATCCAATAGAACATATCAGTGTTGAAGAATTAAATTCATTACAAGGCGTTAGAATAATACCTAATTCGTTGGCATCTAAAGACGGTTTTCTGTTTGCGGCAAACACAAAGACAATACAGACTACTATTAAAGATTTTGATAAATGGGATGCGAGAGCATTTAGGTTTAATTACAAAAAAATCAGTACTGTAACAGATGTTAACGGTGACGGCACATTTACAATAGACGCACACGAACACAACATAGAAAGCGACTCTGTTATCGTCCCTCCATTTGATCATGATTGTTATGATGGTACTTATAATAACATAAATAAAGAAGCTTCATTGTATTCTGCTAATTTTGTGTTCGATTCAAAATATCAATGGGTCGGAGGATCTGGTAAAAATATAGAATGGAGATTTGTTATTTCTTCTTAGGTAGAAGATTCTTGTATAAAAGAAAATAATACAAGAAAGATAGGAACATTATACAATTATTCTCAGAAAGGAAATATATAGCAAAATAATGTTTTCTACATCGATAAAGATTTTAAACCATCTATAATAGAGAAAGCAGAATTTGATCCAGGAATAAATAAAAACACATGGTTGATAAAGTCACTTAGACGAAACGAGATTTATCGTTATGGAATTGTTTTGTATGACAAATATTGCCAAGCATCTCCAGTTAAGTGGATTGCCGATATAAGAACCCCAAATGTAACTGAAGAAGGTTTCTAGTTGATGTCATCCAACACTATCGTTAATGGTAAACGTTACGAACTAGTTATCAGAAATCTTGGAATATAGTTTATGGTAAAAAGCTTACCAGAAGGCTGTACTGGTTATTAGATAGTTAGATGCGCTAGGCACGAATCTGATATAGCTACAATATCACAAGGAGTTCTTAGCTCACCTGTGTCTAATGCTTATAGTAGACAGTATGAATCAAATAGTAGCGATTACTGGATAACAAAGTATCATATGTTCTGCCCAACAGGATTCTTGACAACAAATAAGTTTATAGAGGGATACTACGTACACGATTAGCTTAGGTGGGACGGAAAGGATGTCGAATCACAATGTATGACAAATATAGACAATGACAAATTATTACAGTTTGTTTCAAAGGAAGTTTGTTATCAGTCAGAATCATTTAAGCAATTTGTAAAAGATAAAAAATATTATTTGCAAAAATAGTCTTTTTTGTTCGGAGCTAGAGGTGATCATAAGTTTCGTGACGATTAGTATGATTCTTTTATAAACGGTAGTCCGAATCCAGATTACGGATCATTATATGGTAAAAATGATAGATAGAATTTTCAATTCGTAATACCATGCATATCTAACTGCGCCGTAGAATTATTTACTGGACGAAATGATGATGGTGATGCAAGAGGAGACTTCTATGTTAATGATATAGATGTTATAGGTACTTCAAAAAATAGTACAATATGCTATTTAGATGCGCCGTATAATCCCAACTATTTCTACGAAGTTAATCCTTAGGCACATAAAAACAAAGGGATAAATATAACAAAACACTTTGTTGTCGTTACCGCTTCAGTTGGTGGGCTTGGAAATGATAGGCCGTATTCGTATGCATTAATAAAAGATTGCATTTTAAATTTTGATAGAATGTATAAGGATGACGACTAGTCTGCTAGTGAAAGAAAGGAGAAATCTGGTAAATTTATAATACAAAAAGCTTTTGCTTATATAAAATTATATGAATAGAGTACTCCGCCATACGAATTTATTGCTAATCCTGCTTCTTTTGACAATTGGTTTGATAATTTTGGTACCCTTTAGAACAAAAATTATATATAGGATTTTTAGTTAGTTGACCAAATAAAATGGGATTAGGCATTCAAAAGAAATTTCAATAAAGATAATGAAGAATAGATGTCATCAAAAGCTTATCCTAATTATGCTGTTTCTGCTGGTGGAGCGCTATTTGCAAATATGATTACTGGCGGAATTTGTAACGATACAAATGGTAATATATTTGGAGCGTTTGGTAATTATGGTGGCGCATTTTATGGTGATAATACTGGTGATTATGGTAAGAAGAACGCATGTTTTGGAACAGGCGGAAAATGTTTACTGTTGAGCTGCTGGTATAAAGAAAAGGGTACTGCTGGTGCGATTTCTTATTATTATCCAGAGAATGGCAATTATTACGATAGCCTAAAATAGGAGGATCCTTAGACAGAGCCCGGAGAAATTGGTTTTGTACCTACGATAGTTAGGCCAACTCTGCTTGGAACATATCTAACTAATCTTAGATAGCAAATAACTCCTTATGGTGGATATTCATTTACAAATAGACTTACAAATATATATTACGGAGATGGTAATTACTTCGAATCTGAAAATAAATGGAATACAGTATTTGATGGAGATTGCCATGTAGAGACATTTGAGTATACATCTATGCATAAAGTGTACGGAGCATATAAGGGAGACAAGAATTTGAGTTTCCCTAATACTCATATGATAACATACTCTATACCAACAGAGTCGAATATATGGTGTAAATTCCAACATGGATGGACATTTAGCTCTAATGCAAGAGATAATTATGCATCCTTTATACAGGCTGAACCATGTGAGATAACAGAAGCTTACGTACAAAAGGAGCCAGAGTATGTTTATAATTCTGTATATAGCGTATATAATACAAGTGTTCCACTTGCTGTATACGATGATCTTAATCCACAAGATTATAATAAAACTATAGATACAAGAGTATATTATTCTGATTTAAAACAGAATGATGAAATTATAGATAGTTGGTGTAAATTTAGAAGCTCTAACTTTATAGATGTTGATTAGGAGTATGGTCCTATAACTGATATATGTACATTTAAGAATGTTCTTACATTTTGCCAGGAACAATCATTTGGCGTACTCAGTGTTAATGATCGTAGTGTTGCTACAGATAATTCCGGACAAAACATAGTACTCGGAACTGGAGGTGTACTTGATAGATATGACTACTACAGTAATACTTACGGAATGCATAAACAGCAATTCTGTGCAGTATGTACTACAGGCGGCATGTATTGGTTTGATAGTCATAATAATGTAATCTGCTTATTTGATGGATAGAGTGTTGTATAGCTTTCAAAACAAGGTAAGGTATAGAATATATTGAACAAGTATAAGAAAGACGACAACTTTAAAGTATTCTACAATAATAGGTACAATGAGGTTATATTTAATGTGCTAAGCGATGACATGCAAATAGTGTACAATGAAATGCTTGGCAAGTTTACATCTACGTTAACAATACCATTCGATGGAGCTATATAGTTCTTTAACGGAGAATATCTTGTAAAGAAAAACGATACTGTATGTATATATTAGTATGACTACCTTGATGAGTCACCTAAATCAACAAATCAGTAGTTACTTTCAAGTTACGTTAAATATGTCGTTGCTCAATAGCCACTTATTACGAAGGTGTTTGATAATCAAGAGATTGTTACATACGAAAATCTATAGTTATAGGATACAATATGCGACGATAATGATTACTTCTCAAAGGATCATAAATATACATGGTAGACTGAATCTTAGAAGATAGAATCCAACCTAGAAGAGTAGATAACACTTAGGGAAAATAATCATAGATTTGCCATACCTAGGGCTGATGGATTATTTGGTAATAGAGCTAGAGGCAAGGTTATGATTTGTAGTATAGAAGATATTAAACCAAATCCAGCTATGGCAATACAATATATAATAACAAAATACAGATAGTCATGGAGCTAAAGTAGAGAAAGAAGATAAATAATATGCCAAAATTTAATGATGGAGCTGATCTTGCATCTATGATTGGTAGTAATGCTCCAGCTGGATCAGCTATAGCTGGAGCAGGAAGTTCTAGCGCGTCATTTAATATTGGACAAAAACCATTTTCAAAATGGAACCCAAAAGGCGGAATTTAGTCAGCAGGAGGCGCACTTAGCAACGTTAATGCCGGTACTGTAACAGGAGCCGTTAATGGAACTCTTGGAATAATAAGCGGATTCAATTAGCAGTAGGCAGCAGTAAAAGATTAGAGTGGATTGTTCGGTATGTCCGGATAGAGAACTGACTAGGCATTTGGAGTAAACTATTAGGCTTAGAATGATATTAATAAGAGATAGGCTATGGCTGATATATCTGCTTCTAACACAACTAATACATTGGCTATGACTGGCTCTGGAGCTGCTGCAGGAGCTGCAATAGGTACAGCTATAGTACCAGGTGTAGGCTCGCTTATCGGAGGTGCTGCAGGAGCTATAGTAGGATTGTTTGGAGGTTTGTTTGGAGGCAAGAAAGCTAGGGAAAGACAGCGTAGAAAGATATTTAATGCATAGTAGAATGCAAACTTAATTAATTAGGTTAATCAATCATCAGCTGCAACAGAAGGTCTTACATAGCAATATTATTTAAATAATGGTAACACGTATGATGATGTATTATACGCCAACCGAGGAAAAGATTTAATAAAACCAAGATATGTTAAAAGGAAATAAAGTATGGACACCTAATGGGTATTAGAGTGGTCCTATAAATAGTTTAGTTGGCAAAGGGGAGTCCATTATAGATTATACTAATGGAACAGGAACTCTTGTAACCAAAGGAAAGGTTGGAGTTGATAATTAGCCTAGTTCTGTTAGTATAAACGATAATAATGTTATAGCTGGTAATGATGTAGACTGGAGTAATGGGATGAAGTTTTCTGACCAAGTAGCCCCATTAACTGCAAAACTTTAGATGTATAACAATATTGAGAAAAGAGCCGGAAAGAAATCTGAACTTAGCTCTTTATCAAAGTAGACTATGGAACTTTAGAAGAATCAGCTTGATCGCGCTAAAGCTCCTATTTTGTAGGCTATGAAGAATATTACAGATAGACAAGAAAGATAGCATCAGATCGAAGACTACGCTGCCTAGATTAAACATAATTGTGGAAAAGATAGGTTTGATAATGGTAAAAGCTTATGGGATAAAACAAAATAGACAATTTCTAGTTGGTCTAAATCAGGTAAGGGAAAGGTGTCGAACCTTATGCTTGATGCAGGATACGCATTTCCTGCACTGCTTGAAACATAGATGCTTAATCATTGGCGTAGAGAAAACCCTGTAATGCCAAATATATACGCAGCTAATAGATATGCACCGATAGCCTTACAGACAATGGCTGGTAATAGAGTATCAGCTAATCCTATTCTTGAAAAATTATATGCACAAGATAGATAGGCTGCTTATTAGCTTGCTAATTCTGGAGGTTATACAGGTGGTCAGAGATAGGCTAATAGAGTAGCTTTGGCTTTAGGTAATTAGAGAAACGTTGCTGATGCACTCATGAATGTGCAGGAAAAGAATGCTGCATACAGAAATGCTTATGCTGAGATGGCTGCTAGACTCGGTGATAGCGATGCGCAGAGATTGCAGCAGTCTAACCAATATGGATGGGAGGCTTACAATAGAGCACACGGTGCTAAGACTAAGGGTATCGAAACACACTTGGCTAATCTCGGTCTTATTGGTCAGAAATGGTTATCACAGCGCATTAAAAACAAGCAGTATGGAGATATACTTGATATATATCAGCAGGATGTAGACAACAAGAAAGAAGCATTAAAAACTATATACGGTATAGGTACGGATGGCACAAAAGATACTGCAGCAAGTGGACCTGCAAATAAATCAAACAATGCATCTGGTACGACTCCTATTAATTATAGAAACATAGCTCCAGGTTGGACTCCTGGTAAGTATTAGTTGTTTTCTGGGTCACCCAATATACCAAATTAGGACACAGGGATAAACAAAGGTATACTTGATTTAAAATATGGTGATTATTCTTTAAATAATTTAAAAGCACCATATGGAAAGTATTGGTACATAGATCCAGATAAAGTTGCTGATTCTGCAATGTATACAAGAAATTGGGCAAGGTCAAGAGAATAGTATTAGAGAGGCGCTTTTGGTACACCGTATGAGAGAATTAATTTTTCTAGCGATTATACTGGCGGATTTGGTCCTAATGGATTATTCTTGCCAACATGGGCTGGAAGTACATTTGATTATAACCCATATAATATAACTAGCTTAAGATTGAGACAATGATAGGAATGTATGACGAACCAGTAGCTGTACCTATAATCGACCTACTGGATAGCAATATGATGTCATAGTACATCAGTGCTGCAAGAGAACAATACAATTAGGCAGTATAGGACCAAAAAGAGTTCGCTAAGGAATTCGGTGAGTTGTATGGGCCTAATGCTAATGTAAATAAAGAGTTTTACGATATTACAAGGGGAGCTGTTAACAAGGGATTGGATTATCTCTATTAGAACGGAATAGATCCTCTTAGATCAGCAGAAGGAAGAGCGTATATAGCAAAGATTATCAGAGAAAGACCATATGCAGAAATAGCTAACCTTAAAGCTTAGAACGAGTCAATGAAGACTTATTAGAAGTATAGAGCAGAAGCTATGCGTAATGGTACATATGATCCAGACTTTGAGAAGTTTGCGCTTGGTGGCAAGACTCTTGAAACATGGGATCCATCTACAGACGGAATGTGGACTAGAGAAGCTCCTTCTAAGTATTCTAGTCTAAAGGATTGGACAAGCAACCTGTTTGACAACATGCAGCTGGAATACGATCCAGAGTTAACAAAACAAGCTGGAGGATTATATCAGGTGTATTCAAAATCACCTAAGAAGATGTAGCAGATTCTTGATGCAAATATAAAGGATATGACAAAATCTGATCTTGGTAGATACTACCTCAACATGTATGGAGGTGATATAGATGCTCTTAAAGCTGATATTATTAATCGTAATAGAGAATATACTCAGGTAGATAGGCGAGCCGATCAGGTAAAAGTTCACCTTAATGATCAGCAATTCTAGGCTAATGAAGCCGCTAAACAGAGAGCGTTCCAGAGAGAGATGGCAAAACAGCAGCATGAATGGGATATGCAAGAGCTTGAGCAAAAGAATGCGAACGAAATTGCTAAATAGGCTGCTAAAGGAAACAGCAAAGGCAGTAAATAGGATTATAATCTTGTTGCCGATGTTATGACATAGGCCTCTTCTACGCTTTAGAATTATTTTGCTACTCATACTTTTGGAGAAAAGAATTATGGTAACAACTTAGGATATCTGTCTAGAGCGCAAGGAAAAGCATTTTCTAATAAGGGCTTTAATCTAAACGATGTTTCATTCGATTTACCTAGAGGAGGATATTCAGCTTGGACTGGTGTATAGAAAAACAAGCTTAATCCTACATTTGGATACGCATACAATGCTAACGAAGTCAAAGGTAAGATACTTACCGAAGGTGAGCTTAGAATCAAGGCTTCTTCTGTTAAAACCGGAAAGAACGTATATAGAACCTATACAGATAAGTTGTATAAGAAGAACAATGTTCTTGGAGTGACCCCTGATGAATCATCTAGAAATGGTATAGCCATTGTTGGAAGAGATGGAAGAATGCATTTGTATCAGAAGGTTACTGTGTATACAACTGATGGTACATCTAGAGATAGTAGTGGCAACAAGTATAAAATGGTAGATGGTAAGTGGAAGAATATAACTACAGGTAAAGATGTTGAAAACACAGACGAAGGAAAGGCATTAATTAAATCTCTGAAGAAACAAAGAGGACATTATTCAGCTTATCAAGAATTGCCTGCAGGAGACGTATCTTTTACAAAGAAGAGCTATACTGCACAGAAAAATAAGAACGGAAATATTACAAAGAAGGTTGTAAATAGAGGAAACGTTATACCTGGAACAGAATGGTATGATAATGGTGGAAATGTAGCAATAGATGATTACGACACTTCCACTCATTCTTCAAAATGGACAAATATAAACAAGAGTTACAATCAGTATTATAAATAATAATTATGGCAAATAGAACAAGGAACGTAAGTCCTGGTATAATCCCATGGGGATCCGAAGGCAGTACTTATGATCCTATCGGGTACATAAGACGTGATAATAGCACGCCGTACAGTAGGGTTACAAATAGATTTAGAAGCAACTTAGCTAGATATCAGAGTGCATCTCCTGTTCAACGAGTTGTAAATAAGGGATACAAAGATTATGTAAATGTATCTAAATCGCTTAACATGGAGGAGCGTGAAACTAGAAATCTATCTGATACATACAATAAATTAAAAAAGGCTAAGGAAGTGAATGATGAGCTTGCTATGGAGCGCCCATTGTTTAGACCTTAGAATCCTGGATTTGATTTTACAGCGATAGGCAAGGAAATGCTTGGAGATATATTCAGATCTACTGATTAGGTAAGAGCAAGCAACGCTTCTGGTAAAGTAATGCTGAACAAGGAAACTTCAGCAACAGTTGATTTAGCTAAGAAAAATAAAGAGTTAAAGTTGTAGAGATTACAACTTTAGCAGCAATTACAAGACTACTCTAATAATAGGACAAACTTATCAAACAGAGATAAATAGAACGTTATTAGAATAAATAGTCAGATTAAATAGCTTGATAAACAGATAAGCAATGGTGAAGTGTATGAGCAGAGAGCTGAACAGCTCCGAGCTCAGCACGACATGGATAATGTATGGAACTCAGTCAAAGAGGGATTGGCTGGTGCGGGCGGATTCCTTTTAGACGTATTAGGTAAGGCTGGAGCTTATCTCAATACATCCAATGCTTATGGTGTACATAATAACTAGGATTACAAAACGCTTAAGATGAATGATAAAGAAAAATTCTCTTAGGCTGCACACTAGTATATATACGATAAGAACATAGATAATAACAGAAAGAGATTCTAGGGCTTACCTCTGAAGGATTCTCTTAGAGCACAGATTGACGACTATACAGATTTCTAGACTCAGCTTAATGCTGAAATAAAGGGAGCTCAAGAGGATTATGAAAAGCATGTAAGATACAGGTAGGCTGACGAGAAGTGGTTCCCAATTAGCGACGATTACAATAAGAAAAAGTAGAGATATGCTAATGCTAGTGTATTCTCTCCAGAGTACTGGTAGTATGAAATGCCGTCTCAAATAGCCGCATCTAATGCTTCTACAGCAGGAAGAATAGCTATGGCATTGAATGTCGGAGCTGCTATTGGTGGTGCTTTCTTAGGACCAAAAGGACAAGCCTTGTTAAATGTTGGTTCATAGGTAGTGACTACCGCTACAGGTCTCGATATAGAGAACATGAAGTTTGAGAACAGAGGTGAAGTCAGTGATGCTAATGTTGACAAGCTTAAATCAAACTTAATGTCTGGTGGTAAGAAACAGTACTAGGATATAATAAAAGACTTTAGAGAAAAGGCTAAATAGGTATATCCAAAACTGAATATGAATCCAGATACAGAAAGCGATGACGAGATACTTCGTAGCGCATTAGCTGGTATCATAACTTCTAGTCATCCAGAATATAGAAAGGCCGAGCTTAGAGCTCTTGCTGGAAGCAATGCTCTTTTCCAGAAAGATAACATAACAACAGGATCAGACCTTATGGTACAGAAGGGTTTGTAGGTTGGTATATTTGGAAGAGAGCTTTACAAGGCTGGAAAAGGAACCATAAACTGGATTGCAAATAGAACTATTAAACGTGCAGCTAATTCTGCTACAGGCGCAATAGAGCATACAGTTGAAGGAGCAGCTACAAATGCTGCCGCAGAAGCCGCTAAAGATGCTGTAAACGGTAGTAGGTACGCAACTCTTAGAAAAGAGTTTACAGATAGCTTTAGAGGTGGATTTGGATTAGGAGAATAGACTGCTACTGTATTAGGACATGGTATGACAGGCTAGTATGTATATGGTACTATGACCGGTGTTGGAAAAGCTGTGTTAGATTAGGCTAAAAAAGCTTTGCCAACTAGAGGCTAGGCATTTATTAGACTTGCTACACACAGAGCAGGATAGTACTATCAAGACATCCTTGATAAGATACCATTGACAGCAAGAAGACTTTCTGCATATGGATTAAAAATGGGTAAGGTTTGGGCTGTTTCTTCAGCCTCTGAGGCTGCAGAAGAAGCCAGACAGTATGTTAATGCAGAACAGGCTAAAAGGCAGCAGATGGGCCTTGGAGAGCTTCCTAGCCTTGGTAGTTTATTTGCAAACGAATACAGTGCAGGCTCAAGAACACAGGCTGCCATATTAGCCGAATTAGGAATAGGAGATAGTGATCTTCTTGATAATGAAGAGTTTTGGCAGAATTATAAAGGAGGATTTGCTCTTGGAGGTGGTCATACTGTTGCAATGAGAGCTGTGTCAGAAATACCTGGACTTGTACGCCAGATATCAGCAGATTAGGCAATACTTAATGCCGGTATTACTAATCGTGTAATGATGTAGAACGAACGAGCTTAGGGACAGTTGTTTGCGAAAGAAGCCATGAAAGGTAGATCTAATATGGAGTAGATCTTAAGTACTATGCAATAGCTTAAACAGGAGGATGCTAGAAGAAAGGAACACACTTATTCAAGCGATGAGTGGGATGCCTCAATAAAAGCTGCATATGACATAATGAGAATGACATTAAGCCCTACTACTAAGGCTATAATGGAAAAGCATGGCATACAATATGGTACAGACAAATATGCTGCAGCTGTAGCATCTGTATATCAGACTGGTTAGAATTCTGATGAGAACAGAGATTAGAGACAGAAGGCTATAGATGAATATAATTAGATCATACATTCTGTACAGCTTAATCAAGCTATTGATGAGGAATTAAGAAGAAGATAGAGCGGATCATCTATAGAGAGTCTTGCTTAGCAGAGAGCTGATAAGGCTAGACAAGAAGCAGAGTAGAATGCTTAGTCTCTTGAGGAATTAGGCTAGGAGGTAGATTTGATATCAGCACAGTCCGAATAGGATAAACTCAATAGAATGACAGGTCCTACCGGAATAAGCAATGTTGAAGATCTTCGTCAAAGAACTATACTTGTAGGATAGCTTAGAGGTTTACTTAAGCTTAGATCAGATTGCAAGACTTCTGATGGATTTTTCAATATGCTTAGAGATAAGTTTGGATTGCATACTATAAGAGAAGATGCGGCTAAAATACATAAGTCTATAGATAGCGATATAAAGATTATTTCTCAGAGGCTATCTGAGCTGTCTGGCATCAATCTTGACGGTCTTAATGATGCACAAGTAATGGATAAGCTTGATGCTATGGGGGCTCTTGAAGAGTTTTCTGATGATATAGAGGAGAATACAAGAGTAAGAGCACTTCTTAACGCAGATGCAAAGCTTATAGCAGATAGATAGAAGATGTTCTCTGATGGTCTAAAAGCTGAAGGAAATAGCAATACTAAATTCAGTAAGTTCATAGACGACGTCATGGCTACCACAGAGAGAAATAAGGCAATAGATTGGGCTTTAGCAGATGCTATCAATGATCCTTATGGACAAAAGTGGAACTAGGACAATACATCTACCGGAGAAATAAATACAGAGCACAAAGACACATAGTCTCATGTAGAGTCTCTTACAAAGTAGGAGAATAAAGTATATACTCCGGAAAACAATTATTCTGTAGAAAATAATACTTTCGAGAATACTGATAGGCCTTATGTTCACGATGATCTTGAACTCAAGATAAAAGAAGACAAGCTTGGCTCAGTAGGAAAACTCAAGGGCAAGATTGATGACATGATCCTTAGAGGCAGAAGCTATGATAAAATAAATAGATGGTTATAGTCTTCTAAGAGATATAAGAACATTATTACAAGAAATGAAGACAATGCTAGAATAATCGAAGATTATATTAACGATTAGCTTCTTAACGCTGGATTAGAACCTAATAGAGCGATTGTAGAACAATCTAAACCGGAGGATGAATTAGCAGATTCCTTTGAAAAACTTAACAATCTTTCTGAACAAAGACAAGAGAGAAATGAAAGAAGGGCTAAAATTGAAGCAAAGAAAAGACTTCTTAAGTCTAAGATGAAGGCTGCTATTAAAGAATGGGCTAGATCTGGAGAAGCTTATTCTGGTATAAGTCCTAAGTTTTTGTCAACTCTCGCAAAACTTGTAGCATATGGTACATAGTAGGGGTATTATTCGTTTAGAACATTCCTTGATGATATCAAAGATATGCCGTTAGATTCTATGGATATTCCAGATTTAAGCGGAATGTTATCATATGTATATCTTAGTAAATCTAAAGAATAGGCTGGAACTGTTGCCGAAAATCTTGATTCGGAAGAGAATGTTCTTAGTGTTGGAAGTGTCTAGAATTATCTTAAAAATGACAAGACAGATCATACTGAACAGCTTAAGCAAAATGTAGGCAAGTTAGTACAGTAGATAAAACAGAATCTATCAAACATAGATAATATTGAATCAGCTATATAGAAGATTGCAGATTAGTCGTTAACTCCATTCGATAAGACTAGCATATCACAGTATATATTGGATGTAGACAAGCTTACAACTGAAGACTAGTTAAATGATGCTATAAAGTAGCTTGGCGATATAATACAGAATACAAATTAGGTATATAGCGATCTTATGGATTAGTTAAACAATCTGAATAATTAGAAGGATATTCCACAAGATCCACTTGTAACAGATTACAACGATCTTCCAAAGACTGTAGCAGAGTTGGTTCTTGAGCTTGAAGACTCTTGTAATACACTTGATGCAATAGCTAGCACAATAGCTGATGTAAAACCTACTACATAGCCAGAAAGAGATGCTATAAACGATTTATTCATACAGTTAATGAGGGCAGAAATAGCTCTTGATAATCTGTTGCATGACAATGAGGCTTAGGCTGTAAATGTTTCTTAGGAGAGAGACCTTATAGATAATGTTATTATGAAGTTTAATAACAACAAATCTATATGGGGAGACACTAGTGAAGAGATACTTGATTGGTGGTTTACTAAGTATGCAAAAGACAATGTGATACTTCCAAGAGATAGTAGAAACACTATCACAAACGGAAGCGATAATCTTACGCTTGATTATAATCAGAAGATAACTGATTATATAAGACTGTATGGAAACAAATTCCAGCAGAATCTTGGTGAAGTTGAATCTGATTGGTATTGGAGATTACTTAAGAACTACTTCGGAACGCTCCTTAATAATGCTCAAGATTATATTGAACAGAATTCAGATAACCCTATGAACCCTGTCCTTTAGGACAATATTAATAGAGGTAGATTGCTTATATCTGGCTTTGCTAATAAGTACGGAAAGCAGCTGGACGATTCATATATGGATACAGATGCTTCTATAATTAGAGAAGCAGAAGAGCTTAATAAATAGGAGTTCTTGTGGTATGAATCTGGTGGTAACAACTATATCTCTGGTCAAGGCGTAGGAACTACTTTGCATAGACCTGGAGTAAAAGCCATGCAGGAGAATAAAACTTATGTTGAGTGGAGTAATTAGCCAGACTTTATTACCAACGGTAAGTTTGAGATTATATTCAGAAATGCAACAGAGTATAGCAATAGACCTTACTTGAGGATTACATACAAAGGACAGTCTATAGAATTGCACGTATATGAAGGTGGCGACGAAAGTAGAATGGGATACCAGCAACACCTCGTTAATTTATGGAAGTTCTGCTAGAAGCATAAAAACTATTCATTAAGAGTTATACCTACAAGAACAAATGGATCACTTATTTATGATCCTGCGTTTGTTGGTTATAATGAAAACTCTCCAACAGTAGAGGGTTTGCATTCTGTTGTTGGCAACATAATGAGCCTTGATGACACGTATTCTATTGACCTTAAGAGCAAATAGATTGGTATAGTAAAGTAGGACAAGAAAGGTAATATGAATGTAATGAGTCTTGATGGCTTAAATAGTCCTATACATACTTTAAATAGTGCTAGGGTTGGAACGTAGAATACATCTGTAGGTTCTACTGTTTATCTATGGCATACAAACTTCGATGAGAAGAAAGGAAATTAGACTACTATTCCAGTTGTGCTGTATCAGTCTAAGCTGTCTTAGAATCAGGCTGATTCTCTTGTAGACTTATTAAGAGCTTATGCTTAGGGATAGGTTAATTATAATGGGTACAACACGCTCGATCTTATTAAGATGCTTGTACACGTTAATGAAAACAATTAGCCTAACTACAAAACCAATCAGACTAGAACTATAACATTTTCTTCAAACAAATAGATTATTATAGGATTACCTCAGTACGACGACAATAGTAAACATGTAGAAGGAACAGGATAGTCATATGATCTTACAAGTGAGCATGACTTAGAGAGGCTTAGAACCGATTTAAGATCTGTTGGTGTTGCATTTGAAAAGACCATGCTTAGCCAATAGCTTAACTTTACTAATAACTCTGTTATAAACAACGTAAAGCATTACTTTGAAGACAATCCTAGTGTTGATACATTTGTTGCTCCAAATGGCTTAGAGTTTAGTAGAGACGATTTCTTTGATCAGGATGGAAATGAAAGAAGAAAGAGCACGTATGCAGGTTACCTTATGCGTCATCAATACACTTAGACATCTGTTATCGGTTAGAACTATACTGCCACTTATTTTAGAGGTCCGTACTTGGTCCCTAATACAAAACAAGATGATCGTATAGATGATGTAATTACTGAGCAGCAAAAAGAAGATTCAATCTCAATGCCTAGATTGAACTCTCTCAAAAATCTTTTAAATCGATCTAGAGGACTCAAATTGGAGGTTCAGCCTAATAAGCTTAGAGATATAACAGATGGCGATAGATAGCAAATGGATGCGTATTTGAAGCGCGTTATAGGTGAAGGTAATTATGAGATAGGTAAATAGCTAAATGACGATATACCTGCAGACATGGCTGTTGCCGGAAAATGTATGTCAGATATGGTTTACATTGGCAATAGGGTTGTAGACGGTGTATAGTATCATGAAGCATTCCATAGAGTATTGGAGCTGTTGCTAAGACCATCTGAAAGACAGAAGATATACGATTGGTATAAGAGTAGAGAAGGTAATGACAAAATGTCTGATACAGAGATTGCAGAAGGATTGGCAAATCTGTATATGGATGCTCAAAACAACTACGATGATAATGAGTTCTCTAATAATAAGGTGATAGCTCTTTTCTAGAAGATTAAAGCAGGAGTACAATTTGCTAGAGACCTCGGAAGTATTAGACTTACGCTTTTGTCAGCAGTAATGTCTACAGGCTGGTACAAAACAAAAGCAGGAAGCAAGATACGTAAAGAAAACCTTGAGCGCTTTAAAGTTAAGTTTGGTGATTCTCTTCATTATGATGTTTACAATCAGAAGACTGGCATGAAGCATAGCTTCGAAAACATCTTAAACAATGAGTAGCTTAACGATTGCGTTGAAACTATAGCTTTCTATATAGTAGAGAAGGCTCTCGAAGAGGGAAGAGTTAACGCCGTTGGAGATAATATAGACCAGCTTACAATTACTGGTACAAATATCAAAAAGCTTATCGGTGTAGATATGATGAAATAGCTTATGGGTGAAGATCCAGAAGTTCCAGTACCAGAAGCTTAGGCTAAAGCATTCCAGGAAATATTTAAGCAAGGCAAAGAAAGATACATAACCAATAAAGATGGAGTAGCTGTAGGAAAAGAATAGTATTATCCAAACTTTGCTGTTATAGCTGATAGAGTGTATGCTAAGATCGCTAATATAAGTAAAGAAGGCGTTGTTAGAAATACTAATGACGAAGATATGCAGGAGTAGCTTGAGGCCGGTTCTGCTGGAGCTTATATGGATTATGTTGGTAAGGAGTCTTATGAAATGAGTAAGCTGCAAAGTGTATCTCAAAAAGCTAAGTTCTTCTTTGGCACTGCTCCATATGTTAAGTGGGCTAATGCTAATAATCATGAAGAAGGAATTGAGCTTGATACATCACATAGCTTGTTTGGTGACCCTAGATTTATGCCTCAGACTGAAGTATTCAGTAAGATGTTCGAATAGCTCCATAATGTAAAGACTGTTCAAGAGCTCCATGATGAATTAGCTAGACTCGCTTCACAGGACCCTATGTTCTTCTATTTGTATTCTACATTTAATGAGTATTTCTAGGCTCAGTACATAGATTACAATAAGACGACCGGAGAAGGAATCAATTATAACGCAGAGGCTGTTGTGACACAAGTATTCCAGGCATTGGTTGGTCAGAAGTATAACTTTATGATGACAAGATCGTCTACAGATAAAGATGGTCGTGTTAGTGTAAGAATGTCTAACTTATCTGTCGATAGAGATACTCTTAAATTCTCATAGGACTGGTCTAAGAGATTAGCTAATGGTGTTACTGGTGTTGTATCAACAGTAAGAGACCAGAATGGTAGAATCTTATTCAATAGAGATAGAAGAGGCGTTGTTTACAACGCTCCAGGAAACGATATATTTAAGCGTACATCAAACTGGATTAAAGATATATGGACGCAGGCTAACGCTGGTAACGAAATAAAGATAGGTAATAACATATACGATATTACAAGTCCTGTTTAGTTATCAGAAGTTATAGATAAGATTACCATAACACTTAATAAGATAGGTATATAGATTGATAGCGATACTATTAATTATATGCTTATTAACAAGTATGGTGAGTTTAGTGCCGATTCGTTTAGATAGATGCTCAATGAAACGGTTCTTGTAAGTTTGAGTAAATTCTTAAACCTTCTTGATTCTGTTATAGGAAACGCTGGCTAGGTTAATGTTGATCTTGATACTCTGTATAACAAAGACTCTTTTGTAAATGAACTTGCTAAGTACTAGTCTATGAATAATAAGGTTAAGAATGAGATGATGAACCTCTTAACCAATAACAATAAGGCATATATATAGGGAGAAAATAACACTGTATCAGATATACTTGCCGATATATAGGACGAAAATCCTAATAACGAAGCTAAGTAGAGAATCTAGAACTTCTGTTATAACAAGCATTCAATCGTTCTCAGAAGAATAGCTCAGAATGACGGTAATAAGATGGCTAAGATTCTTATGAATAATTACGCCGGATTTAAGACTGATCAGAATGATGACTACGGTTCTGATTACAATTAGGTTTCAGAAGTAGAGGACTACATGTCTAAGGTTACAATGCTTATTAGCGGAGGATTGATTTATCCCACAATGTCTGATAAAAAGACATATATGTATTTACAGGCTTCGGATCAAGCTATTAACGGATTCTTGATCCCTGGTATAGATTATAGGCTTATAAATAAACTTATATCTAGTTCTGACAACGAACAGAAGGCAGCTATTAGAGGCGAGCTTCTTGGTGCACTTCCTAGAATAGTTACAGATACAACCGGAAAGACTATAGTAAGACCATCTGATTAGGTTTTGGATATATTTATAGACTACGCTAAGGATGAAAAGGCAGCTATACTTGAATGTATGCATCAGCTTGGGTATTTTGAAGGCGATACAGCTATAGATGATACCGTAAAAATAAAGAACTATCATACGCCTAATAAGTACAAAAACAGTAAAGGCGAAACAGTAAGTGTAGAGCCTAATGGTACAAGATTCTCGTCACTTACATCTATACTTAATGACAATGGCGACAGAATTAAATTTAACGATCCTAAAAAGAGTAGTATAGACTGCCTGAAATTAGCTGATTAGGAATTCTTTAATAAGAGTAGAGAACAATAGAGAGATATAATGGCTAGAGTTCTTGATATTTAGTTTAAAGAAGAGGTTAAAAAAGCTATTAAACTTGGACTCATCAAAGGAGATATAAACAATTATTATTCTTTACAGAATGTTGGACTTAGCTGGAACGAATTCAATTCAATTAGACAGTCTTTTGCCGGAACAGAAGGTATCACAACCATTGAACGGATGAATGCTGCGGCAGTTGTAGCTATGATGTCAGATATTTCCACAAGATCTATTATCTCTGTACAAGAGGTAGAGAGGTTGTTCGGCGGTCATCCTGCGTTCTACAAATGGAAGTATAGCGAGAATGAGCTCGAAGATAGACAAACTGACCAGTTAAAGCGTCTTGGTGGACTTATTTCTACTGGAGCTAACCCTAGAACGGATTTCCAGGATGACTCTGAATCACAGTATACATGTGCACAGGTTGATGACTTCATGGTATCTTCTGAGGCTGACAAGATGCATGATGGCAACATTGATGATGCTTACCAGAATAGCGTTGAAAAGATGTTTGTACAAGCTAATACAAAAGAGGCTGTATACAATAAGCTTGTAAGAAGTGGTAAGAGTAAGAAAGAGGCAGCAGAGATAGCTTATGCAGAGCATAAGACATAGAAGAATTTCGAAGAGTTTAGAGATAAGCATCTTGATGAAAATGATAAGGCAAGAGTAACCAAGAAATATCAAGCAGAGTATAAAGCTTATGCAGAAAATGGTATAAATGTAGCAGATGGATCTGCGTTTATTACAGATAAGATGTGCGAAAAGCTTTTAAGATCTCTTGGACTATATAAGAATAAAGCTAAATAGTTGTTTGCTATGCTTAGAGATCCAGACAAGCAGTATACATTCAGATAGAAAGCTGATGCATTTGCTGAACTTTAGGAATTTATTGTTGGTGCTCAGAAGTATAGTGCGTTTGGACACAGAAATGACGAATAGCTTGGAAGTTTACTTATACCTTATTATAACAAGATGGCACTGTTCCCTATATTCCCGTCTATAGCTATGGGAGATATGGGTAAAGTGTACAATAAGATGATAAACGAAGGCGTAGATATGCTTTTGTTTGATTCTGCTGTAAAGATTGGTAATAAACATAACTCTGAATTCAAATAGGGAAAAGGTATAGAAGAGCCATTTGTTACATTTAAGCAGGATCTTAGATATCTTAGAAAGCAGCTTAATACTGACCCTAATGGAAAGATTGAGATGAATCTTGGTACACAGACTGCTAAAGTAGCACTTGCTAGTTTAATATTGGATAGAACTAATTATACGGATTCTCTTACAGGCGATGCTATTTCCGGATCTTAGATTCTTGACAATATTATGGGTTCTATAAAAGAGCTTTCTGATATGGGTGTAAAAGAAGTAGATGATTTATTCTTTACTGATGAAGAGTTTGATATCCAAAAGTTCGCTAAGTTCTTAAATGATGAGCTTACATCAAGAAACGCTAACAAGAATACAATTGATGCAATTACTATTAAGATTGACGATGCAGATGGTAGTAAGCACTTAAATGTGCCACTTGCCGCTCAGTCTGATCCACACTGGATAGAGAGTATTCTTACATCTGCTCTTAATAAGAGAATTATAGATGTAAAGACTCCAGGAAACGCATTCTACCAGAGATCTGTATTCGCTATGGAGGGTAATGTGATTTCTGACGACGAGTACGATAAGTTACCAGCTACTGCTAAAAAGCTTATTAACTGGCAGACTCTCAATGAGGGTAAATAGTTACAGTTTGTAAACAATGATGGCAGTATGGACGCTGTTATATCTATAGACTATTTTGAGCATATAATACCGGAAGGAATGTCTTTTGATTAGGCTAGAAAGTGGCTGTTTGACAATAAGATCATAGGTAATAGAAGCGATGTGAAAGCCAATACTATCGGTTATCGTATTCCTACACAGGCTCAGTCGTCTATACATGCTTTACGATTTGTAGATGTGCTTCCTGTTGTGAAGGATACTATCATTCTTCCTAGAGAGTTTACCAAAGTAACCGGTTCAGACTTTGATATCGATAAACTGTATTTAGCATCTTTAGCATATAATGTAAAAGATAATAAAGCTAGTATAGAGTTTGATAAAGATACAAAACAGTATCATTAGAACAAGCTTCTTGAAAACTATATGACACTTCTCAAGGATAATGAGAACTCTATACAGATAGCTATGAGATCTATTGATAATGATACAGAGCTCGTAGAAAGTATAGCTAATCAGTTCGAAAGCGCAGGCTCAACAAAGACTTTGCCATACAACTTCTATACACTTCATGAATAGACCGATAGACGTAGAGACTATATTACCGGTAAACTTGGTATTGCACCATTTGCCCTTAATGTAACAAACCAGGCTCTCACAATGGCTTACGGAGTTAAATTAAAAGAATCAGAATTTACTAAACAGACTCCATTTAAACGTATAGATTTACGTGACGACAAGAATGGTAATGCTGTTATGTCTTGGCTGTCTGCATTTATTAATGCACACTGTGATATCGTAAAGGATCCATATGTATCAAAGATAAATGTAAATAGCTTTACTTATAACATGCTTAACTTCCTTGTTAGAACAGGATAGGCAGATAACTCTGTATGGTTTATTACTTAGCCTATTGTAAAAGATATGGCGTTTGCAGCAGAATCTGCTAGTGGACACTATGGTAGAGATTTGTCAAAGAGTAAGTATAGAGCTTAGAAAGATGCTACAGAGAAAGCTTTAAGACAGTATATAGCAGGTTATTTAGGTATTACTATTAACAATGATTCCGAGCTTTATAACAACTCTGATATACGTAGAGAAATTAACTATATCAATGCCGACATTAATTCCGCTAATACAGACACAGTTGATCATGACTAGAGAAGAATTGATATAATCAACAGCATGTTTAAAGGTGATAAGTATTTAAAGAGTTATGCTCTTAAGTATACAAGTAAGGAAGATATGTTAAAGGATCCGGACTTCTGTAAAGCTCAGATACAGGTATACAAGGCGTGGAATATATTGCAGCCGTTTGTGAATGATATTTCAAAACTTGTATAGCTTACTAAGATCGATACAAAGAAACAGGGTAACACGCTTGCTAAATAGCTGCTGTACAAAGATAAATACGACTAGTTCTTAAAGGATATCCAGCATGGTAATACGTCTTTCGAACCAGAAGGCGTTATGAAGATGATGATGCATTCTTGGATTGATAAGAAGACTAATTCATTTATGAAGGCAATGAAGAGTATTCTTGCAGGACAGATATTTGAGGCTACTACATCTTACACTTCATTAGTTGGTTAGCTTGGTCAGTTTATGAATAATTATTCATAGACAGAAGATATAGCAAACAAACTTGATAGGAACATTTCTTAGTGTATAAAATCTCTCTTTATTAGAGCTTATGCGCAAACTAATGATATAGATGTTAACAGATTGTTCTTTGGTAACAACACTATAGCTGATAGACTTGCTAATATAAAGCGTAGGATTAACAATCCTGATGATAAGCTATTCTACTTAAGAAACAATAAACTGCTTACATCTTTAGTTGAATCTGATCAAGTAAAAGATGAAACCACTATTGGTAATAATGGATAGATTTATCCTGCACCTAAGTTTGTTAGTACATTCCACAGTATATCAGAGTCGTCATTTAACCAAGATGATTTAACTGATGCGTGGGACGAGCTTCTTGATTATCCAGATGATTAGGAGTTAAAGGATTTTGCTAGAGACCTTGTAGTTTATGCATGGTTAACATCTGGCGAGAAATCTGGTTTTAACAGATTCTTTAAATATGTTCCTAACTCATGGAAGATTAAGAGTGGATTTGTTGGTCACGTAGAGTTCTGGCTAAACAAGTTTAATACAAATCTTGAAAGCGATGTTAGAAACGCTATCATAGACGATATACTTAGAAACAATTGGAATGATACTGATTTTGTTCCGCAGTATGATTATATACGCAAAGGTCAAAAGAATTTTACTGACTCTGGAATATATGATCCATAGTTGATGAAACCTCTTGCTTTGTGCGGATATACATAGAACGGAAAAGGTGAATGGGTTACAACTATAAACAGGCTTGATAATGGTCAGTATCCTAGATATATCACCGTAAAGGATGAAATAGCAACAAAGGATAACAATAACTCTAATAGGTCACTTTACAGATTAGTAGGAGTAAGTAAATTTGATGGAATAAAAGACAAGGATACTGGTAACACAAGTCTAACAGAAGTACCTATTTATGCGTTATGTAAGAAGAAGGGATTACACTTCAAGGGAAATGATATATTCGAATTTGGTAATAGCGACTTCGGATTTGCTATGAATTACATTGGTTATCAAGAGAACGATTCGCAGTATGCGAAACTTATCGAATAGATCAAATAGAAGTTTTATATTGATACAAAGAAACTTGAGCCTGAAGAAGCCAAGGCAGAATCTCCTGTAAAGAATACTGATGTTACCACTGTTAGATCAACCGGTAAGTCTGGAGGAATTACTTACAACAAAGAATAGCAAAGCGCTATTATAAATGCCGTATCATTCTTAAAGACTAACACTGATCCTACTTAGTATTACGTTATTGAAGGTAAAGCTGGTACAGGTAAGACTACTATAGCTAAAGAAATTCTTAAAGAGTTCGAAGATGAGTCGATATATGTAGCAGCAGTATCTCATAAAGCTAAGGGCGTAATAAAGAATAGTTTTGGAGAAGACATAAGAGGAAAGAAGTTCTTTAGTATAGCAAGTTTGCTCGGAATGAAAGGTATTAACGATAATGATACATAGACAACCAAATTCCAGGTAGGTCTAAAAGTTCCATTGTTGGATAATCCTCCAGCATTGCTTGTTATAGATGAGGCGTCAATGATAACAGAAGATGTTCTCAAAAAGATTATTGATATAAACTCTAGTCTTTCTAGACCGTTCTAGATGTTGTTCTTAGGAGATATAGGTCAGATATAGCCAATCAGAGACGAACAAAGTGAATTCTATAGAACTCATAAGGATCTCTTAAACAAAAAGTCTGACATATTTAATAGTAAACACAAGTCTAAGCTTATTACTAGAGTTAGACAGGGTGAGGCTAACCCAATATTGCCATATGCTGATTATTTCTGGGAGAATTCTTAGAAAGAGAATCCAGAGCTTAATCCTACACAACATATTGTTAGAAATAACTAGATCACAGATAAGGGATCTTTATTATTCTCTAATAGTGAAGCTGAAGTTTTAAACTCTGTAATCAAGGCTGTAAAGAATGCTGTTGAAAAAGGTCTTACTAATCACGTAAAGATTGTAACATATCATGTAAACGAGAAGACTGAATTAAATCAGAAGATTCATGAAGCCTTGTTTGGCAAGGACTCTGATTATTCCAAGGGCGATATGCTTATCCTTAATGCACCATATGACCTACCTGAGACTAAAGGTGTTATAGAAAACTCTGCTGAAATTCAGATTAAAGATATAGATGATACAGATGTTGACGAATATGGCATACATACATTATACTTAGAAACTACTGGAACCGCTTATAGTGTAACAGGACAAGAAATTAAGGATTGTACTATACAGGTTGTGTCTAGGCAAGATATTGGAAAATATAATCAGAAGCTTGCAGAATTAGCATCTGTAGCCAAACGTTAGACCAATAGAGCATTGAAGAAATAGGCATGGAAGGAGTTCTGGGAATATAAAGGACGATATGCTGATGTTGATTTTGGTTATGCTATTACTGCTCATAAATCTTAGGGTTCTACATACGATATTGTAGTTGTAGACGAGAAGGATATAATGGGTACAACAGCTACTTCTAATCAAGAGAAATCAGAGCTTATTTACACTGCTTTAACAAGACCTAGAAAGACTGCTATTGTTATATCTAGTGTGCCTGTGTCTAATCCTTATACTGGAGATATAGAGAACCCTACTTTGCCTAAACAGCAGAATGAGAGAAAGATTGATTATCACTCAGGGAACTGGACCAGGTAGGAGGTTAACGATAATCCAGATGTGTTATACGTATTTGGAGACAATACAAACAGAACGTCTGGTAGTAATCCTATAAGCAATGATAGCAAGTATGCTAGAACTTATGGATTAGGCAAAATGTTCCCTAATGCAACAGCTGCTATAATTAGAGGTATGGATAACGCTATGCCTGTATCTACACAACATTGGTACGATCCTTCAACCGGTAGAACAAGAGACGCTGGTAGATGGAATGATTCAGATATAGATGAATTCAAGAAGGTTATAGACTCAGAGTTCCAGGCTATTAAGGACGAATGGGATACAGGTAAATATAGAAAAATCTATCTTCCATCAACAGGTTTATCTAATGGTAAAATCTCATAGATTACAGAAGCACGTACTCCTGTGTTGTTTAAATACTTATATGATAAAACCGCAGATTTAGCCAAATATGTTAGCACAGAGCATAAGGATACTCATAATGTTTCTTACGAATAGGCTTAGAAGACAATAAGTTCTCCTAATACTATTCTTACAAATGAAGAGATACTTGCATTACATCCGTTTACTGGTAGTGATACGCATCCTAGAATAGCTGTTGCATCAGAAAAGACAGACCCTGCATTCTTTGCTAAATAGCTTGAAGATTTCTTTAGCGGGAAAACAACTGTTCAAGATTATCGTGGCAACACTCTTACTGCCAACGATATGGATGCGATGTATATTATTACAAAGCACGATGGACTTCCAATGAGAAGAATACTTAGCATACAAAAGCCTAAGATTATACATTTCAGTATAACTACTCTTGGCGGCACAAAATGGGAGCCTGGTGTAATGAAATGGTAGGATATTATTGAACGTGTTGGTAAGTTTATAAAACAAGGTCTTGATCCAAAAATGGTTACACTTAGAATTGATCCAATAGTTCCTGGTGTAACATAGATTAAAGATGTAGAATCGCTTATTAAAAGAGCATCCGAACTTGGTATAAAGAACGTTAAATTCTCTGTAATGGATTATTACCGTACAACATCCATCTTTATGAAGAATCTAGGATACGACTATGAAAAGAACGGGTACGAAAAACTTGCTAATGGAGAATTTAAACCTAATGCAAGCCCAGAAAAAGTTAAAAGAATATCCGAAGAGATGCTTAAGATAGCAAATAAATATGGAGTCAAATTATCTACGTGTGCAGAACCAGGTGTTATACCAGGCATAAGCAAACAAGGATGTTTGTCAGTATAGTAGATAAATAATATTCTTGGAACTCATATAGAAGATAAGGCCGAAGCAAATAATAGACAGAGGTAGCTTTGCACGTGCTATGGAGGAAAGGTTGATATACTTAGGTATAATAGTAATTGCGCATCTAGTTGTATGTATTGTTATGCACATCACAATAGTGATAAAATGCTTAACTACTACAATGAAGATGGCACGTTGAAGGACAACGCATTTACTAGAGCTAATCCAAACGATTACTCTGATTCTTTCTAGAATACACATTCAGACAATGTAGTTGTAGAAGATGTTGTTAAACCGTGGAAATCTGATAGCAGCAAACAGAATAAGAGTAGAAGAATATATCTTAAGGGAAAGGAAAATAAAGGTTATTTTGAGGTTGTTAAAGACTTAGAAGGCAATAACTACTCTGTACACTTTAAGCCTACTGATAGTAAAAATCCTAATGCTTTTACTCAAGAAGAAAAAGCTATTCTCTTCCAGGCTGTTTCTGACGTAATTCCAGATGGAGCAAATCTGTCAACATGGGGAGAGCTTACTAAGGGCGGAATACATGGATTAAATAGATTTGCAGATCTTGGTTTTACGAAGACTGGAGAAAGATCAGCTAAAACAAAGGCCGGCGAAGATATAAAAATTCCTATATTTACAAAATTGCCAAAAAGCTAGAGCACTTTATAGAATAAGCAGAATAACAATCCATAGGATTATACAATGAACTCTGGTGGAGCTTATGGTGGTGATACGTATTGGGATGTTATAGGTAGATAGTTTGGTTTGACAAAGATAAATCATTTTAGACCTGAAGACAATTAGAGACTGTCTAAAACTCTTAGAGATAGAAATGTTAAACCATTCTCAATTACTCATGAACAATCTAACTATGCAAGAGAATAGATAAAGCAACTAACTGGAAGAGATCTTCCTTATGATATTGGCGGAGAATTGCTTGCAAGGGATTTCTATTAGGTAGATAAATCCGACAGTGTATTTGCTATAGCTAACATAACTAGTTCATAGAAATCTGTATAGGGTGGTACAAATATGGCTGTGCAAGTTGGTATTAAATAGGGCAAACCTGTACATGTATATGACTTAAATACAGAAAGCTGGTATTAGTACAATCAATCTACAGGTAGATTTGAAGTAGAAGACACACCTGTATTAACAAAGTCTTTTGCTGGAGTTGGTACTAGAAATATATAGAACTATAAAGTTAATAAAAACGGATAGTGGGTTGATAGAGAAGGTTATGTAGGATATGATAAGGCTTTAAAGGCTGCTAATGCCATAAAGGCTGTATATTAGAAGACTTTTAATAACACCCAAACATCTAGCACTGTTAATATATATGCTGGAACTGGAGAGAATGCTGATTTAAGTAATTTTGCGATTAGACCTTTTACTCATTATTTTAATGATGGCTCAGTTAAAGAGTTCTAGTCTGTAGAGTAGGCATTCTAGTATATTAAAGCTAGTTAGTTTGCTGATACAAGATCTAATGATGGAAACACTAGACCGAGTGGTAAGTCTATATAGGCTGAGATTATGGGTACTACAACAGGTTCTTAGTTAAGGTCTTTAGGAAGATAGATTAGAAACTTAAACGTTTAGGCTTGGGATAGATCATCTTCTTTTGTTATGAAGCAATTGTTAAAAGAATCATTTGAACAGAACCCACAAGCTCTTCAAAGGCTTCTTAGTACAGGCAATTCTATTTTAACCCATATCCAAGATAAGGGTAAATGGGGTAATGAATTCCCTAAACTCCTTATGGAAGTAAGAGAAGAACTTAGAAAGAAACAAGATTCTTATAAAGTTAAAAATGATTAGGATATAAAAGACGATCTTAAAGAACTCGGAAAGAGAAGATAGGACGACTGTAATAAATAATTATTATGACGTGTTTGTTAAGAAATAAAGAAAACGAAGCGTTGTTAAATGAATATGAGGGTATTTTAGGTAGCCGAGAGGCTGCCTATTATGCCTTATCATAGAACAACGGATATCCTTTAGATAAGGATTTAAATGGTAAAGACTCCGCACTGTATAAGGATTTATTACAGCGTAATGGAGGTAGTAGAGAAAAGGCCATATTGGAGAAGGCTACTATATTTACGTCAAAGTTTATAGAAGACCACTATGACTGGACACAGGATAGAGTAGAACCTACAATAGATGACTTAGATAACTATAATGGCGCATTGTAGTTTAATGCTAAATCCTTTAGCTCTATGGCTCAAAATTATGGCTCTAGAAAGGATAATTTTATTCTTGCCTAGTAGTAGGAAGGTAAGACTCTTAGAGAGGCTACAGAGGCCTGGAATTAGGCAGAATACGAACGTTTACATACTACTCTAGCAGATAGATTGGAAAAATCATTTGGTCTTACAAAATCTGTAGATAAAGAAGGCAATATACTCTTGTCTTCTAAAGATTTACAGATATAGTTCGTAGACTACATACGTAGTACATCATTAAAAGATATTGCAAAAGCTTCTGGCTAGTACATATCTAATAAGCTTAGCGCTATAGGCAATGTGATTAAAGTAGCATTTGGTAGAAGCTCTGCAAAGCTTAACACTGAGTCTCATGAAATTTGTCACCATTATATTGATATGTTTTAGAACTCATAGATGGTACAAAAAGCTCTATCTGATATTATGAGTCAGTACAAGATAAAAAATGTAACAGAGGCAGAGGAGAGGCTTGTAGATATACTTGTTGGTAAAGCTAATGATATTGCCGAGCGCACAAAGGCAGCTGATGTGTGGGAATAGTTTAATACACAGGTTAGAGATGCATTCAAAGATTTAGTTATAGACGACTCTAACAAAGAGATGCTGCACGAGTATCTGGCATAGTCATTCTTGCTTAATATAGATATTAACTAGGTTAAAGTATCAGCAGAGTTTAATAAAGTAAGACTTGAAAACAAAGCTAAGTTCTAGCTTATGGCTGATAACACACTTAGTAAAGATGAAGCCATACAAAGACTGTAGGATCTATTTGATACATACGACCACATCGTTTCGAAAACCCCATCATAGATAAAGATATAGGATAAGCTATTCTAGACTATGCAGAAAATGTAGAGACAATCCGATGATGATGCTATCTGTACTTTTGTAAACTACGTTGTAGACAGAATTGGTTATATGGACCAAAACGGAAATATAACAGATGGTTCTATATACAAGTTCTTGGAGAATGCAAGAAAGAATAACTTTAAAGGTATTACAGCACAATAGCTCATAGATATAGATAAGAACTCCATAGGCTTCTTTAAAGAAGTGTTAAATCAAATAAATTCAGCTAAGGTGTTCGGTAACTTCCCTGCTATATTAAAGACTCATATAGATCAAATAAATGCGTCTATGCAGGACATTTCTGTACTATATAGAAATGCATTACATGCGCTTACAACCGGTATTGTAGATCAATACATAGACGATAACATGGGTCTTGGTAATATAGAAAATGCTAAGATTGTTGCAGAGGACTGGCTCCTCAGACAGGCTATGTACGGAGATATCAACTGGCTTGAGATGTGGGCAGGAATGTATGGAAGATCTAGTTCTCCTATACTTAGAATATTGTACAATAAGGTTAACGATATCGATTATGATAGATAGGTATTCGTAAACAATATTGGTCACCAAATAGACGCTCTTAGACGTAATGCTTGGAAGGCTATGAGTAAGCTTGTTCCAGGAAATCCAGAGATGGTTTTGATGGAATTTAATAAAGATGGTAAGGCTACAGGTAATTTTAGAACCGAGTACAATCAAGGACAGTATGAACAGGACCGTCGTAAAGAGCAATAGCGCCTGATGGAAAAGTACGGATATGAGCAGGACGAAGATACTGGTGAGCTTATTGATAAACAGACAGGTTGTAGTGTATACCAGGAAAAATGGAAGTATACTCCAGCTGGGTGGCAGAAGCCAAAATATTACAAATACCTTGATGAGATGGACGCATTTGATGATGGTAGAAGAATAAAGTAGTACACTAGAAAATACTACCAGGAGATGCGTTCTGCTCCTATATATTATCCTAAAACTAAGAATGACCCTATACCCGCTAATCCTCATGGTCACGGTTTGTCACCAGACACTATAAGAGAAAAGCAAAGAATAGACGAAGATCTTAGATATTACGCAAAATAGGCTACAAGAAAAGACGGAACAGTACATTACGAAGATCTGTCTCCAGAGTAGCAGAAAGCTTATTTGCTGGCAAAAGAAGAGGCTGAGTAGTTATCTAATCCATTCTATCCTAATGGAGAAAAGAAGGAGGATGACAAGTACAGGATGGCTATAGAGTTAAGATCATTCAATCAATGGGTATCAGACCAGACTGACTACGATTAGGATAATGCCGCTTTTGTACAAGAACTTAACGCAATTACAGATCCTGTAAAAAGAGATTAGTTTATAAGGCTTAATTCTACAGTAGCTATAAATCCTTTGTTATATAAGCTTGCAAATGTTGGTCAGTCTTAGTATAACGACCCTGTATTAAAATACTTGCATAGTGGTCTTCTTACTTTAACAAAAGACAACAGAAGTATATCTAAAGACTTCTCTAGATTACCACATGACTCAGAAGCATTCTTTGCTAATGCGCAGTAGATTGAGCAAGATATAGAGGATTCTGGTAAAAATGGAACAAAGTCTGATTTTAGGAAGTACTTTACTTACAAACTTGCTATGCAACCTGGTTTAAATAAAAGTAAACTAGACTTCTTTAGAGACAAATATCTTGACAGAGCGAAGAATGGAGAGCTTAATCAGTTCTTCGGTCAAGATATAACAACATTTTCTGATGCTGATTTAAGATATCTTATTGATAATAGATTCTTCTTTAAGAATACAAAGAAAGGTCCATAGCCTCTTGATTGTTTCTACGAAATAACACCAAAGAGTAATACGTTTGTTTATAATGGATATACATACAATTCTATTATATTAAAACCTATTGGAAGATTTTCTAAGAGAAGTAATGCTACTCCAAGCAGAATTTATGACGATAGGTATGACTTTTAGAGAAAAGAACCAGGATATTAGCTTACAGATAAATATAAGGACAAATACTTTGACTAGGAAATAAATTAGAACTCAGATATCAGAGCGCTTTATGATATGCTTACTGGTACGATGAAGTAGATGTATGAGAAAATACCAGCTATTAAGTCTGGCTATAATAATGCGCTTCCTTAGATAGAAGGTACTACAGCTATGCTATTATCTAGAGTATTTAAAGGTCCTAATTCAGCCAAAGATACGTTTGGATATATCTGCAAATCTATGATAAACATAATGCCTAGTGATACAGATGTCGAAGTAAAGGGTGTAAAGCAAAGAGTTACACCTAGTGGAGAAGATGAAAGTACTGTTCCTATTAGATTTGTCAAGCGATTGGATAATCCTGAATACATAAGTTCATCTATCTGTAGCAATGTGATACAGTTTGTAGATATGGCTAAGAATTATGAAGGTAAAATGGAATTGCTGCCAGAAATTCTTGCTATACAAAAATAGCTTAATCCAGAATATAGAGAGGATAAATATAAAAGCTCTAGATCAGGAAATGTTTATAAACATTTCAGGAAGATGGATAAGTATAGTAGCCAGAGAAGTGAAGAGGCTATAAATACGCTTCTTGAAACATAGTTCTATGGTAAGAACGTAGTATCTGGTCTTACTAAAAATAATGAGAAGAGCGATACAGCAAGAGCTTTGATATCTAGAGCAAAAAGATACGGTTCTATCCATATGCTTGGTCTTAACACGGCTTCTATGACAGTAGGTGCATTAGATGCAAACTTACAGATATTTAAGGATTCCCTTGTAGGAAAATATCTTACAATGAAAGATTTCGGCTGGGCTATAATTAAATTATTAAGCCCTAAAACTATTATGAATAATTTTAGAGGATTAGGAAAATCCTAGCCAACAACTAAAGAAGGAGCCTTAATGTAGATGAATCAAATAAGTAAGAATAACTCAGAAATATTTGAAGGTTTACATAAGGGCTGGTTCAGAAGGTTCTGTCTTAAATATCTTATGATGGGAGGTTATACGCTTGGTGACTATATGAATAACTCTATAGTAATGATGTCATTCTATCATCATACAAGATTACTTAAAGATGAAGATATTGCTGAGTATGGAATATCTGGAGTTAGTGCAGGATTCTATACACAAAATCAACTTATTAAAGCACTCACTGATGCAGGGTATCCTAAAAAACAAGCTAAGGCAATATACTCTAATTTACACACAACGTTATATGATGCATATGATTGGTAGCCAGGAGATTATTTGCCAACTGTAAATAAGGCGTTTGCAAAATATTTGAATAATAAGATAGCCAAGAATGTAAAGAATAAAATTGCTCAAAGAACTGCTTTTTATAATGGTGTTATGCCAGCAACAGAAGTATCTAAGGCTAGACAAAATCTGTATACTGCAATGATGTTTATGATGCGTAACTTTATCGTAGGCAATATATATGAAAGAATGCAGAATGCAAACGATTATATAGTAAAGGAATTAGACGAAAACGGAGTTCCTATAAAGAATCCTAAGACAACAGAAGAAGCTTAGAGCTACGGATATTATAACTATGAAACCGGAGAAATTGAAAGAGGACATTATACATCTATAGCTAACTTGATTAGGAGATATATAACCAATTGGGTTTACGGATTACGTTCGTTACTGTCTAACGACTAGGTAAAGAAATAGGAATACGATGAAAAGAGAGAAAAGCTAAAAGGTATAACATAGCTTGAAATCGAGGGCGTTAAAGCAGTGTCTGCCGATATTGCTATATGTGCAGCCGCTACATTGGGTTCTATATTCTTAAAGATGAAAGCTGACGAGGATAAGTCGTGGTGGATACAATACCTATACTTGATATCATTACGTCTTGCAGAGGCTAGAGGTACAAACCTTGACCCAACAACTGTTGCTGACTTTGTAGGATCTATTACAACATTGTAGTCTGTATGGAATGACTTTGGAACAGGATTTACATATATGCTCGATGCCCTTGGTCTTACTGGTCATAATCCTACGGACACTGTAAAGTCTGGCGCGTATAAAGGGTCTAGCAGATGGTTTAGAGACGCCATGAAGATGGTACCATTTAGTAATTTGTATGAAGATGCTAACTATAACACATTGAGAGCTAAATAGAATTACTACAGAAACAAATACTGGTATTTGCATTTGTTCGGAAATGATTCTACAGGAAGCTCTTCTGGTGAACCTGTAATGCCTGACGACTATAACAACGATAACGATTCTTTTGGAGGAGGATCGTTTGACGCCGGATAGGATTTTGGAGGCGGATCATTTGATGCAGGTGGAAGTTTTCAGCCGTAATGACTCTATCTGAAATTCACCGAATTATCGACGACTCTTTTGAAAAAAAATAAGGGGAGGGACTGCTCAATTGCAATCCTTCCCCTTTTGTTTTGCCTGTAAATATGTCATCAATTGTGTATTGGAAATCTTCCAACGGCATTTCTTTATTCACCATTAATACACAGGGCATATGATTAATCACATTTATGACATTATCATTATAGCCCCAAAAAGATGCTATTTTCAAGCAATCTTTTAAGTCTAAATCACAGTTACCTGTAATAAGACTTTTCCGTTTTCCCGTCAGAATAAATCCATAAGCTACACAATTTGTACTATCAATCATTTTGTATCTAGTAGTATGTAAGTTCTTGCACTTCTCAATACGATTAATACGGTTGATAGAATTTTGCGTAACTTTATCACACTTGAACAACATATAAATTATAGGCATATCTGTCGGGTGATCCAGATCTTCTGTAAAACACCCAACGAACTGCTCATCAATATCTGATGGCAGTATGTCTTCATCAAGTAGTGGAATTGCTACTTTGTCGAAATCTGTCATAGGTTTAAAGTTTCACTACCGTCTCCAGTATAGTAATCATAGCTATGGTCCCAGTTGCCTGTTCCCAAATGCCATAGATAAATTCTCATGAAATCATATATTGTTACACCTCTAGAAGTAACTTGTGGTGTAGCCAATTTGAATACCCTTATTTCATTGCTACCTGTTGTGTCGATAGCTATGATGTAAGATTCAAATCTCCATTCGTTGATTTCATCACTACTTAATTTCAATTCGTTATTTAGATACCAATATACTGCTTCTTGGTAAAAACACAATTGCCTACAGTAATCAAATTCTTTCATACTGTCTTCAAAGTGCCATAATTTAGCTGTAGTTTTGATATCCATAATTGTACATGTCTTTGTGTCAAAGTTAAATGTACAACTATCAAGTAATGATTTACATGCAATAGGAGTAAGTGCTCCATGATTCAATTCGTCTTCGACCAAATAATCCCAGTTTATCTGGAACTCATGATATACGTGTATACTGCCATGCTCACCAGCTCTTCGTATTAGTTGTCTTGCTAACTTATGTTCTCCAACATTATGCTGAATCTTCATAAGCTGATCTAAGTCGTACTGAGATATAAGTATTTTCTTAGACTTAATAGCTTCGATATAATCCTTATACTCTACGCTTATTTTAAGCGCTTCTGAGAGGATTTTATCTTCACTCTTGCCAACTATACTATAAGACTTGCGATAAGCCTCTGAGAGCTGTTTATTTAGCTCTATTTCAACGGTATTTATTAAGTTTTCACAGAACTTTTGTGCTTGCGCACTTTTAGGCTTGTCGCCATCGAACAGAACGTAATCATTCCAGAATTGATCTGGCTGAAGCAGGAACTCATGTATCATAGTTCCTTTACGTAACTGTGGCAAATCTAAGCCTTTCTCTTTACCGTCCAGCATATTACGAAAATAGGCCGGTCCTTTGTTTAAGAACCAGCCTATCGCACTGTTACTAATGCGTGTATTATCTTCGTAGTATGGAATGTCGTATTCCGGTATTTTGTACTCTGGTATTTTCATTAGCATCCTGAACAACAATCACAACAAATGTCTTCAGAGAACTTAGTCTTCTTAACGTTCTTGTGATTGTTCTCTTTACAAGAACGAGCATGAGGCTTTATGGTACCTTTTGAAGAAAGGTTCATATCCTCAAACAACTCTTCGAATGTCGTAGTAGGATAGTCATTTGCCTCTTTTACAAAAGATGCAATGTTATCAAAACTACATACTTCAAAATTGTCCTTGATAAAATCAGTTAAAGACTTAACTTCTTTTTTATCGTTAAGCTTATCATTCAATACCTCCATTATAAGAGATGGAGACATCTCATCAAACTCACGCCAATAGCGGATACGAGAACAACGATCTATCAAGTACTCTGATATCTCGCTTTCATCATTACATGTAAACAAAATCATATGCTTACCCTTGGTATCGGAGCCATCCAATATCTGCAACAATACAGAATCATCATAATCCGCAAGAACTTTATCAAGTTCGTCGAATAAGAAGCAAACACTTGTGTCACCAAGTTTTTCTACAAGATTTCTAAGGATATATGGACGTATATTTTTGTCTATATTTATAATTGGAAGACCACTCTTATTGGCAATTACCTTAGCCATTACAGTCTTTCCAGAACCCTTTAATCCTGCAAGCATCACACCAGTAAATCCGCTTTCAGACAGATTATAACTATTAATAACCTTATCTATAAAGCGTTCGTCACGTTGTGTACAATATACCTTAGAAGGTAAAGATAAGCCGCTAGACTCTTCGAGTGATATTGCGTCGGTATAACGGTCTACGCTAATATGGTAAACCATTCCTGGAGTTAAATCACACTCAAGACCTTCTGTGTTAAACTTAAAGTTTACGCTCTTACCTACTTTCAAAAATTTCTTTTCCATATTTACTGATATTATAATACTCAAATATTGGTTTTCATCTTTTCTATCATCTCGTCTACCTGACTTTGGTTACGTACGAGATAACATTTCATTTTACTTCGATGCCGCTTAAGATAACGCTTAAACAGTTTCCATCTAAGAGGGAATGAATCTCCCATAAAACCTTTACATTCTACTACAAACCCATTTCCTATGAAGTCAGGTAGATATGTTAAAGCCCTTATTTTTTCGCCTAAATACTCGAATTTATCCAGTAATACGAAATGCTTTGGCTCATATTTAACTGGTATTCCAGCTTTCATAAAAGCTTCATAAGTATAGCATTCGAGCTTACTTTTAAAAGAGAGACCATACTTATCGACTTTTGTCGCATTCCGTACTCTGCCTTTGGATTTCTTTTTAGATTTCTTGTCTATCATAATAAAAATTCTTTCCCCTTATCTTGGATACAGAAGTTCTATTAAAATAGACAATTTCGCCATCAGTTGCTTTTTGTTCACCTCCACGATGGACACATACGCATATACATCCATCATCACTATAACTATCCCAGATAGTCATCTGCAATTTGTTTGGAAGATAAATACGCATAAATCCACCTTTGTCAAGATGAATTTTCTTAGTCAGCTTTTTTGTAAGCCATTTATGCAATAGAGGAGACATTACTGCACCTCCCAGCACACCTAATAGGCATCCTATTACTACATCAATCATATTTCTGTAACGTTTTTGTTAACCAGTCTTTCATGGTGCTAAATCCGTTGTCACGAACAGCATCTGATAGATCTTTGGCTTTAAATTTTTTATTAATGAAAAAAGCATCTATTTTGTATTGCTTACTATATTGTCTAGCCTTCAGCATACCTGTTTGATCTCTATCATACAGTATAACTATATGCTTCCATTTGGAACGTAGAGATCTTAGTATATCTTCAGGTATAAACACAGTTTCACTAGCAGCAGCTATTGCATTAAAACCCATCTCGTAGCAACACATCACGTCTTTCAGTGATTTTGTTATTATGAGTAGGTCGCCTCCTTCCTTAGGCAATTCGGATAATCCCTGTACGTGCCTATTTGTCAGATTGGTACGCCATTTAGTAAACTTGGAAGCAAGTGGACGATAAATCTTAAACTTATCATACACTTTATATGCATACATAGGACTATTCTCTTTGTAGATACTTCGGACGATACTATTACAAAGAAAGTATTTAATGCTGAACACATTGAACTTTTTTAATGTATCAATATGTATTCCGAACTGTTTCCAGTACTGTTTGTCTACATTGGTAAACGGCTGTCGAACTATCCCGATATCGGTGTCTCCTTTCGGTTTATCGTACGTATTTGTCCTTACGATTGTATTAGGATTTATTCTGCGTACGATTCTCAATAATTCTCGTTCAAGTTCTTCTCTAGTTGTTATACCTTTGTATTCTTTTAGGAACTTCAAAGAGTTTCCACACTCTCCGGTTCCAAGGTCTTTCCATAATAGTCCTCCTGTTTTGGAATGAAATATTCCAAATGAAGGGTTCTTATCTCCAGACCTTAAAGGACTATTCATAAGTTTTCCAACTTTAAATTGTCCTAAACAATACGTATAGATGTCTAAATCATTTACTTTGTCCAAGATGTCTCTCAAGGACATAGTAATTGCTGTTCTAGTACTATACATAACTTATAAGTTAGGGGCTAGGTGCGGATTCGAACCGCTTCCTTGCAAGGATCCAATCTAGCCATATAGTGGAGAGTACCGGAATCGAACCGGCAAGACACGCACTCGTTGTCGTCACACCAGATGTCTGCAGACTTACTCCCCTTAAATAGTCTCCGGCAAGGAATCGAACCTTTATAATTTCCGTACAGAGCACGTTATTATACGCCATATCTAGAATGCATCGGAGCAATATAGGTATCTATATAAACTGCAAATTTATTAATATAAGAGATTTTATATATTAGCATGCGTGCATAGATACTTTTCCATAGGGTTCCGTCGAGTTTTTTATTGTTTTGTTCTGAGTTGTTCAAAAAATCTCGTTTATGTATAGTTTATTACATATTTTACGTACATAACAAATACTCAACTCTGGCCTATACTTTTTATTAGATTAAGATCATTGCTACTAAATAAGTTTCTTTCTTAATAGTAGATAATCTCTCGTTCTGCCTAGGCAGTTAGCCTCTATACCTAGCTCTTTTTGCATAGTGGAGTATACGGGAATCGAACCCGTATTGCCTTCTTTTCCGTAAGAAGGTCACCATTCTCAGTGCGCACATACATACCCCTTATAAATTAGTGCTTGCAAAAGGAATCGAACCTTTAAACCGAAGCTTTCGTTAAAACTCATTAGTCGACTTCATGAGTTAATGCATACGCACCTACTAACAACCCAGCTTACCAATACTGTGTATACAAGCAAATTGAGCAGTTTAATGACATGCTCAGGTCTACGTTGACGGACGTATAGCAGTTTACGGAGATGCTAAGCTCGGACTTTAGGTTATTCAAACCCGCACTTACGTAGCGTACACGCGTATGAAATCTGATGCCAGATGAACTGAGCATCATAGATAATATCGGCCTTCACAGGCGGACAGAGTTATTGCTTTCACAAGCTTTAACTCTTCTTATCATTAAGAGTAATAGTGGCTCTGTTGGGATTCGAACCCAACTGGACTGTTTGTCTATATAACAAAATAATGATCAAAACGTCGATTTGGATAGTTTTCGCATATGTCCATGCTTGTGTCTCACGACACCCTGCGAGCCTTATTGGAGGCATTTCACCTCCAAAGGGTAACTGAATTACCTAGCTCCACCAACGCCCTTTCATGGCAGTATTACCTCCCTGGGGCGTATCCACTTGCTGTATAGTTTGACACTCCTGCTATGTAAACGATATAAGAACCATCTACCGGATTTCATACAATCAAGTAGTATTTCTATTTCTTCAGGCGTAAACCCCTTAAAAGGGAAGATCTGATGCGCCTGATGCATCCGCAGTTTCCGGAGTAACGGTTGGTGGTACGTTAAGCGGATCGTTGTTCTCCTTGTCGGCAACAACTGGTCGCTCCATAAGATCGTTCTTAAAGAGCTTAATCTGCGAATCTGTATTAGACATGTCTTCAACGAAGATTCCGAGCTTACTTACCTGAGTATAGCCCTTCTTGTCATAGATAACCTTCAAACGGAGCTTTTTCTTAGTAGCAATCATAGGATCAAGCATCTGCTTTGTCCAGTCAATCATCTCCTTGAATGTAGAAAGCTCTGCATCTGGTCTCTGTGGGTAGAAACAATCAAGAATCTGGCAAACTCGTCCAAACTGAGCATTATCACGCTTTTGCAAGTCTTCGTCTGTCTTAATATACATTCCCTTTGTATTCTTCCACTCTGTCATAGTAGCTGTCTGACCATTCTCATTCTCAAATACGATCTCGAGAAAATCGAGACCCTGAGGAGACTTGTTACAGTTTACCTCTTTAAGAGTGATGTTCTGGTTGATGCCTACTGGCATATAACTACTATTACTAAATTCTTCGTTGTTAATTGCGGCTGTCTTTGTACTAAACATAATCTCTATTATTTTAATATACGTAATGCTAACATATCAAGTTTATTCTCAGCATAATATGCTGTTGATCGAACAAATCGATATATCAATTTACTTAAATATTCTATCCCAATGTGTTGTAAGTGTCCCATCTTCATTACCTTCTGCAATAACGATATCCTTACCGGCTATGTGTCTTGCACGAGCTTCCATGATGGTATCAGATGTACCACCTTTAAAGGATATATGCGTTTCATTTCCTTTGCGATATACATAACCTACCGCATCGGCTAATCCACACACAATTTTACTCAGCTTACCAACTAAGTCGAGCTCTTTTGCAGAAACTTCAACACCATCCTTTTCAGTTACGGTGTCTTTAACGTGACCTACAAGAATAAATTCGTCACACAAATCTCGGAACATATCAACTACCTTCTTTACTGCATCTCTAAGATACTTATAGCCCGCACCGTTAGGTAAGGTTGTTACGTCTGTGCCGTCCCATTTCTTACCCATTGGGGTTTGGCGATATAATGTACAAGCGTAGCTCATACAAATATCCTCAAGTCGTGTAGCATTGTCAATAGTGATGTGCTTATAGAAATTATGACCTACTTCTTTATTCTTGGCACGAATGGCACTTGCTGCTTCTCCTAAATCATTGATCGTACGACACTGGATGGCCATCGCATCAACGAAGACAGAGCCTCCCTCAAGGTCTATGATAAGGTTATTATCCAGCTGTGCAAGACAAGATGTCTTACCAGCCTTTGGAAGACCATAGAGTATAAGATATCTAGGATTTTCAGAAACTGCAGGAATTTTACTAGTAGGTAATGTTAAACTCATGATACAATGATACTAAAAGTTTTAATTAAAGCTTAATGTTAATACTAATGATTGTCTTCTTAATCTCTGGACTAAGTGAAGAGATGAAGTTGTAATCACTAAAATCAGAGTAACTATAAATGTCGGTACCAATCTGAATCTCATCATTGTAGAAAATGATAGGGAGACCATTCTCAAGACGGTAAATCTTACCGAGCTTAATACCCTTCATAATACTCTTCTTCTTGCCATAGTTAGCAAGAATATCACAAGCCTTTGCGAACAAAGTGTCGCCCTTCAGAGGCTTGTAGATATAAGTATGATCCAACTCGTTGAACATGGCATCAATCAGATTATCGTCCTCCTTCTTTGTGTTAAACAAATAAGAGTTGTTCTTCTTTACAGTAGAAAGAATAATATCATCGAGAATCTGAGAATAAATGTTACCATTGTTAGTGTTCTTAATGTTGTTGTCAGTAAACTTAATATCGTATGTTGTCATAATTCAGCCTAAATTTTAATTGCTTAACTCTCTATCAAGTTGTTATATGCTAAGTCATTCTGGAATTCAAGTATGCAGGGCTTTCCTGCGTCTCGATTCTTCAAGATGTGTAGATACACCTTGTTCTGAGTAGGTAAATGGCTCGGGCCGTATTCTTGTATTCCAAGAATTTCTGGCCTATGAATAACTATAACATAATCGCTAGCTTGAAATAAAGCATCAGCAGATGAAATGTCGCTTCTCATAGGATAATGCGACAAAGGATTGTTTATTCTTTCTGGTGATTCAATATTTCTATTCATCTGTGCTAGTTGTAACACTGATGTCATAGGATACTTTTTGGCACTTATGAAAACCCTTTCGAGTTCTTGCATGGTTTCTATAACGCTGCCTATCGGCTTCGTCAATAGAGCATGGTCATACATTATCACAAAGTGCTTATCGGTACCCTTTATATATGTATTATAGAAATACTTAATAATGTCTTCTGCTTCCTTGGGAGTTGTAGGATTATCTACAAACCATATAGGATACTCCTTTAGTTGATTAGATACTGAGATGACTTTTCTGAAGGTATCGTCATCTAGGTCCGTTTCCGAACTATACAAAGTCGAAGTCGTTTTCCTAAGCTTACTAGAAAGCGTTCTTCCAACTTGCCTAAATCCAACCATCTCTAACGAGAAAATTAGAATCACTATTTCTTCACCAGGATTCAAATCAACAATATCAGTTGAGATCTCATTAGCAAATGAGCTCTTACCACTTCCTGAAATACCAGCTATGGTGTAAACGGTATTAGGTTCAATACCTCCCATACACTGCTTATTAAACTTAGCCCATCTAGTCTTTAGAGATGTTATAGAGTGATCTCTACGACCAGATATGTAGTTTATCGCCTCTTGGGCTACAACTGACATTGGTCTTATAAGATTAGATAAGTTCTGTTCCATAAGTCGATTCCTCAATTTTAGAGTTGTCTTGCATTTCTTCCTCAGATTCTTCCCATTGATGGTCTACGAGCCATCTCCACATCGTCTTCATGTAACTTAGTTTACCCTCGTTAGTCTTTTTCTTCATTTCGAAGTCGAGACACTGAATAAGATGCTGAGCCATAGCTTCGCTTTGACCTACATAAACATTAAATAAATGTCTACACTTGTTAACGTTGGCTCTCAGATAGTTTTTAGTACCATCTGGTCGTAGAACGTATATTGGGTACATTTCATAGAACAGATCGAAATAGTCCTTTTTTGGGCGGACTACATCCTTAAGCGTATCTGTTGCATGATATGTAATTGACTTACCTCTCTCGATCGAGGTAATAAGTCCCTGAGAAATTAAGTTTGATATTTCTTCGTCGCTAACTAGGCTGACAATTTTGCGGACGTCTTGATTATAAGTTTTTTGATTCTTATCCAATACCAAACTTAGGAATATTAATTGATTTGAATTCAGTCCTGGAATGTCCAGGAGTTTTGTGTTTAGTTCAATAATCATCTTATATACGTTGATAAACGATTAATCATCGAATATTGTCAACTGGCGGTTAACAAACTCACTAGCTATCTTTTTTGCTTTGCTAATGTAGTACTGGTAATCCAGATGACGTTTTTCTATTGGTGTGGCATCTATCTTATTAAGAAGTCGTACACCGTATTCTGTTATTTTTGTTTCAGAACGACTTTCGTACATTTTGTCCTTAATTCTTATAAGATAGTAGCCACTGCTTGACGCGTAGTATCTATTAATACGTTGAATTAGGTTTCCACCATATTCAACTTTTGATTCCTTATTTACGCTTTGTGACATTAAGAAATCACGGATATCTCTATCCTTCTTAATAAACTTGTCTATCGGTTCATTGTTTAAAAAATAGTTTATCACAGCTTTGGAGATAACAACTGGTGTCATGCTGTTGTTAAGACCAATTTCTGTGATAAACCTGCCTTTCTTTTCTATCAGTCTTGGATCTCCAGATTGGGAATATCCTTTGCGAACACCAAAGTAATTGTTCACGTCGTACTGATAAAACGACTCGTAATCATCGGATTCGAATGTTAACTGGGTTAATTGCTCAACCTCCTTAATTGCATCGGCTATTGCGAAGCGGGCGGATTTGTCGGCAATATAGACGACACCATCTGTATTGACTTGTACAATCTTACAATTCAATGCCAGAAGCCTGTCCACTAACATAAGTAGTATAAGTTGCCCATTTATACGTATCTTATATACGTTAAGTGGATCATAAGCCCAGCTACTTTCTTGTTGCATCTTTCCTGTAAGAGCATTAAGAGCCTGTTTAAATGCCTTAGACTTTAATAACTCTCCATTACGTTTGGCAGTCAAGCGCTCCTTGTATAGAGCACTGTACACATTCCAAAAATCTTCTCCTAAGTGAACCGGAAGCCAATGGTTTATAATGGCTAGCGAAGGATACATAGACGTAACGTCGGAGTGTCCTATAAACTGTTCAGCTGTAGGTTTGTAGACTCTAGGTTCGTTGATGGTGTGTATACCACCTTCGCCTATAGAGTAGCAAATGTTTGAGAGAACAAACTTCTTCTCATAGTTTTCTTGTTTCTTATCAGACTTACTTGCGTTGCAAGTAGCATTCTTTACATCCAATAAGACTTCTTTCAACTTTGGATTAGAATATTGTATAAATGGGAGTATAATGTCACCTAGACGAATATTTCCGACTTTTCTGGTACGGGTTTTCAATTCATCTTTTGTAGTTTTGGCAATATCTAGAGTTTTTCGCAAGAGCACTTCTTCTCCAAATCGTACGCCACTCATCGACAGTGCATCAAACCCCCATTCTTTTTCCACTTCAAGACGTAGTTCTACATCTTCTTTTACTTTGTTAAGTAAAGTCTCAGTAGCTTCTACGTCGTTCACATTATACTCTATCATAGCGTCAATATCACATTCCTGGATCTGCAGATCAAAGCTTCCTTCATACTCTTGTACATTTGGCATATGTAAGAGTATTTCTATTTCTTTTAAGCTTTTCTGCTGTTTGGCACTATAGAGCATCAACATAAGATCAAACGAATAGAAGTAGTTTGAATACTTATATACTTTAATCTTATCAATATTTCCTGTTTTTTCCGAACTTATTATTTCTTTACTAAGATAGTAGAGAGAACTACAAATTCTCGAGTATCCTAGTCGTTTCATTCTACTGCAGAAATGTATAATGTAACTTATGATTATGTCATCATAATGCTTATTGTTGTAGCCACACATTATGTGATCAGTTCTGTTGGTGTAGAAGAAGTCAACTAGTTCTTCTAGTTGATTTTTACGACAGGATATCTCGAATTTATATAGTTTATGACTCTCTGAATCTTTACAAGTACAATGAAAACAGTTTGGAAAAACTTCTATGTCATATAGAACTACTGGTCTTTCCTTTACTATCATAGTCCCTAGTGAGGGTTTGCACCTCGCAGTCATATCCTTTCGGAGCACACTAGGGTGACCAGTGGTGTCCTGGTCGATTTTGAAGAAGTTACGCCTTAAGCTGCCATTCGCATCTTATTTGCGTTTGGCAACAGGATTCGTCCTGTCTTCTTGCGATGGTCTTTAAGGTTTGTACAAACAAGATTACTGCGTTTTGCCTTTACCTTATTTGTCTCCTTATAAGCCGCTTTCATGACTTTGCTACTTTTTGGAAGATAGTTTACTCCTCCATACTTGATAGTTTCGCCATTGTCTTTTATCTGAGCAACTTCCTGCTCAGAGAACTTGTCGTCTGAATGCTGGAATCGTCCTACAAGTTGTAATTTGTCATATTTAGCGACAACTAAGTCTCTAATATGTTCTTCTGCAGCATTCTTTTCTGCTTCCCAAACTGGGAACTGCTGCGCGTAGAACAAGTCGTCTTTCTTAACCGGGCATGGGTGATTTCGCTCCCATTTCTGCAACTTGTGTTGAACATACCCTTCCATGAGCTCGGTATGGTTAAGCTTCGTAACCTTTCTGCGAGATTCAATTTTGATCGAATCACGCTTGAGCAGTATAAACCAAGGTTTCTTCCGGGAAAGACCATGGATATTGTGTTCTTTACAGAACTTAGAAGTAGTCCCATGAGACTTATTAAAGTCTTTAAGCCACTTCTCTTTGATGTCACGATATTTTTTAACATAATCGTCCAAATATTGATTATTCTGGGTATTCATAACGTTGCCTCCTATGATTAAGCTGCTTGTTTAGCTGATTTTTGTCTGATTTCTTTAACCTGTGTAGGCTTTTTGTTTACGGCTTTAGCCTTAACTTTGAGCCCACGACGAAGCTTACGTCCTTCGGCCTTAGAGCCGTGACGGAAATTGTAAGTGTTCTTTTCAAGAGCCTCCTTAGCCTTTTTCTTAGCTTTACGGAGATTGTAGAAGTTAACACTAGCGTTCTTTGAGCACTCGATGGTATGAGGATCTCCTCCCTTCTTGTGCTTGTTGTGATTGCCTGACATATCTATGCCAGCCTCCTCAAATGGAGACTTGCTATCAGAACAATACTGATAGAATGTAGCATTACCTACGAGATCACGCAGTTTTGCTACTACGCTTGCTGGCACATCCTTAAAGAACGCTGTAGAGTTAGTAATGCATGCAGACTTAATGCCGCAATCCTTTACCAACTTCTCAAGCTCTTTCTTTTTCTTCAGAACAGAATCACATACAACTGTGATATTGTATACAGTAGCGTTGTCCCACTGTTTCTTTGCGATGTCTATCACCTTCTTAGTGTCTGCATCATTGAGATGCATACGCTTGCACCGACGGGTAACTGATGCGATATGACGAGCCATAGCGACATTACGACGCTCT
>ERZ860322.33-NODE-33-length-94816-cov-4.017739_pt1 | contig 94816 bp, 53 predicted proteins | sample MGYA00509979_ERZ860322 | MGnify/ENA primary metagenome ERZ860322 (study PRJEB30046, sample SAMN00715217) | human gut metagenome | study: EMG produced TPA metagenomics assembly of the A metagenome-wide association study of gut microbiota in type 2...
CATCTGACTGTTAATCAGAGGGTCCTTGGTTCAAGTCCAAGAGGAAGAGCAAAAAAAGAAGCCACCTGAATCGGTGGCTTTCTTATTTATATCATTAATAGAACTTTCTTTTAAAGAGAGTTACGTATAATTACTTTCGTCGGGTTACGCTTATATATTATATTTTTATTCAAGATAACAGAAGCCGCAGCCTTCCCCATCATCTCAAAATCTGTAGAAATGACAGTAATACCTCCTTCCAATATTTCTTTTACAGCTGTGTCATTATAAGAAATCAAACCTATTTCCTTACCTAACTCATATCCTTTCTTCTTTGCCAGTTTAATCAAGGATACATCATCCGTATCATATCTACTAAAAGTAATATAAGCATTCCCTTTACGGAAATTTTTCTCTTCTACATTCGATTCTATAGAATATGGCAGTTCACTTTTTACACAATAGTGCAGAAAACCATCAATTACTTGTTGTGCATGAATTGCTTCCGGACGCGCTATCAGAATCAGTTTTTCATATTTTTTCAACCGATCCTGCAACTGTAAAAGACTACAATAGATATCATAGCCATAATCTTGATAAATACAACTATAGTTACCACTCAATCCTTGTTGGTTATAATCTATGATTATTCTTTTTTCAGCCGGAATCAGGTTTAAAACATCTGTCACATCTTCCTTCAAAAAAGTAGCTATAATATAATGCGTATAATTGCCCAAGTTTTCTTTAATGAGTTTCTCAAAAACTTTATAGTTATGATGATGAAAGTAAATGTCAATATCTCCCACATCCTTCAAAGATTTGAAGATAGAACGATAGATCTGTTCACGCATCACATTCATCTTATCCAATAACAGAAATACATGATAAGAATGGTTTATAGAGACCTTCTTTACAAAATACCCTTTTCTATAAATTGCTTCAATTACCCCCATCTCCAACAAGTAATTCAACCCTTTCAGCAAAGTCTCCTTACTCATGCGCAATTGCGTTTGCAGTTGGTTAAGTGAAGGTATTTGATCGCCTATCTGAAGTGTTCCATCTTCAATTAGTGAATTAATATAATCCACTAACTGAAGATACTTCATTCGTGAAGCAGGTTTCTTCTGTTCCGTTATATCAAGATTTTCGTTTTGCATTACGACCAAGATTAAATAAAATTTTAGCAAATATACTTAAATACCATGATAAAGCAAACTATTAGACAGACAAAATCTTGTACCTTCTCCACACTCTCACAAGAACAATATTTTATTCAAAATATATTGAGTTATTCATAACACTTTACTGCAAATAAAGCTGCTGGAATCAGGCCGGAAGGATGTTCCAGAACGATTCTGATCTCATCCGTAACCAACTTCTCTGGAAATATAATCTCATTTATCGATTGATGATTATCATTCTTCTCATAAATCAATTGATTTGTGCCATCATATATTCTATATTTCTCTACACAGAACGGCATTTTATATTCCGGATGTGTCATTTGAACTGTTTCCATAGGCTGATCATAATCTGTATCAAAAAAGAGAGAGAGCTTCCCGACAGAAATAGCAGCATCCCATTTAATTGTCAAAGTCGGATTCGGATCTTTCAATTCTGCCACCCAAGCATTGGGTGATTGAACTGGACGGTCAATACCATTATTAATATTCGAAACAGGAAAAGCATAACAGTCTTTTTCTGTTCGAATAGCGATATTATATCCCTCTGGTCTCCGCTTCGGACACCAGAATTCAAATTCCTCTATTCCAATATCTTCTGGGGGAGTTTGTTTTCCAAAATTGGAAACAGCTTCATTCACCGTATTAAATACAGACAAAATTCCAGTAATCCTTTCTTGAGTATATTGTAACTGCACCAAAGGATTTTTCTTGAAAACAAGAAAAACATATTGCTCCTCCGGCATCACAGTTCCAAAAACTAACTCTAACTGTTGTTTACCTTGATGCAAAGCTAGTATTTTAGTTTCCAGAACCACATCCGGAGTATGATTGAATGCTTTACTGCTAATACGAAGTTCCACTTCCAAAGCTGTTTCTTCAGAAGCACAAAGATCAACTTGCACTTTTCCCAATACATCCCCTTTTTGTAAAGGAATCATTTGAGCTACAGACTCATCCAGCACCTGCATCTCCCCATCCGCCGGAAATCCCTTAAAATGGTACTCACTGGATGCAGTCAAAGTCGCTTTCGTTACCAAATTCTCTTCGTCCCTGATTATCATATCAGGGATATACTGCCCCATTCTTGATAATTTCTTCTGCAATTCAGATACTTTCCCTAAAGAATATACTTCTCTCGGAGAGATGTTTTCTTTCAGACACATCGCCGCAGCCATCGCAACAGCCTGAGCACTGTGTGCAGAAGTAGCCATTACACGGGTTGAACCGAAAGCAACATGCGATACACTAATAATTCTTCCTGCAAGAAAAAGATTCTCAATTCCCCTGCTATAAAGACAACGATAAGGAATCTGATATACCCCTTTCGCATGCCACTGATTACAAGCAGATTCCTCACCGAACACGCCGGCTGCCGGATGTAAATCAATACTCCATCCGCCATAAGAGACCGCATCTTCATGATGTCTTTGTTCTATGACATCCTGCTGAATCAGCATATAGTCGCCTTCAAACCTTCTGCTCTCCCGTTTTCCGGGAATACAGCCTACCCATTCCAGCGTCATTGTCTCCGCTTCCGGATATTTTCCCGAGTTCTTGATATAATCCCACGCTCCATAAATAACCTTCCACAGTTCCCATTTAATTTGTTCCGTATCATGTACCGTATCCAAGTCGCCACCATATTCAACCCACCATAATTTACAACCATGTTCTTTCGCATTGAAACTACGAAATCGGGGAACAGTCTTCGTTACATCCATTGCATAAGAAGGAGCTACATATTTAACCGGCTTGCCAGTATCCTTTGTGTAGAAATATAAACTGTGTCCCAAAAGTTCACCATAATCCTCTGCCGGTGCAAACTTTTCGCCAAACTCCTCTCTGCTTTCAGCCCCCATACGGTAAGGAGCCCCGGAAAGAAAACCGACAACGCCATCACCGGAAGCATCACAAAATAAAGGAGCAGTTATTTCGTACATAGTACTGTTCTGGCTACAAAACCCTCTGACACTTTCTATTTTATGACCGGCACTCTTTTTTACCTCATACACGTAGGTATTCAGCAATAAAGTTATATTTGGTTCGCTTACCACCTTGTCAAGCATGACAGAATCAAAAATGATCGGATTTCCCTCCGGATTACGGAACGTATTTTCCACCATAATTTCATCTATCACACCGCCTTCACGCGCCCAGCGATTATTATTTCCCATATGAGAAGTTGCTCCAAGCATCCACAACCTTATTTCGCTGGAACCATTCCCCCCCAATACCGGACGATCTTGTATAAGCACTACTTTCAGACCTTGACGAGCCGCAGTTATAGCAGCACAAACCCCTGAAATACCTCCGCCTACTATTACAAAATCAGCCTGAAGGGCATCCGTGTTAAACATTCTCACACTATTAAACTTATCAAGTACCATCTTCTCGTATCTAATTAATTTTACTTCTATTTTAGCTCTAAACCTACTTTTCTATCTGTATCACCTTACGCAACCGGATGTCGTCGGACGCACTTCCTACAAGCACTTCGTAACTTCCAGCATCATAATCAAAATCTTTCAATTCCGTCTTATAATAAGAGAAAGCATCCTTATCCAACGTTATTTCTATTTCTTGTACGGCATTTTTCCTAATAAAATGCTTGGCAAACCCTTTAAGCTCCTTATAAGGTCTTTCAACCTTCGGGTTTATAGGCCGAATATATACCTGTGCTGTTTCTGCTCCGTCATGCTTCCCTGTATTTTTTACAGTAAACCGGACCTTAACCGCCAAGTCTCTGCCTTTTTCCCTATCTATACGTAAGTCAGAGTATTTAAACGTGGTATAAGACATTCCATAGCCGAATGCAAATTGGGGTTTCGTTTCACTGACATCGTAATGTCTATACCCCATAAAAAGTCCCTCTTTATATTCTACCCGCTTATCACCATCCCTATCGTAATAATATGGATAGGCCGGATTATCTTCCCATTTCTTTTCAAAAGAGATAGGTAGTTTCCCACTGGGGTTCACCTTCCCAAACAGAATTTCAGCAACAGCCGTTCCACCCTCCTGACCGGCATACCACAAATGTAACAAAGAAGGAACTTTATCTATCCATTTTGACATATCCACATTTCCACCCGCATTCAGCAACACAACCGTATTGGGATTGGCAGCCGTAATACATTGTACTAAACTATCCTGATATTCGGGCAACTCGAAAGGACGATCATTACTTTCACGTTCACTACTTTCATTAAATCCAATGTTCACAATAGCCACATCAGATTTCCTGGCAATCTCTACAGCCTCATCAAAAAGCAATCTATCCTCTCTCCATCCAAAAGAAATATCAACAGGATGTACATTAGCAAAATATTCAAGGACAATAGGATATTCCTTCCCGGCCTCCAACGCCAATACAGTCTCACGAGTCGTTATTCCTTGGTCTCTCCACTCATTAATCACCATTTCCGTACCAATCTTCAAACGGAACCCATCGAACCCTCTGACTATGAACCGGTAATCAGCAGTCTTCTCCGGACGTACGACTCCACTCCATCGCATGGAACAGTGGTCATACGGAATGCCTTTATTTTCGGCAGCAATATGCCAGCCGTTACCTATATTAACAATCGTATCTATCACAGTTCTTGCCGGCGCTCCCTTTAAACGGATATTATCAAAGTATTCAGCTTTAAGTCCTTTAATCCGACTTCCCGCTTCTGTAAAGAAAGTAGCATTAACCACTGTTTCTGTCAAGGTAGGTACTCCGGGTGCATACGCAATCTGAAGATCCTGTCCGACATTCTTTAACCCATCCAATACTGAAACAGAATGAAACGGAAATGTATAAGAACTTCCACCTCCCGATATATAAGAGTTTGCATTAGGACCAATCACAGCAACAGACTTCACTTTTGAAGGATTCAATGGAAGTAGACCATTCTCATTCTTCAATAATACAATACCTTCTCTAGCCAACTCCAATGCCACTTTTGCCGCTTCCGGGTTATTGTATGGAATAGAACTATCCAACTGTTCATTATCAAAAAAACCGAACCGGAACATTATTCTCAGAATTCTCTTCACTTTCTCATCAATAGTCGCTTCCTTCACTTTCCCAGCTTTTATCGCAGGAATCAGATTCTCCTTATTCATCCATTTGGCACGCGGCATTTCCAAATCCAAACCACCATTAGCAGCCTCCACAGCGTCATAAGTAGCCGACCAGTCACTCATTACAATCCCGTCAAATCCCCATTGTTTTCTCAACACCTGATTGTTCAGATAATCATTCTGCGTGGCATGCACTCCATTTACCGGATTATAACTGTCCATAACAGCACCTGCCCCCGCTTTCTGAATGGCGGCTTTATAGACAGGCAGATAAATTTCATGTAACACCCGTTCATCAATATCACTGCTTACATTGTTCCTGTCCCACTCCTGATTGTTCGCAGCATAATGTTTCAGAGTAGCCACCACTTTCTGATCCTGCAATCCTTTTACGTAACCTATAGCTACCTGAGAGTTCAAATATGGATCTTCCGTGAAATACTCAAAATTTCTTCCGCACAAAGGAGAACGCACGATATTCACGCCCGGTCCCAATAATATATGTACACCACGTGCTTTGGAATCTCTCCCCAATTGCTTTCCCAATTCATACACCAGCTTTCTGTTCCAGGTCGAAGCAGTCAGTACCCCTGCCGGATAAGCTGTCGATTTACCATCTTTATGCGTACCGACAGGACCATCCGTCAACTTTATCTCGGGTACACCCAGACGTTCGATTCCCCTTATATAAAAGCCTTTATATCCTCCTATATAATCTAATTTTTCTTCCAATGTCATGCGGTGGAGCAAATCATTCGTCCTGTCCTCCACAGGAGCTGTCTTATCTTTATATATCTGAGCAAAGCCGCCCATAGAAAAACAACTCAAAATCCCAACGATCACTAAATGCTTCATCATTCTATTCTACTATTTGTTATTTAATATACTTGGAGATAACCTCTTTCCATACTGCATAACCTTCAGCCGTCAGATGTAACCCATCCTCCCGATAATGTTCCGGGAATAATTCCCCTTTTGGTGTAAACATCGGATTATATACATCTGCGTAAGCAGTATTCATTTGTTGCTCTACAAACTCTTTTATCAACGCATTTGTCTGCTCGATCCTCTCTTTGTCCTTCAATCTCCGCACAGACGGTTTGATAGAAATAAAGATAATTTCCGCTTCCGGCTTTTCTTTCCGGAGAATAAAGAACAATCTCTTCATCTGCTCCAATATTTCATCCGGAGTCCATTGGTAACCAATATCATTATCTCCTTCGTAAACAAAAATCTGTCTAGGATGATAAGGGCTTATCAAGCGATCTTTGTAATTAATCAAATCTATTGTTTTCGTACCGGAAACTCCCCGGTTAAGAACCGGCTTCCCGGGAAAATCATCTGCCAAAGTTTTCCAATTCTCCATCGTCGAACTACCCACAAAAAGAATCAAATCTTTTGCCGGAGGATTGATGGAATCCGCCTTTTCATAACGCTTCATTTTCTGTTCCCACTTCAGTTGCTGTGCCAGTTTAGGCACTCCCTTTATGCGTTCGCATGGAATCGGTTTTCCACGTAAGAGTATCCTTCCCAAATAAATTGCAGACTGATCATACTTTTCAGGATGTGCTGTTATATCCTCCCATTGTTTATTACCGAGTATTTTTTTCTTGTCAGCTTTCTCAGAGGAGACTCGAATAGTTACTTGATGAATACCTTTTTCCAACTTTATCACATCATACTGCCCCCGATAACGATTGTTACACCAGAAATTAAAACGATTCAAAGTATAATTCCCGATACGGTCATTCGCTTCATATAGATGAAAACCTTTAGTACTAACCTCTTTCAATCGAACAAATTTTCCATCAATCAGAACTTCCACTTGCCCTACTTCTGGACCGCCAATATCAAACAGACCTATCATATCTCCTTCAAAGCCAAAAGAAAATGATGCCCCTTCCTTACTACTGGTCATCACTGTATCGAACCAGCCGGAAAACTTCTTTAAAGAAGGGGTCACTGATGTATTAATCTCTTTCCATGACTTATCAAAAGAAGCAATCTGTGAAGGGATATACATTTCGGCTTCTTCCCACTCCGAACCGAAAAGCGGTTCAGGAAGCATATGTACCTGCGAAGCACTATTTTCTTTTCGTATTTTCTCCAGTCCTCGTGCAATCGCGGAAGCATATAAGTTCCCTCCATCGGTGATAGGATGTACCCCGTCATTAGAGAATAAAATTTTCCCAACGGCAACTTCTTTGGTCCCTTTCCAAAGTAGCCTACCTGCCTTTTCAAGTGCTGCCGCCTCCATGCCTAAATGAATAGAAGGGAGTTGGTAATACGTTGCAATATCTTCCAATCTTTTAATCACTTGTGGAACATCCCCTTTCTGATAGACAGTAGTCTGATTCGTATAAATCGTATAAATCAAACAAATATCCGTATGAGGATTCTCTTTTATAATCTTTCGGATCATTCCCTCCATTCCGTCAGGATAACCACCATTTACGGCAAATTCAATAAAAATAAGATCCGGTTTGTACTGCAATACTTGTTCCCGAATCCGGAAAGCACCCAAATCCGTACCCGTACCGGACACTCCGGCATTAATCCATTTAAAACGGGTATTAGAAAAAGTATTTTCCATGTATCGGGTAGTTTGCAAACGATAGCAGTAATCTCCTTGCGTTATGCTACCACCAATAAAAGCAACCGTAATTTCCTGCTCTTTCTTTATTTTTGAGTAAAAGTTAGGAAGCCCCTTTCTTACCGCGCATTCTTTCTCATCATAATAATTTCCGAGTTGTATCAAGGGAATTTCCTTATCTGCCGTTGTATACACCAAAGGAGAGGCCCCTGCCTGCGAAGCTGCAATCTTATCCAAATCAGCGCGACTTTGTCCATAAACGCAGGGAAATACTGTCATTAATACCATCCCTGCAATAATAGTCCCTAATTGTCGTATCTGTATCATTTTCATTTTGAATTAAGTATGATTTCTTCCGTTTTATCTACCTGTCCTTTCGAACTCACCGTTACTTTGACAACGGCTTTCTCGTCCATTCCCAATTTATAGAAACTCCATTCAAAGGGATAAGAAGAAACAGTACAAGATTGTCCATTACATTCCACCGATACGGACATTTCTTTTTCCTTAGCCGGCGCAGTTTCAGCAAACCCATATACCGAATCCCATCCGAATGGAGAACGGATACGGAATAAGAACACCTTACCGAAAGGTTCCCCCATATCAACCACTTTTATTCCATTTTTCAATACAGGGTAACGATTCTCCTTACGAGTTTCAGCCAAAGGAAACGCCAAAGCCCTGAAACCTTTCCCCGGAACAGATACCTTAACCGCATTTCCAACCCGGTTTACTTTTGCTGTCTTCCCTTTCTCCGTATATTGTACAATATCACCTTGACCAACCAATTCGGCAACCTTGTCCAAGCGAATAGTAAGTGATTCTTCTTGTTTAGATTCACCGGATAAAATCACCCAAAAATACTTATCGGAAACCGCAGTCAGATAGTTTACTGTCGGATTATCTATCTGAATCAACCCTTTCTTTATCCAAAGTTTTGCCTTGCTGTCTCCAAATATTTTCCCCTTCTCATTCCCGTAGATACGGTTCGTAAACCATACAAAGCCTTCCTGCTTGCAGAATGGAAAGTTAATATTCCCATTAGAACGTTCTATAGCTTCAGACACCAGGTAATCCCACGTAAATGCCAAATGGGGCGGAATATGGTGATAATAGATAGAGCTTACATCCGGACCCTTATAAGGAAAGTCAGGTGACAGAGTAATATCTGTATATCCTGTAGCATAATATCCCGGATAATTTGTAAACCGCCCAATCACTCCATTCCGGGCATAAGTCTCGTAAATAGGCTTACGAGTATATTGATAGAGACGAAGCAGATGAGGAGCCCAATTGCTCATAAAGACCGGACGCACTTGCTTTCCCTTTGTCCGCAGGAAATAAGTGGAAGGCTGTTCAAAACCTAGTCCGACCGGTGAAACAAGCCATTCCGGCACTTGCTTCTCTTGCGCATCGTTCGCCACGCGGGGGAATCCCAGACGATATTTCTCTTTTCCTTTCCACCACAGGTTTGTATTCCCATCAAAACGGTTTCCCGGATGAATCGTTTGTAAATCCTCTGTAACGGTAGGGAAAGATCTGATTCCCGCGATGGTATTAGAAGCTCCATATTGAGCCGCGTTCAAATATTTCTCTTCTTTTGTCAACTCATACAAGTCAATCAAGTCCCACCACGGAGCATACACATTCGTATTATAAAAAGACATCAATCCCACCGGTTGGGATGAGTTCTTATATATCTGCAAATCTATATACCGGTCGGCTGTAGAAGTAGCAAACCGTTTCCATTTCTCGTCTCCTGTCAAATTATAAGCGGAGATAGCCTGCACCCAAGAGAGAACTTGTGTAGAATATCCCTTTGTTTTTCTCAATGTATCCCCCGGCAAAGCAATAGAAACCAGCCACGGATTCAACCCTCCTAACAGACGATGTAAACCTTCATAATAAGAAGTATTGAACTGCGAATTAAAAGGATTGAGCCGAAGCGTCTCAAGCGTTTTGTTGTATCCGCTTGGCACCAAGTCTGTAGCCCATCTGTATCCACTCCGAGACAATGTATATTCTATTGTTGGCAAAGAGCGTGACAGATAAAACTCCTCGTCTTCCGAGAAGACAGACGCTGCGATAATTGCCAAAGGAGCAGCATGTACTACCGTCGGAGCCGTTTCTGGATCCCCTTCAATATCATAGAATCCTTTAAGACGGGCATCCCATCCGCCATACTCTTCATTACGCATCAAATCCAGAATATTAAACATTGCCTCAGTCAGTGATACCTCTTTTTGCTTCCTGTAATCTTTTACCTTATATACTTGATCCGAAATATATTCTATCACCTCATTCCAACCTGCCGGAAGTATGCCTACCACAAACTTACGTTCAATCACCTGTCCTGCCTTCACATGAGAATCCCTCATCCCCATAACAGGAGCAAAAGCTACCGGCTGAACCACATTCTGCTCATTCTTGACGGAAAATCCCATCGGAGAAAAATCTACACTTCCCCATTCTTGCGGGAAAGTACTATCATCCCCACATATAAACGATGACATTACTCCACCCAAAGGAGTAGCAGATTCTGCAATAGCTAACGGCTGTTGCATCATTGAAGAAAGCATCATCACCGGATGTGAAGAAACTCGTTTATACTGAAACATCGGTGGAAGAAGTATATTACTCACATTCGGTTGGGGCACAGGCTGAAAAGCTGAAAGCCCCATACTATACATTCCATCAGTAGCCGGACGACAAGATAATCTCACCTCAACATGATTGCCTTTGGCAGGCAGCGTCCAGTAACCAGTGATAGAAGATCCATTCTTCGTAATATATTGTACTTCAATACTCTTATTGTCCTTGTTCACAGCTTTCACCGGAATAGCTTCACTGAGCACTCCCGCAACATAAGGATTCAAATAATCCTCGTCAGACTGTACCGTGTATTCTTTTCCACCAACAGTAAATGAACTTCTTGACACCGCATTCTTCCAAGAAGGAAAGAATTTATCATTATCTACCGGACTTTGCTCCGCAGTGATAAGAAATACCTTATGATCTTCCATAGTAGACAAGAAACGACGCCAGATTCCTTTCACCTTAATTTCTGTCCGGCAAGCAATCGCCTGGTTGTTTGCTCCAGCTTTTACAAAGCTCATCCGAATATTCGGGTTCTCGATATTAGCCACCACCTCTGCATCGGGCGATAATAAAAGCGGAGTAGACACATTATCAAAACCTGAACCTTTCGTCTCTATTTTAACGGGATTTTTTCTCCATTTGCCCACTTCTTTCCTATCCATCTCATTGGGGTTGATAGAGTGATCTTTTACTAATAGGATTGCGTCACATCGGCCGAAATTCCTCTTCGTATCATGCAATCGCAATAATACCTGTTTTTTTGCCAACTGCACACAGCCTGCATTTTCCCAATAGAATCCGACTTTTCCATGTTTTCCAGATTCTTTCATTGGTTTCTCATCCACACTTAAACGGAATAAGCGTGTCCCCGGCAGTTTATCATAATCCGCTGACCTCACCCATACATTATAGTCTCCTTCTTCCATTATATTGACGACTGTAAGCGCATCAAACTGTTCATCAAGACTTCCGCCACCGTTCAAACGGAGCATGGCACTCCCCATGCAATCAGCCGATCTATCTGTTGACCATTTTCCTTTGAACTGGAAAGCCTCAGCTTCAATCAAATATTTATCTTTCTGCGCATACATATTCAGTCCTCCAACCGCAAGAAGAAGGGTGCAAACAAGATTCTTTACTATCCAGTGATTTATGCTCATATCCTATTTATATTTAATCTTTAAAACCGTCAAGCCATATGCATCAATCGTCACATTCCAATTCTCCACCCCATCTACAAGTGTGGAATGACCTTGATTATTCAAGCTAGCAACGTTCTTCACCCGGATTTTCTTTCCGGAGAACAAACATTTCGTATCCATTTCAATCAGAGAAGTCTGCTTTTCATCATCATTATTCAACAAGATAAGGAAAACTGTTTTCTCCTTCTTGTTCAAAGCAGCCATATATTCTATATAAGGATTATCCAGTTTAAATAGTCCCGGACGCATTATCAAATCGGCTTTCGTACCAAATACCGTACCAGACGTAAAACCATAAGTTAGATGGGGGCCCACCTTAGGAGTAATGAATCCACCCGGATAAGTTATCCCGCCATTTGAACGGAGAGATATTTCAGACAATAAATAGTCGGTAATCCATCCCACCTGCCACCAAGCATGATGTGGATAAGGTCCGGCTCCATTATTCATCGAGTCCCAATAATAGGAAGCGACTCCCGTTTTAAAATCCACAAATGCATCTCTTCCTATGGCAGCCGCACGTGCCATATTCAAAAATAATGAATCTTTTGTCAGCCTATACATCCGTACGAACATTCCGGCATGGCTAGCCAATAATATTGGTCCGCGATGATTGGCAGAACCAGCTACTCCACCATGCTCAAAACTCAATCCCACCTGACTGATCTCCCAATCTTTTCGTTCTACCCCTTTCACTTGTTTTACTACTGATGTCGGTATAGGGTGCGTATAAACCGATGCCGTATAAATCTTAGCAGCTGATATAGCAGCTTCCTTATACTTTTCGTTTCCCGTCACGTTATACAGTTCCAATAAGGCTTGTACACTTTGGGCTGTAGCGAAATCCGGAACGAAACGAGTATCACCGCAAACGCCTAGGAAATATCCTTTCTTTACAGCGTTCTCCACATACCAATCCGCTCCTTGTATAGCTGCCTGCAGATATTTCTTATCTTTCAATATCTCGTAAGCAATCAATAATCCATAAAACGTTGGTCGTAAATCTGTAATATCAGTAAAAGTAGGCTTTAATGTCTTATTCTCATAAGCTACTTCCCATTGTCCGTTGGGCTTCATCCATTCCAACAAACGGTCGGCTGCCAGTTTGACATGCTGTTTTAATTCCTTCTGCTGCGGTTCAAAAAGCAGAATATTACCCATATCCATCAACATATAATAAGTGGTTGCAATAGGTTCCGTATAAGGTCCCCACTCTTCGGTAAACCGTTTGCTTTTATACAAATAATACTGTCCAGCAGAGGAACCATAGAGGAAACCTTTCTCCGCATATTGCTGCATCAATTTAAAGTTCAACGCATTCGGCAGTCTTTTCTGTGTCAAGCGAGGATCATCCGTCAACTTTGCCAACATCCACATAGCTCCATAATCGGAGTTTTTCATGGCATCTTTTTCTGAATCATACACACCACCCAGATAATCTTGTGCTCCAATTGTTACTCCCTTATATACAAGGTTATGCCATTTGGAAGTGCTGTCATTAGTAAGATATGCGTGCATATCATAAAGTCTTTGTGTCAATGAATATTTTGTCTGTTTCAACTTTAGAAAATCAGTAAAACGATAAATATCATTAATCGTATGTTTCAGTACGGCATACCAATCTGCTTTCTGAATAGTATAACGGAAAGAGAAAGAAAGGCTATCCCCTACATTCACCAATGAGTTCTTCTCGCCCAACACAGGATGATAAAGTGTAGGTGAGAATTCCCCCTCCCGGTTCATAACCGACAATCCGAGTTGCCATTCCGCATGCATCTTTTTATCCTTCGGCCAAGGATCTCTGCCAGTACCAGGTTCCGCTGTTACAGCAATAGTCACACCCTTTCTATCCGTTATCAGTGAGGATAATGTAGAAGCAGTACGTTCTCTTGCCACTACCGGTATGTCGGGGATTCCCTGACCATAGCCATACGCTTGTACAAAGTCTGTATTTATAGCATTCCCCTGAAATATTCCGGGAACGGTAGCCCATTGGAAATTATATTTATCTATTGAAACCAGCGAAGGGGTTGCCAAAGAATAATAACCTGTCTTCTTGGAATGCAATATAAAATCAACTTTTATATCATTCTGATGAAGCGAATCCAGACACCATTTTTCTGTAATCCGCATCGTCTCATTTTCGTACCGGAAACAAATTTCCGCATCAGAAACACGCTTCACTGCCGAAGGATGAAAAACCATATTCTCTCCTGCTTTATTCATGGCAACAGCATTTGTGTTCTGTTGCCATGAAGGTATAATATAGCGATATTGCGGAGCTGGGAAAAGAATCTCTTTTCCGGTATTATCATATAGTTTCTGTGGTGCCGTTTCCGGTTTAGAGGAAGCATATAAAATACTATGCTGATACTTAGCTATTTCCATTATCTCCCAACCGTTCGTTCCCTTCACTTTCAACGTTTCTAATGAATATCCATCAAATCCCTTTTTCCATCCAAGTTCAAGTTGGTCATTAGCCAATCGCACAACGGACAGTTCCTGTGCTGATAAAGTGACAGATAAGCTTAAAGCTACGACTACAGAAAAATAGTTAATGAAATTTTTTGGCATCCCTTTCATTTTTATCAGTTATTCTTTTACTTCAATATTTAATTTCACTTGCGAATAATTACTTCCATCATACCAGTCAAATACAACCTTATAGACACCGGGAGTATTGTAAGTGTATGTATAATCTTTGGAAGTAACACTATTTAAAGAGACTCCTTTATCGGGGGTACCTTTTCTGATATAAACAGGTTTGGAGATAACCCAATCGTCATTAGTTGGCTTATTAGTACCTCCTATTAACACTAGCTGTTGAAGAGATACATTCCAATTTCGGCTCGGATTTAAACAGTCAACGGCTGTCCACCAATCTTTCGTAGACATCTTCGCTAAATTACTCCTAAAACCTTCCGGAGAAATCAAGTCCATTTCGAACGTTCTGACAATCCAATCATTCCGTTTCTCTACAGCTTCCTCTTCATCTTTATGATGAAAAGCCACAAATATCCGGGCATTAGGATCATCACCAGCAGCTTCTTTCAGACTAACTTCACCTGAAGGCGTTTTATCTGCTCCTGTCGAGAAAGCAAATTTATCTGACAAATCAACCCACGTAGCAGCTTCTACATGTCCCTTTTCATACACACCATCAAAATCTGTTGATATTTTAAACTTTAAAAGTTGATCCACATCATAACGCACCCATGTCGAAAAATTCACCACGATGTCATTATCCGCATAAAACCTTTCTCTGAAATCAAAGTTATGTCCACTTTCTCCAGAATAGAAAACTACATTGCTGGCATTATTACCTGTCAAACTAAACGTTATAGGCTCTCCTACCTTACATTCCACTTTATCCGGCAAGACACTCAACGAAGCAGGAATCTCTTCTTCTACTTTACCTTGCACCTCCACAGTAAGCTTCGTCAATGCATGATCATTGCCATTATACCAGTCAGATGTGGTTTCGAATACAACCTCATAGATTCCCGGTTTAGTATATACGTACTTATACTCATCCATCGTGGTACTGATATTCTTCAACGCAACGCCCGTATCCGGAGTTGTTTTTCGGACATCAAAAGCCTGCGAAATAACCCAATCTACATTCTTCGGCTGATTAGCTCCACCATCAATTAATATCTGGCTGGTAGAAGCAACATTCCATGTCACTGCTGGATTTTCAAAATCAACCACCTTCCAGCCCATAGTAGGCATCGTAGCCAAATTGCTTCGTACCCCTTCGGCAGAAACGCAGTCAAGTGTGATGGAACGAATAATCCAGTTATTCTGCCGTGCTTTCTGTTCATCTTCATAACGGAATGCAACAAATAACTTTGCATCCTCTTCCGCACCGACATACTCTTTCAAATTCACCTCTCCGGAAGGAGTCTGATCATCCCCTACTGAAAAGCGGAACTTATCAGACAAATCAATCCATGTAGCTGCTTCCACATTCTCTTTGTCATAGATTCCACTAAAATCAGAAGAGACCAAGAATTTCAGATTATGATAAATATCTCCATAACGCACCCAAGAATTGAATTTGACCAACAGGTCACCATCCGCATGATATCTTTCTTTATAAGCATAATTATGTCCTACCTCTCCCGAATAGAACACTATATTATCAGGGGTTCCGTTCAACTTGAAAGTCACAGGTTCGCCCACCTGATAGACTTGTTTATCCAGCGCCACGTTCAGTTCCACACTTGGAGCCTCATCTTCCATGCAGGAAACCAGCCCCACAAGTAACAAACCACAATATCTTATTATATTTTTCATGTTCGATTATTTTAAAAAGATAAAAAATCAATTACCAACCCTCATTCTGCGTCATTAGCTTGTTGACGGTAATCTCCGTATTCGGAATCGGGAAGAGAACGTTACGGTCCGTTATATTCTGCCCTACTCTACTTGCATATTTGAATTCCGACGGAGCAGTCGTTGAAATTTCCGTACCAAAAGCCTTCATCGTAGCCACATATTCTCCCCAACGGAGCAGATCGAGTTTACGCATCCCCTCAAAGCAAAGTTCCCTAAAACGTTCTTTTTTTACTTCTTCCAAGAAATCTGTCTTAGCCAAATCTGCGGGAAGGTCCACTGTCGCATCAGCAGTATGAATCGGCTTCCCATAAGCTCTTCTTCTCACCTGGTTGATTGCATCGTACGCTTCGTCGGTAGGACCGTTAACTTCATTCTCTGCCTCTGCTTTCATTAAAAGGACATCACTGTAGCGGATAACAGGAAAATTTGTGGAATTAAAGAGACGTGCTTTTTGTCCTATTTCGTACTCTCTTCTCCATTTACCCGGATTACGATTATATATCTGAGTAGCCGAGAACATTACTTTCTCAGTTACCTGAACCACTTCTACCTCCTGTGTTTCCTCATTGACCTTTCTTTTTTCCACTACATTATAGTAATAAGGAGCTACGTTCCAGTCCTTACGCAAATCACTTTCTCCATATAAATCATAAAGTCTTTTAGAAGCCTTCATCGGACCTCCTGAGTAGCCTATTGATTCATCACGGCACAAAATGCCATTCTCCACTCCTACGGAGCCGGCCAAATCTACCGTACCAATTTTGTTACCATACATACCTATTTCCCAAATACACTCCTTGCTTTCATTAATATCTTGCGAATGATTAATAAAGATTTGTTTATAATCGGGGTTCAACTCATGCTTCGTGGAAGCAATCACCTTGTTGGCATATTCCAAAGCATCCGCATAGCGCGTTTCGTCTTTCAGCGGTTCACCCGCCATTTTAAGAAATACTCTTGCCAAAATAGCCTGAACCCCCGTTTTGGAAATTCGTTCGTTATAGCCAAGTGCATCAATATCCAATACCAGTTTTTCCGCCTCTTGCATATCCTTTACAATCTGTTTGTAAATATCCGTCAATGGCGATTTCGCCAAATAGTTATCATTGGCAGACATTGTCGGAGCAAGTTTCAAAGGTACTTCACCAAAGAAAGAGGTCAGCAAATAATAGTAATATCCTCTCAAGAAAAGTGCCTCTCCCTTTGCTGCTTTCATCATATCAGTATCCAATTCTTTACCTTCAACACTATACAACAGAAGATTGGCTCTGTTCACTCCTTCATACAACACTTCCCAGAAACGTCCGACATCCAGATCAGCGGCATCCATTACGCCTGCACGGATATTAGTGTTATTAAAATTATTAGTATAAAAAGACTCGTCACTCAGTACAAATAAGCTAAAAAGTCCCTTACTGTACATTCTTCCGTTTGTGTCAATCAGACGATTATACACTCCGTTCAACGCCTGCAACAGTTCGCTTTCCGTATTATAATAATAATCAGGAGAAACAAAATCAGGTTCCTTATCAAGTATGTTCGAGCAAGAAGTTGCTAACAGACATACGGTTATCCATAACAATATATTATGCTTCATATATACGATTTGATTTTAAAGGTTTAAAAAGAAATATCAACTCCTAATGTCAAAGTTCTCGGCCTTGGATAAGGAGACCAATCGAAAGAGGGCGTCAACGCTGTAGGGCGAGTAGAAACTTCCGGGTCCGGTCCTGAATATTTAGTCCATGTAATCAAGTTCTGCGCAGAAGCATATACTCTCAATGACTTAATATTTATCTTTTTCAGCCATGCGTTCGGCAACCTATATCCTAATGATATCGTTTTCAAACGCAAGAAAGAACCGTCTTCAATAGTACGCGACGAATAAACAGCCGGTCCTTGCCCACCTATCCGATAGAGCTCGTTTGTCTGGTTCTCGGGAGTCCAACGGTTGGCAAACGAAGCAAACATATTGAGTGAGGTACGGGCATTCGGATCACCACCTTCAAACTCAATACGGTTGGCATTCAGCACATCACCGCCATAGCTCCATTGGAAGAATACGTTTAAGTCAAAATTCTTGTACTGAAAGTTATTACCAAATCCACCGATATGCTTTGGATTCGGATTACCGATAATAGTCAGGTCATAGTCATTCACCACTCCATCGCGATTAATGTCCTTGAATTTGATATCTCCCGGCTGAATTTTTTCACGTGCATTTCCATTATTAGGAACACCGTCTTTCAATATATAAGATTCCCCTACCTTATCGAAATCTGTATACTGATAAACTCCATCAAAAATATGTCCGTAGAACATAGCAATCGGATGTCCCGGAATAGCAATATAAGGATAAGCATTGTTGAAATTACCCCAGTTCACACGGCTTGCCAAACTCGGTTCATCATCGTTCAATGACAAGACTTTGTTGCGATTGAATGATATATTGAAGCTGGAAGTCCAAGAGAACTCTTTCGTTTGTATATTTTTAGTGTCAATGGTCAGCTCAATTCCCGAATTGGAAACTGATCCTACATTTCTATAAGCAGACAAAAATCCCATACTAGGTGCCAATGTAGCATTCAACAACAGGTCTTTCGTTTTCTTATAGTAATAATCTGCCGTCAACGAAATCCGATTATCAAAAAACGACATATCCAATCCAATATTAGTCTGTACGGTAGTCTCCCATTTTAGTTTGGGATTCCCCAACGTTTTCGGCACTACCCCTTTACCCGGTGTATTACCTGTACTGTACCCAGAGTCTGCCGTTATCTGTAAGGCTGTCAGTGCAGCATAGTCCGTCACACGATTGTTACCTGTCGTACCGATACCTGCCCTCAGTTTACCACTACTAATCCATTTTACATTTTTCACGAATTTCTCTTCACCAAATCCCCAAGCAGCGGAGGCAGACGGGAAATAAGCCCAACGGTTATCTTTTGGGAACTTCGACGAACCGTCGGCACGGAATGAAACGGTCAACAGATATTTGGACTTATAATTATAATCCGCTCTTCCTAAATAAGAGACCAAGCCGTTGGCTGTCTTACTGATAGTGGCGGACGCCAGTTCACCCTCATCCAGTCCGGCGATCCCCAACGCCTCATTAGGGACATTTATCGCTCTGATTTCATCAATAAATGTACTATTATCCTGCACAGTGAAACCGCCCAGCACTTTCAGACGATGTCCCTTCTTCAAGGGAACATCATATGTCAACGTATTTTCGTTCAACAGGCTAGTTCGCTCCGTGTTGGTTATCCAACCATTCACCTTATTATTAGTATAACGATGTCCCCCACGAGAGTTAGAGTTGAAAAAGACTTCTTTCCGTTGATGTATCTTATTATATCCACCGGTAATCTTGAGAGTCAGGTTCTTTAAAATTTTATACTCAAAATAAGCGTTACCGATGAAATTGTAAGTAAACAATGGGTTATACTCATTTTCAGCTGCCATCAGAGGATTGATTCGAAGATCGGTAGTCGGATCGGTTGATTCATCATACAAATCGTTCAACAAGTCACTATCATTGACACCTGCTACCGGACGGTATCCCCACAATGCATACATCAAACTCGCTGTAGGGCTGGTCTGCGATTCAGATACAATGGTACCATATTTCTTCGAATATGTATAATTGGCATTAATACCTACTTTTATTTTCTTGGTGATTGTCTGATCCAATACAAAACGACCTTGATACTTTTTATAACCGCTGTTCAACATAATACCTTGCTGATTCACCAATGAACCGGAAACTGAGTATCTCGTCTTTTCAGTTCCACCCCTGACAGCTATATTGTGGCTATGCACCAAAGCATCCCTATACACCTTGTCCTGCCAGTTAATACCTTCGATATTCCGATAATCTTCCAATGTCCTTTCGCCAGCCAAGTAGCGCTTACTGTAAACGTTGTAGTCTGCTTCCAACTGATAACGCACAAATTCATAAGGATCAAGCATTTCCTGCTTCTTGATAATCTGTTGTACACCTACCCAGCCACTATATGTCACGGTAGGCGAACTAACTTTTCCTTTCTTTGTAGTTACCAAAATTACCCCGTTCGCACCTCTCGCACCATAGATAGCCGTAGCCGACGCATCTTTCAATATTTCAATAGACTCGATTTCTTCGGGGTTCAGCATATTCCCCACTGCCATTTCCAGCGGAAAGCCATCCACTACATATAATGGGGAATTATCCTGAGTTACCGAGTTATTACCACGGATAACAATCTGCAAGTCACTACCCGGCTGTCCGTCGGAGGAAGTCACCTGTACACCTGCCACACGACCTACAAGACTTTCTTCAAAATTAAAAACCGGCGCTTTACGCATATCTTGCACATTCGCCTTTGCAATAGCTCCTGTCAAATCCTTACGAAGTCCGGAACCATACGCAGTAATCACCACTTCATCTAACAATTCTGAAACGGCACGCAAGCGAATAGTCAGCTTCTTTCCATCCTCTACCGTCACTGCCTGTTTTTCGTACCCAATAAAAGAAATCTCTAATTTTGTATTATCTCCATCTATCCGGATAGAAAAATTCCCATCCAAATCACTGATAGTACCCACACTTTTCCCAGCAACTGCCACAGAAGCCCCAATAATAGGTTCTCCTGTTTCAAAATCAATCACCGAGCCAACTACCGTTCGCGTTTTTGCCTGTTGGGCAATCTCCATACTGTTCATTTTTGAGACATCTTCTGCCGAATGTACTACAGAAGAAAAGGAAATAAATAAGTACATAAGACTACAGCATCTAATGTACCACTTCGCTTTTGAAATAACTGCGTTCTTCATGGTGCAATACTTTATTTCTCGTTAACAATTTAAATGGTATATCTAAGTTTTCAACCTTAGCAACTGGTCTACTCTGGTCTGTTAGATTTTGCAAACATAGTGATTATTTATTAAACTCCAAATAAATTTAAAGAAAAAAGCATAATCATTCTTTCAAAGCTCCCTAGAAAGCCCATAAACAAAGGAAAGTGCATTTTTTTTATTTTTCAGAAACAAAAAAAAGAAAAACGGGACATACCTCTTTAATATAAAAAGGCTGTGTCCCGCAAATAATTTGGTCCGAGAAAACGCGATTTCAACTCATCTTCCTAAGAGAAGATTCCCTGATATTTAATTTTGCATCCAGAATAACCGACTTCGACAGCATTTTATCCTCATTATTGACATTATGCTTGATTTGCTCCAATAATAATTGTGCAGCATTCCGCCCCATTTCAAAAGTAGGTTGCTCCACGCTAGTCAGATTAGGTTCCACAATAAATGCTTCCTTAGATTCGGAAAAACCAACTACTGCCATATCCTCCGGAATTCTAATCTTGTTTTTCTGAAGAGTTTTCATCGCTCCTATTGCCACCGGATCGTTCACTGCAAAGATTCCATCCGGCATTTTTTCCATTTCAAGAATCTGATGAGCCGCCATGATTCCTTTCTCCATCATTATTCCGCAGTCGATGATCAAAGACTCTTCAACCGGCAAACCATACTTTCGCAAGGCATCCATATATCCTTTTTTGCGTTTCTGTGCGATAAGCAAATCTTCAGAACCTGCCAAATGAACAATCCGTCTACACCCTTGCTGTATCAAATGTTCAACTGCAGCAAAAGCCCACTTATAATCATCAATAACCACATAAGGAGCACTCAACTCTGCACAAATCCGATTGAAGAAAACCACAGGAAAATTATTCCTAATCAAGTCAGAAAAATAACTGGTATTTTCCGATTCCTGGGTCACCGAGATCAGAAAGCCATCCACCATCTGCGCTTCCAACGCCTTCATATTCCGCAATTCATTCTCATGCGATTCATTAGATTGCATTATCAGCACATGATATCCTTCAGGATTCAGCACACTCTGAATACCCATAATCACTTCAGAAAAGAAAGAATTGACAAATTCAGGTACAATCACTCCGATAAACATGGACTGGCTTTGTTTCAGACTCAAAGAAATCGGATTTGGCTTATAATTCCATTTTTCTGCAAGTTCCAGAACAGCTTTGCGTGTTTCCGGATTAACGTCCCATTTATCACACAAGGCTCTGGAAACTGTAGAAGTCGAAATCTTCAGTTCCTTGGCTAAATCCTTGATGGTCACTCTTGGTTTACTCATAAACTATCGCTCACTCTAAAAAATTTCCCGAATATAATGAAATTCCGGCAATTGGAATGTTAAAACTCCAAGAGTTTAATTTCGGGAACGTTTGCGGTAACGTTCCCGATGATTTATATTCCGAATTACTTGTTTATCTGTAGAATCAAAAATATATTTGCTGCCAGCTTAGATGTTTTTCAAACCTATTTTGTTAACTAAATCATTTGATATGACTACTCTCGACATCATTACTATCATACTATTCTCCCTTGGAGTTGTTTTAGTCGGATTGGCTTTCTCCCAAAAAGGTAAAAGTATGCAATCTTTCTTTGCCGCCAACGGAACCATGCCGTGGTACATGAGCGGCCTCTCACTGTTTATGGGATTTTTCTCTGCCGGCACATTCGTCGTATGGGGTTCTATAGCCTATTCCATGGGCTGGGTTTCAATCACTATCCAATGGACAATGGCAATCGCCGGTTTCATTGTGGGATTACTCATCGCGCCCAAATGGCATAAAACGGGGGCACTCACAGCAGCAGAATATATACATAAGAGATTAGGCAAATCCACACAGAAGATATATACCTACCTGTTCTTATTTATCTCTGTATTTCTTACAGCATCTTTCCTATATCCGGTAGCCAAAATATTAGAGGTTTCCACCGGGCTGCCTTTAAATACTTGCATTTTATTATTAGGAGGATTATGTATTTTGTATGTGTCTGCAGGAGGATTATGGGCAGTAATTTCCACAGACGTACTTCAATTCGTTATTCTGACAGCAGCGGTTATCATCGTGGTTCCTTTATCTTTCGATAAGATTAACGGAGTGACCGCACTAATAGAGCAGGTGCCCGACACATTCTATAATCTTCTGAACGATGAATATACTTTTGGCTTCCTGGTAGCTTTTGGAATCTATAATACTATATTCCTGGGTGGAAACTGGGCATATGTGCAGCGATATACCTGCGTCAAAACACAAAAAGATTCCCAAAAAGTAGGTTATTTGTTTGGAGCCCTATACATAATCAGTCCAGTGCTATGGATGCTTCCACCAATGGTTTACAGAGTATATGACCCTTCGCTCTCATTACTTGATGCAGAAGGCGCATATCTGATGATGTGCAAGGAAGTACTTCCTAACGGGCTTTTGGGCTTAATGATCGGTGGCATGATTTTCGCAACGACCAGTGCACTGAATTCAAAGCTGAATATTGCTTCAGGAGTCATCACCAATGATATATTCAAAAACCTAAGGCCAAAAAGTTCTGACCGTACCCTTATGTACGTCGCAAGAATCTCGACTATTCTCTTCGGAGTATTCAGCATATTGATAGCCATGCTTATTCCTAAAATGGGGGGAGTTGTAAACGTTGTTATCAGCTTGGCGGCATTGACAGGCGTTCCTTTATATCTGCCTATCATTTGGACACTATTCTCTAAAAGACAGACTGCGACTTCGAATATCACGACCACTTTATTAAGCTTGGCAGTCAATGGTTTATTCAAATTCATCACTCCACTGATGGGTTTCTCCCTCAATCGTGCCGAGGAAATGATTCTTGGAGTTACTTTCCCAATCCTATGCCTGGTCATTTTTGAGATATATTATAAAGCAAAGAACAAGGAATCGGAAAAGTATCAATCTTACTTAATATGGAATAAAGAAAACAATGCCCGGAAATTGAAAGAAATCGAAGAAAATGAATCGGCAGAGAAAGCGGGCAATAATTTCAGCAAACGGGTAATCGGTTATGGCATCTTCGCTTCCGGAACTGGCATTTCGATATTGGGTGGTATGGCAGATAACGGACAAAAACTTATCATCACAACTGGCGTCGTTTTTGCTCTGCTCGGATTACTAATGACAAGAAAGTCCAAACCAACAATATCTAAAGATTGAGAATTATGAAAAGTAACTATATTCTTATCACAATGATAAGTATTTACTTCATATCCAATACTATACAGGCATGGTGGCATTATTTATAATTCCTAATATTGTCATGTGTTTGATATATGGAAACCGGAAATGCCAATTGAAGGACTTTATATATGGCTACCCATTAAGTTTCATAATAAAGACATAGGTATCGAGTGGAAAGACAGGTGGAATTTAAGTATTTTTCCCGATCAGGAGTAATCAATCCGCCATCGCCAAAGTCAACACACTAATCCGTGTTCCTTCGACCTCCGCCAGCCGTGAAGCACACGCGATAATCGTGGCCCCTGTAGTCAATACATCGTCCACAATCAAAATATGCTTTCCGGTCAGAGAATCCGCATGATTCAGTTCAAAAATTCCATCTACATTCTCCCAACGTTCGAATACGGATTTGCGTGTCTGTGTCTCCGTATTCTTTCGGCGAACCACCGATTCTACACATACGGCAATACCCGTCACAGCCGCAATACCCCGTGCTATACATTCGCTTTGATTATAGCCACGAATCTGTTGCTTCTTTTTATGCAACGGTATGGGAATTATCACGTCAACTCCTCCGAAGAAACCCGAGTCCAATAGCTCGACAGCCATATATCTTCCCATGATTATTCCAACCTCTTTCTTTCCCCCATACTTCAACTGATGAAGAATCTGTCGGAAATCACTCCCTTTCCGGTAGAAGAAAAAAGAAGTGGCTCGTTCTAGAGGAATTTGTCCCCAGAAAAGTAGCTCTACCGGATTATCCTTCCGGAGATGATAGTTCGTACGCGGGAGATTGATATTGCACATAGTACAAAGACATTCTTCACCTTTTGCCAGCGGTCTGCCGCAAACTACGCAACAATGGGGAAACAATAAAGATAAGAATGAATTGAGCCAGTCTTTTATAAAAAATGTGTGTTTCATAATAGTAGCAAGGATTTAATAAGCAGGCCGTTTCTCCTACATATCTAACGGAGGGACCTCCGCCAATAGTTTCTGAAATAGAGAATGAAGGTATCCGTTCGTTGCAATGATATGATGTCCTTCTATAAAGTGGTCCTCACCATAGAAATTAGTAACTTTTCCTCCTGCTTCCTGCACAATCAAAGCTGCCGCCGAATAATCCCACTTTCCAATAAAAGCTTCCGCCCAAGCATCAAAACGCCCCATAGCCACATAACAAATGGCTGCGGCGGCCGAACCATTCATTCGAATACCACCTACTACCCCATAAAGCCGATCTATCAAATGGAGAGCCGTTTGTTTATATTGCAGATGGTTATAAGGCAACTCGGTAATGACGAACGCATCTTTTACATCCCGAATATCCGATACATGGATTTCCTTACCATTCATAAAGGCCTTTCCACCTTTCCACGCATAAAAACATTCATCCCGACAAACTTCATAAACGACCCCCAATAAAAGCTCGGTACGATTGCGCAAAGCGATACATACACAATAAGGAGCCTCATCATGGATATAATTCGTAGTGCCGTCCAACGGGTCAATCACCCAAAAATAAGGTTCATCCTGGTAAGTGACCGACCCTTCTTCCGTTATAAATCCAGCTTCGGGTAATAAAGCGGAAAGAGCTTTCACTACACGTACTTCCGACTCCTTATCTACATAAGAGACATAATCATGCGCATGTTTCTCTTCAACACGTTCACGACGGAAATTCTTACGCTCTTCTTTCAAAAAATGTCCAGCTTCAGTTGCAATACGGCACACATCTGCTGTAAGTTGCTTTAAATCTAACATTCCAATATCTATATTAAAAGTGCCTCGAAGGTATAGCTTTTCTCACGAAAAACCATTGAAAGGAATTGCTATTTTCATAAGAGTAGCAAACTTTAAACATTCATAGTAAGAAAACAAAAATCCCGGCATAGCTAGAACGTTTTTTTATTTTCATCTCTCATATCTCTCATAAATTACAGTTAACACATACACTATCAATAGAATAGCAAATGAGAGATGCTCCTACCAGCCTGTATCTCTCATACTTTTCCCATCATCTCTCATACTTTCCTCAATATATCTCTCATAGCAATTTGCATTTAAAAAAACAACCAATTGTATTTTACAGACCAAACTACTACGTTTTATGCACAGAGTACCTATTAACTATCTGTTTATTAACTATAAACATCACATTTTCAATAAGCCATCACAACCGTTCCACTATAGTGAACAGATCCGTCTACTCTAGTGCACAGTACTGTTCACTGAAGTACACAAAACCGTTCACTAGAGTGGAACGATTATCATGCCGGTTAAATCATCTGTAAACAAAAGCAAGATATGACAATTACATAAGTAATTTGACACAACAATAGCAAAGATTCGAGACAAAAACTCCGGTCTCTTATCCCTTGATATCTAAACGAATCCGGTCTGACATCATTCAAACCAGATCTTTTAAATATCTCTAAGATTTGCTTTTTCCACAGAAATTCCCGAATATTGCACTCTAATATTAATCGAAAAGGATTCATGAAAAGAGTCGATTCTGTTATTTCCCTGATATACTCACTCTCGAAATCAGAAAAAAAGCACTTTTCCTCGCAAGTCGTCAAGGACAAAGAAGAAAAAGACTATCTAGTGATTTATGATATCATCACGAAAAGCAAACAGCCTAATGGAAATACTGTTAAAGAAGAGTTCTATCAACGGAGACCTAACGGTTCTTTTGAAGTATCCATCCAATATCTATATGAAAAACTGGTAGACACGCTACTCACGCTAAGAAAGAGAAAAGACATCTATTATGACCTATTGAACGATCTGTGCAAAGCTCGTATGCTTTATGAACGTTCCTTATTTGAAGAATGCTTTGAGATCTTATCCAATACAATAGAACAAGCGCAATTTTACGAAAACAATGAAATTTTGACGATTGCACTGAAACTGGAACTGGAATATCTACTCCATCTGAATTTTCCCGGCATGACAGAGCAGGAGCTATACCATAAACATTTCATCCAGAATGAGGCACTCAAAAGAACCCGGAAAATCACGGAACAATCTTCTTTACATAATCTTTTGAAATATCGGCTCTCACGTAAAGGTACTATTCGCACTCCCAAGCAGAAACAAGACATGAATGACCTAATGGTGAATGAGCTCTATATTGCCGCATCTTCCGACTCGGAAAGGAACTTTGAGCTGACAAGAAACCATAAACTATTTCAAGCAAGCTATCTGATGGGAGTCGGTGACTACGGAAGCGCACTGAATTCTTACAAAGAACTTAACGATTTGTTTGAAGAGAACCAACAATTCTGGGCCAATCCACCCATTTACTATTTATCTGTGCTCGAAGGAGTACTAGATAGTCTACGTTCCATCGGAAACTATGATGAAATCCCCTACTTCCTTAATAGATTACAAAAACTGACAATTAATACTCCCATAGAATTTAAAATAAACATCATCTGTCTACTTTTTCAGTATGAATTGTTTCCTCATCTTGACAAAGGAGACTTCACTAAATGTATAGAGATTATTAATCAATATAAAGAACCCCTATATGACAAAGAGTCCTGGTTGAATCCTATACGAAAAAGCGAATTACTATTGTACACTGCTATTGTCCATATCGGAAATAACAATTTCAAACAAGCAAAAAAATATATCAGCAATACTATTCTCGACCACAATCTCCGCTACCTCCCCATAATGCGTACCATACGTCTAGTACGCCTCATCGCCTACTATGAAATACAAGATTTTGAACTTATCAAGCACGAGTCTTTCTCCATTTACAGAGGACTTAGCAAAAAAAAAGAACAGTCTTTCAGAACCGAACATATCATACTGCACTTCCTAAATAAACGCGATCTTCCTATATTAAAGAAAGATAGAGAGGCTTTATGGGAAAAACTATCTCCCGAAATTAATAATCTCCATAATGACAAATATGAAAATCAATTGCTACGGATTTTCGACTTTACGGCATGGATAGAAGCTAAAATTCTAAAAGAAAAGCTATCAGACGTCTTGGCACGTCATGCAGAAGTTAAAAAACACCATTCAAGGTAATCATTTCCCTGCATTTTTTGTTTTTGGTTTTATCAATATAGTCGGAAGGAAAATCGGCTATAATGGATATTCACGGCTTTCAAACAGCAATAAATCTCCATTTGAAATTATATAAATTGAAGTTTAATGAAGAAAACGGCCTATGAATAATCGTTTAATTTGTCTCGTTCAAAATTTAATTCTATGGAGATCCCTTACATACATAAAACAAAGATTGTTGTCATTGGCAGTTGCAATACCGATATGGTAGTAAAGGCCAATCGATTACCCGTTCCGGGTGAAACAATTCTAGGAGGATCGTTTTTTATGAATCCGGGGGGTAAAGGTGCCAACCAAGCGATTACTGCCGCCCGACTCGGAGCGGATGTTACTTTCATATCTAAAATAGGATACGACCTTTTCGGACTGCAAGCACTAGAAATATATAAATCAGAGAAGATTAATACCGAGTTTATTTTTACCGATTCCAAGAAACCTTCGGGGGTAGCTCTCATTTCGGTCGATTCCTTCGGTGAAAATTGTATTATTGTAGCTTCTGGTGCCAATCAGTCACTCTCTCCAGAAGACATTGATAAAGCTAAAGACAAAATCCGGGAGGCAGACACTATTTTGATGCAATTGGAAATTCCATTGGAAACGGTAGAATACGCAACAGCTCTCGCTTACGAATATAAGAAAAGAGTAATTCTGAATCCTGCACCGGCTTCTTCTTTAAACAACAACCTCCTGAGAAAAACAGATGTTATCCTTCCCAACCGTATCGAGGCAGAAATGTTATCAGGAATCAAGGTTACCAATCTTGCGAGTGCACAACGAGCTGTACAAGCCATTAGCGAGAAAGGAATTGAAAATGTGGTTATTACATTGGGAAAAGAAGGAGCATACGTTAAAGAAAAAGACAATTATGTCATGATTCCTGCCAAAGAGGTAGATACCATCGATACAACAGGTGCTGGAGATGTCTTTTCGGGAGCGCTAAGTGTTGCGCTTTCAGAAGGTCGCTCATTGATAGAGGCAGTAGAATTCGCAAACTCGGCGGCTGCAATTGCGGTCACACGGATCGGTGCACAAAGTGCCATCCCTTATAGAACTGAAATCAACATATAATAGAAACAATCTTAAAAACGACAAGTATTATGAAAATCGTAGTCATCGGAAGCTCTAACATCGATATGATTGCACGAGTCAATCATCTGCCCATGCCTGGAGAAACTGTGGGACAAGCACGTTTCATGCAAGCCTATGGGGGAAAAGGAGCCAATCAGGCAGTAGCGGCAGCACGTATGGGGGGAGAAGTAACCTTTGTCACAGCCTTGGGTAACGATATGTATGCCAATATGTTAAAAGAGCATTATTGCAAAGAAGGTATTGTAACCGATCAGATCATCATTGACAATCAGAACCCTACAGGCACAGCACTCATCCTAGTTGCTGAAAACGCAGAAAACTGCATTGCAGTAGCTCCAGGGGCAAATGGTTCATTATCTACCGCACATATCGAACAAATATCAAAAACATTGGAAGATGCGGATATCGTTGTGATGCAGGCTGAAATTCCCTATGAGACAATCAAGCAAGTGGCATTAATGGCTCATCAGAAAGGAATCAGAATTATGTTCAACCCGGCACCGGCATGTCATATCGACTCTGAATTAATGCGTATAATCGATATTCTGGTTGTCAATGAGAGTGAAGCCCAATACATCAGCAATAGCCTCATCAAAGAAGATAATATAGACCAAATAGCACAGAAACTTCGGGATGCAGGAGCCAAAGCCGTAATTATCACCTTAGGAAACAAAGGCTCTTACCTCAAAACCGATTCGGAAGCTTACTTTATCCCTAGTTATCCAGTGAAGGCTATTGATACCACCGCTGCGGGAGATGTATTCTGTGGTGCATTGGCTGTTGCCTGCGCCGATGGATGTATCGATAGCCATGCCCTTCGCTTTGCCAGTGCAGCGGCAGCCATTGCCGTAACCCGTGTAGGAGCGCAACCCTCTATTCCGATATTGTCTGAAGTCGAGGACTTCATGAAACAATAACGCAATAAATCTAAGAACTTCGAACAACAACACTAAATGTAAAATTTATGAAAAGAAAGATGTCTTTATTGAGTTTAATATGTTTATTTACAAACATATTAATGGCACAGACTAGAATAACAGGTACTGTAACAGATGTCGACAAAAACCCTTTACCGGGTGTTTCTGTAGTATGTAAAAGCACTTCACAAGGAACTGTGACTAACATTGATGGTAAGTATACCATTGAGATAAACAAAGGAAACACACTAACATTTTCGCTTGTCGGAATGCAGGCACAGGACATAAAGATAGCTAACCAGGCTATTATCAACGTCATCATGCATGAGTCTACCATCGAATTGGACGAAGTAGTGGCTATCGGTTACGGTACAGCCAGAAAAAGTGATCTGACAAGCTCTATTATCTCAGTAAAACCGGATGAACTGAAGAATATGAAAGTTGGTACCGCTGCCGATGCATTGCAGGGACTCGCCACAGGTGTGCTGATTTCCAAAGGTTCTTTCAAGCCCGGAGGTTCTTCCAATATCATCATACGAGGCAACGGTTCTTTTGGAAACGGAGGTGCCAGCACTACTCCCCTATATATCATAGACGGAGTAATGTCGAATGCCGGTTTGGACGTTATCGCACCTTCTGACATCGAATCCATCGAAGTATTAAAAGATGCTGCTTCTACAGCTATTTACGGTTCAAGAGCTTCCAATGGTATTATCCTTGTTACCACCAAAAAAGGAAAAACAGGAAAAGCCAAAATCACGTTCAATGCCAATATAGGTGTGCAACAACTCATAAACAAACAGAAAGTGCTTAATGCTTCTCAATTCAAGGAAATACTGGATGCAGCAACAGAGAACACCTATTTATGGGATCAGGAAGAACAACGTATGTTCAACGAAGGCCGTTCTACTGATTGGCAGGATTTAATTACGCAAAACGGAGTTTATCAGAACTATAATCTAGGCATTACCGGAGGTAGCGAGAAAACGACTTATTATTTGGGATTGGATTGGATAGACCAGGAAGGTATTATTAAGAACACTGGTTATCAAAAAGGGAATATTCGTTTCAATCTAGATTCCAAACTAAATAATTGGCTGACAATGGGTGCCAAATTCAACGTTATCCGTTCCTCTACAAATTCAAGTAATACAGACGGGGTAGCCGGAATGAACAGCCTGGATCAAGGAACTATGGGAAGCGCCATTGCCTCCAAACCAAGTGCTCCGGTGTTCAACGAAGACGGAACTTATTATGACAACCTGCTATTAAGACCAAATCCGGTAGCAGCCGTTACCTATTTCAAGAATAATTTCACGCAGACACGTATAAATGCCTCTTTTAATCTGGAAGCGGAGATTCTGAAGAACTTAAAGTTACGTACTGAAAACGGTATGGAATTCATCAATAACCAGAGTAATGTATTCCAGGATTCCCGCATGACAGGTATTTACAAGAATGTAAACATATCGGATAGAGAGAACGGAGAACAATTCTATATGCAAACCGAAAACACATTGACCTACCAACTGAACAAAGGCATCCATCGCCTGACAGCAGTTGCCGGTTTTTCGGCTTCCGTATTTAACTGGACAATGATGTCTACGCAAGTTTTGAATGCTTCCAATATCACCCAAAACGACAATTTGGGCACAGGTACACCCAAAACAGTAAATTCGGATAAAGTCAAGTCATCTTTAGCTTCTTTCTTCGGTCGCGTAAACTATTCTCTCGCCGATAAATATCTGTTGACTGTAACTCTTCGTGCGGACGGTTCTTCCCGTTTCGCCAAAGGAAACAAATGGGGGTACTTCCCGTCAGGAGGTTTAGCATGGAGAATCAACCAGGAAGATTTCTTGAAGGACGTAAGTTTTCTTGATAATTTAAAACTCCGTACGAGTTATGGTATCGTAGGTAACCAGGAAATCAGTTCTTATCAATCCATGGCACAAGTAGACGCAACCAGTAGCAGATACACGGATTATGTGTTTGGCGGTATACTAGCCAACGGTTCCCGTACATCTATACTTGCACAGCCGGATTTAACTTGGGAGAAGTCACGTCAGTTTGACATAGGAGTCGATTTTGGCTTCTTCAATAATAGATTATCCGGTTCTATCGACGGATATTACAAATATACATACGACCTTTTATATAATGTACCATTACCACTAGAATCCGGTTATCGTACCGCACTAGTCAATGTAGGCGCTATGAAAAACAGAGGTTTTGAACTCACATTGAATTCAGTCAACATCGATACAAAAGATTTCACTTGGCAGACAAGTTTCAATTATTCTTTCAATAAAAACGAGATCGATAAACTATACAATGACTTAGACCGGGTAGGAAATTATTTTGTCGGAGAATCAATCAATGTTATCTATACTAAACGTTTCGGAGGTATATGGCAAAATGATGAAGCTGAAATCGCCAAAATATACAATGCAGAACCTGGTGACTACAAGATAATCGACCGCAACCGCAATAATATTATAGATGACGACGACCGTGAATTTATTGGTCAAACTACTCCACAATATTTCGGCAGCTTCTCCAATACGTTCAAAAGTCACGGGTTTGACTTAACTATTTTCCTGACCTATGCGGGAGGACACAAAATTTACAATGCGTTTGCCTACCTCGATTCGTATTCGCCAAGTGCTAATATGAGCCCTGACTATTATCATAATTACTGGACACCGGAACGTCCCAGCAATAAATATCCACGGCTTGGCAGTACAAACTCACAATTGTATGAAACCGACGGTATGTATCAGAAAGGTGATTATATCCGACTGAAAAACCTAGAATTGGGATATACACTCCCCCGCAGCCTCACCAATAAAATATACGCCAGCAATATCAGAGTATATACATCTGTACAAAATTTGGTCACATTTACCAAATATACCGGATTCGATGTAGAAACCAGCAATGCGAATCCCTACCCTGCAAGCCGGGTATTTATGGGTGGACTTACCATTAACTTTTAAACTTATAATCATATGAAGAAGATTCTATTTATATCCTTACTCAGCTTTACAATGTGTAGCTGTACCGATTTTCTTGAGGAGAAAACATATAGTCAGCTTACTCCCGAAAATGCTTACCTAACCAAAGAAGGAGCCAATAAGGCGATGAATGGTGCCTACGCTATGTTACAAGACGGATTCGACTACAAGTTCTCCATAGGATTAGGAATTCTCGGAACGGACGAAGCTACCTCTTATAACGATACATACGGTGATCATGAAGTACTCCTAGACAAATATACTTATTCTTCCGAATACGATATATTTGAGGCTGTTTACATTGATTTATTCGAAGGAGTAAAACGATGTAACGTCATCATCGACTTACTTCCCGCCGACGTGGAAGACCGTGACTTATTCGTAGCACAGGCCAAGTTCCTACGGGGCACGTATTATTTCGAACTAGTGAATCTTTTCGGTGGTGTACCCTTATGGCTCTCCGCCTCTGCTGACAAAGACAATCTTAAAAAACCACGTGCCAGTGTAGACGAAATCTACGCCCAAATCGAACAAGACCTCCTTGCTGCAGAGGAAGTTCTTCCGCTCCGCAATGTATGGGAAGAAGGACGGGCCACGAAATATGCGGCACAGGCTATGCTTGCACGGATGTATCTTCAACGACATGATTACGAGAATGCGCTAAAATACTGCGATCTAGTCATTGGTGATGGAAACAATTTTCATCTATATAAGAATTATGCAGATATATATGATCCGGCAAATAAAAATCAAGGCTACGAAAACATCTTCGAGATACAGCACCGTGCCAGTCTGAAATCGGAAGATGAAGGCTCTACCTCAACAGACTACTTTTTGCCGATCGAACTTCAAGGGACAATTTACACCGGATGGGCTATGTATGGTCCCACCGATTATCTATACAACAGCTATGAAGCAAAAGACAAGCGTAAAGCTGTTACTTATATTACCAGTGGCGTAAATTCAGCCGGACAAACCGTAACATTCAAACCACACTGCTTCAAATACTACAATCGTACGGCGGGATTTCCCGTCAATGATGGAGAGCAGAACTTTCCGCTCATCCGTTATGCTGATGTCTTATTAATGAAAGCAGAGGCAATCAATGGATTGCCATCGGAAACCGGAGACCAGACGAAAGCTAAGTTTCGTTGCCTAAATGACGTGCGTTCAAGAGCTGGACTTGATGAGATAGATAATTCCGGAGAAAACGCGACCAAAGAGGGTTTCCTTGAAACACTGCTCGAAGAACGTCTCCACGAACTATGTTTTGAAAAAAGCAGAAGAAAAGACCTGATACGCAATAACAAACTTCAAGAGTATGTGAAGGAACGTAAACCTGAACGTCCTGTCCCCGACAAAGCCAAAGAATATTATCCGTTACCTCTCAAAGCAACAGATGCAAACTCCCTGTTGGAGCAATTACCAGGTTATTAACACCAGAAATCTATAAAAGATAAAAGTATGAAAACAACAAATATACTAAAAGCATTTATCCTGTTTGGAATAATATCTATCTGTTCTTCTTGTATAGAGGACTACAAATATGAAGAAGTGGTAGGACCGCCACAGATAGCTTTTTCCACTAATGAAACCGAATTTACTAAACAATCAGGCAGTATCCTTTCAATCAAAGCTATTGTCATTGCCGGACAAGACGTAAGACACGAATGGAAGTATAACGGTGAAGTATGTAGTGAGTCTGCTGAACTGGCACATGAATTAACAACAGTCGGAACGTTCAAATTGGAATACACTTGTACGGACGTACATGGCTCAAGCAATAAGACATTTACTGTCAATGTAAAACCAGGCGATATCGAAGGAGTCGTTTTTTCTACAGACAAAAGTGAATTCACCAAAAGTATAGGTGAATCACTCCGTATCTCTGTAACCGTGAAAGGTACTGACCCGACTACTCATGAATGGAAAGTCAATGGAACAGTTTACTCAACTACTACCCAATTTGACTATCCCATTATTGAAAGTGGAGACTATGAGATTGTATATACCATCACAAAGAAGAACCAAGAACTCAAGAAAACATTTAAACTCACTGCAATTGCCAGCGAGCATAGCAGTAACTGGTTTGTATGGCAAGATATGAAACAATATGTGATCTGCCTTAAGGACGATGAAACCAAAGTAGTCACTCACCACAATGGTAGCTCACAATTCGTAATCGAGACTTATAATGGAAGTAATGATCAAAAATTCATGAAAGGAAACTATTTCGGCTATAGCGCTGGAGATACACACCTCGAATATACGAATATCTACAATGTCGGGACAAACATGACCATGAACGAAAAAGGGGCAATTGTCAGTGCTGACGTCACCGCTCCCGGTAATTGCGCCGCCGACGGTTGGAGAGGCTGGTACTTCATTATTGACGAATATGCAAACGCACGCATGGTTCACTTCCTAGAGACCTGGGATTATACCGCAACCTACACCGTTGCTATTAAAGGCTGCATATTGACGGTATCGGATGACAAACGGACAGTTGTTCCCGTATTTTATGATAGATGCAAAGAGGATGGCGTAAGAGACCATAACGATTATAATGCCCTCGAAGGACAATACTATGACTTTAAGATAAAAGCCGTAGAAGACATGTAAAACCTAAAAAAAACAATTATGAAATTTAGATTTTTCTTATTTTATTTTCTGCTCGCATTCGTAGGTTGTTCATCAAGTAATGATGATATTGAAAAACCTGATGGCAATAAGAATGAAGAAGGAAATGTAACGGTTACCGGCGACAAAGTAACAATCAATCCATTGGCTTACGACCAGGCATTCCGGAATCCGATGATGGGATGGCGTGACGTATTTTCTGTTGGTTTGGATCCTATTCCTGACAAATACCCTCTCCCGTTCGGTTCCGTATATAAAGAGTATATCCCATGGGACCGTATAGAAAATGTAAAAACGGACGGTGTAGATAAAGTGATTGCATACAGCAATCACAGATGGGAAGGTATCGAAAAAAAGAACATCAAAGTTATCCCGCGTGTATATATTCATTGGATGGGCACACCGACTGTCAGTGATCCAGACAGATTGGACGGTATTCGTTTCCCATCCGACATATCTTACACACAAGAGCCGGGTACTCCTTATCCTATGATAGGAGGCTACTTCGATCCGACCTTTCAGGATCGTGTAAAAGAATTAGTCAGAAAAATGGGTGAAGCCTGGGACAATGACCCTAGAGTTGCCTATATTGAAATGGGCATTATCGGGCAGTGGGGAGAACAGCACTCCCCAATGATCGGAACCTATTGGAAACCTCATGATGCAGATGTACACGAAGCTAACAAAACATGGATTCCCGGAATAGAAAAGACTCTAGGAGATGCTTTCACAACCGCATTTAAAAATAAAAAAGTAATGGTGCGCTACGCATACGATTTTAAAGATTATGAATTCGGTTACTATTGGGACTCATGGGGCATTGCAGAAGAAGACGTAAGAGGATATGAAGAAATGATGAAAATGGGTGACCGTTGGAAAGTACAACCCATCGGAGGAGAAATCTGTTGGAATTGGGGAGACTTCAGCCGCTATAGCAGTCTTGCGGATATATTGTCCAACGATGCAACCCGCAAGAAAATCATTAAACAAATACGCGACCTGCACTGTAACCATCTAGGTTATTTCTCTTATGCGCGCCCTGAGGTTGATTTCAGCCAGGAAGCATTGTTAAAGAATGCGCAAACAGTTCAGAAGGCTTTGGGATACCGTTATATTTTAAGTGAGTTTACCTATACAAAAAAGATTGAAAACGGTCAGGCATTCGACATTTCATTCAAAGTAAGAAATGAAGGTTCTTCTCCTTTTTACTATAACTGGCCTGTTGAAATAATGCTTTTAAACAAAAATACAAAAGCAAAAGTATGGAGTACCGTTCTCAACAACATAAATATCAGCCAATGGTTTCCCGGAGAGAATTGGGATGATACTACTGAAAAATATACCGTCGCTCCACAAACATATGAAGTGCAACGTACTTTAACGTTGGATAAGAATCTAGCAGCAGACGAATACATCATTGCCATTGCAATACTTGACCCTGCCGGTATGGTACCTTCAATACGTTTCGCTACCAAGAACTACTTCACCGGAGGTATTCATCCGATGGGATACGTCGGTGTAGGAAAAGATATCTCAAAATATGGTATTGCTTCGTCTGCATTCAATAATATGTATACAGACCTTACATTACACTACGAAGTAGATTGATTGTATAAATATAAAACAGGACGAAATGACAAAAATATTATCAATAATTACTTTGGCACTGATCACCATATTAAGTTTCAGTTGCCAAAACAAAAAGACTGTACCAGTCACTCTTCCGGATAAACCAGGAGTTATCTTTGATACAGATTTAGGTAGCGACATTGACGATGTATTCGCTCTTCAAATGATACTTAACTACGCTAACCACGATAAATATGATTTATTGGGAATCACCATCAGTAAAGACTATCCCAAAGTCATAGATTATGTAGATGGCTATTGCCGGTTAAACGGTTTTAGAGATATTCCACTAGGATATGCCTACAACGGCTCCAGTCTTGGTTTCAACAGAGAATGCGGAAAGTATATTTGCGCTACATTGGACACAATTATTGATGGGAAAAGCCTGTTACCTGTCAAACGCACCATGGCCGACAGTATTCCCGAAGGATATGAAATAATGCGCAAAGCCCTTGCTACACGAGCAGATTCATCCGTAATCATCATCACAGTAGGGTTCGCCACCAATTTATCCCGGCTTCTCAATTCAAAGCCCGATAAATATAGTGAACTTAACGGTATCGAACTGGTAAAAAAGAAGGTCAAACTATTATCTATAATGAGTGGCACGTACAATGATGACACCTTTAATAATCCGGAATGGAATGTACTTCAAGATCTGGAAGCTGCCCAAAATGTATACAACAATTGGCCAACAGAGATTATAGCAAGTGGTTCGGAAGTTGGAGTCAGAATTCTCTATCCTCATCAGAGTGTATTAAAAGACTATCCTGGTGGTGAAAAGCATCCGCTTTGTGTGTCATACAAAGCTTACGAGAAGATGCCTTATGACCGCCCCTGCTGGGACTTAACCTCTGTGCTTTATGCTATTGAACCGGAAAACAGTGCTTTGAATATCTCTCAGAAAGGGAACATCTCTATTGATGCCAAAGGATACAGCCGTTTTACTCCCTCGTCTGAAGGAAAACACCGTTTTCTCATTATCAATAAAGATAGCATACCAACTGTGGTTAATAAACTGGTAGAAGTAGCTACTCATATACCATCAATCCATTAACTAGCATCATTATGTATATAGTCAATAGTTATACACTGGCTGTCATTTTCTGTTTTATAACCATGATCTGCTGGGGTTCTTGGGGCAATACTCAAAAGTTGGCAAGCAAGAACTGGCGTTATGAACTTTTTTATTGGGATTACACTATCGGCATTTTGCTTTTCGCTCTATTGTTAGTATTCACATTAGGAAGTCTCGGCAGCTCCGGCAGAAGTTTTCTGGAAGACATCCAACAGATAGAGCCCCAATACATTGTCAGTGCATTGATTGGGGGAGTTATTTTCAATGCCTCCAATATATTACTTTCGGCTTCGACTTCTATTGCCGGAATGGCTGTTGCTTTCCCATTAGGCGTAGGATTGGCATTAGTATTAGGGGTATTCATCAATTATTTCAGTATGCCTAAAGGAGACCCTTTCTGGCTATTCACCGGAGTAGTACTGATTGTTGTCGCTATTATCTGCAATGGGATAGCAGCTGGGAAAAACCAGAAAGAAGGGACTAACAGTAGTAAGAAAGGTATCGTACTCGCTGCCATAGCCGGCATTCTGATGTCTTTCTTCTATCGCTTCGTAGCCGCTGCCATGGATTTAAATAATTTTGAATCACCTACAGCAGGAATGGCAACTCCATATACTGCTTTCTTCATCTTTGCTATCGGCATTTTCCTCAGCAATTTCATTTTCAATACACTTGTGATGAAACGTCCATTTGTTGGTACATCGGTCAGTTACAAAGAATACTTCAGTGGAAAAATGAGCACCCATATGGTCGGAATTCTCGGTGGATGTATTTGGGGGTTGGGAACTGCACTCAGTTATATCGCAGCTGGGAAAGCCGGTGCAGCCATTTCGTATGCATTGGGACAGGGAGCTCCTATGATTGCAGCTTTGTGGGGAGTTCTTATTTGGCAAGAATTTAGAGGAAGTACTCGATCAACAAACAGACTGTTAGGGGTCATGTTCGTATTGTTTATATTGGGATTATCTTTTATTATTCTTTCGGGAGGCAATTAAAGATAAAAAGCCATAGGAAAAATGTCTGACATCTTTCCTATGGCTTTTATCTTATATAGTCATTTCATATGCATACCCCCGACAACAACTTGCCGAATAAATTCAAAATATTGGTGACACTTTCCTTATTAGGTACCGGTATGCGCAACGAGGTCTGTCCGGTCTCCTTATCTTCTTCCACGATAGAATCCACCAGCTTTTGAGTAGTTTCGGGAGAACTTAGCGCCTGCGTCAATCCCGTAAAAAAAGAAACTCCCTGCCGTACCAGTTGCTCCGGATGTTCCGCCAAATCCTTACCCTCAGCTTTTCCTACACTCTCCAAATTTTCTACCATCATATCCTGTTCCACTGACGGCTGTTCCATATCGAATATAGTTTCACGATAGCTGACAATTCCGCTTTTTCCTCATTGTCACCAACCTTAATATCACAACCGCCATGCTCGTCCATCTCAGCCGCGGTGTCAGAAAGCTCAGTCATCATCTTGATGCTGTCCATTATCTTTCCAACTTACTGTCTTCCAAGAATATCGTATCTTCACCATTATCCAAAATGCCCTCAAACAAAGAAGACTTGAAATTCAAGGTCGACAACATTCGTTCTTCTATCGTCTGACTAGCTACAAGATTAATCACCTGAATATTCTTCTTTTGACCAATACGATAGATACGAGCGATACGCTGTTCCAATACTGCAGGATTCCAAAGTAAGTCAAGGTTAATCAAAATAGAAGCTACTTGCAGATTCAAACCTGTACTTCCGGCATCCGTCGATAAGAACACACGACTGTCTCGTTGTTCCGTAAAATTGTCCATTAACCGTTTTCTGGCTTCGGAAGGCACACCTCCATGAAGATACTCGTAGCGGATGCCCAGCACATCCAATTCTACCGCAATCAAACGGGTCATTCGTTCCCATTGGCTGAAAATCACCACTTTCTCTTCACCACTATCAAATACATTCCGAAGGATGTTCATCGTTTCCTCCACCTTAGTATCATAACGGCTTTTCTGATCGAGAATATACATACTATCACAAATCATACGCATCTGACTAAGCAGCAACAGCAAACGTTTTCTGTCTTTTTCGCTAAGGAAACGCATTCTTGTCCATTTGTAAACCAACTGCGAGACGCTACTCTGACACTCATCATGCATCCCACGCTGCTGTTCCGTCATCGGCACAAACAACACTTTGTCCATACGTCCCGGCAACTGCAATGCCACATCTCGCTTTCGCCTCCGGATAAGCACATCCTTCATCCGCTCGCCTACCGCATTCAAATTTTTGTAACTAATCACCTTGCCCGTATCCGCCTTCACCACTGTCTTGCCACTCTTCCAAAGTCAGGTTGTCCGGCTTATAATGATAAGAAACTTTTACTATTGACCCTTTCCTTTTTTGGGCTGTTTTACTCCTCTATGCCATATTTTATATCTATAATTATTTAAACTGTAATATCCAGCAAAACATCTCCTTTTACATTCAACACCTTAATCCTCAATTCATCTTTCTTCTTTTCCAGAATCATCACCGTAGCACTATCCATCTTATATCCTCCACCAATAATGACCGGGTAACTGTTTCCCAACTCACCTTTTGGATGATAGGCATACGTATGAGTATGAGCATTCAGACTCACATTGAAAGGTGCTTTTTCCAATAATTTAGTCCATAGATCTGCACAGAGATTCTTTCCATCATTACCATAAAGCGGAATATGATGAATAAGAATACGTTTCTTCGCTTTCTTAAAGTCTTTGGCAGATAACTCCTCTTTCAGAAAATCGACTTGTTCATTACGTAACTGTGTGAAATCATTCAAATCGTAATACACCCAGTGAGAGTCTAGCTTATCCTCTCCACAATCAAGCATGACAATACGGGTATCGCCCCAATTAAAAGAACCATAGGTCTTATCCCCTACATAGTCATAATGGTCGCGCAGACCGACAGAATAAGCATTGCGAATCTCATGATTGCCACGCATAAAAAAAGTTGGAATGCGATCACTGCGTACACCTTCGGTAAGTTCACTAATAAAAGTCGTTGCCTGTTCGTGGTCGACAGGATCGTCTACACAATCACCATTGAAAACTACAAAGTCATAGTTGATATTCTGTATCTGTTTGCATAAAGCACGAAAAGTTTTTGTATGCTGATGCAAATCATTGAAAACAATGGCAGTGAAAGAATCTGTATCCATTTCCGGAAGCGTAAATTCAGAGAAATCTGACTGGGCAGTATTTCCGAAGACTTTCTTATATGCTTGATAAAGCAATATTTCTTGCGAACATACGCGGTAATAATATTTCTGTCCCGGTATCAGATCGTTGATACGTATTTTATGTAGTTTATTATTGCAGACTACCTGCCCGTCAACAATTGTACGAGCGCGTTTCAGTTGAGTAGTGTCTGTTCCATATTCCACCCAACAATATGCCGGAACGGTAGTTTCCCACATAACTGTCATACCATTACCTATGGGATTCTGTAAATAAGGTTTAGTACGGAATATTTTATCTGCCTTTTCAGCGGTACGCAGTTCTACAAGGATAGGGCAATGATCGGAGGCCATCGGTTCATCCAACACTTGAGAGGATATAAGAGCGAAGCCATTAGCATTTGACTTCAATGCGGTAATATAATCTATAGTCTCCTTGGGATCAGGAGCCGGATAAGTAGATTGTTTAGGATTGGAGAGTATCTGGAAGTCTTTCTGTAACTCCTTTATAAAGTCGGATTCCGGTTCAGCATTCATGTCCCCAGCCAGAAAAAGAGGCTTTTTATAGGAAGCAGTAAATGACTTCACTATTTCCAGGGACTTCATGCGATCTTCTTCCGTTAATGACAGATGAGTACAACAATAAATATAATCCTCAAATTCTGCCAGAATCAAGGTGCGGGCCTCTTCTCTACCAGGTAAAGGGATAGCTTGTAAACGTAGCGGAACTTGCTTTGTCAGCAGTCCGATTCCATATTTACCTCCATCAAACTCTATAGCAGGTGCAAAACAAGCATGCATCTGTGTACGTTCAGCTATCTCACCCAGCACATATTTCTGTCCGCTCCGACAGGTCATACTGTCTACCTCTTGTATAGCCACAACATCAGGAGAAGCATTATTTATCACATTGGCTACCCGTTGAAAACTGCAAATATCATCCATGCCGTTCGCATTTTTAATATTATAAGTCATCAGTCTCAATGTATGCTGGGCCTGTACCGGAAAAATAAATAGGATTACGGAAATTAGTAAAAAGATCTTTTTCATGTTTTCATTTTTGGGGGTTAATGTTAAGCCCTCAAAGGTAAGAAAAAAATAAAAAGCCACAAAGATATGAATTCATACCTTTGCGGCCTCTTATTGCCAAGAATAGCTTTTCTCTAAATGGGGGGATGAGAACAAAGCTATATTATTTACAAGGTCGATTTATTATCTTATTATTATTTTTCCACTTTGCGGTAGTATCCCACATTTGCGGGTCTACGCTATTAAAGTGCCAAAAACCGATTTGAGAGATTCCCAGTTCATCGGCTAGTTCAAGTAGTGCTTCTGTACTTCTGGCATCACTTGCATAAAACATATGCCGATTACCATCGGTGCCATCATACAGATACATGTTTACCTTTTCGTAACATAACCAAGTAGGAGAAGGCAAAATTCCATTTATACTGTCAGGCACAGATTGGTAAACCTGCCTTCCTTTAATGTCACCAGTTACAGCATAATCATTTGCATAAGCAGGCAGTGCCATCACTAATTTATCATTCGGAATGTGTTTCATCCAGAAAAGCATCGCTTCTTTAGTCCATGGATAGTTGGACGTAGGTCCAATGCCCATACAATCATCTCTGTGCTTGAGCTCGGGCTTATTTATTCCCGGTGCAAAATACATATCGTAGCACATCACTCTCACTAAATCACAGGTAGCATTCAAGACTACCGGATCGTGAAACATCTTAGTTTCGTTATCCTGATACAAAGCCGGATAAAAACTCACGCAATGGCTTAATTTCTTTCCAACAGCATGAAGTTCTTTTGAAGCAAGTTTCAGGAATTCGGTATATGCATCCTGAATATCAGGACGCAAATGTTCGAGATCAAGATCTATTCCATCATATCCATTTGCATTGCAATCGCTTATATACTTCTCTACAAGTGCCTTTCTTTTCTGTGGCGTATCAATCGTTTCTTCATTTCCACCTACAGCCTGATATACTTCAATATGATTCTGATGACACTCATCGATAAATGATTTCGGAGGATTCCCGAAAACGCTAATGGAACTAATTATCTCTTTCACTGGTTCTATATCCTTAAAAGAGCTTCCATCTATATAGACATACCAAGGAAATACTTTTTTCTCCAAGGTGGTGGAAGCGAGTGCTTCCTGCTTGCAGGAAACACTCGTCATTACCAACATTACACAGCATATAGCTGTTCCAATTATACTTAAATACCTCATTGAATGTAAAGTAAACTGTTATTCTTCATCATAGTTATACTTCTTATATTCTATATAGTCATACTTAGCTGTATACGTTTTTGCAGTAGGCTTATCTCCTTGCCAGCCACCTCCATCAGCAAAGGTCATCATTGAGAATCCAAATTTAAACTGTGCCGGAGTATACCAAGTAGTAAATGTTTTCGCCACTTCACCATCTATAATCCATGCCGCCCAATATGCACCATCTGCATTAAGTCTAAGGTCAATAGTCAAAGTATGTTTACCCGGATCAATAGGTACCCCGTAAACTCCCATAGCTTCCGTATAACAACGTACCAGCATCTGACCTGGAACAGGAGGAACCGTACAAGCCGCACGATCATTTTCAGTACCCGAGAAAACAAACATAGAGAATGACCTTTCTTCAGCGTTAGTTGCAGCGATATTACCACCTGCCAACCATTTTTCACCTACCCCTACCAAAGGAACATCTATTTCCCATGTATATTTTCCAGCTCCCACTTCCGGACTATAAACGAAGTTATTCCCGTTAGATAGATTCAAACTTCCATCCGCAATCGTTCCTCCATTGTTAGTCCATCCAACAGGAACAAAACCAGCTTCCTCAAAGTCCCACTTCACTGTTGTTCCCTCTGGTTCGGGAGGAAGCTGACCTTCGATAATCGGCTTCATTGAATAATCATAAGGAACATATTCAAGATAATCAAATAAGGCATAATTTTCTTGAGTTGCCGCATGATCGCCCATACCATAAAGATTCTCGACACTAGATATAGCACGGAAATAAGCCTCTTCACCATAATCTAATTGTGCCCTCTTTAAAACTTTACCATCAACCGACCACTCCGCCAGATATTTCTTATTTTCTAACTTCAAATCCAATACAAACGTATGCCAAGCATCCCCCTTAATAGGCGTGAATTCAGAGAAAAAAGGATTAGCCTGACTAGTCACAAGGCACAGCATATCATCTGGTCCGGCACTATGTACTGCACGGTCTGCAGCTGTACCGGAACAAATTTCAAAATCCAATTCATGCCCATCGTCAAAATATAAAAATGCTCCAATACTGGCCCGGTCATTCATTCCGAATTTAGGGACATATATCCTCCATTCATAACGACCTGATCCGAATTGCGTTGTTGTCTGCACCTTGAAACGGTCCCCATTAGTACCTTCATACTCTTCACCTGCCCGGGTATAGATTCTTAACGCTTTTCCATCTTCACATTCGTCATTATCTACGATAGTGATCGGATTGATCCCTGCCACAAGCCCCGTCTTTTGCAATCCAGTAAAGTCACCGTAATTATAAATGGTTCCTTTATAGCCATCCTGAATAACTGTGATGGTTCGAAGTTCAGCACCTTTCGCCGCTATGGTCAAGGTTGCACTGCGTTTTGGGCCGTTATTCTTATCAGCAGCAATTGTTAACGTACCATTACCAGTTCCTTCCAAAGGAGAAACTGCAAGCCAATCACCACCTGCCTGATCCACTGCTACTTCCCAAGCTGCTTCTGACGTAATATCTACAGTCTGAACTTCAGTAGAGGAGACTCCGAATGTTAAAGCATTTGTGGAGATTCCGCATGCAACAATCTCTGTTTTCTCTTTGAAGCTATCACCGCATGATACTAAAGAGGCATTACATAATACACCTATTGCTAAATATAAATATCTTAGTTTCATAATGATTGTTTTTATTGTTTCATTCAGTTCTTCAAATTCGGATTAATAGACGAATCTACAAAAGGACGGGGAAGATACATCTTACTGTCATTCCACGTACCTGATACGGAAACAGCTTCTTTCCTGAAGACTCCGGGAGCCACTTCAATCTCCGGATTTAATTTTCTGTATTCAAAATGATCTTTAATGCGATTCATGCGAAACATATCCCTCGCTCTAGTGGCAATATTTCCCCAATAATATCCGGCTATTTCCCAGCCATGTTCATTATAGGCAGCTTCTGCCAGATCATCATACGACATGGTTGTCTTATAGATATCCCGGTCTGCAACAACAGATCCATTGGCACGATTACGTACCTCATTCAATAAGTTGACAGCTTCCGTGATACTGCCTGTTTTTGAACGACCCACAGCTTCGGCATACCAGCAATATACTTCTGCCAAGCGAATAATCTGATGCGTCTTTTCTCCATTCTGATTCATCGAAATCTTCGGATTCGTATAATCGAATTCTTCTCCAGTGGTCGTTTCTACTTTCTTCATGAAACAGGGAGCAACAACCACACGCGGCGCTTCCGGATTGGGGTCTTCCCACCAATCACGCAACTTCGTTTCATTCTTCAATATGATTTTCGGGAAATAAGATGCATCTTTGCGTGAGCCTTCCGGGAAATCATACCAGAATTTAATTTCTCCGTTCGTATCTCCCCATCCACCGCCACCATAAGCATAGTCTGCCAGGAAATCAGCTAAAGGGGCATTGGTAAGTGCATCTATTCCCAAATTATAGTAAACGCCAAGTAACACTTCAGGATTATTTTTATTATACTCCATCGAATATACTTGCTTGTAATCAGGTAATAATTTGTAGTAGTAAGTACCTTTCTTCGCAGCATCGATTACTTCTTTTGCCTTTGCAGCGGCTAGTTGATAATATTCTGTTCCTTTGTTCAACGGCCATCCCGCCATTGCCATATACACATAAGCCAATGTTGCTTTTACAGCTCCTTGACTAACAGCAATGTTTACCCCATTTCTTGCGTAGGGTTCTTTAGTATAATTAGCAGGGACCATTGTTTCTGCCTTTTTCAGATCAGATACAATCAGCTCGTAAATTTCAGGAACGGTTGCCAATGGCATGTTATAATTGATTTCATCTTTCACAACCATAGGTACCTCTCCCCAAGCCATTACAAAGTAAAAATAAGAATAGGCACGCCAATAATAAGCTTGTCCAATGGCCGCATCTTTCTCTTCCTGGCTCACCTCCGGAGTTCGTCCGGCATTATCTATAATGAAATTAGCTGCTTTTACCAATCTCCAACGAGCACCCCACAATTCAGTCACCCAAGTGTTATTGTCCGAAACATTATAAGTATCTACCTCACGCAACCCCTGTTTATTAGCTGCAGGGTGTGTAGAAATATCATCCCCCATCACTGATTCGAAACCTGCCCAGATATTCGCATACATATCACTCGCAACTTTGGAATACATTCCATTCAGAGCCAAGTCCAGATCACCTTTTGAATTAAAGAAATTAGTTACCGCCAACTGCCCCTTAGGATCTTCTGTCAGTAAATCCTGGCAAGACACCATCCAAAGTGCTATCAATGCTAGTCCGACAGATTTGAATATTCTATATATTGTTTTCATATCCATGTATAGTTAAAAGATTAAAAGTTAAGTTTCATACCAAAAGTGAATGTTCTTGGAACAGGATAAGATCCCATATCCACACCATTAAAGCCATAATCGGATTCACTGTACACTTCTGGGTCCATACCTGTGTATTTCGTTAATGTAAACAGGTTTTGAGCACTGACCGACAGTTGAATATCGGCTACTTTCGTTATCTTCTTAGGAATATTATACGTAAGGCTTATATTTTTCAGTTTCACAAATGATGCATCTTCAAGCCAGAAATCGGAATCAGGATAGTTTCTATTATCCGAATTTTTATGACTTGCATACACAGCATCTGCTTTATTGGCCACTTTATCCCAACTTTTGTAATAAGCATCAGATAAAGAGATGAAACGATATACACCTGTCATAGATCCCATCGCATAGCGGCTTACATTCAGTCTATCTTGTCCTAATGCAGCATTGATAAAGAGATTGAGCGTCCAATTTTTCCAAGTGAATGTATTATTCCATCCGAAAGTCCAATTAGGCTCGGCCTGCCCTTTAGTAACCAGATCGTCAGCACCCGGATTGGTTGTCAAACTTCCATTAGATTGATGTTTATACAAGTTGGCGCCCTGATCATTAAAGTTTGCCCATTCATAAAGATAGAAAGAACCAATCGGATACCCTACTTTTTTAATTTGAATGGGACCACCGCCAATACTTGTATAATTCTCCCCAACGATAAAATCACTACCTGCCAGATCGATTATCTTATTCTTTAAATAAGATGCATTCAGCGATGTTTCCCAACCAAATATATCTTTGTCTGTCAAAGGAGTAGCTGTAATGGTGAATTCAACACCAGAGTTTCTAACCTCACCTTGGTTGACCCAGAAAGAGCCACCTCCGTTATACTGAGGAGCAGGTTTGCGAAGCAACAGGTCCTTAGTATCCTTTCGGAACCATTCGGCTGTAAAACTCAAGCGACCGTCTAAAACACTGGCGTCCAAACCTATGTTATACTGATAGGTGCTTTCCCAAGTTACATCCGGTGTAGCGAGATTTCCAGTCCAATAACCGGTATGGATTGCATCGCTACCATAACCGTCATAATTCGTAGGAGCCAACATACCTAATGTTGTGTAAGCACCGATACTTTGATTACCAACAACACCAAAACTGGCTCTTAGTTTCAATTGCTGGACAATGTTTTGTTTGCTCATAAAGTTTTCTTTAGCAACATCCCAAGCAACAGCTGCTGACGGAAAATATCCCCATTTATTCTTCTTCTGAAACTTAGATGAACCATCGGCACGGAAAGTACCTGTCAGCATATACTTCCCTTTGTAATTGTACATAATTCGACCAAGCCCGGACACAATAGCTTCTGCGGAATAGCCATTTTCTCCATCGCGTGTCTTTGCATTTTTTGCATTCCAATAACCAACAAATTCATTGGCTAAATCACTACCGGTCAGTTTTAGATTTCTGCCTTCGGCACCACTTGCTTCAAATACAGCGGTTGCAGTCAAATGATGATCGCCGAAACTTGTATTATAAGTCACATTATTGGTATTCTGCCAGAATAGATTCATCCTGCTCGCATTTTCCATACCACTAATTTGTCCGGGTTTTGCTAACGACGAGGTGAAAGAGTAACTCGGAACATGAGAGTAATTAGCGGCACCCTGTACAGACAATGTCAACCCTTTCATTATTTTGAAAGTCAAATCCATATTAGTATTCAAAGCATACACATATGAATCGCCATAATTTGCCACACGGGCACCATAAGGGTTTCCGTTTACTGAATTATAAGGGTCCATATTATAAACGCCCGTTACCGGATCTTTCATTTCCATTGTAGGAGAATAGTTCAGGAAGTTCATAATGTCAATACCCCCATTATGACTGTGAGTACGTGAAGCATTAATTTTGGTAGAAAGTGTCAACCACTTAGTGAGTTCATTATCCAAATTTATCCGCAACTGTGCACGTTGATACTTGGTCGTGATGGTCATGGCTGTCATATTCAATACATTGGCGGAAATAAGATACTTATTTTTAGCCGTTCCACCCGAAATACCTAATTTATAGTCCTGACTAATACCGGTCTGCAACATCAAATTCTGCCAGTCAATGCCTTTGGAGCCATTCTTATAGGCTTCCATCTCATCATCTGCAAATGAGATACCATTATACTCCTTTAATGCAGTCGCATATTCATAAGCATTCAGTAAGTCATATTTTTTAAGGATGTTCGATACGCCTATAGCCACATCTGCATAAATCTGCACTTTACCTTCCACCCCTTTTTTAGTAGTTACCAACACCACACCATTAGCACCGCGTGAGCCATAAATAGCTGTTGCCGAAGCATCTTTCAGAACTTCAATAGATTGAATGTCAGCTGGATTTACATCCAGTCCACCAGACATAATACCATCGATGACATACAGGGGGTCATTGCTGGTATTAAGAGAAGTGGTACCACGAACACGAACTTTAACTGTACCACCCGGTAAACCATTTACGCTCGTCACTGCCACACCTGCAGTACGTCCTTGCAGAATATCTTCCACCCGCTTTACCGGCTGATCCTTAAATTGTTTGGAAGAAACAGAAGCCACAGCACCGGTTATATCTGATTTTTTCACTGCACCATATCCGATGACCACTACCTCACTCAATTGGTTCTGATCCTCCTGCATTGTAATCTTCAAACTGGTATTCGTTCCCAGTTTAACCTCTTTAGTCACGTATCCGATATAAGAAAACAATAGTGTAGACCCAACAGGAGCACTAATCGAGAATTTTCCGGAAAGATCCGTTACGGTACCTGTTTGTGCGTCTTTAAGGGTTACGTTGACACCGATGACAGGTTCATTGCTGTCGGCATCCGTAACAGTACCCGAATACTGCTTTGCAACCTGTGCATAAGTAGATGTAACTGCTGCAAAAAGAAATAGTAGCAAGCAGCCAAGCGTTTTTCTTAGATTATCCATATACTTTTCATTTAGTTAGAATATAATGATATTAGATTTTTAGGAATTTTAGATATAAGTCAAGGCATTCAAAATGTTCCCAACATTACTCCGCCTCTTCATTCTACAGTTTTAGGATGTATTCATAGTAAATAGTCTTTTTTTAAGGTTTAATACTTTTTCGTATTTAGTGTCAACTATGCAAATATAGGTGCAAAGCATGGAAATAGAGATCAAATAACATCCATAATTAGTCCGCTACTGTTCAAAAGGAGTATTCTGAATACCCTTTCGAGCCATCTAATGAGCTTTGTGGACAAAAGAAGATGAAATCTATTGTACAGTTTCATAACTTCTTTTATATTTGCTCTATCAAAAGAACATAACTATGTCAAAAGCACACGTACTAAAGAGGTATTCTTTTCTAATCTGGATATTATTCTTTGTTCTTTCTACCAAGGCTGAACAACAAGACTACTACTTCAGACAAATTTCTTTGGAACAGGGATTGTCACAATCAAGAGTGCAGTGCATTTACAGAGATCATCAAGGAGTCATATGGATAGGTACCAAATGGGGATTAAATAGTTATGACCAATCTGAACTGAAAAGTTATTTTCATGACCGGGAGCAGCCCAACTCATTGCCCGACAATTTCATTCGTTTTATTACAGAGGATCGTTTCGGCGATTTATACGTTTCTACCAATAAAGGAATTGCCATCTACAATAAAGCCGAAAATCAGTTTCAGCCATTGAAATATAACGGAAAACCATTTACCGCTTGGTCTTATCTTCAAATAGGTGACAATTTCCTGTTTGGAGGAGAAGAAACCTTATACCAATACAATCTGGCGGATAAAAATATTACGACGATCTTCCCCGACATCGATGGAGACAAATTGAAATGTATCAACCGCATCTTTCAGTGGAGTCCCAATATACTGATAACCAGCAGTAAGAAAGATGGGCTTTGGATGTATGATCTGGCTAAAAAGAAAATGTATCGATGTCCATTTGTAAAAGAGCGCGAGATAAACACCATATTTGTTGACTCTCAAAACCGGCTTTGGGTATCATTCTATGGCAAAGGAATGGCCTGCTACTCGAAAGAGGGGAAAAGACTTTTCAGTTTATCCACCAGGAATTCCGAGCTCAACAACGATATCATTTTTGATTTTCTTGAAAAAGACAACCAACTTTGGATAGCTACTGACGGAGGAGGTATCAACATACTTGACTTCCAGACTATGAAGTTCTCTCATCTTAAACATATTTCCGATGATGAACAATCCTTGCCGAATAACTCTATCTACCGGCTGTATAAAGATCAGATGGACAATATATGGATAGGCAGTATACACGGAGGATTATTCGCCATCAAAAAAGTGTTCATCAAAACCTATAAAGATGTTCCACTGAACAATCCCAATGGAGTTAGCGAACGTACCGTGGTTAGCATCTTTGAAGATAAGGATACATTGCTCTGGATTGGAACAGACGGAGGAGGTATCAACTCATTTGACCAAAAAACGAATACATTTCATCATTACCCTACTACATACGGGGAGAAAGTTACCTCTATCACAAATTTTTCTGAAAATGAGCTCTTATTATCATGTTTTAATAAAGGGGTATTTACCTTTAATAAGAGAACCGCACAGATGCAACCTTTTCCCATTATCAATGACTCTATTTCGAAAAGAGAATTTTCATCCGGTGATTTGGTAAATCTATATGCTACAAAAGATAATATTTACATATTAGGAGCAAAAGTCTATATCTACAACAAGCATACCCGGCAAACATCTATTCTCTACGCACCCCAAATAGACATTCAACGCCAAATAGCTATGCAGGCAATTTATTCCGACGATACGCATCTGTATCTAATGGGAACCAATAACCTGTTTAAACTAAACTTCAAAACTAACGAACTGTCCTCATTGGTCAATATGAAAGAGGGAGATGATTTCACATCGGCCTGCCGGGATGATAAAGGTAACTTCTGGATAGGAAGTAATTTCGGACTGCTCTTCTATAATAAACAGACTGGAAAAACAGAAAAAATACATACCAACTTGTTCAACAGTGTATCCAGCCTTGCCTATGATAAAAAAGGAAAAGTCTGGATAGGAGCGCAGAACATGTTCTTTGCGTATATTATCAACGAAAAACGTTTTGTTATCCTGGACGAATCCGATGGAGTTCCTTCCAACGAATTGATATTTACCCCTATTCCTGCTCTTCGTACTCCCAATCTGTATATGGGAGGTACTATGGGACTGGTACGCATTAATACGGATATTATTTTCGAAAGTAATTCGTCTCCTATTCTCAAGCTACTTGAAGTAAAACTGAATGGTAAATCAACTCTGAAACAGGTTAATAATAACTGTATTTCGATTCCTTGGAATCATTCATCGTTCAACATTAAAGTGATTGCTGACGAAAAGAACTCCTTCCGAAAACACCTTTTCCGGTATGTCATCACAGGAAAAGACAAAATGGTGATCGAGAGTTATCTCCAGACACTCGAATTGGGTACATTAGCATCAGGAGAATATACCATCAGCGTATCCTGCGACACCTCCAACGGTGAATGGAGCCAGCCGATAGAGATCTTAACTATTATAGTCTCACCTCCTTGGTGGAAATCTATCTGGTTTATTATACTATGCATTTTCTTTGCATTTTTAGTGGCAGGAGTGGTCTTCTTTAGTTTGATAAGAAAAAAAGAAAATCGGCTGAAACGTGAGATGCGGGAACATGAGAAGAAGATATATGAAGAGAAAATACGCTTCTTAATCAATATCAGCCATGAGCTACGTACCCCTTTGACACTCATCTATGCTTCCCTGAAACGAATTCTAAATAAAGAGGTGAAGCAAGACGAGCTACCGGAATATCTACAGGGAGCATTCAAACAGGCGAATCAGATGAAAGATATTATCAACATTGTGCTTGATGCACGCAAAATGGAGGTAGGACAGGAAGTGCTACACATCTCTTCGCATCCTTTGCACAAGTGGATACAGGAAGTGGCAGAAACATTTCAAACTGCATCGAAGGCCAAAGAAATTGAAATTACATACGACTTTGACGACAGCATACAATATATCGCGTATGATGACACCAAATGCAGAGTTGTTCTTTCCAATCTGATTATGAATGCTTTGAAATATAGCCCCAATCAGACTCGTATCGTCATAAAAACAATCCGTACAAATGAAAGTATACAGGTACACGTACAAGACCAGGGAATCGGATTGGATAACGTAGATATAAAAAAACTCTTTACCCGTTTCTACCAAGGTAAACATAATGAGGGAGGAAGTGGTATCGGTTTATCTTATGCTAAAATGTTGATTGACCTGCATGGAGGCAGGATGGGGGCTTTCAATAATGAAGACAGAGGGGCCACATTCTTTTATGAAATACCGGCTAATCTACAAGAGCAGGAAGTTTCATGTCCTCAACATTCCTACCTCAATGAACTTTTAAGTTCTCCGGAGGAAGAAGAGAAAATAGAATCCGGTTCTTTCTCTCTACAAGGATATTCGCTGTTGATTGTAGAAGACAAACAGGACTTAAGGGAATTCTTAAAAAGTGCCCTTAAAGATAAATTCAAGAAGATCTATCAGGCAGAAAATGGACTGGTAGCACTGGAAGTTATTAAGCAACAGCAACCGGACATTATTGTAAGTGATGTAATGATGCCACAAATGAATGGCTATCAGCTATGCAAGGAAATTAAAGAGAATCTGAATATTAGCCATATCCCTGTCATCCTGCTTACCGCCAGAGCTGATTCTGAAAGCCAGATGTTAGGATACAAATTAGGAGCTGATGCCTATTTACCCAAACCATTTGAAATGGAAATGCTCCTCAGCGTGATCCAGAATCAGATGAGAAATCGTGAATATATTAAGTCCAGATACAGGGGCAATCAATTCATCCTGTCTCCGCAAGAGGCTACTTTCAGCAATGCAGATGAACAATTTATGATTAAATTGAATGAAATGATCGATCAGAATCTGTCTCAACCAGATTTGGATGTGAAATTCCTGACTGCTCAAATGGCAATGAGCCGGACATCCTTATATAATAAGATCAAGGAACTGACCGGCATGGGAGCAAACGATTATATCAATCGTAGAAGAATCGACAAAGCAATCATTCTTTTAACTCAGTCTGACATGAGCATTACTGAAATATCAGAGCAGGTAGGTTTCACTTATCAACGATATTTCAGTACGTTATTTAAAGAAATGAAAGGAATGACTCCTTCTCAATTCAGAGCACAACATGGTTCCACCCAACAACAATCAGAGTAGATTCAGCACTTTAGTTTATCATTTATATAGAAATTATACTCCCCGGAACAGAGCGATTAGGATTTCCAGTGCAGATTTGGACGTTTCATGATTTGAAATGACTAAAATCTGATGAGCAGAATAGGGTATTCGACTACTTTTGCAACGAAACAATTTAAAGAAAACGAATACACTTAAATTCAATTATTATGAGAAACTGCTATTTGACTCTGTCATTCATATGCATTTGCAGCGTTTGTTTTGCACAGCAACAGACCAATGAAATCAGTACTAAAAATCCGCCAAACAAAGAATGGAACTTCAATAATCTGGATGGATGGGAATATGGACATCAGGATGACAACCCGGATAATCAATGCATATTAGAGAACGGTTACTTACGGATTTTTACCCGGGCTAATTCAGTGGACCGGAAAAAGGTCCGCACTGTAGAACGGATTTATACAACAGGAAGATATACCTGGCGCACTCATATCCCACAAATGGGAATAGGAGATCAATGCAGCGTAGGTTCGTGGATATACCATGACGACCAACATGAATTGGATTTTGAAGTCGGATATGGCAAAGACACAGTTCGCAGGGAATTAAATGCCGCTCCGGACGAAATGATTGCTTATATGACATCGCAGGCATATCCTTTTTCTTCTGTTCCTGTAGTAATTAAGACCGGATGGCATCTGTTCGAAATTGATCTGACATTAAAAGATGGGAACTATTACATCACCTGGTTAATAGACAACAAGCCCAAACATGAACTCCAACTGAAATTTGGAAAAGACATTGCATTCCATATTTTTTGCAGTGTAGAGAATCTTAAATTTATTGGAGACCGACCGACACAGCAGGAAAATTCCGGATTGTTTGATTTCGTCAGATATACATATCATGACTAAATAAATGAACTTAGCACATATTTCTTAAAAGCCCCCCAAAAATTAATACCATGAGAACAACGTTCATTTCACTTTTCCTGATATTCATGAGCACTTGTCTCAATGCGCAAGATAGAGCAGACTACAAATATCTTAATATGTCCTCCTCTCCTTTCAAAGTTGATGAAAGTTATCTGTCAAAACATGATATCGTTTATTTTTCTCCGACTCAATTAGAAGCCGAGGGGTTTCCTATGGGAAACGGGAACATAGGAGGCATGATCTGGAACAACGACAATGGTATTGAACTCCAGATAAACAAAAACGATTTATGGAGCAAACCAGATAAGGAAGAAAACGACCTATCCGTCCTAAAGCATGCAGCGCGTCTAAAGATAGATTTCGGTATTCCTGTTTTTAGCTGGATACACTTGAAGAACTTTGAGGGACGATTATCATTACAGAAAGGTGAAACGACTTATAAAGCCGCCACTCCTTATTCGACAACCACTATCCGGACCTGGCTGGCTCATGATCGAAACGTATGGATACTGGAATGTGAAAACCTGCCCAATGAAGAGCTAACAGGAGCTGAACAGAAAGCAACCGTTTCACTCGAAAGGCTCGGCAGTCGTTCTTTCTCCGGATGGTATGCCGGACGATTTCCCAAAGATCCAAAGATAGGCATAGGCAAAACCCAGTCATTACTCAACGGCAATGATATGATTATTGAAGAAAATGGCGACGGACTGCATTTCGCCGTAGCGTGCAGAATCATAAAAGAACCGGCTTCGCCTGTGATTATCAATTCACATCGCATGGAACAGAAAACGGTTAAAAACAAGTTCACAGTCCTGATTAGTGTAGTGACAGATCGTGAGAATAAGGCTCCTGTAGAAGCTGCCCGAAGATTACTTGATGAAGCGGAAACAGATGGCATTGAACAATTAAAGGCAGATAAAGATAATTGGTACAAAAATTTCTGGTCTAATGCTTTCATGAAATTAGGAGACGATTATCTTGAAAACATCTATTATTTGCGCAGATACCTGATGGCTGCCGGTTCACAAGGAGAATTTCCTGTTGCATTCAATGGAGGATTGTGGCGTTGGAATCGCGATGTCATGAATTGGGTAACTCCTCATCATTGGAATACACAACAGCAATACTGGGGATTATGTGCGCAGAATGACTGTCAACTAATGGCTCCGTATCTCAACACATACTTCAAGATGATTCCATCGGGAGAAACGCTCGCAAAAGAATATGGAGCATCAGATGATGCATTACTTATCACTGAAGCCCATTGTTTCACCGGAGAGCAGACAGGGAAAGACCGTGAAGATATGAGAAACAACTTTACTCCTGCTTCACAAATAGCTTCTCTTTTTTGGGATTACTATGCGTTCACCGGAGACAAAGACTTTCTAAAAAGCAAAGCATACGTTTTCATGAAAAAGGCTGCTAATTTCTATCTCGAGAAATTACAATGGGATGCAGAAAAGAAAGAGTTCTATTTTCTTTCTTCTTTATATGAGTCAGCAGATATCAGCTATGTAAAGAATACGATTAGTGACAGGAATTGCATCGAACAGCTTTTCAGAAATTGTATCAAAGCAGCTACTCTATTAAAGACGGACAAAGATAAAATTGCCCAATGGAAACACGTATTGAATCACTTATGGAAGATTTCTTACGAGCCGTTTGAATCATGTGGAGAAGTTATCGCTCCGGCGGAAGAATACTATACAGAGTTACGATACTCTCCCTGGATGTGGGCGAGTGCCGGCTCAAGTGCCTTTCCAACAGGTCTGATTGGCATTGATGATATAGATTCGCGTATGGGAAAAGCTATAACCAATTTACTGAAATGTCGTGAGAGTGCAAATGCACACTACCCTCTCCCGGAAATTGCAGCACGAATGGGACTTGGAGACGAAGCTCTTAAATACCTTATGAATGGAGTGAACATCCATCAAATGTATCCACAAGGACTGATGCACAATGTCACCGGATATCCGGATAATATTTATGACCTCCAATCCGTTCACGACTTGTTGGGGCATATTTACACTATCCGTTCACATGATTTCTTCCAATGCGGAATGGAGCCTATAAGCAATTATAGTACAGCAATGAATGAGATGATGCTCCAAAGCAATGAAGACAAAATCAGAGTATTTCCTGCAATACCAGCAGCATGGGATACAACACGAATAGCTTTCACCTTACTGGCAAGAGGAGCATTCATTGTGTCGTCCGAAAGAGATGAACAAGCCAAAGTAACCCAGATAGGAATAAAAAGTCTGAAAGGAAATATCTGCAGAGTTCAAAACCCATGGTCAGTTAATGATATTGTGGTGATGTCAGTCAATGATAAAAACAAAGTAAAATATAAAATTGAGAAGAATAATGTGATTATGTTTACCACAATCACAGACGGAGAATATATTGTTAAGCTCAACAGTGATAAAGAAGTAAATGTCCCAACTGTTTATTCCGGAACTCCTAATAGCAAGGTAAAATATTGGAAACAGCGTACTTTAGGTAAAAATAGCGGATGGAATGACAATCCCATCCAACATTAGCCCACATCAAATGAACAGGTCTTTCACTGCCATTCAAAGAGAACGTCATGTTCTCTAAATGTAAAATAACCCTCGCTACAAATCTGTAACGAGGGTGTTTTTTAGAGGAGTCATTCCTCTTCTTGCTAATGTTTTGTTTATGTGCTTTTATATCTGAATATATCAATCAGATAATCCCTCTCACTCTATCGTCAAATGCAGAAAGCGCAGCTTTCGCCCCTTCGCCCATAGAGATAATAATTTGCTTATAAGGAACCGTAGAAACATCTCCGACTGCATAGATACCCGTCACATTCGTACGGCAATGTGCATCAATCATGATTTCGCCCGGACGGTTGGTTTCCACTATGTCGCGGAATACACTGCTATTCGCAGAAAGCCCGATCTGTACAAATACACCATCCAACTCAACCAAACGTTCTTCTTCCGTTTTGCGGTCTTTGATGCGCAGGGCAGTCAACTTATCACCATTTCCTATCACTTCCGTAGTCTGTGAACTTACAAACACTTCCACATTCGGCAATGATTTAAGTCGCTCTTGAAGTACACTGTCTGCTTTCAACTCATCCATAAATTCAAAAACAGTCACTTTGGAGCAGATACCGGCCAAGTCAATGGCTGCCTCAATACCTGAATTTCCTCCACCTACTACTGCTACATGCTTTCCTTTATAAAACGGACCATCGCAATGAGGACAGAAAGCGACACCACGACCTATATATTCGGCTTCTCCCGGAACATTCAGTTTACGCCAGCTTGCACCAGTTGCAATAATCAGTGCCGGAGCCAGGAATTTCTCACCAACAGAGGTAGTGATCTGCTTCTGTTTTCCAACCACTTCTACTTTTTCTACTTTACGATGCTCCAGTAAATCCACCGGATAGCGTAAGAGATGTGTTTTCAGATTATCGGCAAGTTCATTTCCTGTCGTTTCCGGAACAGAGATTAAATTCTCAATACCTACTGTTTCTTTCACCTGTCCGCCAATACGCTCGGCCACGATAGCTACACGGAGTCCTTTACGGGCAGAATAAATAGCTGCTGATACTCCTGCAGGTCCTCCACCGACTACAATCACATCATATTCTTTCACCTCTGCATTCGCTTTGGTTTCGTCAATACCATATTGTTCTTCCAACTTGGCAAGCAATTCGCCAAATTCACCACGGCCTACATGAAGTAATTTTCCGTCTGCAAAGACAGAGGGCACTCCTTGTATCTTCAGTGCATCTACTTCATCCTGATAAAGCGCACCGTCTACCATTTCATGCGTAATAGCCGGATTCAAAGTAGTCATTGCATTCAGAGCCTGCACTACGTCAGGGCAGTTCGTACAAGTCAACGAAACATAAGTGGTCAGATGTATCGGACCTTTCAGTGCTTTCACACGGTTGCAAACGGCCTCATCGGGAAAGTTCTTTCCTTTGCCATCCAGATTCAGGATAGCCAAAAGCAATGACGTAAACTCATGTCCGTTAGGAATACCCCGGAATGTAATTCCGGTGCGGTCGCCATTCTTCAGTAAAGTAAACATCAATGCGTCTCCCTCATTCACAACACAAGTGATATGATCGGAACAATCCGCTACATCTCCCAGCAGCTCCAATAATTCTGTTTTGTTTTCGTGGCTGGATGATACGGATATATCAAAAGTAAAGTTTGCCTCCAGCCCAGCAAAAATACCCTTTAATTGTTCTTTTAATGCAGATTCTAACATATCTTTTGGGGGCTAAATCTTACCTACCAGGTCGATGCTTGGTTTCAGGGTAGACTCACCCTTCTTCCATTTAGCCGGGCAAACTTCTCCGTCATGGCTGGCTACAAACTGTGCAGCTTCCACTTTACGAAGCAATTCACTTGCATCACGGCCAATATTGTTATCATTCAGTTCCACCACTTTAATCTTTCCTTCCGGATTGACAACGAATGTACCGCGATAAGCCATACCTTCTTCTTCGATATATACACCCAGTGCACGGCTCAAAGCGCCAGTCGGGTCTGCCAACATCGGGTATTGAATCTTGCGAATGCTTTCAGAAGCATCATGCCAAGCTTTGTGCACGAAATGAGAGTCAGTGCTTACCGAATAGATTTCTACACCCATCGCCTTGAACTGATCGTACTTTTCAGCCATATCCACCAATTCAGTAGGACACACGAAAGTAAAGTCAGCAGGATAGAAGAAAAGAATCGCCCATTTACCTTTCAGGTCATTGTTGGTTACAGTCTTGAAAGCTCCGTTGTGAAAAGCCTGAACACTGAATTCAGGAAGTTGAGAATTTAAAATTGGTTCCATAATCTTTATTGCTTTTATTGTTATTAATTGATTTGACTTATAACATCAGAAACAATATTTTGTTTTTTGTTTCTGGTGCAAAGATAAAGGCAGAAACCCCGCCTTTGCAAAAAAAGTCCAATCGAATATTTCTATGCTATGATAGATGAAATTAATAAAAGCATTTTATAACTTTGCATGCATAAATAAAAAACTGAAAGTATACACGATCATGAAACATCCTCTTGCCCAGTTCCTATATTGCCCTGAATGTGGTTCCTCTCATTTTGAGGTCAACAACGAGAAATCTAAAAAATGTGCAGATTGCGGCTTTGTCTATTATTTCAATCCTTCTGCTGCTACAGTAGCACTCATCTTGAATGAGAAAAGTGAACTGCTTGTCTGCCGACGTGCCAAAGAGCCAGCCAAAGGGACTCTCGACCTACCCGGCGGATTCATCGATATGAATGAAACAGGCGAAGAAGGTGTTGCCCGCGAAGTACTGGAAGAAACAGGGCTGAAAGTTAAAAAAGCCGTTTACCAGTTCACACTTCCCAATATTTATGTTTATTCAGGTTTTCCTGTACACACACTCGATATGTTTTTCCTCTGCACTGTAGAAGACATGAGCCATTTCTCCGCCATGGATGATGTAGCAGATTCTTTCTTCCTACCTCTCTCCGAGATTCATCCGGAAGATTTTGGGTTGGATTCTATCCGGCGAGGACTTAAAAAGTTCTTATCTGGCAGATAATTCGTTAAAATATAACAAACTACAGAAACATATCCCCTTTCATTCTGTACTTTTGCATAAACACCCGATTATGAAAAAAGAAATTACTAGACTCATTTGTGCGGCTATCTGCTGCACACCTATTATAGGATTTGCCCAGACAAGTGATAAATTCACTTCGACCGACAACCTTTATAAAGAAGGGAAAGAACTTTTCCAGGAAAAAAATTATGCAGCCGCCCTGCCGGCACTGAAAGCATTTGTAAAACAAAAGCCTGCCGCCAGCCTTCTTCAAGACGCAGAATACATGCTGGCCAGTTCCGCTTATGAACTGAAAGACAAGAACCGGATCGAAATCCTGCGCAAGTATCTCGACCGCTATCCGGACACTCCTTACGCCAACCGTATTTATGCACTATTAGCCTCCTGCTATTTTTATGAAGGAAAATACAACGAAGCACTGGCACTCTTCAACTCTGCCGACCTCGGTCTGCTGGGTAATGAGGAACGAGATGACTGCACTTACCAATTGGCTACCTGTTATCTGAAAACCGATAATCTGCGAGAAGCCGCAATTTGGTTTGAAACATTGCGCGCCAACAGTCCCAAATATGCCAAAGACTGTGATTATTATCTCTCTTATATCCGCTATACGCAAAAACGCTATAACGAAGCACTGAAAGGCTTCCTGCCGTTACAGGACGATTCGAAGTACAAGGCACTTGTCCCCTACTACATTGCCGAAATTTATGCACAGCTAAAAAATTATGATAAGGCACAGATTGTAGCTCAGAATTATTTATCAGCTTATCCAAACAACGAACATGCTGCAGAAATGTACCGCATTCTGGGAGATGCCTACTACCACTTCGGACAATATCACCAAGCAGTAGAATCATTTAACGAATATCTTGATAAAGATCACTCAGCACCTCGTCGTGATGCACTTTATATGCTGGGACTTTCTTATTATCAGACAAAAGTCTATTCCAAAGCAGCCGAAACATTAGGTAAAGTGACAACAACCAACGACGCCCTCACACAAAACGCCTACCTCCATATGGGGCTTTCCTATCTGCAACTGGCAGAAAAAAACAAAGTCCGTATGGCTTTCGAACAAGCAGCCGCCTCCAATGCTAACATGCAAATCAAGGAACAGGCAGCTTACAATTACGCACTTTGCCTGCATGAAACCTCCTTCTCCGCATTCGGCGAATCCGTTACTGCTTTCGAGAAGTTCCTGAATGAATTCCCGACTTCTCCTTACGCTGAAAAAGTCAGCAGCTATTTGGTAGAAGTTTACATGAATACCCGCAGTTATGATGCAGCCCTGAAATCCATCGACCGGATAGCCAAGCCAAGCGCTCAAATATTGGAAGCCAAACAGAAAATATTGTTTCAGTTAGGTACACAGTCCTTCGCCAATGCCAACTTTGAACAAGCCTTGAAATACCTGAATCAATCCATAGCTATCGGACAATACAACCGTCAGACGAAAGCAGACGCGTATTATTGGTGCGGAGAATCCTACTATCGCCTCAACCGTATGACGGAAGCCGCACGTGACTTCAATGCATATCTGCAACTGACAACCCAACCCAACAACGAAACGTATGCACTTGCCAATTACAATTTAGGATACATCGCTTTTCACCGAAAAGATTATTCCCAGGCAAGTAACTACTTCCAAAAATATATCCGGCTGGAGAAAGGAGAAAATACAACCGCACTTGCCGATGCCTACAACCGTGTCGGCGACTGTTACCTACACGTACGCAATTTCGAAGAGGCCAAGCATTATTATTCACAAGCCGAACAAATGAATACTCTCTCCGGAGACTATTCTTTCTATCAATTGGCTCTTGTGTCCGGTCTACAGAAAGATTATTCCGGCAAAATCACCCTACTGAATCGCCTGGTAGGAAAATATCCGGCTTCTCCATACGCTGTGAATGCCATTTATGAAAAAGGACGGTCGTATGTGCTGATGGATAACAATAACCAGGCTATTACTTCCTTTAAAGAACTAATGAACAAATATCCGGAAAGCCCTGTCAGCAGAAAAGCCGCTGCAGAAATCGGTTTGCTGTATTATCAAAAGGATGATTACAACCAAGCAATCGAAGCCTATAAACAAGTTATCGAAAAATATCCGGGCAGTGAAGAAGCCCGGATGGCTATGCGCGATCTAAAATCGATCTATGTAGATCTCAACCGCATCGATGAATTTGCTGCTCTTGCCAATGCCATGCCGGGACATATCCGCTTCGACGCCAATGAGCAAGACTCTCTGACATATACTGCCGCAGAAAAAATCTATATGCGGGGACGACTGGAAGAAGCAAAAACAAGTTTCAACAAATACTTGCAGACTTTCCCGGAAGGAGCTTTCAGCTTGAACGCACATTACTATCTTTGCTTGATCGGAAGCGAACAGAAGAACTATGATATGATTCTTCTCCATTCCGGAAAGCTATTGGAATACCCCAACAACCCATTTGCAGAAGAAGCTCTTATTCTTCGTGCCGAAGTACAGTTCAATCAGCAACAGACCGCAGACGCTTTGACCAGCTATAAAATGCTGAAAGAGAAAGCAACTAATGTGGAACGCCGCCAGCTTGCTGAAACCGGAGTACTTCGTTGCGCTTTTCTGCTGAGAGACGACATCGAAACAATTCATGCCGCTACCGACTTGCTGGCAGAAGCCAAACTTAGTCCGGAGCTAAGAAACGAAGCCCTTTATTATCGCGCCAAAGCATATACCAAGCAGAAAGCCGATAAAAAAGCTGTGGATGATTTGCGTGAGTTAGCCAAAGATACACGTAATGCATATGGAGCTGAAGCCAAATACCTGGTGGCACAATCACTTTACGATGCAAAAGAATACAACGCCGCCGAGAAAGAACTTCTCAACTACATAGAGCAAAGTACACCACACGCTTATTGGCTGGCACGCAGTTTTGTCCTTTTGTCCGATGTATATGCCGCCATGGGCAAAGACTTGGATGCACGCCAATACCTGTTGAGTCTGCAACAGAATTATCAAGGCAACGATGACATCGCAACTATGATCGAAAGCAGACTGAGCAAATTGAAAGTTAAAAATTGAAAGTTGAGAACTAAAATATAAAACTAAAATGAAACGATCTCTTTATATAATAGGTGGAATCACATTGGCAATCTCCATGCCATCCCATCTCCTAGCCCAAACGACACAGCCGAAAGATACGACCATGAATCGTACCGTCGTTGTGGAACAAGAATACAATCCGGACATCATGGATGCTTCCAAAGTGAACGTCCTGCCTAAAGTCGAAGAACCTACTGTCAGCAAAAAAGAAGTGGAATATGCCACTACATTCTTTCCGGCAACTTCCGTTCCGGCAGGGTTGATGAATCCCTATACTGGAAAAGAAATACAACCCGGAAGCGCCCCCGGATATGTACGTGCCGGTTACGGCAATTTAGGCAATCTGGACATCCTCGCCAATTATCTATTCCGTCTGTCGAAGAAAGACAAGCTGAATGTACGTTTTCAAATGGACGGTATGGATGGGAAGTTGACTCTCCCTTACACAGACGGCGAAAAATGGAATGCTTTCTACTACCGCACACGTGCCAATGTGGATTATACGCACCAGTTCAATAAATTAGACTTGAATATTGCTGGAAACTTCGGGCTAAGCAACTTCAACTTCCTGCCGGGAAGCGTCAACAGCAAGCAGAAATTCACCTCCGGTGACTTCCATGCGGGTATTCATTTCATTGATGAGACTGCACCACTGCGTTTCAATGCAGAAACGAACCTGTTGATGTACGAACGCCAACACAATATGATCAGTGAAAATGATGCAAATACAGCCATCAAGGAAACAATCATACGCACCAAAGGTGATGTCACAGGAGCCATCAACGATCAACAATCCGTTACTATCGCTCTGGAAATGAATAATCTTTTATACAGTGGATACACTAAGAACCCATCTACGGGAGATGAATATTTCAAGAACTATACGACTCTACTTGTGAATCCATATTATGAATTGAATAATGACGATTGGAAATTACACATCGGAGCCAATATAGATTTATCTTTCGGATTCGACAAGTCATTCCGTATTTCACCAGATGTCACTGCACAATACATATTCTCTGATAGTTACATTGTTTATGCAAAAGCAACTGGCGGTAAGAAACTGAATGATTTCCGAAGGCTGGAAAGCCTTTGTCCATACGGAGACTCTTACTTTTCAACAACATCTGCCGAATCAAGCAACCGCCGTCCTTATGACACGTATGAACAACTGAACGCTAGTCTAGGACTGAAAGCCAGCCCCTATCCAGGTATATGGTTCCAACTGTTCGGTGGATACCAGAATTTAAAGAATGACTTGCTTTACTCCTATTCAAGCTTGTCCGATACAAGCATCGGAACAGTAAGTACCATGCTCGCTTTCACACAAATACACACCGATAATGTCTATGCCGGCATAAAATTAACTTATGACTACAAAGATGTACTGTCCCTGTCCGCCCATTACATATACCGCAACTGGAACAGTGACAATAACGAATATCTACTTGCCGTAAAGCCTGAAAATGAAGCATCCATCTCTCTCAACGTACATCCCACCTCTGCACTCCAACTGAATGCCGGTTTTGATTACATCAGCCGCAAGGAGGAAGCAACATCTTTCAATATGTCAGATATTAGCGATCTGCATATCGGAACCAGCTATAATGTATTCAAAGGAGTATCCATTTATGCGCAAGTACATAACCTGCTGAACAAGAAATACCAATATTATTTGGGCTATCCCGCCGAAGGATTCAACTTCTTAGGAGGACTGAGTTTCCGGTTCTAAGATAAAGAAAAAGGGGGCATTCCTACTTATATGAATACCCCCTTTACAAACCAAAACAACCTTCAATTATTTTGTTATCCTTATAACAAATCCACCACCAGGAGCCATGTGTAAATTCAACTTCTTATTGGCTGATACGCGGATCACTTCACGCTTATAGTCTTTCCCAACACGATCGGCATTGATACCATCTCTAAATATTTCCGCATTGAACTCACCATCACCCAAGAAAGACAGATCGACTTCAACATCACGCTCTTTCCAGTCGGTCAATCCACCCACATACCAGATGCCGTCTTTCTCACGTGCCATTACAATATGTTCGCCTACTTTTCCGCTTATTGGAAATGTCTGATTCCATACAGTAGGAATGGCAGCGATAAACTTCGTACATTCTTCCTCTTTCAGATAATTAGTAGGTGCATCACACAGCATATTAATAGGAGAATCAAAAATAGTATACAATGCTAACTGACGGCAACGTGTACCCTGACTCATCGGTTCTGTATAGACAGCATGAAAGTTCTTCATGATTACGTTATTCATCGCTCCCTGTGTATAATCAAGTGGTCCGGCAACCATGCGGATGAAAGGAGCTGTCACATCATATATCACTTGATCTGTTCCCGGTTCTGCCCACTTCATTTCTTCCAGTCCATGGACACCCTCGAAATTGATCGTATTCGGATAAGTACGTTGCAAGCCAGTCGGTTTGAACGTTCCATGGAGATCTATCAGCAATTTGTATTTTGCTCCGGTTTCAGCCGCTTTACGGTTAAACTCAACAACTTGTTGGTCGTCACGGTCCATAAAATCAATCTTGAAGCCTTTGATTCCCATTGCGGCATAATGCTTACATACACGATCCATGTCTTTTTCAAAAGCACGATAGCCCGCCCAAAGTATCAAATCTACATTTTTGCTTTTTGCATAGCTAATCAACTCTTTCAAATCGATTTCAGGAATCACCTCAAACAAATCCGCTTTACCCGGCACTGCCCAGCCCTCATCCAATATCACATATTCGATACCGAATTTCGAGGCAAAGTCAATATAGTATTTATACGTCTCATTGTTGATACCTGCGCGAAAATCCACGTTGTAGAGATTCCAGTCATTCCACCAGTCCCAAGCCACTTTACCCGGTTTAATCCAGGAAAAATCTGTAAATTGTGCCGGAGTAGCCAGTTTATATACCATATCATTGCAAAGCAGTTCTGCATCATCCTTGGCAATGACCATGACACGCCAGGGAAATGCTGTGTTTCCCTCCACTTTAGCAATATAAGGTTCACGAGATTTTACTACCCCTTTCAGTCCGCGAACTTCGTCTACTATCGTTTTCGGATAAGCTGCAAAGATTCCATCCAGAGAATATCCATGCTCACCATGTTTCACATACATACCCGGATAGTTTATCAAATCGGCTTCAGTGATACAGATTTTCTTTCCGTTCTTTCCCTCGACCAAAACCGGTAAAAAGGCAATCTGTTCCTTATCCCATGCAGACAAGGCAGTTTCCAGATACGTATTTTGGAAAGAACTGTAGAAAGGATCTTTCTTGCCCTCGTTCATTCGGCCTTTCGGTGAAGCTACAAAAACTTTCGGATCATTCGGAAAACAGAAAGAAGCCTGCTCGCTTTCCACCATAAACGGCTTCTTCAGTTCAGAGACAAAACGATAGGCTGCACCATCTTCATAAGCTCTGAACACCAAGCTATATCCTCCTTTAAAGTTAATGGTCAGTTCATTGAACTGGTCCTTGATTGATTTCTTCTTATAGATGGGAGGATAGATAGTCTCATTTACAGAACGGCGGCTGATCTTCTTTACTTTCGGATTGAGTCCGAAAGCTGTACCATCAGTTAGTTTCATGAAAATAGGAGACGGAGCCACCATCACATCGTTGTCGTGAAGAACGGAGTATTCCACATTCTTATCATTCACAATCACGTTCACCTGCACTTTACCGGAAATGTCTTTCAGCTCGTACACTTTCTGTGCACAAATGGTTAGAGGTGCGATAGCCATTAGAACCGGCAAAAGTCTTTTCATCATACGTTTCATAAACTAATACTTTTTGTATTTCACACAGTTTTTTATTTACATATTTATCATAAGAGTACCATTTTTTTAGAAATCAATTGTCACCTGATAGGTATCCTTATTCTCAAAGAAAGCCTGTTGCACCTCATATTCGGGAAGCCATACGTATTTCTTTTCCCCTTTATATTCGGCTTCGAGCAGGAAAGTGAACCAGCGATTATAAGGCAATTCGTCGGTATGCAAAGGAGGTGCGGGACTATCATATAAGTTGGGGACACCAGTTATCAGATATTCTCCTTTCTTATCCGTCTCATAAGTACGGTAAGGAGTAGCGATCAGATCATTAAATTTTGCACGTGAACCATACAGATTCAGCTTTACCCCTTTTTGCTTTTTACCTTTCACTTTTACAGATACCTGTATGTTTTCGGGGAACATTTGTTTGAAGAATCCGTCGAAATCACGTCTCGGACGTTTGGACTTGGCGGTGTGATTGATTATATGAACTGCATACGAGCTCCATTTATATGTTTTATAATGACTGTTCATCACACAAGAGTCAGGTTCATATTCGATATGGTTCACCGGATTGTTCTTTGCCCGGATTCTATCAGCATACAAGTCGGTTACCCCACGATAATGTCCGAGCTCATGTGCCACTCCTCTATGAAAATAGTCGATACCAAACAGATCTTCATGTTCCGTCTTGCTACGGCTACGGCAAATTACCATATTCAGATCGTCCGCCCCACCACCGCAATACCATCCTTTAGCCGATTCTTCATCGTCAAAATCAAGAATAGAGTCTATAATCAGCAGTACATCGTGATTGGGAAAACCGGCACTCTTCTGATAGATTTTCTCCAATTGGCGGGAGGAGCAGTCGTAAATCACCTGCAGATCCGGTATATAACGGAAATAGTAGTTGAAACGTCCATTGCCGGCTTTGTTCCAGAAGTCGTTCACTTGGTCGAAAAAAGCATTCAGCTTCGCTTGATAAGCTTCTTTACCTCCCCAATGCTCCACTCCGGCCTTATCGACAGCCACAAATACCCGGTATTCAATGGTGTCCAAAGATTGTTGAATCTGATTTTCCTCCAATGTCTTTGCCTCCATCCAAGAGAAGAAAGGCAATAGAGCGGGAAATATGAGCCATCTTTTCCAGTTGTTTTTCATATTAGTTCTTAGTTAAGAATGTATTTTATTTCTTGTAAATCACGACTATTTCCACCGACCATCAAAGTGAAGTCTCCTTTCTCCACAATGAACTTCATTTGATTATTGTAGAATCCTAGTTGTTCATCTTTTACGTCGAAGGTGACCGTTTTGCTTTCACCTGGATTCAGCTTAATCTTTTCAAAGCCTTTCAATTCTTTGATAGGGCGAGTGATAGAAGCCACCTCATCACGTACATACAACTGAACAACTTCCTCGCCCTCGCATTTTCCAGTATTGGTAACCGTTACAGCAACACGTGTATAAGTACCTTTTCCATCACCCGGAAGCAGTTTCACATCCGAATAATTGAAAGTAGTGTATGACAAACCGTAGCCGAACGGATAAGCAGGCTCCGTAGGAATATCAATGTACTTCGCACACCATCCGCCCAATGTAGTGGGGCGTCCTGTGCTCTTATATTGATAATACAATGGTATCTGTCCGTTATGCTGCGGAAAAGTCATTGGCAGCTTACCCGAAGGATTATAATCGCCCCAAAGTACATTACAGATAGCATTACCCGCTTCACTCCCCAGCCACCAGGTACATAAGATAGCGGGAGCCTCCCGACGAACTTCATTGAAAATAACAGGACGACCACACATCATTAGTACAACTACCGGTTTACCAGTCTTCACCAATTCGGAAACCAAACGCTGTTGTTCGGCAGCAATAGAAATATCTCCTTTCGAACGCATCTCACCGCTTTCCCAAGCTTGTTCTCCCATTGCAACGATAACCACATCCGATTGGCGGGCAGCAGCTAAAGTCTGATCCAGATTTACAATTTTATTCGTTTTCAAGTCGTAGCCATCGTTATAGTTGATGTCCACTCCTCGTTTCTCCATTGCCTCATACAAGGTTACTACTTTACCAACCTCTGCACAGGACCATGCACCGCACATATCTTTCTGCGACTTGGAAAGCGCACCAATCAAAGCAACTTTCTTGATAGAAGAAGAAAGCGGTAACACCGAGTTTTCATTTTTCAAAAGAACAATAGAACGTTCGGAAACGTAGCATGCTTCCTTGCGGGATTCCTGTGAACCAATCACTGTACGTTCCCTTTCTTCATCACAGTATCGGAACGGATCATCAAATAATCCCAGTTTATATTTCTGTTCCAAAATACGTCTGACAGCATCATCCACCAGCTTGATAGATACCTTACCCTCTTTTACCAGAGACACCAGATTCTTGGAATAGCATTCACTGACCATCTCCATATCCAGTCCGGCCTTGATTCCTTTATAAGCAGCTTCTTTTTCATCTTTCGCATAACGGTGGTTCATCATTTCTCCCACTGATCCCCAGTCGGATACCACAAACCCTTTAAATCCCCATTGATTCTTCAGGAGCTCCCTCAACAGAAAAGTACTTCCGGTAGACGGTTCGTTATTAAAGTCATTGAACGCACTCATGAAAGTAGCAGCACCGGCCTCTGCACCAGCCTTGTAAGGAGGCATATAGAAATTGGCAAACTGTCCCATCGACATATCCACACTATTATAATCTTTTCCGGCAATAGCTGCACCATATCCGGCAAAGTGCTTAATACAGGATAAAATAGTATTCTCTTTCGATAAATCATCTCCCTGTAAACCATGTACACGCGCCTTAGCAACCAACGAGCCATAATAAGGATCTTCACCGGCCCCTTCCATCACACGCCCCCACCGGGCATCCCAGCTAATATCCACCATTGGAGCAAACGTCCAATGCAACCCGGCTGCCGCAGCTTCCTTTGCCGCACATCTCGATCCTCTTTCTATAGCATCCAGATCAAAACTCGCAGCCTCTGCCAATGGCAACGGAAAACCTGTTCTATATCCATGAATAACATCCAATCCGAAAAGCAAAGGAATCTGTAAACGTGATTTCATAGCTGCCTCCTGATATTTACGAGTATTGGCAGCACCGGATACATTCAGCAAAGAACCGATCAATCCCTTACTTATATCTTCTGTCCGACTGATACGTGTATTATCAGGACCTGTGGCAAATCCACCGGAACATTGGCTTAACTGCCCCACTTTTTCTTCCAGTGTCATCTTTTTCATCAGACCGGATATGAAACGATTCATTTGAGCCTCATCCTTTTGATTCTGCGCCATGCTTCCCATAGCGAAAATCGCCATACACGAATATGTAATTAGTCTTTTCATCATTTTATTATAAGAGTTTATCTGTATTGATTTAAATGTTAATATCCTCCATACGTTTTACTTTCTATCGCAAAGATAGCCGCTGGTCAGATTCACATTGGCGAATTACGTACAAAAGGACAATAATATCGTAAAGTCTGCTTTTTTTCTATTTCTTTCCGTATAGCATTCAAGCACTTCTGTCATTTTTTTGCCTTTATTGATACGATTTTCTCCTTACTCTTCACTTATTCGTAAGAGATATTATCCAGCACTTTTATTCCCTCTTTCCGAACACCTGTCTCAAACAGATTCTTAAACGATTCTACCGACAATGAAGTGGACGGTTTAAAATCTGAAGAATTCATATACGCCAGCAAAGCGGCATAGAATTGTAATCCTTCCGGTGTGTCACGTACCGCTTCCAAGTCGGACATACAAAGCAGTAATTTACCGCCCTCTACATTCAACTCCATCAATAAGCCAAGTTTATGATTTCGTTCCACATTGTCAATTACCTGCACAATAGGGCGGTATTCTTTTGGCATACCATCCAGAATAAGCGGATAGCTATGTTTGATAATTGGATACCACTGCCAGTTCGTATGGTATTCGGTCGGGAAATCATCGAATACCGGATGCTCGGGATTGGTCAGAATCCCCAATGTACCAGGTGAAGCAGGTTTCTTGATGCGGTCACAGATACTTTTGAACATACGATAATTCCAATAGTCGGTCTGGAACAATCCCCCCACTGTTACTTCTTTACAGTCTTCCTCACGAGGCATCAACAATACCTTTCCACCTTGCTTTAAAGCATTCAGCACATCATCCGTTAGTTGGCGGGCAACTACAACATTACCTGCCTTCAATTGCTTCTTTGTAGGATATATCCATAGCGGATAACTATTCTGATAGGAAGTTCCGGATACTTTCAAAAATAATTCGGCTTTATACGCTTGCTCCACATCGGGCAATGTCAAACGAATAGTTCCGGCAGTCAATAATCCTAATCCCGATGGAATAGCCATCTTACCTTTGCCAAGGCTTTTCTTCCCATTTTTGAGTTCCCATGAAATACTTTTTTCGTTCAATGAAGTTTCTCCATAATTGGCAATCTCAACAGTACCTGCGAATGATTCACCGCCTGTCCAACAGAATTTGGCAGTTGTCAATAAAGGAACCACTTCACTACAGAATTCTCTCCATTTCTTCGGTTCAACCAATCCTTTACTATCCATAAAAGCATCCAGAATACCAACATAAGCCGACCCCTGTCCCGGATAATCCTGTAAATCGAGTAACTGAAAACCAGCCATCCGTTTGGAACGGAGATTCATTTCAATATCTGCCCGGTAAAGTTCCACAGACCATGCACCCGATGCTTTAAAAAAATCATCCGCCTGTTCCAGCATGCCGGCTTTCTCCAAGCGTTCACGAAACACTTCAAAATTCCAGGGAGCTAAGACTCCTGTATATTTCTTCATCTCCTCATAATTCGGGTAAGTTTGAAACTGTCCGGTTTCATGTCCGATCACCGGAACAGGAGATTTTTCCAGAGCCTCATCAAAGTTCATTACCGAATTAGGATAGGTATTATTAAGATAGCCACCTTCTTCCGCATCTGCGAAAGAGAAAGAAGCACGAGCATGAGTAGAATACCCCTCACCACTACACGACAAGTTACCAGAAAATCCTCACCCGGAATATGTCCTCGTGAGCCTAAAAAGATATTCGAACCATACGTGTATAGGTGCCTCGGCTCTATGGAACGGAAACGATCTACAAACTCTTTCATCACATCGATGTCACCTCCCAGCTCATTCCCCAAGGCAAAGAGTACAAAAGAAGCATGGTTACTATATTCACGCATGATATTCTCTCCATCTTTCATCAGAAAATCCATCAGCTCGGCAGATTCTTTCTTAAACCCTCCCCAGATAGGTAATTCCGGCTGCAAGTAAATACCCTCCAAGTCCGCAGCTTCAAAACACGCAGCAGGTGGGCACCAGGAATGAAAACGACAATGATTCAATCCATATTCCTTACAGATCCTGAAATAACGACGCCATTGTTCCAAGTCCATCGCCGTATGGCCCGTCAAAGGGAATACACAGGCATCATGTTTTCCCCGAAGAAATGTTTTGGCGCCATTGATAGTGAAATGCGTCTCTTCAGTTTTAAAGTCACGCAAACCGAAACGAACTGTTTTCTCGTCTATGCCATTTATCTCTGCTTTCAGTTGATATAGAGCCGGCTGGAGGTCACTCCACAATACAGCATTACCTCCCAACTGATAAGTGAATTCATATTCCTTGCTCCCCTCTTTCAAATCATATTCCGCAGATCTGGCTTTATGCTTTTTGGCAGTATTGAAAGCAGAAGCTGACAACTGCAGTTTCTTCCCACCAATGCCTGAAGAATTGGAAAGAGTTATTTTCACTTTTACAGAGCGGTCTTCTACTTGAGGAAAAGCCTGAATGGATTCAATAAACAATGGATTCATTGCCTGCAATTCCATCCGTCCGATAATACCGTTCCAGTTTGTCTGAGTAGATTCCGTACAAGCGTGAGAACTTGAACGAATCTGCCCGGGAATACTTTTTCCGTTATCTACACGAATAGTCAGTTTATGTGAACCGGGAGCCAGGAAGTGAGTGAGATTAAATTCCTGTGGGGTAGATAAATAGTTGCATTTACCCACTTCCCGACCATCGATCCACACGGTTGTCGGACGAGTACGTTCCAGAAACAACACGATATGCTTTTCTTTCCAGTCGGCTGGTATTTCTATATTCCGGCTATACCATGCCGCACCTTCATATTTATAATATCTGGACAAATAAGTGGTCTCCGACTTGTTGGTATTCTCTATTCCTTTTCGATTTGAATCTGTTGTACCGGGTAAAGTCACAGTTTCTGCAAAATCCATATTCCACAGTTTTTCCTGTTCTCCCTTGTCGTGAGGGTCCAATGCAAAACTCCACGTTCCGCTCAAATCAATCATTTTGCGCAAACCTGATGTCTGCGCCCATGATGTACACAAAAAAACAAATAATAATAAAAGAGTTCCAGCTAATCGATTACGCATAACTTTATTCATAATATATGATTTAATGTCCTTAATTTATCTGTTTACAAAGATAGGACGGAGAACAAACCACAATGACAAATCCCGTACAAAAAAACAATAATATCGTAAAAGATACTGTGTATCATCCCTTTTATATCACTATCAGCATGATAATGTCCTTGCCTGACTGATTAAATACACAAATAGTTTTTTCATAGCTTCATCCCCTTCCACGGCCTGCAACTCCGGGTGGAACTGAACACCCCAAATATGTTCGGAATCAGATTCGATTGATTCTATGACTCCATCATCAGCGAAAGCAGATGCCTTGAATCCACAAGCCAATTTCTTAACGGCTTGATGATGAATGGAGGAGACTTGCAAACTTTCCTTGCCTGTAACAGAATACAATTTTCCGGTCCTCAAACATCGCACATTATGCTGTAATATCATAAACGCATCCGGTGACCGATGATTAATTTCCGAGGGATATTGAGCAGGCAAATCCTGATATAATGTTCCACCAAAATAAGTATTAATAATCTGCATTCCCCGACAAATACCTAAAACGGGAATTTGCCTTTCGGATGCCAAGCGCAGCAAAGCATAATCAAAGTCATCCCTATCCCGACAACATTCTCCACATTCAGGAAGAGTCGATTCTCCGTATATCACAGGCGATATATCTCCTCCTCCTGTCAGGAGTAGACCATCAATAGAAGAAACCACAGATTGTAAAATCTGTACATTATCGGTAAACGGAAGAATAAAAGGGATGCCGCCCGCTTGAAGGACAGCATCTACATATTTTCTTTTCACAGATATTCTTCCCGGAATATCAATTTCAGTAGAAATGCCAATAACAGGAATTTCTCTTTTTACGATTTTCATTGTCTTTTATCAACTTAATCCACAGCCTGTAATTGTAAAGCCAAACTTGAATATTCACTTTTCAGCAATGATTTTAATGCAATGCCTTCTTCCATCAATATCTTTCCACTAATGATTTTACCATTCAGGTCACAAGGTTTGCTACTGTCCACAGGTGTCAAATCTACCAAACGATAATTCTTCGACGGATCCAATCCATTCATACAAACCTTCGGAATAACCATATTGATGAAATGAGAAATCTTATATGCATAAAAGACCGCCTTATTCTTTTCGGAAGTGACATACATCAGAGAGGATACTCCTTTATTATCGTATGGAGACACCAACCGATACAAATCACCGAACTGAACCACAGGACGAATATCTTTATACGCTGCAATAGCACGCTTGGAGAATGCCTTATCAACATCATTCATGTCCTTCGGCTGAATTTCCATTCCCAATCGCCCGGACATTGCCACATCAAAACGGAATTTCAATGGAATACGACGTCCGGTCTGATGATTCTTGTCCGCACTTACGTGAGATGCCATAGCAATAGCCGGAAAGAAACCGGAAACTCCCCATTGCATATAAATTCTTTGCAAAGCATCCGTATCATCACTCGTCCAGAACTCATCAAAATACGGAAGCAATCCATAATTGACGCGGGCACCGCCACCAGCACATAGCTGCATCACGAGTTCAGGATACTTGGCACGAATACGCTGAAGTACTTTCTGCAACCCCCTATTATACTCAATATAGAGATGTGATTGCTTGTTTTTTGGTAAGTAGGAAGAACCATAATCCAGCAAACTGCAATTATCATCCCATTTCATATAGGCAATTTCCGGATAGTTCGTCATCAAATTATTGACCACTCCAAAAACAAAATCCTGCACTTTCGGATTAGTCAAATCCAGAACTACCTGCGTTTTGCCACGCCCGGTAGATAAAGGACGGTTATCAATTTTCAGAATCCAGTCCGGGTGCTTTTCGAACAGCTCGCTCTTAGTATTCGACATTTCCGGTTCAATCCAGATACCGAATTTTATATGATGCTTCCTGGCAGACGCAAGCAGTCCTTCAATACCTTCAGGCAGTTTTTCTTTGCAGACTTCCCAATCACCCAAACTACTGTTTCCACCATTACGGGGATATTTATTTCCAAACCAGCCATCGTCCATGACAAACAACTCTCCACCCATGGCAGAGAAAGCTTCCATCATCTCATCCATCCCTTTTTGGTTCACCTTGAAATAAACACCTTCCCAGCTATTCAACAAGATGTCATGCAGCCTTTCACCCCGATTCATTTTATATTGGCGTGCCCAATGATGAAAAGCACGACTCACCCCACCTTTGCCATTGGTACTATATGTCATGGCAAATTCAGGAGTGACGAATGTCTCTTTCGGTTCCAGTATGTATTGTGAACTTTCCTCATTCATACCGGCTATTATATTCAGTGCTGTGTTGCGAACATCCAGCTTCAACTTATAATTACCACTCCAAGCCAAAACGCCCCCAAAGACTTTTCCTGTTTCTTCCTGCGGTTTGCCGTCCAACGACAACATAAAAGAAGGATTATCCGTTTCCGTATTCGCCAGTCCATCTTTGTTAGCAATCACTTTTTGCCCGTTCGTCAGTTTCTCTTCATCCATCGTATGTTCCGCGCCCCACGAACCATGAAAATGCGTCAGCCAGTTGTCCCCGCGAGACATCGGCAAATAAGCGGAAGCAAACTGAAACAGTGTTACCGGTTTCTTACCTGCATTGCCAATCTCAACCCAAGTGGTAATTATATCCGTTCCTTTATAAGCCTTATAACATTGTTTCACCCAAACAGGATATATCTTATCTTTCAGAAGCACTTCCAAAATCTCACCATCGTCAATCCCGTATTGCTTTACATTATCTACTCCCAAATCCAATGACATATTGCCGTCGGCATGGGTAATTGCGACCGCCTTTTCGCCTACGGTCTGAAGACCGAATGCTGGATAACTATCCGCTTCGAAAGCCAAACCGGCATCATAAATATTCTGGATCTGAACGGGAGTGATACTCACTCCATAATATTGCATTTTTGACTTTTCACCCTTATTGGCCGTAATCAACAATGAGGTCCGAGGAGTGGAAATCAAGTAATCTTTTGACAACAATGGAGCTGATATCAACAGCCCCATTGCCATCATTAAACCCATCTTTTTATTCATGGCTTTATTGATTTAATTCATTGTATCGTAAACAATACCTATAGAAAACGTTGTAAACTAACGATCTTTTTACCCTTAAAATTCAACTTTTATTTCACAGACATCCTTACCTGTTTCCAAATGTTGTCTCTGTAACTCTACATCCGGTAACCATACATATTTCTTCTGTCCCGCATCATCTATCACCTCCACCAAGAAGCTAAACCAATAAGAGTAAGGAAATAAGTCCTGCGGTTCCTTAGGCGGAATATTGGGGTCAGTCATATCGGGATGATACAGTTTATACAGATCGGTCAGTTCTACTTTTCCTTTTTTATCCGTCTGATAAGTCCTGTACACCTTTGGGTATACATCACGCTTATTATATTTACCACCGGCACGTGTACCATAGAAATTCACAGTATAGTTGGATTTCGCCTTTCCATTCTTTTCTACCTTAATCACCAGTTTACGCGGAAATACCTGATCTGACAAGTCCTTATCGAGCGGCTTCATCTTCGCCGTATAATTGAACAATGCCGAGCAATAATCACTCCATACACGATAACCCGTCCCCATATTACATTTAGGTGGAGTCAGTTTCTCGTGGCTCACAGGGTTGTCTTCTGCGGCAATCATATACTGATATAAATCCGTAGCACCACGCATATGACCATATTCATGTTCTAGATTGCTATACGTTCCCTGATTGGGATAAAGCGCATCCGTAAAGATATTATGAGGTTCGCGAATATAACACATCACTACAGATTGCCCACTCGCTCCACCTCCCCCACAGGAAAGCCCTTCATTCTTTGCACCCAACGCCAAGAACAACACAAAATCATATTTCGACAAATCCAATGGTCCATAAGCCTTATTCTTAAATTCATCATATTTGTTTTTGTCTCCCTGAATGTCGTAGACGTACAATTCTTCAGCAGGAACAAAGCGAAAATAATGATTGAATTTATTAGGACTTTCATTCCAAAAACGCGTAGTATTATGAAACATCTTTTTCAAGTTCTTCTTGAAATCCTCTTCTCCACCATAACGTTCCAGGTCTGTTTTATCAACCCATACCTGGGCACGATATTCTATTGTATCTTTCGCAATCGGAGATTGAGCATGAGCTGCCCCAATCAGGCAACTACATGCAATCAGTAGATATTTTAAAATATTCATGCTAAACTTATTATAACTGTATTTCAAACACATAAGGTTCTTGCTGCCCGCCATCCAGATATTCAGGAACAATATCCAAATCCGACAACCACACACATTTCGTCTGTCCACCATCCAACTCGACTTCTACTACAAAACAATACCAGCGTGAAAAAGGAAATTCATCAACCGGACTCTTAGGGGGAAGATTCGGAGTATTATTATAATCCGGAATAAACATCCGGTATATATCATTAATGGTAAATTCACCGTTTGCATCTGTTTTTTTCTTCATATATGGAGAATTGCCCGGTTCTGCATATATATCCCTAAAAGTGGCACGTGAGCCCCAAAAATTGACTGTGGCACGTTGTACCGGTTTACCATCTTTTGTTACCCTGACCAACATCTGCTTAGGATACGTACTTCGGGTCATATCAGCAGTAATTTGTTTATATTGGGCATTATGGTTAAATATCGCCGAACAATAATCACTCCATTCCTGATAACCCGTCCCCATATTACACTTAGGATAATCATAAGCAACATGACTGACCGGATTGTTTTCAGCCGGAATCATATACTGATATAAATCCTGCGCGCCACGAACATGACCATATTCATGACCTAAATCACTATATGTACCTTTTTCCGGCCATTTCTTTGCAAAAATATCATGCCCTTCCTCAAAATAGGCCTGTACAACTGACTGCTTACTTGCTCCGCCACCGCCACAAGAGAGTCCACCTTTTGTACAACGTAAAGCCAGAAAGAGAACAAAATCATACTTCTCTGTATTCAAAGTACCATAAGCCTTATCTTTATACACATTGTATTCCGCCTGGCTTTTTACACCACTTTTTATATCGTAAATAACCAAATTATCATCTCCTTCACCCATCGCCCATTCAAAGCGATAATCAAACTTGTTCGTACTTTCATTCCAAAAAGTAGTCGTATTGCGGAACAACGCTTCCAAATTCTGTCGGAACAAACGTTCTCCGCCATATAATTCTTCCATATCGTTTTTCTCTACCCATACTTGTGCACGATAGGTAATCGTTTCTCCTGCCTGAGGTCTATCCGGTTTCTCTTCTGTAATAAGTCCCGGATTCGTTATATCAATTTCGAGATCACACGCAGCCAGTGTGAACAGGCTGCATGCGATTAATATATACTTCCTTAAGTTTTTCATAACTTACTAAATTTATTATTCAACAACATTTGAACGATCGGACACAAAAACTTCATCCAAACACAGAACTTTTTTATTCCAAAAAGTTTCATATATCGTCAAACGAATATAGCGTTTTTGCAATTTCCCTAACTCAAACCAATGGATTATACCTTCACCATGGTTATTATAACTTCCTGTTGCTCCTTTTAATTCAGCCTCAGTAAAGCCATTACCATCATTTTTGGTAACAACTGTTATCCATCCTTCATTAAGATCATCACTAACCTCTATTTGAACAGTTTTTGGAGCAGGTGCAGTCCATTGAAGTCTTGGCACAATACCAAAACTGTTGTATTCACGCAGATTCTCACCTAAGTCAAAAACAAGTACATAAGGTTTACCATCAGCTCCACCGTCAGTAGTAATTCCTTTATTGAATTCCACGTATATATCATTTTCTTTCAGTCCTGTATCCCACCAAACATTATCATACAATCGCGGGAAATATTTTTTCATTTCTGTTTCACTGTACTGACTACTAATATTAGTACTATATGCAGGTATATTCCAAGTAGACTTATTCAATATAATACCATACCCTTTCATTCCTTGTCTGAAATCTATTTTTCCTTCCATGCCGGTTTTCACATTTTTCACTCCAATCTTTGCTGTACGTTCCTTATTGGTACTGATATTAGCGGTAACCTCTGCATAAACCTTACCATCTTCTTGACTCAAGGTCAGCCACTCATTCTCACCGCTCATTTCTATATCTGCGGGATTTATATTTTTACAGGTGGCAACAAGAATTTTTTCATTCGCATCTGAAGATACTATAAATTCTCTCTCCTGTTGATAATATTCTGGATTCCAAATAATCTCCTCTATTCCAAACTGAATAACCGAAACAGACTTTCTCACCGTAATATCACCAGCAGTAGCCGTAAAATTAATCATTGCTTCACGGTATACATTAGTAGTATTCTCCTTGATCAGCAAAGACAAAACCTTAGTATCGGTATCTATCTGTGCCACAACATCTTCCTGTAATTCTATCCAACTTTGGTTATCCTCATCTGGAAAATCGATATCTATCACAGGCGACGCCGTACCTTCATAGGTCAAAAGTTTCAGCTCTCTATCCCCCGTTTCTGTAAAATCTTTAGGCAAAGTAACAGAAAATGCCCCATCTGCTTTCTCAGTAATAAATACCTCTTCCGGAAATTCTGATTCATCAATAGTTCCTACAGTCAGAAGTTCTTCTACATTTCCCTGAATAATTGTTACTATTTTTTTCACCGGGATTTCTCCTCTGGTAGTAATCACTACAGATGCTTTGCGGTCTTTTGCTGTTACATTATCAGCAATGACAAGCGACAATGATGCTGCACCTACTCCACCCTGCACTGAAGGAGTAATCCACTCTTCTTTTTCATTTGTCATATATAAAACTTCCACTTTCCATGCCTTGTCCGTTTTAATCCCCAAGGTCACACTCCCTTTATACTCAGTTGGCAAAGTCACTTTCCAGTGTCCGTCTCCAGCTTCCTCCAAAGTTTCATTGCATGATACTGTCAACGCATCAGGTGTCCAGTCCACCTCTTTCTCATCATTACAAGCCTGCAAACAGAGCAGACACGATAGTAGTAAAAATACGTTTCTCATAAATATATTGTTTTTACTATTTCTATATTCCATTATTTTTTAGAGACAAATATTTCATCGAAGCAGTGTGTACTATACCATGAATCCCACATAGACAATCGTATATATCGATGATGCATATTTTCACCCAAATCATGCCATTTAACAAACTGTTTGTCAGCGTACCAATCATTCCAGTTACCACCATCGTGAGCATCCAATTCCGTTTTCGTGAATGCGTCCCTTTTAGCACTGCCTACAAGAATCCAATTCGTAATGTCTTCACTGCGTGTCAACACAGCGTCACTAACTTCGATCTTCAGGTATTTAGGTGAATTTCCTACCCATTGGAGTCTCGGTATCAATCCGATCGAATTATATTCATGAGGATTCTCACCTAAATCAAACACGATCTGTACCGGATTCTCTTCCGACCCTTTATCACTTATCTCAATATATGACAAAGTACTTCCGGAACCTACCTCCGCCTTACTTGTCGGCCAAAAATTATCAAATAGTCTGCCTAATACAGATTCTTTCCCGGAGATATGTTCACTATAGCCTACCACACTCCACAAAGATTTATTCAGAATTATGCCGTAGCCTTTCATTCCTTGTCTCACAACAATCTCTTTTTCAAGCCAAGTTTCATTGTCTACGAGTGTAATCGTTGCAACACGTTCCTTCCACGTCGAAGTATTTGCACTGCTCACAGTAATCTGAAGTTTACCGCTTGCCTCATTCACCTGCAGCCAATCGGGTTCATCACCATATTTATCTGCTACGGAATAAGATAAATCGCTGATCTGACTTACATCAGCAATTTCTTCGCGGGATGGTGTATTATCCGAAGAAAGAATTATATCACTTCCTTGCACATAAGTTCCTTCCAATTCAACCTTTGAATCCAGTGAACCTTTGACAACCGTCAATTTTATCCAATTCTCTTCCGCGTCAGAACCTACTTTATCATTCGTAGTTCCCACACGTACCGGAAGTATCCATTTTCCGTCCGGCATTTCCGACGGTTTCAGGATCAGATAATTCTCTGCATATTTCTCTCCAACCGGAATCTTCACGTTCTGTGCATATTCAAAACCGGCAGTCAGCAAACGAGATTTTTCATCTTCTGTCAGCAGATTATCCTCTTCTTTATCATAACCATAAGTAACAACCAATTCTTCCGTCGTATTGATATCCAATTTAGCTGTAATATCTATCTGACGCTCTGTTGTCGCTTTAGATAAATCCATAAAGACTTCTCCTCTTTGTTCTCCTACGGCACCGTCAATCACCAGTACCGGTTTTCTGATATCCAAAAGCAGAATAAAGTGAGATTTATCTACATAAACATCCTCTTCCGGCGTACGGCTATTGACAGACAAAGGAATATAATAAATACCATAACCTTTATCCTGAAGAAGCTGTTCTATCTTCAGACTCAATGGCACAGCTACCTCATCCGCTCCGGCTTCGATAACGAAATCACGCTCGAACGAGTAGTACTTTTCATCCAACATCTCGTAATCAGTGCCGTTCTCTGTATTATACTGAACCAAATAATTATAATCCAGCTCTACCCTTCCGGCAAATCTATTCTGATAGTAGCCCGCCTTATGAATCCAAACGTTGTATACATAATCATTGGCATTCATCACGTAAAGGGTTTCTTTCTGCAAATCACTCTTAGGGAAATATGCAGTATCTCCCATCATGTAATCAGTTCTAGTATCAGTACAAGAAGTCCCCAATAAAAGAGCCGCAAATAAAAAATTTATATATTTCTTCATTGTTACCATCTTCTTTACCATTTATAGTTTTGTACTAAATCTTGGTTTTTATTAATCGCACTTTGCGGGATAGGGAACAGATAGAAACTCGGTGTAAACACTCTCTTTTCTATTACCGTACGTTGGAAGAAATCTTCCGGATATTCTTCCTTGCCGGGAGTACCCTTAGCCTGAATATTCATACCATGAATATCCCCTTTTTCCGTTTCTTCTGCTGTCAGCCAACGACGGCTGTCGTAGAAGTTGATACCCTCGAAAGCAAATTCCACACGACGTTCACGATGAATCAAATCCCTCAATTTATCCTGATCATTCATAGCTTCAGGATATGCTTCCTCAATATTCTTCAGTCCGGCACGATTGCGAACCGCGTTCCAATAAGTCAATAAATTCGGATCTTTCAGTTCACCCAATTCAATAGTAGCCTCTACATAATTCAGCAGAATCTCAGCATAACGGATATAAGGTAATTCACGTTTTACGTTCTTCGTAGGACTTGCTTCATATTCCGGCATGGCCAGTTTCACCATATTATATCCTGTTGTAAAGTGATTGTGAGAAGCATCCGGACCATTATTCCCATTTTTATACATCTCCAGATAGATTTTTTCACTTGCTTTTTTCGGAATAAACCAAGACATACCGCCATAGACTATCGACACATAGAAACGAGGTTCACGACCTACAAACATATTATAGGTTTTCCGCTCTTTGCCTTCACATGGATTTGTAAACTGAGAGTATCCGACTTCTTGATATCCTGCATCCGGATCAATAATCGGTGTGGTACGGTCATCATCCGTATACCCTGTAATCGGGAAACGTCCGGTTTCCAACATAGCATACGCATCCACAATTTCTTGAGTAGGATTGTAACCTCCTCCCCAACCACCATTACTATTAGGCGCAAGACGTTTATCAATAGTACCATTATCTTCCAGGAAAGAGAAGATCATTTCTTTATTTTGCGAAGTAGTAAATACGGATTTATAAGAAGTATAAGGATCAATTTCACCCATATTCGCACCACTTTCATAAAGTACTTTGACCAAATCATAATTACCATCCTTTATAAGGCTCAAAGCAGCCTGACGGGCCAACTCCCATTTATTCTTGTCATACGTCAACGGAAATAACGGAGTTCCATCCGCATTACGAATATTGGCATACTTAGAATTACCATTGAACTGTGGACTGGCAGATTGTAAAAGAATACGTGCCAAATAAGCTTTAGCAATCCCCCTATTCATTCGAGCATAAGTCTCGCCCTCTGACTTTAAAGGTAAGGGAGAATTTTCTATCAAATCCGTAAACTCTTCTGTTATCCATTGCACACATTCATCCCAAGTATTACGTTCACGAAACATATCCGTACCAGAGAAATCCGGCTGTTCATCTTTCAATAGAATGACCGGTCCATACATACGCATCAACTGTGCATAGTAATAAGCACGCACACAACGAATTTCCGCCTTCCACTGTTCACGAGTATCATAAGTCAACCGTGGATCCGGGCATTTATCTACATTCTGAAGAAAGTATGTAGCTTCGCGAATCGCTTTATAAAAAGTATACCATTTATCATATTGTGCAGATGAAGCACTCCATACCCCCATATCAAAAGTATGTACATTGGTATAGGCCACATCTACATCACTAGTACTATAAGTATCCGGCATATTAAACGGGTATGTATCGCGGATATAAGAATATACTCCGAACATTGCGTTCTGTGTAGACGAGTAAGTCTCATAAATCTGTTCCGGAGAACGCAAATCCTCGGGAGACGTATCCAAAAACGAATCACAAGATGATATAGTCAAGGCTGCGGCAGCCAAAAACATAATACGTTTCATATATTTGGATTTCATAATCAACATGTCTTTTAGTATTAGAAATTAATATTTAAACCTACATTAAATACACGTGTCGGCGGATACTTTCTTCCGTCACCGGAGCCTAGTTCCGGGTCGAACAGACGAACATCCGGTGCCCAAGTCAACAAATTTACTCCTGATACATACAGACGTAAATTTTGTATAGCCATCTTCTCCATCCATCTCTTTGGGAATGTATAACCTATTTCAGCATTCTTCAGGCGAAGGTAAGCCGCATTACGTACCCAAAATGATGATTTTTTGGTATTATTATTATCCAAGGCATCACTCGGACGGATTGTACGTGGATAGCGTGCATTGGGGTTAGGATTATCCACAGTCCAGCGATCTTCCATCACTCCTTTCAGAAATCCGTTATTATTTTTGTAACCGGAAGAAAAAGGAACCACAGCAGAGCCCTCTTCAAAAATAGATACACGTGCAGTCCCCTGGAAGAATATAGAAACATCAAACCCTTTCCATTCTATAGCTCCCCCAAATCCATAAGTGATTTCAGGAATATCACAGAAACCAACAGGCATCTTGTCGTAATCATCAATAACGCCATCGCCATTCAAATCGCGATATTTAATATCTCCCGGACGTAAACGGCTATGATTACCTTCGCTAAACTGAATCGGGCTACGGTCAATCTCTTCTTGTGATTCAAACAACCCGACTGCCTCCCATCCGAATTTCTGATAGATTTTCTGCCCTACAGAATTCATCCATGGATATTTATTCAGAGCATCACCATTACGAAGAATCTCATTGTTCGCATAAGTAAATGTTCCACGTCCAGTCACATTCACCTGACCAATTTTATCATGGTATTCTAATGAACCGTCAAAGCCCCAACTCTTCATTTTCCCGATATTCACCATTGGTACAGTAGTCATACCGACATAAGCAGGAATATTATTATTGCGTACAAAGATATGATCACGCACATCATGATACCAATCTCCCTGAATTTCCAGTTTATTAAATAATCCCAATTCAAATCCATAATTTTGCTTGGTGGAAACCTCCCAACCAACATTGGGATTTGCTACTTCATTCACACGCTCACCACTCGTCTTAGTATAGTTTCCATAAACATAACTACCTGTACTAGCAACTGTCCCCAAATAGATAAAACGAACATCCCCACCAATCTGATCATTACCTACTTGTCCGACAGATGCTTTCAATTTCAATTTTGAAACGACATCTGTCAATGGCGAGAAGAACTTTTCATTGGATACATACCATCCCACAGCCACCGCCGGAAAGAAACCTACCCGATGACCAGCTGCGAAATTCTCCGACCCATTGTATCCGAAATTTCCTTCTATAAAATAGCGGCTATCATAATCATAAGTCAAACGTCCAGCTAGACCCTGATTCTTATAAGGCAACGATTTGATAGAAGATATATTATCCTTATAATCTTTATTTCTGTACGTTTCATTTTTAATCCGCTGGTTATACAGGAACAAACCTCCCACACGATGTTTTCCAAACAAGCGATTATAAGTAATAGAAGCCTCTAAATAGGTCGCATTATTTCCTCCGGACTTATTATCAAACCATGGACCTCCTTTGGCAGTTTCCGGTTCTGAGTTGAATACAAGTTCTCCATTTGTATCGCGGCGTATAGCATGCCATATTTCATCCTGTTGCGTATATTTGTTACCATGCCATGCCTGTGTATCAAATGCAAACTTGATATTAGCCTTCAATCCTTCGGTAATGAAAGAGAAATCCTGATCCAGACTGACCATTGAATTTAATGTGCTTTGCCAATCTTCCACATATCCTCCCCTAGTGACTTGCCAATAAGGATTCGTTACTCCTTTTTCTCCACCCCAATATCCATTGGAATATTGAATGGGAAACGCGTTCGGTTCAAGAGCGAATGCATATTTCCAAATATCATCAGAATTAGCAGCATCCCTCTTTTTGGTAAGAAATCCTCCTAAGGTCAACGAAAGAACCGTAGTAGGATGTAAATTAATATCTACATTCGATCGAAAATTATAGCGTTGATAATCTGGATTACCATTATAAGACTCTCCTTTGCCGGTCATAAACAAACCATCTTCATGATAATAGCCGGCAGAAATAAAGTAACGTGCAATTTCACCGCCACCACTCACATTGGCAGTGACACGTTGATTGAACGTATGTTTCTTGAAAACAGACTTCAGCCAGTTCACATTCGGATACAAGTCTCCGTCTGTATGATTTCTATATTTTTCAATATCACTTTGGCTGTAAGTTCCCGGCACAGCCTCATTATACATATTGGCAAAATCCACAGCATCCGCCATTTCAGGGATTTTGGTAGGAGCTACCATACCCGCTTCCATTTTGATGGAGATTTTCGGCTTACCTTCAGAACCACGTTTTGTTTTAATTAATACAACACCGTTTGCACCGCGTACACCATAAAGAGCAGTAGCAGTAGCATCTTTCAATAAAGAAAAACTTTCAATTTCTTCCGGATCAAGCAGGTCGAGCGAACGCTCTACACCGTCAACAAGAATCAGAGGTGTCTTATTCGCACCAAAAGTAGAAATACCACGAATCCAAAATTCTGCCGAGCTACCTGGAGAACCATCACGCTGAATAGAAACAACACCTCCTAACTGACCAGCCAAATTGGTAGATATAGAAGCACTGGGAACTTTCAGATTACTAACACTCAACGTACTGATAGAACCAATCACACTTTCTTTACGTTGCGTACCGTAACCCACTACCTGTACTTCTTCAAGCACTGTATCATCGGTACTCATCTCAATAAGCAAATTATTTGCCGAGGGGGAGATCTCCTTTTCTATATTAGCATATCCCAAATAGCTGATTACCAATGTTACGGTCTTCCCCCCCGGAACGTTGATATTGAAATTACCATCCATATCCGTAGTACCTCCGATACTAGTATCTTTCAACCACACACTGGCACCAATAAGAGTCTCCTTCGTATTCTTATCTATAATCTTACCTGCTAATTTTCTAGTAGCAGCCTTCTTCCCTTCCTGAAATACTTCAGCCACTGCACCTGACGCATACGTCGATGCAAAAGGTGCCGCAAAAAAATAAATGATGATAAGAGCACTAACCAAGCGTCGTAATGAGAAATCTAACTTACGTGCAATTTCATTCATAATACATGATTTAATGTTATTAATTTAAGTTTGAGATGTTTTAGATTGTTGCAACCAATTTCTAAATTCATATTCGCAAAGATAAGCGAGAGAATCTTTTTTCATGGCGAATCCCGTACAAAAGAACAAGAATATCGTAAAACTACACTTTTTTCTTACCGCCATACCACCGTCTTATTTCTATTTGTTCTTAATGTGAACGATTTTATCGTTACCCCTAACAAAAAAATGTCTCATCTCAATCGTCCTGATATAAAATCAGAATAATTCAGATAAGACACACTAAATTTATAAGAAAAGCTATCAGTGATAACTAAATTTTCAAATCACGTATTTTTTCTATTTCCAGCCCCGTTATCTGTGAGATAGTATCAAGGGGTATATTCAAAGACTTCATATTTCGTGCCATTTCTTTCTTTTCTTCCTCACGTCCTTTCGCAAGTCCTTCTTCAAGTCCTTCCGCACGACCTTCTGCACGACCTTCTGCACGACCTTCTGCACGCTCCGTAAATATATTATCTCTCAATATTACAATATTATCCAAATGCCGATAATAAGCTTCAAGTTCGGTTTTCGTCATTTTGTCAAGTTTCAATCGCTCGCGAGCCTCCTCCAGTCCCGGTGCTGTGGCACTGTCGGGGATATCACCTGTATTCAAATAACATATCCATTCTTCCAACGGACTCTTGGCTACCTGATTGAAATCATTCACTTTCAATATGTAATATTCCGGATAAAGTTGGCTCACAGCATCTACCTTGAACGTTTGTCTCTGAAATGGAGTCAACTCCAGCACATCATTCTGATGAATACCCCTGAACTCCGTTTTTCCGTGATAAACCGTATCCTTTCCGCTGCCTAGTGAAAAATAGACAATATTGATACTATATATTTTACGTACTTTATCATAGCCTTCTCCACGATTAATGTATTCGGTCACCAACTTGGAAGTTCCGAACAGCATACGTTGAAAATAAGCATACTCATTATTATTCTGAACTTCGATCAGAATAAGCTCTCCCTTAGAGTTTTCGGCAAGCATATCTACCCGATTATACTTGTCAAACTCGTCCTCTTGATTGCTTTCGCTTTCCAACAACTTCTGAATAACAATTTTCTCATTGAGAAGTGTTGTCAAAAAGCCCTCAAGAACTGCAAAATTGGCTTTATTACGCAATAAGCGCTTCATAGCCCAATCGAAACGAATATAATTACTTGCCATAGACTCGTCTCCTTTCTCATTATCTTTTTTCATGCAAACAAAGGTAAGCAGAAAATGTTTAATATCAAGTATATATATCCAATAAAATGATTTACTATACCTTTATATATACTACCGAACGCCCCACTCCATACTTCTTCAAAACACCTTGTTCGATGAAAGCATTAATATCCTGCAATGCCTGTGTTTTCGTTTTTCCAACGAGCAGGGCATAATCCTGCCGATTAATGCATGGGTGCTCTTTTAGAAACCTTTCTAACCGTTGCAGGCACTTTTCCTCTGGCAACGGATTTTTCACACGAAAGGGTGAATGATAACGCTGTAATTCAAGACCACTCTCAATATCCTTCTTAAATTGGCGATTCACACGAAAATTAATATCTTTCAGAGATATAGACGGCGAACGCAATTCTTTTGCCTCCTTCACCTTCCTGTCAACACTCAACGAAAGGCTAAAATAACCGATATCCCCTAATTCAACAGAGAATCCTTTTAAAAGCAAATGCCTCAATTCTTTTGATATAGCCTCTATGATACCCACCACCTGCGCATGGGGCATATGCTGAAGCGTAGTCACTTGTTCTACAAATTCTTCGGCTGTATAACTTCCCTTCAACACTACACGTGCATGCAAAGGCTGTTCTTCTCCGCTTTTAGCAAGGTCGGGAGTTTCATAAAGATCATAATTTACACTCATTATTGATTAGTTCTTTATTAGGAGAGATAAACATCTTCCCTCCCATAGATTTATTTTCTAAAGTACATTTCTATTTTCGTTTGACTTAACTCAAGCGATAGTTCAACTTAAGTCATTCTTTCGTTTAACTTAAGTCAAACGAAAACAAACATACTAACGAGACAAATGTACATAGAATATACAGATACTAATCTATACTAACCGAGATTTAATTTCATTCGATAAATTATTCCAAAGAGCATAAACATATTCACCAGTAATTATCCAAGATTTGAACGATTTTTTTGTTCGTTTTCAAAAGTTTTGTTCCACCGCCAAAAAGATTGCCTATCATTTGTTTATGCAACTTATTCTTCCTAATATTGTCCTATACTAATGAAAACCAATACAGATAAAACGAATCCCCATGCAAAAAGTATTTCTTTTGATAGCCATACAAATCCTGTGCTTACATTCATTCGTGGTGAATGCACAGCGTATTTTCTCCACCTCTTATACAATGGATGATGGATTAGCCGCCAACAGAGTATACAGCATTTTGCAAGATTCATGCGGATTCATGTGGTTCGGAACCGATGACGGCTTGAGCAGGTTCGATGGCATCTCATTCAAGAACTACTATCTATCAGAATATATCAACGCAACAACCAGTAACAGTGTCAAGAAAATATTTATCGACCGCAGGGGCAGAATGTGGATAGGATTGGATACCGGAATCGTCATTTACGACTCGAAGACAGACACTTTCCAACCTTTCCATGCCAAAACTGAAACCGGAGAGATGATACAAACATACGTCACCGATATGATAGAGGACAGCGACGGAGAAGTATGGATTGCAACAAGCGGAGAAGGACTTTACCGTTTTTCTCCCCATGATGAAATCAGACTCAGAGTCTATCGGAATATTCCCGGAGAAACGAACAGCATTTCGCAAAACATCATCATGACATTACAGCAGGACAGCAAACAAAACATTTGGATAGGTACTTATTCAGAAGGTTTATGTTGTTTCAATAAACAAAGTAACACGTTCGTCACTTACAAAAAGAGCAGTCACCCTAATAGTTTATCAGATAATTCCATTCAGAAAGTGTTTGAAGACTCACACGGCAATTTATGGATAGGAACTTTTCAGAACGGGCTCGACCTGTTCGATCCTGTGGCTAAAACTTTCACCAACTACCGGGACAGAAGTCCAAACAACCTATTATATCATATCCACGACATTAAAGAATACAGACCTGGCGAGTTGTTCATTTCATCCGACAACGGTATGGGAATTTTTAAAGCAGACAAAGGAGAAATTATACAATCCGACAATCCGAATCTGAAAATAAGAACCGGAGCCAATAAGTTTATATATACCATCTATATAGATAAGGAAGAAAGCCTTTGGCTGGGCTCCTATTTCGATGGAATCAAATTCTATTCGGCATTTCAAAATAATTTCAAATATTATAGCTGTTCATCATCGTCCACGCCACAATCAGGAAAAGTAATCAATGTTATCAAAGAAGACAAAGATGATAAATACTGGATAGGTACGGATGACAATGGCATTTTCCGATTTGATGCCAAAACTCAAGAAATTACCCCTTTCCGGGATGCAGCTAGTATAGGCACAACTTACTATTGTATACACGATCTGCTGGTAGACGGAGATAAACTATATGCCGCCACTTATGGAAGAGGTTTGGAGGTGATTAATTTAAAAACAGGAAAAGTGGAAAGTTTTCTCAATAATCCGGAAGATTCAACATCTATCCCCTCCTCACGGGTATTCACTCTATATAAAGCCAGTAATGGATGTATTTACGTGGGCACTTCTGCAGGATTCTGTTACTATAACCCCGAAAAAAACAATTTCATCAGAATTGGTTCTTTTACAGGCAAAATATCGGATATCATTGAAGATTATTTCGGAAGAATATGGATAGGAACAAGCATCAGTGGATTATATTCATACAATGTCAGAACCCAAAAGATAACATCTTATCAACGTTCAGACCATCCAAATTCACTAACAAAGAATGTAATCACCACACTAGCCATCGACAACAAGAAACGTCTATGGGTGGGAACGTATGGGCAAGGCCTTTGTAGATATAATGATGAAACAGATGATTTTACCAGATACGACTACCTAAAGTTGCCGAATAAAATCATCACTTCCATTATCCCTAAAGGAGACTTACTATGGATTAGTACCAATAAGGGACTTGCTGTATATAATCCGGATACAGAATATCTGAAAACCTATTCGAAATCAAACGGACTATACAATGAACAATTCACACCATGTTCAGGCTTTGAATCTTCTGACGGTAGACTATTTTTGGGTTCGACAGACGGTTTCTGTTATTTCTTCCCGCAAGACTTAAGAGAAAACACATACAATCCACCTGTCGTCCTCACCAATATGACCATTTTCGGAAAAGACATACAGGCCGATACATCCCATTCACCCATTCGCCAATCCATAGGATATACAGATGAGATTGTGTTGAAATATAACCAGTCCATGATCGGATTCGATTTTGCCGCACTAAGTTACATTGCTCCCAAAGAGAATGATTATCAATATATGCTGGAAGGTCTGGATAGCGAATGGCAGTTCACTAAAGGAAGTAATAACCATCTTTCCTATGCAAACTTACCCGTCGGTGAATATGCATTAAGGATCAAGGGAACGAACAGCGATAAACTATGGAGCAATAATGAAGTACAGCTAAAAATCAAGGTGCTGCCTCCATTCTTCCGGTCGCAACTGGCTTATCTGATCTATGCCCTCGTCCTGTTGATTGCGATTATGTTAACCGTATGGTATTACGTAAAACGCACGGAGAAACGTCAGAAAGAACGTATCAAGAGGCTGAACGATGAAAAAGAAAAAGAGCTCTATAACTCCAAAATAGATTTCTTCACTAACATTGCTCATGAAATTCGAACTCCCTTGAGCCTTATTATCGGCCCATTGGAATACCTGATGAAAACTTCAAGTATCAACAATGTGTATGGGGAATACCTAAGTATTATTGAACAGAATTACAAACGTTTGTATGCGCTTGTCACCCAATTGCTAGATTTCCGCAAAGTAGATACGGGATCTTATAAACTATCGTATGACTGTTACCGGATTAAAGAAATAATCTGCAAAGTAACCTGTATCTTTGAATTATCTGCCAGACAAAAGAAAGTGACGATTGACACTTCCTCTATCCCGGAAGAACTGAGTATCGTCATAGATGAAGAAGCTTTTACCAAGATTATCAGCAATCTACTAAGCAATGCCTTGAAATATGCCAAAAGCACGATTCGTATTACGACTATAGAAAAGGATTCCGAGATAGTAGTCACCGTAACCGATGACGGTATAGGCATCACCGATCAAGAAAAGACCAAAATATTCGAGGCATTCTATCAGGTTAAGAACAACAGTGAAATAAATAAACTGGGCATTGGTATCGGGCTTCACATGACACGCTCACTCGTCCAATTAATGAATGGAAAGATCGAAGTCAGCGATAGGGAAGACGGTGAAAATGGTGTTTCTATTTCTGTCTATTTCCCTAAGCAAGCAGCCATCACTGCGGCGCCACAAGTAACAAAACGGGTAGAAGACACTATTATTCCTGAAAGCAGCCCAGAAAATATAGAAGAAAATGAACTGGAAAGCACTCTTCCCGGTGAACCGTTGAAAAAACAATATGCCATTATGGTTGTGGACGACAACCCAGAGATTCTGGATTTCCTTTCCAAAATTCTGTCTGAGGAATATTTTGTCATATCGGCTTCGAGTGGAGAGGAAGCGTTGCAAATCCTTGAAAAAAATAACATTGACCTCATCATCAGTGATGTGATGATGGAGGAAATGGACGGGTTCGAACTCTGTGGGAAAATTAAAAGCAACATCAATATTTCCCACGTTCCTGTCATTCTGCTGACAGCCAAAACGGATACGGAAAGTAAAATCAAAGGACTGGAAGCCGGTGCGGATGCATATATAGAGAAACCATTCTCACCTTTCCACCTGAAAGCACAATTGCTGAACTTACTCAAGAAAAGGGAAAGTCAGCAGAAGACGTATGCCTCTACTCCGTTGTCCGATCTGCACTCCGCTGTCCACAATAAACTGGATGAAGAATTTATGAATAAATGTACCGAAATCATCCAGAATAATATTGAGGACTCCGAATTTTCGGTAAATACACTGGCACAGGAACTGGGAATGAGCCGTACCTCTGTATTTACCAAAATCAAAGGTATTATTGGCATGACTCCCAATGATTTCATCAAGGTCACTCGATTAAAGAAAGCCTGCAAAATGATGGTGGAGGGAGAATATCGGGTTACCGAAATAGGATTCCTCGTCGGGTTCAGCTCTTCTTCCTACTTTGCCAAATGTTTTCAAAAGCAATTTGGAATGTTACCGACAGAGTTTCTCAAAAAAATAAAAGAAGCCCCCTCATCCGCAACAAAATAAGTCGGCAAGCATCCTCCCTCTAAGCTAAATCTTAAGATTTTATTAAATTCTCCTTATAATATAAGGTAAGGAGAATCTTTTTTTTTACTTTTGTCCCCAAATATTATGGTACAAGCCATTCT
>ERZ860322.40-NODE-40-length-87797-cov-8.086219_pt1 | contig 87797 bp, 114 predicted proteins | sample MGYA00509979_ERZ860322 | MGnify/ENA primary metagenome ERZ860322 (study PRJEB30046, sample SAMN00715217) | human gut metagenome | study: EMG produced TPA metagenomics assembly of the A metagenome-wide association study of gut microbiota in type 2...
ATATCAAATTCGAACATGTACTGCTTGGTAATAAAACTTGTGATATCCTAAGATTTTGGGAACAAGCAAGCAAGGATGCTAAAAGGGCAAATAAAGTACCTATTCTATGTATGAGGTATAATTCTATGCCTGCAAATGAATTTTTCTTCGTAGTTGGAGTAAAACTGGGAGATATTATTGCAGAATATGTTACTAAAGTAATGTATATACAAGTACCTGGAAATACTCTTATGGTATTTATGGCTAGTGAAGTATTAAGAACTCCCTATAAGTTAATCCATAAGCAAGCAAAATTAATTCTTAAAAACTCCTAAGCCATGAAGAAACGTACCCCATATTCGTATTGCATCTTTTATATCGAAAGAAAGTACTCCGATAGGATTAATCAAGAACTCAAGGAAAAGGGGTATGACCAACTTAAGGCGATTATCCCTACAGTAAGCGTATTGAAGAAAACTATAAAAGGTAAGATGGTATTTGAGGAAGTACCAATATTATTCAACTACGGTTTTATGAAAATGCCTACTGAACTTGCATTCTCTAGACCATTTCTCAACAAGTTACGAAGAAATATATCTGGTATCAGAACCTGGTTGAGAAATACAGAGACAATGCACCAAAGGAAAAAGAAGGCTAGAATCGATAATGGTGAAGACTTCGATGATTTTTCATTGGTGGCTACTGCAAGTAGAAAGGAAGTAAGGAGATTTAGAAGACTCTCTAAAGAGAACAAAAGATTTTCAGTTGAAGATTTAGTCAAAGTAAATCCTGGAGATTACTTAGTATTACGTGGGTATCCCTATGAGGGGATAGATGCTACGGTATTAGAGGTTGACCATCTATGTAAGAGAGTAAAAGTACTTATCTACCCAGAGATGGGAAGAATGGAGGTATGGTTACCATTTGATAATGTAATCTACAGTGTTTACTATAACCACGACCCTGATAAGCTTTATGCTAATCAGGGAGATTTTGACCCAAATCAGATTACCAGTGAAGCGATAGATAATTTAATTAACTTTAGACGATAGTGTTATGAATGAAGCTCAAAAGAAAGCATGGAGTTGTTTAATTGATAAAGAACAACAATCTTTATTCCTTCAACTATCAGAGAGTAAGTCTTCATGGGAAGCTGGTGAAATTTTAAAGTTGTCTCATTACAAGTATCTTGAAATCCGAGAAAGGTCTGAGAAATTCTTTAGGCTATTCTCGGATTTTTTTGAGAAACACACTTCTATCTTTCGACCAGACTGTCCTTGTGAAAGAAACTTTCAAGATTACATGGAAGGATGTTTAGAGAAACGACTAAAAAGAAAAGAGGCAAGTCTATATACTGGAGACTCTGCTCAATTACTCCCGAAGGTAAATACTAAGAACATCGAGAGGAATATGAAAAGGTTGAAGGAATCAGAAGATGAATGGGATAAGGACACTCTAAGATTAATTCTTGAATTTGATAGATGGAATAATTTTAGAATACTACCAAGAATGCTACAACAGCCTTCTGCGTTTAAAAGGCGTTCGAATAAAAAGGACAAGATATACATCAAATATTTACTAAATAGGGTACCTGATTGGATGCACACTAAACTCAGAGAAAGGTTTAGGTATAAGGTAAAACCTGGCAAAAAGAAATATTGGGTAGCCTTAATATCCGAAGAACTATACACGGATGGTTACTTATTATTGCCAGTAAGGCCATTGCAAGAGGTAATCGATGAATTTAGTAGATTTTATATGTATGTGTTTGAAACCAGGGATGATGCCGATACTTTTGGTTTCATGGTATCTAAGTTTATGATTAAAACAGAGTCTGTAAAACTGGGACAAAAATTCTGGCCTGAGTACAGATGCTGTGTGGAAAAAGCATTGAACTATAATTCTGTGAATAACATAGAATTCAATATCAAGAAGTTGGATATGGCCTATAATATCCACACACATAAAAAACCGAAGAAACCTAAGTCCACTGCCGTAGAACGAGCAAAAACCTCGGATTTTTATAAAAATAAGTAAGAAAGTATTTTTATATAAAATATTATTCTTATATTTGCATACAATTTAATGAATACTTAAAAATATTATAGATATGGCAAAAAAGAAAAGAAAAGACCTGAAAGCTCCATCCAAAGAGAAATCCAATTTTCTCGGAGCATCCGGGAGAAACATGACTTACAAGGATTTGAAAAGGAAAGCCATTATATTGGGTATGCCTTTTCCAGATGCCTGCTCTGCTGGAGTATTTGATTTATTACATTACATTCAAAGTTCAGAAGAGAGACCAGATAAATCCCTAATTGATAAGTATGATGATTGGATGGATAAACAATTGGAAACGATTGGTTATTCAAAAGATGACCCACTAAGGAATTCACGATTAAGGCTTGGGTTTCTCGGAGAAGAAGGGGAAAACGGGCAAAGAAGAACTAAACGGGTTCCCGGGATAAAGAAACCAAGAGAGAAAAAGCCCCCAAGAGAAAGGGATGAATTTAATCTCATCAAGGGTACTAAGAAATCCTATGTATGGGAATTAACTGCAAAGGGATTTGATATCGATAGAATTATTCGAAGGATGAAAAAGAAGTTCCCTGAAGCAAACGAGAAATCTATTAATCTTTGGTATAGAATGGCAAAGAGGAATATCAATGGTAAAGCTAAAGGAAAGTAATATTGGACCAATTCTTCCAGATAGATATTATATATGGACATGGCGACCAGATACAACCAATAAGATTATCACCGAGAAGAAATTATATCGGAAACATCTAACGGGTATTCCATATTTTACTAGACACCACGTAAAAGTTACCCTGGTTTATCTATATGGAGTAGATGTCCTACAATATATTCATATTATATCTGGAAGGAAACTCTTGCAACAAGGTATTAGAGAATTATCCGATATGAATGGTAAACTCTTAAAAAGGGGAGCTACTAAATTCTGGTTTAAGGGTAAATTCGTTAAGGCAAAGAAATTCATAATACCCGATGAATATAAGATTGATAAACACAGACGAAGAAGATTTATGGTTCAAATGCACCGGGTCTTTAAGTCAAAAGGAAAAAAGGCATTCGATGAAAGATACTCAATCAAACTCTATGGACAACGGCAAGGCATATCTCCCGCCTATACGAAGCAGAAGAGATTACAAATCTATTCTTCTATCTTACAGGATTTACGAGAGGCTGAGTCAAGAGGAGAAGGTTAAATTCAACCTATTATTCCTACAGTACCCACCGTTGGTAAGTTCATTGGCTTTATATCTGAGAAAGAAAATGAATATCCCAATACAGAAAGTACTATTTATCAAAGCACAAAGGGATATGATTGAAATATTCGATGAGGCATCTATTAGGTTTATGGGATATTTACCCAAAGAAAGGCATATTAAGAAGTCTCTTCTATTTCAATGTTTTGTTCCTTTAGAGAATATCAAAATCCGAAAGGCTTATGCTTACATAATGACCAATCGGATGATAGAAAATCAATATTGGGTATACCCAGTTAGATTAGCCGATAACTATAAAATAATGCAAAAAGGGAAATACAAATTTTATACCGAAGTATTCGGAAAGGTTGGTATTCCTGGAATAACTAAAATTCAATACAGCAATGAATGATAAATTATCAAAAACAAACCTGGTTACACATAAACCACTAAATCCTTTTATGGGTAAGACTTTTAAGATACTTACCTATAATCAGGTTGACCAAGTAGTTAATACCGAAACGGTAACTATTGAGTCTCAAGAAGAATTAAAGACAACTCTTGATAGCATTAAACAATATAATGATGCACATGCTCAATTAGAGGGTTTTCTTAAGCTAACGAAGAAACTTATAACAGAGTGATATAAATTTATTAATTAACCAACTTAAACATTACGAAAATGGCTAAGAAGAAAAAAGAAGTGGAACTGAAAGAAGTTTCCAGAAAAGAAATCAATGGTGCAATCATCATCACTTACGAAGATGGTTCAGTAGTAATTATCCCTGCCCCTATCAAACTTACGAAGGAGGAAGCTGAAGAACTCTTTGGTTCAGAGGAAGACGATGACGAAGAAGAAGAGGAGGAAGATGACGAGGAAGATTCGGATGATGAGGACGAAGATGATTCCGATGACGACGAGGAAGAGGAAGACGACGATGAGGACTCTGATGACGAAGAAGACGAGGAGGAAGAGGAACTGACTGCCGAGGCTCTTGCCGAAATGGACTTCGAAGAATTGGAAGATGTCTGCGATGACAAAGACCTTGAAACTGACCCGGACGACTTTGACGAAGACGATATCGAGAAACTCCGCAAGGCAATCACCAAGGAACTCGGTCTCAAATTGCCGGCAAAGAAGGAAGCCAAAGGAAAAGGCAAAAAAGGAAAAAAGTAAACCTGGTAACAGTATTCAAGATTTAAGGGGTGGGTAATTCCATCCCTTTTAACTATTACCAAACGTAGAAGTTATACTTACAAATTTTTAATCATTAAAACCATAGAAATCATGGCAACAAAGAAAAAAGAAGACACCAAGAAAAAGGGTGCAGAAAAAGATGCTGAGAAAGAAGCTAAACGTAAAGCTCGTCAAGAGGCACTGAAGAACAGACCGGCAGAGCAACGTCCGAATAGTAAACAGATTGACGTTATTGCCATCAACGAAAAATCCGAAGTTCGCAACTACGGTTATGCCGTAAAGAACAAGGAAGGTTATCAGGGAGTAGTGGTTACTTCTGTTCTGGTAACTGATGGTAAACCAATCTCTACTTCAGTTTCCTTCGTTCCGGGTAATCTGACTGTTAAGTCAAAGAAGAACCACGGAGTTATCTGTTCTCCCAAGAACAAGAAGAACAAAGAAGAATCAGAAGAAGAATCTGAGGACTGATTATTTTCTCTAATTACCGCCGAACCAATGGTTTAGGTTTAGAAAGTTAATGTTATACGTAGTAACAACCCCTCACTCACACTTAGGACGTTGTTCAGCCAAAAGCTCATTGCCTGCGAAGGTAGTGGGCTTTTAATTTTTATACCCGTATGGACCAAGAAAGATTAGCTATTCGAAAGAATATTAGAATACTTGCATTAGATAATCTAATAAATACTTATACTGATGCACTAGAAGATAAACAATTAAACCTGGGACCAGATGAAAGGGAACTTGCTATTGATATAATAAATGAGGCAAGATTAATGCTATCAGAAGAAACCCAGGAAGTAAATAACCAAGTAATACCAAGACCAAAATGGAAGAAATAAACATAAGAACACTCTTATCAAGTATCAAGGTAGTAAGGAATGATATTCAGTTCACTCACTACCAAATGAGCATAGCCCTGAACAAAGGTAAGAAAGGTGATTGGCAAAGACATAAGTTAAGATTAGATTATCTGAAAAGAAAACTCAAAGGTTTAATGGACAGGTTAACTAATAAACTAAAAGGTACCATACTAACTGTTACTTATCAAGTAGCTACTCCCGTAAATACAAAAACTTTTGAACAAACTTTTACGAATCTCACTCAGCAAGAGATAGTAGACATAATGCAAATAAGGGCTATCATGGAGGGAGTAGAAATAAATATCCTAGAAATTAAGGAAATCCCAACCCAAATAAGGGAAGTATAACTATGGTATTATGTAAATCGGATATTCATTATTCACCATAAAATTTTAAGAAAATGGCTAAGAAAGAAGACAAGAAGAGTAAACCGGAATCCAAGACTCCAGAACTCACAAAGGCAAAGAAAGCTTTGGACGCTTATCTCAAAGAGAACAAGTTGGACCCAACTAAAGATTGGACCAAGGATAAGAAACATGGTAAGAAGATTACCGAACTTGTTAACAAGCTGAACAAGGAAAGAGACAAAGTTGCTGCTGCCTATCCGGAAAAGGATGCCGACAACAACAAGAAGTTGGTAAAACTCAAAGAGAAGAAGGATAAAGAAAAATCCGGCAAGAAAGAAGACAAGAAGGAGAAGAAAGAAAAGAAATCTGCTGGTAGAACTGCTACCAAATACGATTATCCTCTTATCGATGGCCGGGAAATGACTTCTGCCGAAAAGAAAAAATACCGTATGGAGCAAAGAAAGCTTGCTTCAGGTAATGCTCCCAAGGAGGAGAAGGAAGCCAAGAAGGCAAAAAAGGAAAAGGTAAAAGAAAAACCTGCTTCCGATAAAAAAGAAAAGAAGGCCGACAAAAAGAAAGACAAGAAAAAGAAGAAGGCCGCTAAAGAGGAAGATTAACTCCAACTCTCATAATGTTTATTTAAGTATTCGTTAATGTGATGAAAGGCCTGGCAATATAAAATTTGTTCAGGCCTTTTATTTTATCCAAGAAACAATGTATGGAACAAGAAGTATATAAACCAAAATTAAGAATCACTACATTATCCGAGAATGGTACTCCATTATCAGATAGGTTGGTAGATGCTTATACCGAGATGAACTCGGGACCAAAGGTACAACATAAGGGTCCGATAAGAGTAGAAGTAACTCTTACTAATCAACAAGATGTAGATAACTTCAAATCTTACTTAGAGAGATTGGTAGGAATCCTTCCCATAAAGAATCCAACTGCAGGAAGAGGGAGACCTGCTGGGTCTTCTAATAACAAGGAATTAGAATCACCAAGGGAGGATATCCTTGCAGACGTAGAGAAAATGGTAGAGGAGGGAAAAACTCAGCAAGAGATAATCAAATACCTAAGGAAACTTGGGTTTGTATTTATCCTTACTGAGGACTTTCTGTTTCACTTTCCAGGATTTGAATTTGATGCAAAAGATGTGGGAGAACCGACGGAGAATAAGCAATATCCCAATTCATTCTCCTGGATGGCAAGATGTATCAAACGTGCAAAGGACCCAAAAGCAGATAAATTCGACCCAATGGTTATCTTCGGCTTTAGCATCCTTAACGGACCATCGAAAAAGATTATTCCGTACCTATATAAGGAAAGGCGTAAACCAATGAGAACTAAGGTTGGTAAGAATACTATATCTTTCTCTCAAGCAGAGTTTACTAAATTGCCTAAGTATATGTTAGAGGAGGAACGAATTAAATTCTCTACAGAGCAAAGGCAATTACTTTTCAACCCAGAGAAAAAGCCTTCGAAATTCTTTATGAGATGGTATAGGGATGTAATCTTCCCAGATTCAATCAAGGAGAAGATGGAAGAGGTAATCAACCGCTAACATCTACCTCCCTATTTAATAAAAGAGTATATTATATAAAATAAATTTCGTATATTTGCATAAAGATAATTTTTTAATTATGGACAAAGAAACAAAAGACATTATCAAGCTAATCGCTGGTATTCAAATCGAATCACTAAATTCTCTCAAGGAGGATGTTTCTAAGGGCAATAACATTGCCGATGACTTAATCAAGAAACTACTTCAGATTGATAACAATGAGATTACCATGGCACTGGATGACCACATCCAATTATATGTAGACATTGAGCAAACACCCCAATTGATTCAGACTATCTCTGAATATCAAATGCTGGTATGCTCACATATCTTATTCAGAATGGAAGATGAATGGGTACATACCAATTCTCAAGGAATATTGGGAACCTGGGCAATCTTCCAAAAAGCAAACCTTAAGTTCCACCCTGAACTAACACTCTTAAAACTTTAATATAGACATGGAAAAGAACGAATACTTAGAATCAGTTGAAATGAACACGGGAGTTGAAATGATTCCCTGCGAATCCTCTAACATTGAGGGTTATGGTTATGACTCAAAGAAAAAACAACTTTGGGTAGCTTTTAAAAATAACCGAGTATATCGGTATGATGGAGTACCCTATGAAGTATGTAATGGTTTACACCTTGCAGAGTCTAAGGGTAAATATCTGGGAGAACATATAAAGAATAAGTTTAAAACTACCGGATATGAACTCAGGAACTAAAATAAGCCAAGTACTCATAATTGCTACAGGAGCAATGCTACTTTTCTTAGGGACAAGATATAATGCCCCAATAGAAGAAGTGAGCATTGCTCCTTCTGAGTATAATAGGCCTAAGCCCATAGATATCAAACCAAAGGAAAAGAAACAATGGTATAAATATAGGGTAGAAATAGAAACTATTCCAGAAAAGAAGTTATATAAGATTGAGAAATCTGGATATAACCAATATGAAATTTCTAGAAGAGGTTCTGGTGAAAACTATTCCTATAAAACCTATGAGTTTATATCCGATAAGGTAATGAATACCCAAGAGGCATATAACTATGTTATCAATAACTTGGATAAATGCACTCTGGTATCTAATATATTAGAAGAAAACATCTATGACAGGTACAATGATGACTATGAAGGATATATAGATGACCCGGAAGACGAAATCAATTATCCTCCAGAAATCTTCGACTTCCTAGCCGATTAACCTTAGCAAATATAAAAATTTATTCGATTTATTTTTGTAATTAAAATATAGTTCGTATATTTGCAATAGATAATTAATTAATCACTTTTTAAATATAGACATTATGAAAAAGAATGAAACCAAGGTTACTAACCTTATTAGCAACAAGGTTGCTGAACAACTTGAAGGAATCAAAAATTCCAAGACTACAACTTCTAAGGCAAAGGCCAAAAAGACTAAAAAGGAATTGGTACAGGATGCTCAAGAAGCTGCCACAAACTTTGCCAATGCTAAATTGGTAGAACTCTCTCCCAAAGGTAAAACTTCTAAAAAGGCACAGGTTGTCAAGGAAGTTAAGGAACAACAAAAACCTTCCATCATTGAACAGGTAATCTCAAATCGGGAAGTAAAATACGTATATCCCGAGGATGTAGTTGACACTCTTGCTCGGAAGAAATGGAGACAACAAACTCGAAACGAACTTCATCGATTGGAACTTGCCATGGCCCGTATCAAAGACCAAAATTCCAAAGAGTTCAAGGCTGCTGCTAAGGCATATGAGGACTTTCGTAAAAAGGTTCTCAAACCTGAACAAGTTGCATAACCTCATATTAACCTAAGTTCCCGGGCTAATCAGTCTGGGAACTTTTATAAAGAATCGTAATGGATTACATAATCTTCTCTGATAAGGAGATGCTTAAACAAGATAAAGAACTTGTCGAATTACATAAACGATGTTGTAAATCATGGCTTGTTCAGCATTCACTTAAGCATTCTAAGATAAAGAAGTTCTTTATAGTTTACGATTGGTATATCAATCCACATAACGTAAGGAATTTCTTTTTTAGGCCCATACACATCTTTATTCAAGCATTGCTTTTAGGGCAGCTTGATGATATTTCAGATTACATAGATAATAATACTAAGAATGGAAAACGAAAGAAGAAACGGAACAGAAAAGTATAACGTACTTTACCTCAAAGGTAAATACCAGTATAAATCAAAATATCCCCAAATTGAGGCTAAACATAAAATTGTCTATGCTGGGCCTGTAAAGGAAATGGCACCCATCTGGGATAGCATCTCGGATATTCTAAGGAAATCGGACAGAATCTGTACTGAATCTCGAAGAGAATTGAAGAAACTAGAAGAACGTTCACAGAACCAATTCTATTTCAAGAAAGAAGGTATAACCCATATAATCGTATACAAATGTTTGGGGCAATAGTTAAAGACCTATATATAGGCAAATCGAAATTACAGTTCTTCTGTAATCAGAGGGAGATACAACCAACTACTTTGGTAAGTGATGTACTACAACCTACTGGGTTCACTGGCAATATGCCGGATTACGGTACCTATGGTAATTACCTTGACGGTAAATTCGAAATAACACCTATGATGCCAAAACATCAGCTATATGTTACTGGTATTCCGAAAGGGGCAATCTTAGACAACTTTCGAATTCAAAGAACATTCTGGTCTTCATACTATGAAGATGATATAAGGGGATATCTATTCCAGGTTACGGATGGGTACCCTAAACTTATAATTAAACAATAACATGGAAGCAATCGATTACGTTAAATTATTTAAGCTCGACCAAGAGAACTATGATTTTAAAAGGGAAGAGTTTATATCCGAATTAGGTAACGAATTTCTAGATTATTGCCAAACTACTACCATTGGCATTAATCCTAAGACCCATAAACTATACTACTATCGGTTTAAGGAAATCGTAAAGAATTTCGAAACCAAATTCTGGGCAATCTCCAAGCTAAAATTAGGAGAACCATTTACCCAGAAGTTATGGAATGCCTTTTTCGCTACACAGGTAGTTCCCCTAAGGACCCAATTATTCCCCGATATTCAAAAGATGATTGAGGAACAATTTGCCCAGAGGGATAATAACCGTAGTAAACAAGACAAAAAACCTACGAACCGTAAAAAGGTAAATTATGGCAAGGGAAATCACAGACCTTCATGGGAATAAATTCAAGGTAGGGGATTATAAACTTTGCCTTGAAATCCCTATTACTGGGAAAGGTAATCTAGTATTCACCAGGGACCTAATCTCTGGTGAAGCTTTTAATTTATCAGTAGTAAGGAGTAGATACTTAGGATATTTCTACAACCTATCTTTGAATCTGTATATAAGGTACGATTTAGAGTATATGGGATATGATGAAAGTTCGGACATAAGAAAATCTCATTTGTATGTTAGAAAAAAGAAATAAAATCGTAAGGTTCCCAAGACCCATGGGAGTTACGGCAATGGCTTTAGAATATCAGAAGAATCCAAATGATACACTTCTGGTAAATATACACAACTATCTTATTAATCAATGGTTAATGGGTAATGGTGTATTATGTGGTATTACGTATGATATTAATACCTTCTCATATCGTATGGGTATAGATATCAATTACATACGTATCTTTATGAGGGATAGGCTATTAAGCTCAAGAATCTGGGACAAAGAAAAATCAGAAGATTTACTGCAAGCATTAATGGGAGAACAACTTGCTTGGGTACTAGAAGACCGTATGGAGATAGCCCATCAGGTAAATGTATTGAGAGAATCCCAGGGCGGTAAATATATGCCATTTATATCTGCAGAGCTGGGTAAGGCTTTGAAGTTAAAATTGGAATCTTCTACTTCTCTTCAATCCATCGTACGTAACATTACAGGAGGAAGTACTACCAATATATTTGCTCAGTTCAATCAGAACAATGTAAATCAACCTCAGAACACTATTTCAATCGATGAGGCTCGTCAAATAGTATTAGAATCTCAGAAGATATTGGATAAAACCGAAGAGGCTAAGTTATTGGAAGAGAGATATGATATATCCTCATTACCTGAAGTAGTTGCTACTAAGCAAGAGGGAGTAGATACCAGTAAGGAGGGACTTAATCTTAACAAGGCAGAATTAGCCCAGATTACAGATGATTATAAGGGAGCCATGGAGTTATTCCCAGATGAACATCATGAGATACGTAGAGAAATAGAAATGCGTATTGACCCAGATGAAGAGGACCCAGAATTATATCAGTATGAAGAAGTACCAGAGGAAGAAGATAATGGCTCCTTTGCATCTCAATTCTTACGTAGTAAGAGGCTCTAGTAGTTAAATAGGTTCATTGCATATTAAATTGAAAATTTATATATTTGCATATCAATTTTAAAATAGACAAAAATATGAAAACAGATTGTTACATCTACACGCTTATTACCGGAGACTTCCTATTCCAAGTAATGGAAACATCCGATGAACAAGCAGAGAAACGTTTAATCGACTTATACCAGGAGGGAGAGGATGATCTTTATTCAGACATCTATGAACATCATTCCTATGATGACCTTAGGAATTACTATGGCAGTGTTAAGGTATACAAAACACCCATAAACTTAGAAACAAATCAACTTGGGTTCCCAGGTTTAATCGTATATTAATATGGATATCAATTTAGAATACAAGAAAACCCAAGTTAACAAGGTTAATCAAGGGACTTACTTTAAACTCAGACCAACAGAAACTGCTCCGGTATGGGTAAGAGGCGAATATGACAAAGCATCTAAGACTTATTCTTGCTATAAGTACGATGATACTAATCACGAGAAATTCCTTAAGGGAAACAGAGAAATATACATAAATTTTACATTCTAAGCACATGAACCTATTTAAACGAAAGAAATGCTCCCAGAACCTCATATACCTTGATAAGGGTAACCTGGTATTCAAAGGGCAAGTAAAACAGATTTATCGAATTCTCGAACTTTGCATGATAGAATCTGGTAAATTTGACGAACGTCTATACTTCGATATGTACAATGAGTATCTTAAACATTACGTAATATATGATACTACTCCTCAGTTATTACAGTATAAGATACCCTTGATATTCGGTAAACGTTTCCCGGGTATAACATTCTCTAAACGTTTTACATTCGAATACCTGATACCAAGTAGGATTACTTATTCTAAAATACCATCTTGCTTTGAATTACCAAAGTACATTGAGGAACATCTAATACATATCTTCAATAGGGTAGGTGCTTATATTGAAATTCCCTATGATGAGAATATGTTTACCAATCTGATTAGGCTCAACTTCCTAAAAGAATGGGAACTATTCGATAACTCCTCAATGTTAGATGCTTATATAAGCAGTCAGCTGGACCTAATCCATAGTTATGCTAAAGTAGAGAATCAAACCATAGTTAAAAACATCATCGAAAGGACTCTGGAAGAAATTATAGAAGAGACTATCGGTAAAAACAATGAAGAACATGGAAAATAAAGAGAAATTCACTTTCCGAAAGGTAAGTATGACAGAGAATGTCGAAATAGAGTTTATCAAAACTCTGGAAGACAATGCTAACAAAAGTGATGAAGACTTGCTAAAAGCTTTCAAGAACAAACTATCTTCGGACAATGTTACTTGTCATGCAAGCATGCTTTCAAGAACTACAACTCATGTTATCTTTCAGATATCCAAATTTAGTAAGATAACAAATTCTTATCGGGACCATGAATTATGGTTATTCGAAATTGATAATAATAATATCATACTAAATAGGTTCCGGATATGATTACGATGAAAACCCTCCAGGCTGAGGATTTAAAGAATGACGAATGGTTATACAATGCCTTAACCAATGGTATCAAGGAATGCTTAACTGCTCCCATCCTAACTTTGGACCCAACAAAGCCTGAACATATTAGGAGAACAGAAATGATACTGGATAATTTCTCACAAGAGGATTCTCCAGTAATTGCTACAGTAATTGCTCCAGGCAATTTCATACAGATGATATTACCGAAACATGATATACTCTTATCGATAATGTTCATATACAAAGAGAAAAATACCTATGTTCAACTCATAATACAAAAACTTAGTTATGACACCAATCAACAAAAGGAAAAATCCACAAGTGACTTACCTGATAGTGGGTCTCAAGAATGAACACGGTTTATATAAGATACATACCGAAGTAAGTCCAACACAGCTAGTGGGCACTGAGCTTCTAAGAAATATCATGCCTATATTTGATGCCTGCACTGGGCATGAACCCGATACATTCTTAATACATGAGGAATTTGAGAATTGGCTCAATGATGTAGAATGGATAGGTTATGAAACCTACGAAGTATATCTCAATGAGACAATTCAATTAGTAGAAGTCAAGTCTTTAGAGGGTGCTAAAGAGGAATTAACTAAAGCCTTCAAGGTACAGAAGCTTACCGATGAAATAGCTTCTAGATTGAAAGAGGAATTAAGTCATATAGTGAAAGAATGCTTTAAAAATGAAGTAGAGAAAAAGCTTGATTCCTCTACCAGAGAATCCATAGTTAGGTCAGCCCTATATAATGTAATTAACAAAGTCTAAATTCGAAAGGCAGTCTAATCCACTGCCTTTCTTAGCGTGTATACCTATCCTCAGCCTCTTTAAAAATAAAAGAGTATTATTTTGTAGTATGAATAGAAATTTATATATTTGCATATCAATTTTAAAATAGACAAAAATATGAAAACCTCAAAAAACTCAACCGCCAAGGATATATCTCAGGTAGTTACCAAATTCCTTGAAAACAAATCAGACTTTAGTTTAGACTGCGATGAAAAGGGAAACCTTTACACTCTGCTCATGGATGAATTACTCCAATTAATGGAACTTCATCTGTTACAAGTAATAGACATCAATTGCTTTAATCGTTATGAAACTACCTATTACACTTTCACTTTCGATAGCTTGATAACTCTTGATACTACCGAGAAAAAGAATCAAGCTGCTGATGCTGCTTTGAAATTCATGCAAAAGTTCACCGATAATGATGGTATATTCACCTCATTCACCAAGCTGGATGCCAATAACTGGATTTATCAACTTAACTTCAGAATATCATAACTATGGCTACTAACTACAAGAAACTTAAATCCGACCTACAAAAACAAGGTCGGATGACTTTATTCGTACCTCATAACGAAGATCTACCTTGCATAGGCTTTGAACCTACCTGGTCTAAAACTAAGATACTAAAGGTATTATTACAATTCGATGATATCAGAAAGGAGTACACATTATGAATGAACAAAAACCTATTATCGTACCAGAGGAAATAGAATGCTCCTCTGGTTCAGTATTCAACTTCAATTACAAACGAGTTGTATACTCGCTAACTATGCAACCTGATAAAATCCTTATTCAGCAAGCTATAAGCAAATCTAAGACTCCTGCTAAAGGAACAAGTCAAATTATTATGCTTAATTCTCTAGAGGAATACCAAACCTGGTATAGCAAGCTGAAACTTTCATACGGTAAAAGAATAACCCGAAGAAGGTTACACTATGCTACCACTGAGAACGGTATTATTAAATATACAGATTATCCTAAGGCTACAAACGCAGGCATGCGTAAATTAGAAGGAATCATCTGCATACCAGAAACCATTACTACCTATCGAAGTACTTATACTATCAAGGTTGAAAATCAAACAGTAACCATCCTGGATGCCTGGGGAATCAAACAACAAACCCCAATCAAAACATTCCCATCATGGGTAGATGAATTGAAGGACAAAGAAGGCCGAATAACCAGGAGGAAATTAAGGTATTTCAATGAGGATAATGGCCTACAAATAATTCCCTAACCAGTTCTATATATCCTCAGAGGTGCTCAGTACATAACCAAAACCGAGCACCTCTCTATTTTAAAAATAATATTATATAGTGATACAAGTTATAAAATAATTTTGTATATTTGCAATGAGAAATATTTCTCAAACAATTTTTAATATAGACAAAATGGAAAAAATTATTAAAACCCTCCCCGAACTCAAATCGATAATCGATGCTAACAAGTATCATACTTTCGATTACACAGAAGGTCTTTCAATTTCAGACGGTATCGAAATCTTCGAAATTGACCTTGAAGAAACAGACGATTACCAAGGTGCATCTGCTACTCTTTGCATCTATCCCAACGAAGATATTCTCTTCAATGATATCAAATCAAATATTAAATCAATGGAATTAGAAGAGGGTGCCGATGACCAATACTACGATTATTCTCCTTCACAGGTAGAGGCTATCATTTATGCTATTCCTCAATTAACTCCTGAACACCAAGATTATACAATCGAAGGTCTCAAAACTCATTTAAGAAACTTCATTGCTAACGAGGAAAATGACGAAGACATGATATCTCAATATTCCGATACTCTTGAATCACTCGAAAAATACGAATCAGATCACAGAGAAACGGAATTATTCTCTAATCTCTACATTTCAGAAACAATCAATAAACTCTAATCAACTATGGTAAACTTATACAAACTGCTTAACGCACTGGAACAGGGGATGACCCTGTTCCAATTAGACAAATGGAAAACCGAAGGTATCTGGTATCCTATCTCTCAATACAAAAAGGAAACCAACGAAATCGAAGTTGTAACCAACTTATTTCTCCCTACACCTCCACCGGAAGGATATCATATCCAACTAACAGGTAACTATGATGAGGATGAACATGCTGAATGGCAACAATTCCTGGACGAGAACCAATGGAAAATCTACCCATTGCTTGCAAATATCATACGGGTATTCTTACCGAACCTGGAAGGTGTATCATATCAACTGTTATATACCCAATACCCACAAGGGTTCATATCAGTAATTGCTAAACCCTATAAAACTATACAATCATGATTACAGAAGAGATGAAATCCACATTGCTGGATATCGAAATCAATAACCCAGAAGGTATTCAGAATCTTAAGGCTCTACTTAAGAACTATTCTGATATCATTGGTAAAGACCAATCTACTCTCTCAGAAGAGGAGGAACAATCATTATGCGACCTGCAAGATAACATAATGATACTGGTATTCGGACCACTCTATTCACAATTCAAATTTGAATACATACAATCCGATACAATCATGGACGAAGAAGAGACTTTCATAGAAGACTTATGCAAATTCTATTTCGGGTAACAAATGAAAGACTACATCATCTTCCTATTAATGATTAGACTACCCAAGGGAACTGCTATCACTATATTTGGTATCGGTTCCCGACCCTTAACAAAAGATACGGTTTTAACAATCGAAAATACACAATTAATACCCATACTAATATGAATGACGAAATACTTATCATAAATGAATACCCCATAGGATGGGGATGGCTTAAAGATGTACCTCTTATAGACTGGGAATGGCTCATAGACGTATTCGCTACTATGACGGATGATACCGATACATATTCTTATATAACTTATGCTGAAGAGGATGGTGCCAAACTTACGGATATAACCTTTGTAAGAACTGTGGGACTTGCTAAATTCCTATATGATGACCAAGGTTACCTTGCGGGTATCAGAGAATATGGGCATTACATTGCTGCTAAAGCTCTCGATATCAAATCAGAAAGGGATTACCTGAATCACTACAATGATATACGTTTAATCTGCAACGAATTATGATAACTAAAGACACATTTCTGGTATCATTCAACATCCAAGGAGAAGGCTTTTGCGAGCCTTTCCTTGTTACGTACCGTACTGAAGAATTAGACCCCTATCTCAGATATCCAAGGCAAACATTAAACCCTAATCATTTGCATGTACATTTTACTAAGCAGGTAATCCGAGAACTAATGAAAATGCCATATTATGATATCGAAATACTGGACTTCATTAGGGTACCCAGTTAACCCCATATATTATAATGAATAAAATTAGATATATTGCATATTATATTTATTTTTCGTATATTTGCATAAGAGAAATAAAAATATAATATTAACCGACCTCGAACAGGTCACTAACACATTAACAATATGATAACTATATCAGGAATCCAGGACATTATCAAAGGGCAAACCCGCCAAAATCAGTTCTTCTTTTACCATTACAAAACGGTAACTGAAACTAGTAACTCAGATGAATCTTATCTGGGTATACTTAACATGGAATTCTCCTCATACCCAGACGATGACAAAGAATCAGACATTTACATTGAGGAATCCAATGCTTTCGAAACAAGGTTAATCGATGAACTCAAATCCCTTGGTATAGAACTCCAGGAACTAAACTCCAACAGTCACTATTTCTATAATCAAGACGGAGATACTATCTCAATTCATTTCAATGATACATCACTAATGGTAATCATTACAATGACTGGCCAATACTAATTACTAACCAGAGCCCAGTATTTAGCTGGGCTCACAAAACAATAAACATTATGAAAATAACAACAATGAATCAATTGCTAATCATATTAATATCACAGGTCCCGGAATACCCTTGGATGGAAATCATCTTTAATTCTACGGGAGACCCTATAGATTTCGAAGACGATATCGATAAAATCACAACTAACGGAGGCAACGAAGTATATCTAATACTAAATACCGATGACCTAATCCTCAATGCCTATCCCAAGGAGGAAACAGATGAAGAACCCTTCATATCATTCACACTAGAAAACATTAAGTATAACCTATTTATTGACTAGACATGAGAACAATATCTATCACAATTGCCATCATAATTATGGCTTTAGTAGTAACTAACCACCCAACAAATAACTTTCAACCAAGAACTGTATGGGAACACTATTGCAAATATAATCTACATATACATCCATCTCAAGCGACCGAGGAACAATATGCCTACTTTCTAGATTGCTATTCAGGCGATGACCAATATACAGATCTATATACCCATTATGAGAACCAATATCCAGAATATAATCACCAACTAAAACATTACGGAAAATGAAAATAACAATCACTACATTAGTAATTATCGAGGACATGGAAGTACAGGATGTAATACATTCCTTCAACGAGGACCCGGCCAAAGCCAAACAAGAAATCATAGATCAGGTAAATGACATTTATTCAGACGGAACAGAATCCTATACAACAATGGAGGAAGTCCTGGACTCATTCACCTTCAAAGTAGGGGCATCACAAGGCAAAGCCTACATCGAATCCCAAGAGATATCCTTTAACCGAGGTGGAACCATAATAAACAAGGAACTATGATACAAATCCTATACATATTATCCAAATCCTTAGTAGGGCTCTACTTCCTACTAAGGATCCTAGATGTAGAACGTACCTACTCCCAACACAAAGAAAACCAAATAAAATATCCCAAAGCCTTATACATAACCAAGTACCTAATATACCTATTACTATACAATATCCTAATCGAATACCTATTCAAGGTAATCCTATAATACTACCCACCTACAGTACCCACCCCCAAACAAAACAAATAATCAAAATCATAATAGCGCTAACTAAGGTACACAAATAATAATACCTAATACACCTATCCTATATAATCATAACCTATATACAATCAATATACATAATACATACTTCCCTTCCTCCTTGGGGTACCTCGCCGGGGGTTTTAAAAATTTGAGATCAAGGCTAATGTGAATCCCTACTACTATACAATCCACATTACTCCACAGCTATCTAGCTATCATACCACATGGCCCTACCACTTTAAAGGCAATCACAAAAAGGCCTATTGAGGCAATTAAATCCGACCATTAATGGCCTCTAATCCTCATTTGCCAAGAGCCCCTTTATACAGCTTATTATATATATATATATAATATATTAGTTATGGGTAGGGGATTAGGCAAATAGGATTAAGGTTTTAAGGCTAAATGGTAAATAGGAATTAGGGCTTTCATAGACAATATTTAGGCAATATTCCTAGTAACTATGTAAGTAATTGGCTTAGTATTTATATTAGCATTATTTGCATAACTCTAGGACAATTTGAGGATTTCGATTGCCTTGATTGCCTTTTGCCTCAGGTTAGTTTATATAGTATTATATATTAGTAGGTACTGGGCAAATTAGGATTAAGGCAATCTCCATTAATGGCCCTGGGGATTTATAAGGCCATTAATAACCTACGAAGGCAAATGGGGCATATTGCATATATTATTTATTATATGTATCTTTGTAGAAAGAAAAAGAAATACTAATAATTTAATTTTTAAACATTATGAAAAATAATATTAAGTACCTCGTTCTCAACACTGAATCAGAACTTACTAATAATGCCTTAGTAATCTCTAATGCCTCTAATCCTTCAACACAGGGTTACATGGAATACATTAATTGCTATCTCAATCCCTTACAGGGTACAGAATTCTCTAAACAAGGCTTTCACCTAATCTCTATTACTTCAACAGAGAACGAAGAAGAAGGCGAAGGTTTACATACTCTAGTATTCTACTCAGATAACACATTGAATACTAGACAAGAACAGATCTGCTCCTTAGAACTACACAAAGCATTCCCTCTCGATTATGAGGCTTCACTCATTGCTCCTACAGTAACCTATACCAATAATACATATATCGTTACCCATCCTTATACTCTCTAATCCTAACTTTGACCCAGGCTTACCTAAGTACTGGGTCTTTATTTCGCTAACTTAGTAAGCCCTTATAGGCTATCTTAGGTTCCTAATTTACCTAAGCTTACCTTAGTCCATTAAGGGCCCCTATAGACTTGGTTCCCAGGGGTTATTAGAGGGATATACCCAATAGGCCCCACTACACTACTACCTATATACACCTAATGGCCATATATCATATAGGTAAATATACAGGTATATATCACACTCTCAAGAGGGCAGGCAATGGCCATATAGGATTATCCATATACATATCATATATGCCCACTACAAAGCGTGCGAAGATTTCCCCTATGAACCTCCAAAATTAAGTGCAATAATTAAGTCCACAATTAAGTGCAGCATTTTTGTGATTTTTGCATATTTTCACTAAAATAATTTTGAAAATAAAAATATTCATTTTCTTGAAAAATTTTCTTGAAATATTTTTGTAATTCAATTATTATATGTATATTTGCATAGTGTTAAGAGAAACACAAAAAGATATTGAAAATTTAAATTAAGAATTTTTTAGAAATTATTTCTCTAAAAATTTTGCAGATTAAAATATAATTCGTATCTTTGTAGTGTCAGAAAGACAAAGCGATATTTGAAAGTTTAGACAAATTAATAAAACCTTATTAGATAAGTTCTAAAAAGTCTTTTCTTATCTTATCGAAAAGGTTATAAAAATAATAATTAACAAAATAAGAAAAGCGTTTATATTATGAGTAAAACTAATAATTTAGTAAACGGTGTTAGTGCAAATGTAGCAAAAGCAAATGCAAAAGCAAATTCTTTAATCGCTTTAGACGTTCTTAAATCAGTAAAAGAAAAAAATGCAGGACTTTTCAAAACTTCTTTAGGAACGAAAACAGAGATTTACAAAAAAGATTTATTTGTAGGTGCAAACGAAAAACAAATCAAATCTTTGCGCAAAAAGTTTAGAAATGTAACTTTTAATTTTCTTTCTTCTATTGCAACAAATGCAGATAAAAAGCTAATTGAGGGCTTTATAGACTTTTATAAGCAAGTCTATGTTTTGAATGATTTTTCTTTTAACTCTATTGCATCAGAGAATACAAAAGAAGAAAAGAAAGCGATTCTTTTAAAAGGTTTAGAAATTGTAAAGAAAAACGCAAAGTAATATGTTATTGAATATATTGTTAGTTGTTGGAATAATTTATTTAATTATTCAAGCTATAAAAGATATAAAAGAAATTTTGAAAGACGATAACGAAAAGTTTGATAACTAAAGCTTATAAATTTAAGGGACAAAGAAATAAAAAATCTTTGTCCCTTACTTTTTATTTATAAATGTTAAATTTAACGGAACCGTACTCCCCTTTGAATACCAGGAAATTTTGGCTCCTCGTATTAAGGGGTACCCAGAATCCCACATGCCCACATGCTCACACAAAAAGACCCAAGACAGATTAACCATCCCGGGCCATTCTTACAAAATGCTCCTAAGCAAATCTCTAGTCCTATCTTTCCCTAATACCCCTCTAACCCTCCTACCATTCTTCTCATAAAAGAAAACATACCATCTCTGAAGATTAATCAACCACCAAGCCTTAACTTCCATATCAAGAAAATACCTATCAATGCAACCTTTCTCCAAATCGGTAAGCCACATCTGATACCAAATCCTATTATCTTCTCTACATCTTAGGATTCTAACAAACCCATCTTCCTTCAAAGTCTCAACCTTCACCATACTTCATTACCTTATTAATTATTAAATCAATTGCCTTCACTCTTACTTCTCTATCATTTGGGTCCCACCAATAGAAATTCTTCTGAGAAATCTCAGGTATAGAATCCCTTGCTATACCCCATATCTCTTTGGATGAACTTCTAATATCAAAGCTATCCCTCCAACTATACAAGGTATTCAATCTTCTCTTTACTACTTTAGCATTTCTTATAACCATCTGAGAACTTCTATTTATAAAATCCTCATATGCCCATAGGACTTCTATACTGAAGGAATCTAGATTCCATATCCCAATCTCTTCGAGGTAATCCAGGATATCTACTCCTCTTAGGTAAAAGCATAGGCCCTTCCTACAGTCCTTATCCATTAATAGGGATTCCCTTGCCTTATATAGCCTTGCTACTGCAGTTCCCTTACTTATGTAATCTGTACTTCTCATATTCATTTAGCATTTATATAAATATATAGAACTCAAGGCATCCTATGGGTAGAGGACTACAATATCAAGAGAGCAATAATTATAAACCAATAAAACTTATTAGATATGAACGAATTTAACTTTAGAGTAGCCAATGCTGCACCCAGGGCATCTGGTTTTGAAATAGGTCAGAATGTTGGAGATACCAAGACTACCTATATCTACTCTTATAAGACCAAGTACATTAATGGTAAGAGTACTGGGCAGAAGACTAATGTGGATTGGGATATGGAATCTAGCATCCCATCTTGGGTAAGTGTGAAATATGTTTTTGAGGGTAATGATTGCAAAGTAACCTTCACTACATTACAAGAGAATACTGGTTCTTCAGCGAGAACCCATACCTTGGTAATGAAGCAAAGAGAATCAGGTGAAACTATATCTTTCCCTATAAGTCAAGAACCTAACTTCACCTATACTTACTTCTTGGGAGTATTAAATGTAAGTAGTACTGTCGGAGCTAATATAGGTGCTACTACTACGATTATGGTTCAATCTTATATGACTCGAAGTGATGGAGAGAAAATGGCCAAACAACCTTCAGTAGGAGCCACTCCCTCCTTTGCAAGTAAGGTTACAGTTAAAGATGGGTCTGCTATGGCAGGTGCACCTCATTGGTACCAGATTGTAGTTGAAGCAACTGCAGCAAACATCGGCTCTTCAGAAAGGTCCGGAACTCTACTAGTAACTTGTGGTGACCAACGTAAAGAAGTGACTATATGGCAGAAAGCTGCGGAACAGGATATCACCCTTACTATCCATTGGCCTCTGAATACTAATTCAGCAGCTTTCTTCAAAGAAGGACAAACACCTCAATCTGGTAGTACCGGTACAATTTATTTTAATCTCTCTGTATTAGATGATACCTCGGTCCATAAGTATAAAAAATCCGAAGGTATAAGAGTAAATTTACGAGATGGTAATACTGAAATAGCTTACCCCGGTGATCGTATATCGGCTTATAGGTTTACTAACCAAGCTTGGCAATTAAGGTCTACTTTCATATTGCCTTCATCAGACCAATCAATCACTTTATAAATTTCAAGGACATGGAAAAGAAAAATGTAGTATCATTCCGTAGGGGGGGGGGAGATCACCACCCTTGATTTAGAATTTGCAGGGACAGGAGAAACTACTGCAGTAATGGTTGAATCTCTAATCTACAAGTATATCAATGGTAATTTAGCTCAAGAATATGCAGCTAATTGGAAAGTGGAATCTCAGAATTTACCTTTAGGTAGTACCCTTGAGACTTCTGAGGTTCCTTCCCAATTAACCATTACAGTACCGGCTAATAATACCTCTTCTACTCGAAGTGGTAAGATAGTACTTCTCCAACCTGCATCCGGTAAGAGGATTACCCTTAATTATTCTCAACCTACCAGTATACAAAACAATGGTATCATTATATATGTTTACTCAGACCCCTCAACTCAAGGTAAAGGTGTAATCCAAGTAGTAGCAGACCATCCAGTTGCTAGTAACATTTCTATCGTTATGTATATTCAATATGGAGTCTCATCTGGAAATAAAAACCAATACAACCTAACCTTAGCGAAAGGTCAATATTTATTAAACCAAAAGTTCGATATCGAAATAGGCGCTCATCCCCAGGTTCTAAGTTATGATTATAGCCCTAAAGAAGACTCTTCTTATCGATACTCAGTTCAAATATTCAAATAGGTTAAAGATATAAGAAAATATGGAAAACTTAAATCCCCCCCCCTAACTTTGGCTTTTAGTGCCAGAGCCGCATCTCAGGAAATAACAGTACCTTCAGATGCAACCAAAAAGACTTTTACCATTCACTCCTATAGAGATACTGTAGTGAATGGTAAAGTATCTAAATCAGATATTATTGACTTTACTACAAATATCGTCTATGACCCACCCGTCTCATCAAGTAATGCTTGGGTCTTTACCAAGAAGACGGCCAATGATGCCGTATCTTATAGCTTAGAGGTAGATATCTCTGCAAACTCTGGCTCTTCAAGTAGAACAGCTACTATTACACTTACCCAAGCTACCTCTGGGAAAACTATCACTATCACCATCACTCAGAAGGCTTTAGACCCAATAATCAAACTAGAACTTTCATTTGCTGACCAAAGTTCTGCTCTTGTAGACCAAGGTCCAGTTCCCTATACTCTAAGCTATAATGACCAGTTCCTTGAAACAGGTACTATCCCTGCAGGTGGTGTAATTCAAGTACCACAAAATACCTGGGCTGATAATGGTGGTGATACTGCAATCTATACTCTTTATCTGAAGGGTAGTGAAATAAAAGCAGGCTCTACTTTCTATTTTCAATGTAGGTTTTATGCCATTAATGGTTGGGAAGGTTTATTAGTGGACACAGAATATAACAAGGCTCTAAACTATAAGATAGATACTGTACAACCTTCTTGGAATCCCTCTGGAACAATTCAATCAGGAACAATCTATCTTTATAAGGGTAATCTATCTCCATCTGATTTCTCAGGAGGTATACTTATAGAACTTACCTTAGGAACAGAAATAAATGGGTATGTTAAGAAAGCTATGATTAGAGTCAAGGTCAATTAGTCAAAGCCATAATCATTGCAATTACCCAAAATATAAGTGAGATGGTATATGCAAGAGAATATCTATGCCAAGGGTACCAGCAGGTAATACTAGAATCTACTTTTAATATTTGCGGATGTTCTTCTTCGAATTTCTTATCTTCTTCTCTAGAGGCATACTTATGCAATATAAATAAGGGAAGGAATATAACGAATAAGAATATAACAATGGGAAAGCAGAGTAGGAGTATTACCTCCCACCCTTGCATTGATGACCCAGCATAATTACCATCTCTATCAAAAAAGTATCTCATACCAGTTTATGTTTTATGAATTTCAATAATAGGTAAATCGGAAACAAAGGTAGCAAAAACCAGACCGATAGAAATAATACCAGTGAATGTACCCTATGTGATTGAGGTAAGTATTCTAATGTTGCTTTTACAAAGAACACCGTGAACGGTAAGCATACCATGTAAATTATCAATATTACCGTAGTCATTGTTCCTCCTTGAAGTATTTATTAATAATCTTGGTAAACTTCTTATCGAATTCGATAAGAACCTCAACTTGTTCCTCCTTACTCATATTCCTGAGACCCTTCTCCAATATCTCTGAATTTCTCTTGATTGAGAAATATGCCTTGAATGCCAGGAAATGTTTCTCATTTTCCTCGGTAAGAGGTAATATCTTTCCATCTTTCCCATCTAATCTTGCATAGGTATCATCAGGACCTAAACTTCTAGCAACTTTTACTCGGTTGCTTAAAACTGCAAACCCACCTTTCTTATCAATGGATTCTACTTTCACCTTCTCCATGATTTGTCTTTCCCCAAGTTGGAAGAATAGTTCATCACCTTCACGAAGCTTTTTGATTTCTTTCTTTTCTTTTTTCATATCTAATTAGTTAATTAATTCTTTATGCAAATATACGAAATTTATTTTATATTATTGCATTATTAATCATATTTTTTATCTCATCCGAGGTAACTGTTTTGCGGTCTTGGAAGAGTTTCCATTCCATGGGAGAAAGATATATACCGTTTGGAGTATATAAATGTCTTAGATGCTCTGGAATAGTGCCCTGGTGAGACATGTTATTGTTATCAATGAACCATACCTTGTTGGGGTAAGCATCGGATATTACTGCCATGTAATAACGAGTAGCTTCTAGTTTTACTCGAGAGAAAGTACCTACTTCAATTAAGAGATTTTGAAAAGGTTTTACTATCCAATGTTCCCAATTAGGTGTAATTACTGGAATTCTTGAACTGTTAGTAGTACCGCTATTGAAGTACTCTTTTAACAACTTTTCATCATACTCTTTCCTCTTCATCCAGAAAGCACAACTAAAGCAGATGTGTTTCTTTGCCATTAACTGAGGTATTTCAAAACTTGATTCAAAATCGTCCAGGTTAATGGGTTCCCTACATAACTTGCATCGGTTTTCTTCTTTGATTCGTTCCATATTGCATTATATTTTAGAATTATATAGGATAATAGAACCAACTAACATCCCGAAAATGGGTTATAAGCAATACTTTCGTTACTAAAATTGAACCATTAAAACTGATAAGTTATGGATAAATTAACAAATGAGATGATTAGAGACCTTGCTAATCGTTTAGGTCTAGAACCAGCTCTATTGAAAGCTGTTCAAGTAGTAGAAGCAGCTGGTAGAGATGGATTTTTGGCTGATGGGAGACCTCAAATTCTTTTCGAAGGTCACATCATGTACAAGGAATTTCATAAAAAGTTCCCTGACAGAGATTTAGGTTACCTTTGCAAGAAGTATCCTACAGTATTTTTCCCTAAATGGGATAAATCGAAGTATCTTGGAGGCGTTCATGAGTACAAAAGACTTGAATTAGCCAAAGAAATTGACGAAGAATGTGCTTTAAAGTCTGCAAGTTGGGGAATGTTCCAGATTATGGGCTTCAATCACAATCTTTGTAGCTGTAAAGATGTCTATGAATTCGTTCATAAGATGTCAGAATCTCACGAAAAACAACTGGAATTGATGTACTACTTCATGAATACCTCTGGTTGTTTGAAGAATCTCAAGGAAAAGGACTGGGCAGGCTTTGCAAGAAAGTATAATGGTCCTGGATATGCACAAAATGCTTACGACCAAAAGCTAAGAAACTCTTACGAAAACTTCAAAGATAAGATATGAAAAGATGTCATTTTAACAGCTGGGTAGCAAAGGTATTCCTTTTCCCCAGTTACAAAGCAATTACGTTCCTCTATAATTCCTTCTTCAAAGATAAAAAGGAGGATTTGTTACAAGAGGATATTGACCATGAACGTACTCATCAAGTACAACAGTTTGAATGTACTGCACTGGGTCTATTTATAGGTTTATTCCTTTGTGGTATATTCGATCTATCAATTTGGTGGATTGTAATATTGGGCCTGGGACTCTTCTACATTTGGTATGGAATCGAATACCTTATCATCATGTGCTTTGCAGGTTGGAACAAACAGAATGAAAGGTATCATGATGTAAGTTTTGAAGAGGAAGCTCACAATAATGATAAAGACCCATACTACTTGGAGAATCGTAAACCATTTGCATGGCTTAAGTACGTAAAATTGAGAAGTTACAAGAAATGAAGAATCTAAAGGTATTGGGAGTGTGCGCTGGACAGGGTGCACTCCTGTTCCCTTTTAAGAAAAATTTGTTAGGGAATATAGAGATTAGAGGAGTATTCCATACACCGGGCGAAGAACAATGGAAACTCAACTTTGGGGATATACCATTCTATAAAGGTTTTTGTTTACAAGAATTTGATGAGAAAGTAGACATAATAATTTCATCACCCGATTGTGGGGCATCCTCGGTTATGAGGTTATCAAAAGTAAAGGAATTGGGTAATCCCCAGGATAACCGTAGTCTTAATCTAGTAATTGCTGCAATATTAGAGTATAAACCTAAAGTATTTCTTATAGAAAATCTACCAAGACTGCTATCCTTGCTACCTAAGGATTTCTTTGAGGAAACTCTGAAAGACTATAAATTAGTTTTTCACGAAAGGTCAGTTTCTGACTATGGGAACTCTCAGGTATCAAGGAAGAGATTACTCATCATTGGAGTGCATAAAAAGACCGGTAAGAAATACTTGAATGCTTTTGATGAAGTATTTAAAGTTAATGAGCTAAAGACAACTAGAGAGTTGCTTAAGCCGCTAACGTTTAGCTCTGAAATTGATACCAACCAGATTCCGTTTATGGCAAAAACCCTGGCAATGTATGATTATCGAAAGCTACCTGAGAAAAAGAATCTCACAGTAGCAAAGATACATCGACTCTGGGTTAGAGATTTCAACAAGGAAAAGAAGTGGCCTATCAAGACAGCTAAGATGAGTACTCTCCCAGGAGTATACAGATTGGAAGATGATAAACCACCATTAACCCTAAGACCTGCTGATAGGCAATTTAGACCTGATGGGTACCCTTTGGGAATTGAGGATTTCAAGGCAATTATGGGATTCCCAGAGAAATTTAAAATTTACCTCTACAAAACTACCAGAGGTGATACCTATGAGGGGGATTTTAAAAATCACCATTACTGGTTAAACAAGGCAAGATATACGATTGCCAAGGGTTCGGTTTATGAAGTGGGGATTTGGTTTAAGAAATGCCTCAAAAAGAAGAGTAGCTAAACTGAGCTGTTTTTGAGCTGTTTGAAAACCCTTTTTTCTTTTTATATATTTTTCTTTTTTAGGAAAGTGCTTTCTGGAAAGAAAGCTAAACATAAAAGAAATCTATACTGAAGGTAAGAAAGGGATTGTTAAGGGAAAACAAGGAAACGAGTGAGTACCCAGTTTTCACTAAAATCGAAAAACCATGAAGAAATTAAAATGGGCCTTGTTCATTGTACTTCTAGGATTTACTATTTACCTTTGCTTCAGGAATTACAAACTAACTCGAGAAGTTTATTCCTTGAATCAAGCGGTCAATGAAATCCCAGATACAGTCCACTTAGACAAACCATTCAAACCAGAGAAGAAGTACTCTGAAGAAACTCAACCAGGTAAAATCTTAGTTTACGATAACAAGAAGCAGTCAACTCTCTTTCCTGATTCCATAAGACAGCCAGTTATCAGTAAACAAGATTCCCTGGTTCAAGTTGTCTTAAAGAAGAATCAGTTGAACCTAAGTTTCCTAAACCAACAATCAGGAACTTATTCAACTAGACTATTCAATATCGACTTGGATAAGTACAACTACAATTGGTATGAGGGTCAATTAACTCGAAAGAAAGTTGCAAAGTTATCACTTAGTCCATACGTTTATGGCAAATACAGACCTTTCAATAATCTCTTCGATATGGGAGCTGGTCTTTCAATCAAGACTAAGAGATTTAATTACAAACTCGGGGTCAATACATTTTACTATCCGAAGATAAAATCTGGGATAGGTACTGACATCGAATTTCAAATAACGTATAACTTTTAGATATGGCAAAGACTATCTCAGAAATTCGAAATACTTTAACTCGAGAAGAGCTTGCAAATCTCTCAAGGGTTTCAGTAGATGTTTTCTATTTTAGCCTTTTCTGTAATGTGATACACCCAGTATTGGGAAAGGTAAGATTCGACCTATACCCCTTTCAGAAATCAGTTCTGTATAACTTCATTGCCGAAAGATTTAATATCATCCTGAAATTTCGTCAGGCTGGTATTACAGAGCTTATTTCAATGTACTGCCTATGGTTGGCTATGTATCATCCTAACAAGAAGATTAACATCATCTCTATTAAGGACACCACAGCAAAAAAGGTACTGAAGAAAATTAAATTCATGTACAAGAATTTGCCCTGGTATTTACAAACACCAATCATAAATGGTAGAACTGGAGAATATGGTTCTGCTTCAATGATAGAATTCGATAACGGTTCTTTCATTGAATCAATTCCGACCTCATCAGAAGCCGGTCGTTCTGAATCACTTTCACTCCTGGTAATTGACGAAGCAGCAGTAGTTAGGTGGGCAGCTCAGATTTGGGCAGCAGCCTTTCCAACACTATCCACTGGTGGTGCTGCTATCGTCAATTCAACTCCTTACGGTGTAGGTAACTTCTATCATTCAACTTGGGTAGATGCTATTGCTGGAGGAAACCCATTCAATCCAATTCGATTATACTGGCAAATGCACCCAGAACGAGACATTAATTGGTACAATCAAATGTCTTCTGCCTTGGGAGCTAAACGAACTGCCCAAGAAATTGATGGTGACTTCTTATCATCAGGTAACACAGTCTTCGATTTAGCTGACATCAAAGCTATCGAAGACTGCCTTAGTGATTACCCAGTGATAAAGAGGAGATTCAATGGTCAGTATAGGCAGTTCTGTGAACCAGAAGATGACAAAGAATATTTCATTGGTGCTGACGTTTCAACTGGTAGAGCTACTGACTACTCTTCATTTACTTGCATGGATAAGCAAGGTGAAGAACAATGTATATACAAGGGAAGAATGGCAGTGGGTACCTATGCTAAGTTACTTGGTGATACTGGGATGTTATTTAATCAAGCATTGATAGCTCCAGAATCCAATGACGTTGGTTTAGCAGTAACCTCTAAACTCCAGGATGAAGGTTATCCGAATTTGTATTACTACCAAAAGATGCTCAAGAAAAAGGGCAAAAGCCGACCAGAGATGGATAAATCTCCTGGTTGGTTAACCACCACCAAGAATCGTTCAGTGATAATAGAGAACCTAGAAGAGGATATCCGAAATGATAATGTAATTATCAAAGACCCATTTTTCGTTCAGGAAGCTTATACTTTCATTTATGATGGTATTGGTAGACCTGTTGCAATGGGTAAACACAGAGCAAATAACTCTGCAGTGGATGTAGACTTAGAGGGTGATGTATATTCCGATGATGACATCTTTGGGAAAGCAATCACTAATCACATAAGGAAAGGAAAAACTAACGTAATCGTACAACCAAGATGAAAAAGTACTTCAATTTTAATTGGGGTTGGGGCCGTAAAAAGGACCCTCCCAAGAATGATTCTTCCCAGAATAAGGAAGCAAAGCCATCTACACCTATCTCACCAGGTAGAGTTTCAGTTGACGATGATAGCGATAACTTAATAACATCATTACAAGGGTTAACTAAAATAGTTGAACCCTCTTTTCGTGTTGATGTAATACCTTTAATCAGGGATTTATACAAGGTAAATCCCGATATGGGCATTGCATTGCAGGATATGTTTAAGTTAGCTAACACCGGTCATACTGTAACTTTCCCTAATAATACCGATGCCGAAGCATCTAAGATGAGAGAACATCTCAAAGAAGCTACTAAAGGTTGGACTCGGTATACGGCAGGTATAGATGGTTTGGTTAACAAAATGATTGTTCAACTTCTTGTAAGTGGGGCAATATCTGTAGAGGGAGTTCCCAATGATAAGCTTGATGGTTTGGCAACAGTATTATTCCTTAAACCAGAGTATATCAAGTTTAAACGGGAATTAAATGGGGTGTATTCTCCTTACCAGAAGAACAATAATTTCTGGATGAAGCAACAAGATTACATTAAGCTGAACCCAGAAACTTACTTCTATGTCGGTATGTTTAATGATACTGATGAACCTTATGGAGTTCCACCTTTCATGCCTGCATTGGATTCCCTAAAAGGTCAAAATGATATGAAGGTTAACTTCAAACATATCATGGAGATTTGTGGTATGGTTGGTTTCCTTGAAGCTAAGATGCAAAAATCTAACCAAAGACCCAACGAAAGTATTCAAGCCTACGAAGCTAGATTGAATCGAGAACTTAACCAACTTAAACGTAATGTTAGAGAGGGTATGAAGGATGGAGTAGTAGCTGGTTATATTGATGACCATGAATTCAAGCTAAACTCTACTACCAAAGAGATGGGTAATATAGAGAAGCCTTGGAATATGAATCAACAATCAGTTGCTAATGGCCTTGGAGTTAACGGTTCTATTATTGGGGTATCTGCCACTACTGGTGAAGGTGCAACGGGCATAATGCTGTCTAAGATGATTAGCCAGTTAAAAAATATACAAATGCTTGTTGCTTATGTATTGGAAAGACTTTATTCTCTAGAACTCCGTCTGGCAGGCTTTAATAATAAGGGGATGAAGATTGATTGGGGAACTTCTACAGTTTCTGATGAAGTCAAAATCCAACAAGGTCGTCAGTATAAGATACAGAACCTTGACTTATTGTACAAAGCAGGTATTATTAGCCAGGAACAATATGCTTGGGAAATGGGTTATGATTCCCCAGATGAGAATGAACCAAGAGTTTCACTTGAGGACCAATTCTCTAAGGGTGGAGGTGACCCACAAGAAGGTACCAAGAAAAAACAAAGGCAGGATGATAAAAACCAATCTGCTCGTAGGTCAAGAGATAAGAATAACCCGGCTCCTTCTCGTGGGGACCAAAATACTAAACCAAGATGAGTAAATTTACAAAGAAAAACAAAGAGCATCTTGATTCAATGACGATAGGTCAGGGCCATACCATCATGGCTGGGTATATCCCAGAAGCAGTTGGGGCTCAGACTTTCTCAGAGAATTATTACAAATGGAAGAATCCTACACCGGACACCATTGCTCAATTTGGATTTTGGGGAGGGGATATAGATTACAACACCTATTATCCTAACCTGGATAAATCAGAACTTACTCCCAAGGACGAAGAATTTATCGAACCAATGTTCAGATTACTTTCGGAAACGATTGTATCTAAGAACTGGAATCCGACAGACTTCGGTCAAAATGGAGTACTCAAAGCTTCTATGAAGATGTTACTTGGGCAAACAGTAAATTGCGACCATGAAACTAACATTGGTAATGCAATTGGTGCTGTATCTCAAGTAATGTGGCAAGAGGCTTACAAGGATGGTAGCTTCACTATCCCTGGAGGTATCAATGGTATTCTGAAGATTGATGGTAAGGCAAACCCAAGAATTGCTAGAGGCATTCTTATGGAACCTCCTTCAATTCACAGTAACTCTGTTACAGTACAGTTTAAATGGGACAAATCTCATCCAGGTATGGAGGATGGTGAATTCTACCAAAAACTGGGTACTTATGACTCTAAGGGAGTTATGGTACGAAGAGTTGTTACCGAGGTGGTTCGGTATATGGAAACTTCTTTGGTATCTCATGGTGCTGATTCATTTGCCCAGAAGATTGGTTCTGATGGTAAAATTATCAATCCTACATTTGCCAAAAGAACTTGGTCATCCTACGAAGAATACCGGGATGATAAATCCAAGCAATACTTCTTCACTGATTACAAATCAGACTTTTCATCCTTCCAGGAAAAGGACGATACTCAAGGTTCTTTTAATGATAACCAAGAAGGCGATGAGAAATCAAAAACCAATAATAAAGAAAATATGAACAAAGAATTACAAGAATTTCTCGAATCTCTGTTTGGTAAGGATATGCTTACCTTGGGAGAAGGTCAAGAGATGTCCCAGGAAGCTGCGGTATCCTTGATTCAGAATTTGGTATCATCCAGAAACGAATTGCAAACTTCTGTTGATAACCTTACTACAGAGAAAAATTCTCTTACGGAACAGGTTACTAATCTGAATGCTCAGGTTGCAAACTTGACAGAAATGGCAACGGTAGGTAAAAATCACATTGCTTCTCTCCGTGAGAATGCCGTAGGAACCTACAAGAAGTTGATGGGTGAAAATGCAGATGAGACAATCGTTACGATGCTCAATGCAGAAACTACTGGCATCACTACTCTTATTTCCTTGACTAAGGATTACCAAGCTCGCTTGGAAGAGAAGTTCCCTCTCACTTGTGCAAAATGCGGTTCTAAGGACGTTAACCGTGCTTCTTCTGTAAGCGAAGATGACACTCAGGGTAAGACTGGAACCGAAGACACTACCCAGAACCAAGAACCTTCTTCAACCGGCAGCGTACTCGACAGTCTGTACAAGAAGAAAATCAAGTAAGTTATCATATAAATATTTAGAGTTATGACTAAAATCGTAAACGATCCTCAGCAAATGACTCTCTTTGGAGAAAGAACTCCGAGAGCGGTGATTTACAAGAGTGAATCACACAAATTGCACCAAGCCTTCAATGTAAAGGCTGACACAAAGATTGTACAGGGCATGGCAGTTGCTTTGGGTACTGACGGTTTGATTGAACCGTTTATCCCGGGTGGTGCTGGTAGCCAGGTATATCTGGGTATAGCAGTAACTGACAATGTCAATCCTGCTTACCAACCTCAACGTAACTTCCCAGTAGAAGTAACCGTAGCAGTTCAAGGCTATATGATTTTGAATTGGGTTGCAAAAGAAGCTCTAGATTGTGGTTACATTAACCCAACTGCAGACCTCTTGCATGACCGTTTCACAATCGCTGAAGCCGCTACAGATGAATCACAATTCATTGCCATCACTCCTGCAGATGAGGCAAATGATGTAATTCAAGTACTCATCCGTTAAACCAAAAAGAAATTATGGGACAAATTGATATTACAAAAATGAAGGCTCAGGATTTTATGAATGAGCTGCCGGAAATGGTAAGAAGCTTGGAAGCTGTACGTTCCGGTTCACAGGAAAAGAAGCCTGTAGAAATTACCTTGGGAGAGTTGGTTACCGGTAAATGGGGTATTTCCGAAGATGAACTGTTCGAAAAGATGGGTATCAATCCGAAAGTTGATACCATGCAGAATATCTTCACTATGCCTCAGCAGAATGTTCGTTGGATTGTTCCGGAAATCATTCGCTCGGCTATCACTCTGGGTATGCGCCAGGCACCGTTCTATCCGAACATCATTGCATCAGACCAACCTATCAATGGTTTGCAAGCAATCATGCCGATGGTTAACATGTCGGATGCTGCACCTGCAAAGGTTAACGAGGCAGAAACTATCCCATTGGGTGATGTTAGCTTCGGACAGAAATCAGTTAGCCTCTTCAAAATCGGAAAAGGCTTCAAACTTACTGACGAAGTTCGTAACTATGTTTCACTCGATGTCCTGGGAATCTACCTTCGTGACTTTGGTGTTCAGTTGGGTTATGCTCTGGATACTCTGGCTATGGACGTGGCTATCAATGGTAACAACCCTGATGGCTCTGAGTCTGCCCCGGTAATTGGTGTATACGAAACAACCAACGGTATCACTTACAAAGACCTTCTGCATATCTGGGTACGTGCTGCTCGTATGGGACGTAACTTCCAGACAATGATTGGTGGTGAAGACCAAGCAATCGAAATGTTGAACTTGCCGGAATTTAAAGACCGTCACTCTGGTACAACTGAAGCTACACTGAATGTGAAGTCTCCGGTTCCCAAGAATGCCGACTTCTACATCCACCCGGGTACTCCAGACCAACAGCTGTTGCTGATTGATACATCTGCTGCTTTGATTAAGCTGACTGCTCGTCAGTTGATGCTGGAATCAGAGAGAATCGTTTCTAACCAAACTCAAGCAATCTACGCTAGCTTGACTACTGGTTTCTCTAAGATGTACCAGGATGCAACTCTGTTGCTGGCTGCCGACAAGAAATTTAGCGAAAATGGATTCCCCGAATTCATGAACGTTGACCCTTACTTGATGGTAAACCTTGAATAAGGTAGTCCGGTTTTATCTATATAAATTCCCAAGGGAGGGTAGGAACTAAAAAGCCTATCCTCTCTTTATCACTTTTTAAATCTTAGAAAATATGGCTAAAGAAAAATATACAGTAACTGTGGGACCAAGAGCTTACAGTTTTCATGACCAATCAACGGGGATTACCGTATGTAAAGGAGAAGATAAAGAACTCAGCCGCCGTCAATGGAGATCACCGAAAATCCAAAAGGCTATCGCTGCAGGTCATCTGATTATCGTTGCCGACAAAACCGATATCGAAAAGTATTCGGAAGCCGACATCGAAAAGATGGACAAGAGATTGACTGCTCAGTTCAAAAAGGGCATGACTTTGGAAAAAATTGCAAAGGCTTACTCTCTTGAGGAACTGAAGTTGGTTGCAAAACTCCACGAAATCGAAGCAGAACCGAACGATACAGTAGAGACTCTGTTGCAGGCTTTGCTGGAAGATTTTGAATCCTCTTCTAAAGGGTAGTCTATGAAAATTACATAAGACAGACTAATATGAAAGACAATCTAGACTTTTTGTACGTTACGTCAGGTCTGGAAGTTTCATTCAGAGTCATATCCAAAGTCCCGGCCAAATCTATTTTTGACTGGGACTTTGGCGATGATAAGGGAGAGGTTTTCAATGGTGGAAGACATGTTTCCTATTCTTATGAAACTCCCGGTTTTTATACAGTTACCTTACACGTAACTAACTCTGCCGGTTTAGACCTTACCGTAGATAAGACTCTGGTAGTTTGTGATTATGGTCATACGGCATTAGCCGATACAATATATAACTTAATCGATTACTACATACCTTCAGAAATATCCGATGGTATGACCAGGGAAGAGAAATCTATATACATCACTAAATGGCAATATTATATTGGGCCACTAGTAAACCATGCAATAGCACCAGATAAATATACTGATGAATTATGGTATGAAGCACTAGAAAACCAATTAATAATGGAATTGGCAGCATGGGACTTTCTTAATGTGAAGATACTTAATCTATTGACAAGTACTTCCGAATATCTAAGTCAAATTACATCTACCAAAGAGCAAACCGGTGATGGTACTTCTAAACCTGAACTTGCCCGAGGTGATAGGATTAAACAAATCACTACTGGGCCTACTGAAGTTCAATATTACGACACCTTGGCAGAAGCTGCAAGCTCATTATGGAAAACACTTTCTCAAGCAATGCAACCGGGTGGCTTAATAGATGAATTAAGAAAGAACCTTTGTATGTTAGCTTCAAGATTGGAAATATATCTGCCATTCTGTGATGCTGTATCACGAACAGTAGTTCCTCGAGTAGTTAACCGAAGGCAACCAGGTGTATTGGATGGACCTAATCCAAGTACTCCTGTGAAAGGTGGTAATAAATCAATCCTTACCGAGTTATGACAAAAGAACCCTGGAGAATGGTAAAGAACCGCTCTTGGGATAGATACAAGAAGATTATCACTGACTTCTTAGATTGGGATGCTGGTAGACAAACCATCACTTGGGCAAAAAACGTTAACCAACTTCTCAGCCATGCTGAGGATAGTATACCTAAATATTATAACATCCAAATCGAAGCATTATGTTACTACAATGCTTTCAGAAACTGGCCTATCAATAAGGCAACTATCACTGGAGAATTGGATGATGAAAACTTATCAATACTAATTTCTAAATCTTATATAGAACAAATCGGTTATCTTACACCGGAGGGTTATTGGGATTTTAATTGGGAACAGGATAGGTTTGTAATCAACGGTATAGTTTATAAGCCATCAGGTGATACTCAAACGGCTCAAGCTAAGGATGAGGCTTTGGTTTTCATGGTTATCCTAAAGAGAGACCGAGATACAAAAGTAGAATTTGTAGAATAAAAAATAAAGTATATGGCAAAGATGTTAGTACTGAGGTGGACACCAATTACTACCAACAACGGAATTTGGTTTGATAGTAACTTGGTTATCCTTAACGGTACCTCTGGAGTTCATATTGAAATGAAAGGTAATGGCAATGATGTAACGGCATTTCAATCGATGACCGGAAACAAATTTGTCACCTGCTTTCAAGATTACTTCGGGGATATTTGGGATAAGATCATACCTCATCCTGGTATTGGCCAGGTAATTAAGTTCCGGGTAAATAGGCTTCCTGATTATGCTTGCATACGGGGAGATATTGAGGACGGTGGAGATGTAGACCCAGAAAACCCAGATGTACCAAAGAATGCTTTCTGCGGTTCAGAAGGAGAACCTTTCAGAGATATAGACTCTGAATTCCTACTGGGTCGTCAACGTGCAGTAATTAATCCTTAAATTTTTAAAAATATGTATGTAAGTAAGTATTATACCTGCGAAGAAATTGACCAGCGGTTGTTACAGGGTTACTACGATGACTTTGTTCGTGCTGGCTTTGCCGGAACTATTAATGAGTTCTGGGCCTTCGTACTTTCTATCAAGAATAAGGTAGATAAGAGAGAAGGTTATGACTTATCCGAGAATGACTTTACAGACGAGCTTAAGGCTAAACTGGATGGCATCGAGGAGAAAGCCAATTACATCACTAAAGTTTCAGAGCTTGAAAATGACCTCAAGTTCCAAACTGAAGAGGATGTTAAGAAGGCAATCAGTGACCTGGTTGATGGTGCTGATGATGCACTTGATACTCTTAAGGAGTTGGCAGAAGCATTGGGTAATGACCCCAACTTCGCAACTACTATCACTAATAAACTTACCGAGCTTCGTACTTCTCTTAGTGAAGAGATTAATCGTGCTAAGGAAGCAGAAGCTGCATTGGGTGCTGCTATTGCTGCGGTAGATGACAACTTGAAATATGCTGCTGAACAGTTAATCAATAAGATTGATACGGTTAAGGCAGATTTGAAAGCTGACATTGCCCGGGTAGAAGCTAAGGCAGATAAGAATGCCGAAGATATCAAGGACCTCAATGATAAGGTAAACGATAAGAGCGATGAGATTAAGGATGAACTTAAGAGCCTCATCCAACAAGAAAAGGACGAACGTATCGCTGCCGATAACGAAATCAAAGAAAGTGTAAATGAGCTCAAAACTCTTCATATCAACGACAAGGCTGCCCTTGAAGCTAAGATTGCTGAAGAAGTATCTAATCGTACGAATGCAGATACTATTCTGGATTCGAAGATTAATGAGGAAATCACTAATCGCCAGTCAGATACTCAAGCATTGCAGAGTAAGATTGACCAGGAAGCAGTAGACCGTCATTCTGAGGACCAGGTTCTCCACAACGAAATCTCTAAAGAGGTAGCTGACCGTACCAATGCAGATAATGCTTTGCAAGGTAAGATTGACCAAGAGGCTCAAGCTCGTACCTCTGCAGACCAGGTACTTCAGAATAATATTGATTCCGAAGCTACTGCTCGTGCTGCTCAGGATTTGGTTTTGGACCATAAGATTGAGGATGTAAAACTCCAAGGTCAAGCAGATAAAGCTCAATTGTTGGAAGCTATTGCTACTGAAACTCAGGCTCGTAAAGATGCAGATACGGTTCTTGATAATAAGAAGGTAGATAAACGTGAAGGTTATTCATTGACTAAGAATGACTTTACGGATATTCTCAAAGCTAAGCTTGACGGTATCGAAGAGAAAGCCAATTACATTACCAAGCTCTCTGAGTTGGTTAATGATATGGACTTCCAAAATGAAGAGCAAGTTAACGCTGCTATTCAGAAAATCGTAGGCTCTGCTCCTGAGGTACTTGATACCTTGAAGGAAATTGCTGATGCCCTTGGTAATGACCCCAATTTTGCTACAACTATCACTAAGAAGTTAGCTGCCTTAACTGAGGAGATTAACCAAGAGAAGGAAGATCGTATTGCTGGTGATGCTGCAAACAGTGCAGAAGTAGCTACCGAAAAAGCAGACCGTATTGCTGCAGATACTGCTCTTGAAACTAAACTGAAAGAATACATCGACAATAAATCCACTGCAAGTGATACTGCTCTTAATGTGGTTAAGGATAACTTGAACAAAGAAATCCAAGACCGTAAAGATGCAGATACTGCAATCCAGGCAAGTTTGGATAAGGAAATTGCCGACAGAAAGACTGCTGATGATGCTTATACCGTAAGTCTGAATAACGTAAACAAACGTGTTTCAGAATTGGCTTTGAGCATTCAGGATTCTATTAACACTCTTCGTAATGAACTTACGGAACAGGTTAATGCGAATACTACTGCCATCGCTACTAATCAGCACGATATAGAAAGAAACTCAGAAGCTATCACTAACTTAACTAAGACTGTAGGTGATAACTACAAGGAAGTTAAGGATATGATTAACGAGGAAATCGTTGACCGTACCAATGCAGACAGTGGCTTGAGTTCTCGTATCGATAATGTAAATATTGACCTCAATACCGAACGTGTCGAAAGAACCGCAGCAGACCAAGTTCTTCAGGTAAATCTTGACAAAGAAGTAGCAGACCGTACTGCTGCAGATAAAGCCTTGTCTACAGAATTCACGGCTAAGTTGGATAACACCAAGCAAGCTTTGGAATCAGAGGTAGGTAAATTGAATACCAAGATTGACCAAGAGAAAACGGACAGAGCTGCGGCTGATACTGCATTGGGAGCTCGTATTGATACTCTAGAAGCAGGTAATACGACTGCTATGAATGACCTCAAAGAGCAGGTTAAGAATAATACCACTGCAATCAATACAGAGAAAGACCGGGCAATGGCCAAGGAAACTTCTCTTGAGGCAAAGATTGATACTAATCTTCAGAACCATAAGGATGACATGGCTGCTATCAACCAAGATATCCTTACTGAGAAAAATGATCGTCTGGCAGGTGATACTCTGTTACAGACTAATATCGATAAGGAAGCTACAGAACGTGCTAACCAAGATACCCTTATTAATAATGCTATTGCTCAGGAAAAGGCAGACCGTACTGCTGCAGACCAGGCAATGGATAATAAGAAGGTAGACAAGGTAGATGGTAAAGGTCTTTCGGCAAATGATTTTACTGACCTTCTGTATGCTAAACTTGATGGCATTGAGGAGCATGCTAACTACATCACAAAGGTATCAGAATTGCTCAACGACTCGGATTTCCAGAATGCCGAACAAGTAGAAGAGGCAATTCAAAAGATTATTGGTTCTGCACCTGAAGTACTTGATACTCTAGCAGAGATTGCTAAGGCATTAGGCGATGACCCCAACTTCGCTGCAACTATGACTGCTAAGCTTACCGAATTGGAGAATAAGCTTACTGCCGAAAAGAATTTGCGTGAACAGGGGGATGATAACCTACAGCAGTCTTTCACTAATTTGAGTACTACTCTTACCACAACGGTAAATGATTTGAGGACTTTCGTTAGTGAAACTCGTACAGAGTTATTAACTTCTCTGAATGCTACCAATGCTTTGGTAAACCAGAACTCGGCAAATATCCAACGTAACTTGGAATTAATCCAGGGTATTCAAGATAACATTAATGGTAATTACACGGCCATCAAGGATTTGTTGGAAAGTGAAATTGCTGCTCGTAAATCTGAAGATATCCGATTGGAGGCAAAGATTGACCAGAATACCTCTGATCTCAACACGGAAAGAGAAGAAAGAATTGCTGCTGATAAAGTTCTTCAAGATAATATCGATGCAGAGGAAGCTGCTCGTATCGCAGAAGATAAGAAAATCAATGCTCGTATTGATAAAGAAATCCAAGATAGGACTGATGCAGATACTGCTCTGGATAACAAGTTCACGTCAATTACCAATGACCATGAGGAAAGACTGGTAGCTGAAGAAGGTACCTCTGATGCTTTGCCTGATACTATGGTTACGGATGTAAGTGCCATAACTCGTAATGATACTCAACTTACATTCAAAGTAAAAACTTCTACTAAGGACCAGGAAAATAACCAGTACGGTGATGAGGTAGAGGCAACCAAAAACCTTTTACCCGTTACCCAAACTCTTGCAGGAGTTATGTCTGCAGCAGACAAGGTTAAGCTTGATGGCTTAGACCCCAATGCTATTACAGAAATCTCAGCAGCATCCGATGCCGATAAGGTTACAGTAACCCTAACTAAGGACAATGGGTTGAATGGTGACACTACTGAAACTTTCGATTTACCGGTAGTATCGGCAGATAAGGCTGGTACTATGACTGCGAAAGATAAGGTAGAATTGGACAGAATCAATACCGCTAACTTTGCTTTGGGTGCCGTTACTCCTAACGAAACCACAGTGGGAATTGCTGCTACTAAGACTAATGTTGAAGATGGTACTACAGTTCAGAACCCAATTACTTTGCCTTCATCAACTCCCGAAAAGGCTGGTGTACAATCAGCTGCCGATAAGAAGTTGTTCGATTCTCTTCCTCCAAAGTTTGTAAGTTATCATCGCAATTCAGTACCCTATGCGGAACATGTAGACCTTGTTTCTCAACTTTCAGTAAAGAATGAAGAGACGGGTATTTATGAAATGAAGGGGACAGATAATATTTCCATACCTAAGGCAACTAAGGAAAAGGCCGGTGTAATGACCGCTGCTGATAAGGTAAATCTTGATGAGACCTTACCAGATGCTATTGCTCAAGAGGTTCAAGACCGCAAGGATGCAATCGAGGCTTTAGGTAATGAATCTACAGCTGCCCTGAACAAAGAAATCCAAGACCGTAAAGATGCAGATACTGCTCTTGATACCAAGTTCACTAAAGCAGTAGCTGATGAAGCAAAAGCTCGTACAGATGCCGACACTGCATTGGGTGCAAGAATCGATAAAGAGATTTCTGATAGAACAGCAGCAGATACTGCACTTGATAATAAGTTGCAGGCAAATATTGATGCTCTAGAAGCTAAACATGATGCCTTTGTTGCTACGAAAGGTAAAGCTAATGGATTTGCTTCTCTCGATGCAAATGGTACAGTACCGGCTAACCAATTACCTTCATATGTAGATGACATCATCGATGTATATGCTACCTATGATAAATCCGCTACTGGTGAACTTACGAATATCAAATTGTATTCAGATGCAGCTCATCAAAATGCCATCACTGGAGAAGCTGGTAAGATTTATATCAATATCACCAATGGTGAACCTCCTTACCAATTCCGTTGGACAGGTACTATCTTTGCAAGAGCAGATGCTCAGGTACTTATTCTTGGGCAAATTACTGGTACTGCTTTTGATGGTGGTAGAGGTAAAGAATTAGAAAACCAGATTGCTTCTTTGAAGACTAATGGTGCATCCCATTTTAATAACAACACTTACCAAGCAAGTACTGTACGATTGAATTTCAAATGTTGGTTTGGCAACGATAATGTTCAAGATCATTATTCTCAGATTACTGCTGCTACAGCATCCCAGGCTGGAGTTATGTCTGCTACCGATAAAGTTAAGCTTGACACTACTTTACCTAATCAGATAACTACAGAAACTACAAATCGTACCAATGCAGATAATGCTCTTCTTGCTAAGATTAATAGTTTGCCTGACCATATCTTGGGTAGAGATTTGGAGAACTCGGGTAACCTAATTAATCTGATTACTTCTGCTACTAAGTTGTCTATAGCTTACTGGTGGGCAGAAAGAAAAGAGGATGGTAGTTTTGCAGTAAACGAATCTAGATATGCTTTCGATATCCCGGCAGCTACACAAACCGTAGCTGGTGTAATGACTGCTGCCGATAAGAAGAATCTGGATAATACAGTAACCGGGTTGGCAAACGAAATTACCAACAGAGCTAATGCCATCAATTCTCTTAGAACAGAATTGAAGACTTACATCGATGAAGCGGTAGGTAATACCGATACCAATTTAACGGCATTGGAAACTAAGGTAAATCAGCATATTGCCAATAAGAGTAATCCTCATGCAGTAACCAAGACTCAGGTAGGTTTAGGTAATGTTAACAATACATCGGATGCTGATAAACCAGTATCTACTGCTCAAGCTACGGCTATTGCTAATGCTAAGGCTGCAGGTACTGCTGCTCAAACTTCTATCGATAACCATGCAGGTAGAAAGGATAATCCCCATTCAGTAACAAGAACCCAGTTAGGATTGGCAACTACCGACAATGTAGTATTTGCTAAGACTACTGCTCCTTCTGGTTTCTGGAAAGAGTCTTCCGATGAAAGATTGAAATCTAACATCAAACCGTTAACCCATACTCTGGAACAGATTTGCAGTATACCTACAGAATCCTTTATCATGGATGGTAAGGAAGATGAGGGTACCATTGCACAAGGTCTGGAAGCAGCTGGATTTAATAACTATGTGGAAGAAGACCCAAGAACTAAGGACTCAGTTCCTAATCCCGAGGAATTCGAAACGGTTGTTATCGATGGTGAAGAATACGTATTGGTAAAACAAGTTAAGTACCATAAGATGTCTACTCTGGCAATCGAGGGTATCAAACTTCTTTACGAAGAGATTAAGGCTTTGAAGGCTGAAATCTCAGAACTCAGAAATCTTAAAGATGTAGATTAATATGGGAGAGATAGCAACATGGAGTGCTGTCAAAACTAAAGTAGGCCTTGGTAAGGATGGTAATGACTGCCCTACCAAGGCTGAATTGTTAGCACTCACCCCTACAGGAACGGGGGAAAGTTACGTTGGCTTGGAAATCTCCAATGCTAGTTCCTATGGTAATAACGAGGCTGTTAAACTTGAGGATATTCATAAGGTAACCTATAAGTATACATTTACTCTTTCTAATACTACTTTAAATTTTACGGCCTTAGGAGGTAATCCTACTAATACCGTTCAAGGATTTGGAGGTACTTCTAATAGGGAAAAGTTTTTAGATGGGGTAGCTACTGGTATTAAAGAAAGTGTAAGTTATAATACTTCTGGATTACCTTCTTGGATATCCTGGTCTGATGCAGGAGGTTGGGTTGCTCAGGAGAACTTAAACCTAACTGCAAGGTCTAAAACAGATGGGGTAATAACCCAACAAGGTTCTGGTAAAACTCTTGCTATCGGTTGGTCTCAGGCAGCAGCCTCTCAAAGTTGGACTCAGACTTTCTCAGTGAACCCAACCTCAATGTCATTTGGGGCAACTGGAGGAACGAAAACATTTACTGTAACTTCCTACAAACAAGAATACAGAAATGGACATACCTATGGTAGTCAAGTTTCCTTAAGTTATACCCGGGCTAATACGGGAGTTACCGGTACTGGTACTTCGGTAACTATGGCAAATAATACATCTACTTCGACAAAGTCGGGTAGTGTAGTATTAACCCAGGCAGAAACCAATAAGAAACTAACAATCTCATGTTCTCAATCTGCTGGATATAGAACTTACAGTGAAATTACCTTAAGTGGTGGAGCAGTATCTGATATCCCTGCATCGGGTGGAACAAGAAGTTCATTTACAACAGTACCAAGTTATTCGCAGACTTGGGGATGGAATGGTTCTACTACGGGAGGAGGTACGGTTACAACTGGTGCTAGTATTTCTTATGGTACTGCCGTTAGTGCAAGTTCTTTGGGAACTACATCGAAGGCTAGAACAAGGGTAGGCTCTCTTACTTGTACGGTATCTCTGAATGGTAAATCGAAATCTACCACTCTCGATGTATATCAGGCAGAGAATAAAATTACCAGTACTACTGATGGTACTCCAGTAATAAGCTTATCTGCAAGTTCATACTCTATCTCTAATTCAGGAGGTAGTGTTAATATTTATGCCAGTGTAAGTATACCTACTACTAACCATTGGAGTTCAGGGTCAACCAGTGCAGGTTCTTCGAAGAGTGCTACACCTACGGTTAGTGCAAGTGGTACAGGCTTTAGCTTGAATGCTGCTAAGACGGTACTTACTGCTACAGAGAACTCGGGTACTTCAAGTAGAAGCTGTGTAGTAACTGCAACCTATAGTGGGGCAACTACTAAGACAATTACAGTTACTCAGAGTGCTGCTTCAGTATCTTATAAATATTACCTGGCTTTTAGTTCTCCTACGGGTACTAAAACTGCCAATGCTGGTAATATTTCTGCTCTTGGTGGTGATACATTAATACCCACAGCCTATTCTTTTAAAACTAAGATAATAAATGGTTCTGAAATAGATACCAGATATGCCCTAGATTTAACGGTAACTTCAAAACCTTCTTGGGTATCTTCAGTTTTAATGATACCAGGCTCTAATGGCTCATATAATATTACCGTAAAGACTACTGAAAATACGGTAGATACACAAAGGTCTGGTACCATTAAATTAAGGCAAGCAGAAAACGATGATGAGGGTTGGGAACTTACCATCAATGTAACTCAGCTTGCAGCAGTGATTACTTATGAATATTACTTTAGTGTTTAAAATACAACACCATAGTATTTTATAATGTTATATATATATATTAGAGAAATCAAACTTATTTATTAACTTTCTAAAACTAAACCGTTATGGGAGTCGAAGTTAAAGGTGCTGGCGATGGCGTAGTAATCGCAGATAGAGGTTGCAATGATTGCAACTATGGTCGTAACAACTCAGGCTGGGGTTCTGGTTGGGGTGCAGTCGGTGGTGCATTGGTAGGTGGTGGCTTTGGTGCTGCTGCAGTTTCTGTATGGGACAAAATCAATGACACCAAGGCTGACATCCAGAAAGTAGAATCTACTGTTCAGGAAGCAAAGGCAGGTATCTATAAGGATATCTCTGATGCTGCTCGTGGAGTAACTCAGGAAATCAGCGGTGTAGCAAAAGATGTTGCAGGTGTTGGAAGAGAAATCCTCAACAACCGTTTCACTACCGAAAGAGGTCTTTGTGATTTGGGTTACAAAACGAACTCTGATATCAGAGATTCTCGTGACCAAATGGGTGCAGGCTTCAATCGTGTAATGGACCGTCTCTGCAACATGGAACACGAACAGCAAAACTGTTGCTGTGAAACTAAGGGCTTGATTAAGGAAGTGAAATCCGATCTGGCTCTTCAGTTGGAACGTTGCTGCTGTGATCTGAAGAATGGTCAACAGGAAATCAAGTGCCTCATCGAGAACACTGCCAAAGACCAGGAGATTGCTCGCCTTAACCGGGTAGTTGATGCTCAAAGAGACCAGAACATCATTAGCCAGGTAGTTGCCGCCTTGAAAGGTACCACTACTACACCGGCTTAAATTTGCCAAAAACTAAGATGATTGAAAAGGAGTGCATCTAACCGGTGTACTCCTTTTTTCGTTTTAACCCAATAACTAAGGAATTATGGAACAAGAACAACTCACCGAATTTAAGATACAATTGGCATTACCCGCTCCTAACATAGAGATTGCACAAGAAGTAGCAAACAAAGCTCAGGTACTCATAGATCAATTTGGATACTATCAATTCTTAAACCTGGTAGACTTCATGCAGAAGAACCCAGGTGCAGTTTCATTTGGTTTAAATTTAATAAATAAGAGGTAACATGGACGATAAAATGATTTTTCAAAAGTTGCAGAAAGGGGATATAATCTTCTCCTTAGAAAGAGACCGACGTGCTCTCTATCCTATCTTCGACCAGGCAAGGATTTTGAAGGTAGGTGAAAGTAAACCCATGGCATCCATGGTTAAGGATGGGTTTGTAAATAGCCTTGAACTTGTGATACAAGATTCAGTATCACAAATCACAATCTATTTGCCATCTCAGGCAGAGGAAGGTATTTACAATGGTATTTATTATACCACTAACCTGGATAACATTGTCAGTGAAGTTTCTAATCAGAGACAGAATGCCGTGAATATCCTCAATAACCGAGAAAGGTATGAGGCAATTGTATCAGAATGTGATAAAATCTTAGGCTCTATCAATTACAAAGAACCCGGTAAACCAGCTCCTGAGTTCGAAGAATTTAAAGCCTATATGGGTAATGTGGATGTCAGATTGAATAGGTCAGAAGCACTCCTGAAGAAAATTGCTGAAGAGCTGGGATTATTTAAAGACAAGTAACATGCCAAGTAAGTCGGTTAATATTAATCTATCGACCCCAATTGGTTCACTAGAAATATACGTAGATAAACGAGAACAAGCTCGTGCAGAAAGGTTGATTGCTCAAACCCCAAGTATCTTAACAAAAGGCTATGCGAAAGGTACAGAGAAGTTTGGCAATCAACTTCTTCGTATAGTAAGGCGTAGTTTAAATACGGGTATGCCTCCAAAGGGTTCTGGAGTATCTTGGCCACCCCATTCTCCGGGTACCATTAAGAAGTATGGAGAACATACCATGCTAAACCTTACTGGTCAATATGCAAAGTCCGTTACCATAGTAAAAGGTAAGAAGAGGACTTTTGTAGGATTACCAATTGGAATCAGGAAGATTACCTACACAGGTAAGACTTCTAGAAAAACTTTGAATCAGATTGCTATCATGCTCGAGTATGGTAGTAGAGATGGTAACTTACCACCTCGTCCTCTCTGGGGTCCTGCATTTAAGGCTGCAGGTGGAAAGGCGGCCTTACAAAAGGAAATACGAAATGAAATCAGAAAAGAAATAAGGAGGGTAAAATAATGGCAGCAGATTTTGAAATATCCGCATTATCCGGAACAGGTACTGCCACTATTCGTGTAAAACCGAAGGCAATAAATGAAGACCGAGATAATATCAAAGAACAGATTCTCAAGGTAGTAGTACAGGGCGTAGAAAGAGAAGTAACCTTGGTTCAGAAAGCCAATACTACTCCTGCAGAATCCTGGAATACTTATTGGAGTATTTCTCCAGACGTAACTACTCATACCTTTGATGGTACTAAAAAAGGTGAGACTTTAGAGATAGAAGTATATAGCTATCAACAAAAGTTCCTCAACAATGTACCCCAGGATGAATATCGGGCAGTAGATTGGAAAATCGAAACTACGGTAGATTGGTTAGAGGTAACTCAAGAAGTAGGGGAAGGTAATAACCCAGGAAAAGCTATTATCAAAACTCTATCAAGAAATAGTGAGTATCAGTCAGGTACTTATGACCCTATCGAAAGAACCGGAGTAGTTAAGCTAATTCAAAGCGAAAAATTTGAGAAAGCCCTTAATATAACCCAATCTCCAAGTGTTAAAGTAGTTACTTATGAAATTAGGCCAGTGGCAGGATTGGGTCACTCTGCAGCAAATAATCCTGCTGTGAAGACTGCTACCTTTAGAGGTTACATAGTGTACACTATAAATGGGGAAGAGGTAGCTACGTTTATTAGGCCCTTCAGAGTACCCAAGATTGGGGAAACAGTTAATGGTAATATCCTAAATCCAAGTGGAGAACCCATTCCTTGGAAACTATGGTTTACGAATTATCCTGCAGCAGCAACTACCAGTGTTGATGAATTAACCTGTACTGTTCATTATGACTGTAGGTTTTTTGGAATTTTATACACTCTAGTAGTCGATGCTCAAATACAAGTAGGGGATGGCCAAGTAAATTGGGCAAATGCAGATGAAGGACTTAGAGTTATCCCTGACCAAGCTTAATTATGGTAAATTCAGAAGAAGTAGTTGAGAGAACATTCTATATATGTCTCCTCAGCACAATGCTAGAAATGGGTCTTACCTTAAATCCCGAAGACTTCTTACCTTTGTCTCAAGAAAACGAAAAACGTTTCGCAGAGGCTATCAAGGGTATGCCTAAGTTTATACCTTTGTTTGGTATAGGGAATAATCAAGTAAAAGGACCTAAGACTCTTCCCAGAATAACAATCGAACTGCAAGGTTATTATGCTGGTGATATTGGAGTGAACAAATATATCATCGGTGATAAGTTAGAAGATGGTAATTACCAAGCTTCAGAGTTTCCCTATGAAACTAAAGATATCACAGTTGATATACACCTCGTTTCTCAAACACAAGCAGATATGAGATTATTGCATACAATCTTATATACTGGCTTACCTGCTAGAGGATATGTAAGACCATACTTTAATGACTTAGAGGAATGGAGCAAGGGCAGGCTTGACCCAACCGGAAACCTATTCATTGAAATTGGTAATCATTATGATCATCCCGATGTAGAACATGGTATACTTGAGAAGGTATATACCTACGTATGTAAAGATGGTATTCTCCCAGAAAAGCTTTTGGAAGAAGGTACACTTACACCTATCAAAGATATTACTGCTCTCATTGGATTGTTCGAACAAAACGAAAATGAAATGCTAGAGTTGAAGATACCTAAGGAATAGGTACAATACTCTAGGGTATAAATTAAACGAGTAATTAACTTTAATCACAATAGAATTATGCCAACTTCACCTCATGTAGATTTTAAGTTTAAGAACAACAATGTTCTTCAAACTACTCCTATGTTAGGAGTTTCTTGTGTATTGGCTAGAACTACTAAGGGCCCATACGATGACCCCTCAGAAATCATCTCTACTTTCTCTCAGTTCCAAAGGATTTATGGTTCTGAGATTGTTCCCGATGGTTCTGTATCAAATATCGAAAAAGCCTTGACAGGTGGTTCTAAGCTTCGTGTTATTCGAGTACTTGGTAAGGGAGCTACCCAGGGTACAGTGGCTGCAACTGCAGCAAGTAAAACAAAGGCTGCTGCTAAATCTGAAGAGGAAGGTATAGTACCGGCTTCTGCTACTCCAGACCCGGCTACACCTGCAGCACTCATCACAATTACCTCAAGTGGGACTACCTATAGCTTAGGCTTAGTAACCAAAGGCTATGGAGACCCAATCGGTAGTACCGATAGTTTCCAGGTAGGTTTCTACAAACAGGCTAACACCCTGTATTACAAAATCTATTCTGGCAATGGGCAGGTACTTGAACAAGGTCCAGTAATCACTTACAAAACTGCAGATGAAAACAATGATACTTCGGTAGATTACCTGGCTCTTAGTGCATTTGCTAAGAATTCAGAATATATTAAGCCGGTAGTAGTTGCTGGTTCTTCTTTCGAGAACCTTATCAAATGGCTTACTGATAATGTAGATGGTACTAAGAATGCCATCACATTAACCGTAGGTGGTGCTGCTCCTACCGAAGATGAAAAGAAGTTCACCGGTACTATCGGTTCTGCAGGTTCTACACCTACTGCCGAAGAATGGGTTGCTTCTCTGGACTTCGTAAAGGATTACACTGATTTCTATCAGTTATTCATTTCCCATATTTCTCAACACCTTACTGCTGATGCAGATGTACTCAAGGTATACAAGGCTGCTGCAGATATGGCAAAGGAATTGATGGAATGGGTACTCTATATCGAAGTTCCGAAACATCTTACCCATTATACTCAGGGTACTCAGGCCAGAGACTACAAAGCTCAGGTAACTTGGGTACAGACTTGCTTGGGCACTGTAGGTAACTCTAAGTACATTGCCTACTTCGGTGGTGGACTTAAGTACTACAATGAAAACGGTAATCTTCAGGATTCCGATGTAGTAGGTACCATTGCAGGTTTGGGAGATGCTTCTGCTACTCAATACGGACCCTGGAAATCCTTTGCAGGTATGAACCGAGGAGTTATTGGGGATGCCGTTGGACCAGTATGCCCGAACTATGGTTCTCCTTCTCGGTATTCAGAATTGAATACTCTGGCCCAGAATTACATCAATGAAATGGTAATCAAGGATACTCCAGATGCAGGCAAACAAACCATGCTTTGGCATTGCTTCTCTTCTCAGGTAAAACAAGATTCAGAACGATTCCTTTCAATCGTAAGACTGAACTTGTATCTGAAGAAGTTTCTTCGCCCTGTACTTAACAAGTACATTGAAGAGCCTAATGTTTGGAGTACTTGGAAGAGAATTTGGTTGGAGGTTAAACCTACACTAGACTCTCTGGTAGATGAAGATGCCATGACAGAATATACCTGGATGGGTGACCAAGATGCAACCTCTTGGGATGATCTCTCAGTTAACAACGAGGCAGATGCTCGTCAAGGTAAGTACCGTGCTATCCTTAAATATAAGGATGTAGTTCCTATGCAAGAGGTAACTATGGAGATTGTAATTGATGCAGCTTCCAAGTCTGTATCAATTGTGGAATCAAGTAATAACGCTTAAACAATTATAACGATGGGAGCAAAAGTAAAAAATCCACGGAAGAAGTTCTTGTGGAGTATCATGTTCCCCAAGCACCCTATCAATACTTATCTGTTCCAAACTTGTACTTTGCCAGATGTAGAGATTGACCAGGTTGCTCATGGGGATGTCAATAGAGACGTTAAAACTCCAGGTAGGGTTTCAGTTGGTAATCTTATCGTAGAGAAACTTATGACTACTGCAGGTTCAGATACCTGGCTTCATGATTGGCTCTATGCTTGCCAAGATATGATTGCCGGTGGGGGATTACCTCCTGCTCAGATATGGGAAACTGCAATCGTAAATGAACTTGCTGAAGACGGAGTCTCAGTTCTTAACACCCATATCTTCGAAGAGGTTTGGCCCTGTAAAGTTACTGGCTTAGACTTGGACAGAATGGCTTCAGAGAATACCATTGAGTCCATTGAGTTCTCAGTTGGTACTGCAGATAAATACTAATTCCTTAGTCTATTTTCACTAAGATTCGGTGGAGGGGTGGGATTCCTGAGATAGGATGTCTCACCCCTTTCTTGTTGTTATAGGGAATACTATGAACATTTGTAAACATAAAAAGTAATTAACATGGAATTTAGAACATTTGGATTTATCGGACCGTCTGGTTATAAATACCAGATTAGAGAACAGAATGGTGCTGATGAAGATATTCTCAGTAACCTTTCAGACATGAAAACTTTGATGAACCTTACCAAGTTCATTGCAGCAATCGTAGTAGCTACAGATGCAACACCCAGTGGGAAGTTAACCATTGAGGATGCACTTAACTTACCAGTTAATGACCGGTACTGTATTATCTTCAATTCTCGAATCTTCTCTTTGGGAGACGAAGTAGAATTTGAATATGATTGGGGAAAAGAAGGAGGGAAGGTTATGTATGGCCAAGATCTTCACGAATATCTTTTTGATTACGGTCAGGTACCTTCTGAAGAAGAGCTCAAGGAAAAACCGGATGCCATTCCTTTCTACCCGGAAGGTAAAAAACTTATGGACCATGAGTACACTCTCTCTTCAGGTAAGCTTATCAAATTCGACTGTATGACTGGTAAAGGAGAACAGATGTTCATGGCTTTGCCTATGGAAAAACAAACAAAGAATGCTCCTCTCCTTTGTCGTAATCTTTACTTGAATGTAGATGGCAACTGGGAGAAGGTATCAAACTTTACACCATTCAGTGCAAAGGATATGGCTGAGATGAGAAAGTATATCCTATCTATAGACCCAGTATTCAAAGGGGATTCTCATATCACCCATCCTGAGACTGGGGAAGAAAGAAACTATCCTATAGCTTGGGCACCTAATTTTTTCTACCTGACGGAAGAGTAAGTTTAGAAAGTGATTTTGTTTATATCACTAGAGCCGAGATAACCTTAGATTATTTCGGCTTTTTACGTCTTCCGTATAGGATAAGAAAAATATTTAAGGATATGGCCGAGCAATATTATAAACAGATTAAAAAGAAAACGAAATGATAAATGCCAGTAGGAGTGTAATAGAGGTCGGTGTTGCCATGGTTTTAAGAGACCGATTCTCTCAGGAAGCTGGTAAGATATCTGGTTCATTTAGAACTATGATGAACGATATGAATACCTGGAACCGAGGTATTCAGATGTCAGCTTCTAATTCACTAGACTTCGGAATGCAGCTCGTAGGGGGAATGGCCAGGGCCTATAAATACTCTGCAGGTGTTCAAAATGAAGTTTGGACTGCTTCGAAGATTGCTGGTGCTACCATTGCAGAACAGAAGGAGATGTTACAATTGGCAAAAGATGTCAATGCTATGACACCTCTTACTGCTTCGGATGTTGCATCAGGACAAAGATACCTGGCTATGGCAGGTAATAAATTCGATGCTATTAAGGAAATGATTGGGCCGGCTTCTAAGCTGGCTTCAATCTTTACAATGCCAGTGGGAGGTAAAGGTGGTGTAGCTGACTTGATGACTAATATCATGTCAATGTACCAAATCCCAATGACTGAAGCCGCTAGAGTAACCGATGATTTATATACTGCAGTTACTAATGCAAATATATCTTTACAGGACTTAGCTCAGTCCATATCTTATGCGGGAGCAGATATGGCAACTGCTGGTGTAGACCTTAGGCAAACTGCTGCGGCTATTGGTGTATTGGGAGACATGGGTATACAAGGTTCTATGGCTGGTACCTCTCTGGCAAATATGATACGTTACTTACAACTATCTCTTGTTAACCAAAAGAAGAAAGGCTATAACGCTTTAGCAGACATGGGCTTAAGTCCAGATGACTTCTTCGATGCTCAAGGTAATCTTATTGACCTGTACTCTGTATATCAGAAGTTTGCTAAGGCAGCAGCAGATATGCCTTCTCGTGTCGAAACCCCAACATTCTTCAATATCTTTGGTGTTCGTGGTAATCGTGGTATGCTCCCAGTACTTAGAGACATTGCCTCTGGTAGAGATAAAATGGGACAGATACTTGCTACCTATAATAAGAACATGGGTGCAGTTAACCAGATGAATGAGGAAAGACTTAAAACCGATGCAGGTGTAATTGACCAATGGGAATCCTCACTTGAGAACTTAACGGTAACTGCAGGTGCTGCAATGGGTAGAGTATTTACTCCAGTTCTCCAATTCGGAGTTAAGTTCCTGGACATAGTTAATTCTATTTCAGAAACTTGGGGAGGTAGTTTTGCTTTAAGAGTAGCTGCTACAGGTGTAGTAGTAGGTACAATAGTTGCAGGCTTTAGGACTGTACGAGGCGTCATAAGGTCAATAGGTTACCTACAAACTATAGCTACTGCTTCTACCGAAGGTATGTCAGCTGCGGCTATAAAGACCAATACCCAATTTGCCATCATGGAAGCTCACATGGTAAGCATGGTTAACCTTATGAGAACTATGGTTCAACTCCAGATGATGTCAAGTGGTATTGGTATGAATAGCAAGGGTAGGTTCTACAATATGTCAAATGGTAGATATGTTAAAACACCTAACCCAGGTGTACCAATGGCAACTACTATGGCAGGTAATCTTATGGGAGGTGCAGTCGGTGGAGCTGCTACTAATGCTGGTAGTAGAGCAGCAGGTCAGGTTGCTGCTAAAGGTTTAACTGGTATGATGGGTAGATTTATGGGGTTCTTAGGAGGACCCTGGGGTTTAGCCATTAGCATAGGTTTACCTCTATTAATCGAGGTAGGTGGTAGACTTATCAGTTCGATAGATAAAAATACCGATGCTCAGAATAACAAGGAGGATGACCCCTTAGCTATCAGAGCTCAGAATGAAGAAAGGTTTATCAATGCCATGAAGTCTGCCATCAGGGATGGTTTAAAAGAGGGCAAGATTGGTATTACAATTGATGGGCAATCTATGGGTGACTATTCCCTTGGTAGTCAACAGGATTATACTGGAGTAGTATTAGGATTATAAACTAAAATATTATGGCTAGAATATTAGGACAGGCAGCTGGTAAAGTTGTTGAAAAATACAATGACCTTACTCGAGATACAGCAGGTGTTCTTACTGGCCCTTTGAATAAACTTTGGAGAGCTCGGATATTACTTAACCGAGCTACTTCTACTCTTCCAAAAGATAGTGCTCTCAAGGGTAAAATCTATGACCCTAATGGGGTACCCGGAGAAGCTCAGATATCTTCTAAGAACCCAACTCTGAACAAACAACTCCAGGCAAAATGGAGAATGGAATTACAATTTCCAAGGATGGAGGAAGGGGAAGGAGTAGACCCAGCAAAGGGTAATAAGAATACCACTAACTACAGAAACTTCGAAGTAAAGGCAGACATCCGATATCAAAACGAAGTACGGATTTATAACATGTCTGCTAACCCAACCCAATATATTACTTTACAGAATCGACCTCCCGAATTAGATTTTCGAGGAGAAACTACTTGGGCAACTATTAAGTCTATGGGTCGTAATACACCTATGTATCATTTCACGGGAGCTGAAGATATCATTCAATTTAATGTATCTTGGTTCTCAACTACTTTGGATAACCCAGAGGAAGTGATAAATAAATGTAGATTACTTGAAGCCTGGACGAAGGCAAACGGTTATCAAGCAGCACCTCCAATAATCCAAATCGAGTGGGGAGATTCTGGTATATTCGAAAATCATTATTATATCCTTACCTCTGCAACCTATACTCTGAAGAACTTTCAGAATGGTTATAGAGTAAGGGTACCAGGTAAACCTGCTACATTTGGCAATGGTAAGTTATTGCCTGCAGCAGCAACTCAGGAATTAATCTTCAAGAGAGTAAGTGCTTATAATTTATCCTATGGAGATTTTATTAATACTGATTCACTTAAGAAGACGGAGGGCATTAAATATGATTGATACATCTCAATATTTAAAAGGTGCAAGTCCCTATAACCAGGCCTATGTTTTAAACTATGGCGATGGAGATTATTCTTTAGAGGCAGTACAGACATCAGTACCTTCTTCTAACGATGATCTTCAACATACCGTTAAGGATGGTGAGACTTTGCAGAATATTGCTTATCGGTATTATGGGGATTCTGGTAAATGGTTTCTAATTGCTGAAGCAAATACTATCCTCAATCCATTTAAGGAATTAGAAAGTGGAACCATTATAAAAATCCCAGTGTATGCCGGCTAAACAGAAACCTATATTGTATAATGGAATGGGCCAACCTTATTTGGCCCTTTTCGATTTTAAAGGAATGCCTATTAAGAATCCTCTTACGGGCATTCCTCTTGGAGCGTATATAAGTACCTGGAATTATAAATACGATGAAGAGAAAGAGAATTTGGCTACCATCACTTTTGATACTGGCAATCCAGATACCGTAGATATCGAGGCTTTACAAGAGGGTCAGGTAATCTGCCTTCAGTGGGGTTATATTTATCCCGATGGTCAATTCGTATCTGGTCCCATAAAGGTAATCAAGGTAAGGGACTTCGAAGCTACTTTTGATTCTACAGGTACTCATGTAACTATTAAGTGCATTGATTCCACAGGTGATTTAAGGTATCAGCCTGCTTATAACTTTTCGGATATGGAAGGTTATAAGTTATCTACCTTCTTGGACAATGGTTGTGATAATTCTACTGGTGTAATCATAGAAATCTTTCAGTAATGGAACAACAGATAATAAGTAATAAAGTATATGAGTCACTACAAGTGCCTACAGAAAATACTCGAACTACTACTGGAAAGGTGCTTTATGCTAACCGGTTTAGTGGAGTAGCTCAAGTAGCTATGCCTGAGGATTTAAAGGCTTTAATTGATAGCGACTTTGGTTTGGTGGGTAAGAATATCTTGGTTCAATTAGAACAGAAGATGAAAGGTTATACTAATGGGCCTTGGTATGTAGATTCCAGGGATGGAGTTATCTATATACATAATCGTAAGTTCAATGAGGAACCAGTTCATACTTATACCTATCAAGGTGAGAATGGTGAGGTACTTAGTGTATCTTTTGCCATGGAGAACATTACCAAAAGAGTTAAGGCAACTCTATCTCCTTTGGTAAGTCCAGAGACTAAAGACTTAAATGTAGTCACTACAGGTATAAAAGAACCAGAAGATAACAACTTACCTCAAGTAATGCCCAATGAGGCAAATGGTGTATACTACAAAAATTGGCATACTTCAGTAGGTAAATATGGGGCAGAGAATAATCCCGAAGATATTTGGAAAGTACGAAGTATTCAGATAGAACATGCTCTAGCTAATGATATGAATTTCAAAGCAGCGGTTGCAGCAGAGAAAGAATTGAATTACGATTGGAATAGTGACGTAGCTGAATACAATGCTGCTAACCCTGCAGAAGCTTATAGGAATGGTAAACAGAAACATCTAGATGAGATGAGCCTTACTGAACTAAAAGAATCCATCAATCAAGCAGTTTCTAATTTACCAAGTGACCGTAAATCTGCCGTACAACAAGCATTACGTAATTCAAAAACAGGTAAAGAGTTAGAGGCTAATCTTTATAAGATATTGAAGAATGAGAGGTATCTATTTGAAGGTGAAGACCAAATGACTTACATGACTGTAGAAGATGTAGACCCAAGAGATTATGACCCTCAACATGCTAATAAGGGAGGTGCTACTGCTTGGGGATCTGAAGACATGGCAAGTGTAAATCGAGGTATACAAGCTTTAAAAGATGACCCGTATGCAATCGTAATAGATGACACTCCAGTTATCAAGTATAAGAACCCTCTTAATCAAAGCTTGGGAATTTACAGTATCAGTGTGAAAGTACAACATTGGAAAAAGGCTAATATGGATGTGCCCATCTATAAGCTTTATCATAACCTATTTGGTAGATATGGGGGAGCCGATAAATATGCTTGGGCAGCTAATGCTAATGCTAATGGCGGTTTAAAGCATACAGAGAAACGTATTGTATGTAAAATGCAAGTAGTGGGCAGACCTTCTCTAGCATCATCTCAGATTATCATAATTGAGAATGTAGGTAAACGTTGGTCAGGACCTTGGTATATTAAACAGTGTACTCACTCTATGGATGCAGGTCAAGGTTATGTAACTAATTTAGAATTAGTTAAGAATGCTGGTAAATCAGGTTCAGTTACAGCTAAGTCCGGTTTATCTACTCAAACTATTGTAGCCAATGAAGCTAAGGCAAACAGTAAGACGGATAAGGGTAAAGATAAAAAGGCTTTGAGTAATACTAATGAATTGGTACTTGACTTCACCTATAACGAGGTAGTATACTTCGTAGAGAACTTCATGGACAAGAATGGTCAATTAAAAGACTGGAGAGCTGCAGATGAGTTTATACGGAAGAAAGCTTACTATACCGAAGTAGTTGCAAAAGACCCACTTGAAAAAGCCGAAGGTATGATTATCAGTGAAGGTAATCTTACTACATCTACCGGTAAGTACATACCTGGCAAGATTACAATCAAGGAAGTTCAGGTGCCAGATGATTATTGGGTTAAATTTGATTATCAGGCAGTGGCCATGAAGAACTTCAAGGAATACCTAAAGAAAAATAAGATTAAGTAATTATGGGATACGAAACTGCAAAGATAATAACCGAAGAAGGCCTAGAAGGCCTTGGTAGGTACTACTCAGTTTATCGAGGTATAGTCATAGACAATGAAGATACTGAGAAGAATATGAATAGGGTGAAAGTATGTATCCCAGAAGTAATGGGAGGTACTTTTGCATGGGCCTTACCAAAAGGACAACATGGTTCAATTAGTACAGGCTTCAAGTTCTTGGCTCCTAAGATAGGCGATATAGTTTTTGTTACTTTCGAATTCGGAGACCCAACTAAACCTCTTTGGGAATATCATGGATGGGGATTACAACAAATCCCTGAACCCTTGAATGGGCCCAATAAGATGGGCTTAGTTACTCCAGAAGGTAATCTGATTGTTATTAATGACGATGAAGGAACTCTGAACTTATACTTCAATGGTACTGTGTCAGTATACTCTGAATCAGATGTAGTGGTGGCTTCTAAGAAAAGCATTGGTATTAACTCAGGTGATACCGTAGTAATAAATGAGGGAGAAAATAGAGGTATCATCAACATCGAACAGCTAACCGAGAAACTAAACCAAACGGTTAAGGAACTCGAACAATTAAGAAGTATGTTCAACTCTCATGTACACTCAGGTGTAACTACTGGACCAGGTTCTTCAGGTCCTACTGTAACTCAAGTAACTAAACCATTCTCACAATTTCAGATTGATGATTATGAGGATAAATCTTGTATACACTAATGGAAAAGAATTACTTCACAGATATAGTTGGTATAGGAGTAACGTTTCCTATTCAACTTACTCGAAACGAAAAGGGAGAAACCGGTTGGTACCCAGTAAATGGGGATTTCAAACTTATCCGGGATAATATAAGTGCTATCCTATATTACATGATTGGCCAGAGATTTCGACAGGAAAACTTTGGTAGTAAACTTTGGCAATGTATTGAGGAACCAAACTCACAAGCCCTAAGTTTTATAATTAAAGAGTTTTTAAAACAAGCCATAGGTGCATGGGAACAGCGAATAACCTTCCAAAGCATCACAGTTACTAGAGTTGATGCAAAAATACATATAGAAGTAGCTTATGTAGTAAATGGAACAAATTCTAGTCAGTACCTCGACATCACCTATGATCACTCGGATAATTCATTAAATACACAATAATATGGGAATCACAAATAAATGGCTTAACCCATACCAGAGGTCTTACCAACAGATTAAGGCCAAGCTGGTAGAATCCCTTATGGGTCTCAAGGACAAGGATGGTCAGAAACTCATAACGGACTATTCGGAGGGAAACATCCTTATTATCATTCTCTCCTTGTTTGCAGCGATTGCTGAAGTACTACATTACTATGTAGACAATATGGCAAGGGAAACTTTCTTATCTACAGCTCGTAGATATGATTCGGTAGTTAAACATGGTGCCTTGGTAGATTACCATGCTCGAGCAGCGATTGCCGCTACCGTAGATGTAATCTTATCTAGAAGCATTACTGGTAACTCTATTGGTGCAAAGTTAACCATACCACAAGGAACTCTATTTACAGACCAAAGTGGTAATAGCTGGTTATCTGCCCGAGATGTTACCTGGTATTCAAATGTAACTACCTGCAAGGTACCAATTATTCAACATGAGAAGTATACTACAAGTGCTCTCAATAACATGGTAATACCTACAGGAGATAGAGTACAACTTAACTTGGGTACATTACCCAACGGTAAGTATTATGAACATGGCTCTATGTCTTTACAGATAGGTGGGGAATCTTGGGTATTGGTAGAAACCTTTGCAAAGTCTAAACCTACGGATAAACACTTTATGGTATCGGTAGATGAATCTCTAAACCCATATATAATGTTTGGAGATGGTACCTTTGGTAAGAAACCTGCAGCAGGTGCAAAGATAACCAATGTGGTATTCTACTTAACCAATGGTTCTCAAGGTAATGTAAAGAGTAATACCATTACATCAGTACCCTCAGTTATATCCTCATCAATCACTGATGCTACAGTAAGTAATGCTTATGATGCAGGAGGTGGTTCTAATTATGAGAACTTCACTATGCTCAAGGAACATATACCTTTGAGTGTTAAGACTCTGGGAGTAGCAATTACCAAAGAGGATTTCGAAAGCTTGGCAATGTTAGTTGATGGGGTTAACAAGGCAAAAGCAGATTACGAATGTGGTAGAAAGCTTACGGTATATATTAGCCCAGATGGTGGAGCAGTAGCTTCTTCTGAGTTAATTAGTAGAGTATACAACTTACTATCTCAGAGGGCTCCTATGACTACCTGGCTCAAGGTTAAATCTGCAGGAAAAGTTCAAATCATCCTGGAGATGGATGTCACTGGAAAGAAGTCTTATAAGACTGCAGAGATACAGACACAAATCCTTACAGCATTATATAATGCCTACTCTCCAGAACAAGCAGAGATTGGAGGAAGCGTAAGGGTATCTGATATCTATGCTCTGATTGATAATCTGTCTACCATAGATTACCTACACCTTACCAAGTTTTATATCAAGCCTTGGCCTACTACCATTTATGGTAACAAGGAACTTGCATTGGGACAGTTCAAATTGAATAAGGCTACTGGGTCTATGACCTACTTCATAACCTTCAATTCTTCTACAACTTTTACAGTACGTTCAGTATCGAATGGTTATGTAGCTACAGGTTCTGTTGGTAGTTCACTCCAGGTAGTAGATAAGGCAAATGGGTTTGACTTCTCTCTGGATATACAGAACAACAGTTACCAATCCGGGTACCGTTATTCAATTACCGTATCAGAACCTAATCATGATTACGAAGACCCCGGTTTTAATTTACCGGTATTCGAAAATGCTTCACAGTTAACACTAACCGTAAATGAGATAGTATGATAAACCTCAAAAACCTAATTGATTTTTTACCATTCGAATATAAGGACCAAGATACTTATAAGGTAAATGGTAAGGGCATTCTGGAGAGGTTTCTAGAAATTTGTGGAGAGCATTTTGAAGATTATATTACTAAAGACATTGATAACATTCTGGATATTATCGATATAGATAAAACTCCAGACATGTATCTCAACTTTCTTTGGCAATTCCTCGGAGAAATGCCCTTCGCTTATGGGAACACAATAGATGCCCAGAAGTGGTCAGAGTACTTTAATGGTTTCTACTCAGACAGTAAACTCCAGGAATTATCAAAGCTTTGGATAATACCAAAGGAGGGGCCTTTCACTTTAACCAGTACTCAAGTAAGAAATATTCTAAGATATTCGGTATCTCTATTCAAGATACGAGGTACAGCTGAATTCTTCGAAATAATGATGAGGCTATATGGGTTAACCTGTACAGTCTCAGACCCAGCTAAGGCAGATTCTTACGACGGTTGGATAAAAGGTCACCCTTACTTTGACCAATACTTCTTGTATGATGACAAGTATTCTTATGATAATACTTTCGATTGTTCTCAATGTATACCGGTAACATTTAGCCTTACAGGTCATGGGTATACTTCGAACTCTGAGGCATTCAAAAGATTTAGGGAAGCTGTAGAAAGTTTCTTCCGAAGATTCATACCTTACCATGTATCATTCAATATCCAATATGGGTTTACGGTAAATGATGGGTATGCAATCAAGGCAGAATTAGTAAATCCTGACCAACCAAATCTGATAACTTCAGAAGTATATGAAGTACCTGTTATGGTAACCGTAACTGCTGATTGGCCTAATGCTGATTTAAGGTTTCAGATATCAAGTGATAAGGTAAATTGGGGATATACAAAACATCCCAGTGGTTTTGTATTTAATATACCAAGAGCGGGTACTTATTATTTCCGAAGCGTTGGGGATAATTCCAAGATAACCCAAATCACCGTAGGTCAAGAATCTTATAACAGGGTATACTCAATTACCTGTGACCCAGTTACTGCAGAGATAACACCATCAAAGCTAAGTGTGTATACGGTAGTAAGGGCTAACGTATCCTATAAGGGACAAATCAAAACTTGTAATGTTCGATTGTCAGGAACTGACCAAGTAAAAGTATCAGGAGCAACTTGGGAATTTAAAGAACCCGGTACTTATTACTTTGAGATTGTAGAGTTCCCAGTAAAACAAACTTCCTTTGTAGTAACCAGACAAGAGATTACTTATAAAGTAAGATGTACTCCATCAGAGTTTCGAGTTGGTGATAAACAAAGTATAAGGGATGCAACTACTACTCTAACCATCGAATCTAATTACCCGGAATCCTTTACTGGAGACTTATACTGCAGGTTGGTAGGTGACACTAAGTTATTTAAGAATGGAGATAAGTTTACTGCCAGCAGTTATGGTACCTATAAGTTTAGGTGTACTCTTGATAAAAGGGAAACCGAAGAAGGTGTAGGTATCTTCGAAGTAACTTCTGGTAAGACCGCAATCTATAGAGTTAGTATTAACCCACCATCTTCTACTTTGTTTAATGGTTCAGCCAAGACCACAGTAAGTATTCAACGTATCTCAGGTAATGGTGATGACTACAGAGTAAGAGTAGTAGAAACCGGGGAAGTATTCGATGCTAAGAATGGTTATGTATATAATACTAATAGGTCAGGTACTTATACTTTCCAATCTGTAGCTTACCCATCTGCAAGGACTATCTGGACCGTAAGCAATTCTCCAACAGTATATCAGAATAAGTTAAAGATAGTTCCTTCAGATACTACCGATGAACATTGGCAAGAACCAGATTGGACTTTACCAGAAGACCAAATCGATGATACCTATGCAGTATATGCTTTGGTGGATGAGAAGTCTGCTTGTAAGTTCTCACTGGAAGAAATGAAGAACGGAGTAAATGTAAATGGTACTGCTACTTGTGATGAGACTGGAGAAACCTATAATCTGGGTGAAGAGATTACTCTTACCAAAGCAGGTACCTATACTTTCGTAGCTGATGATGGTTCTTCTCTAAGATGCCAAGTAATCCTGGAAGATTATCCAACTATCATTGAGATATCTTGTACTCCAGAGTATGCCGAACTAAAGGGTACTGTTAAACAAGTATCTACCTTAATTAAGTGTACTTCGAATAAACCAGATTTCGATAGTAGAATTAGGGAAGTGGGCAAGGTTAATACCTATGATGCTGGTGGACAAGGTTATGAATTCATTACTGCTCAAGCAGGAGAATATATCTTTGAATCCGTTGCAGATACTTCTAAGAGAACTAAGTTCACAGTAGTAGATGCAGACCTATTAAGTGTTAATCCTCAAAAGTTGGAATGGGAATTCGATGACCTATCGGAAAAGACCTTCACCATTACAACCTACAGTAATCAATCTTGGCAAATAGTAGAACAATGATAAATACAATCGATAGAATCACTGAGACCACAACTCAGTCTTTATTCAAGACATTTACTGTGGGCATATTGGGAGAGTGTACTCAAATTCTTTATGATTTGAGATGGATGATAGTACTGGCAATAATCTTAATCCTATCAGATTTATGGTTTGGAGTATCTGCCAGTAGAATCCAAGGTATAGAAATTCGAAAGTCTAGAGCTGGAAGAAGAACTCTAAATAAGATAGTAGATTATATCTGCTATGTTTTATTGGGAGCTGTACTTGGTAAGGCCATAGGCGAACCATACGGAATGGACCCAATCGTAGTATCTATTACAGTAATGGTATTATGCTATTGCTTTGAAGTAGATAGTATCTATGGTCATATCTGCGAAATACATGGTATCAAAAAGAAGTACAGTATATGGAAGATTCTCTTTAAATTGTTAACCTTCAAGTTTAAGGATTTGGGTGAAGCATTTAAAGATATGGCAGAACAAAAGAATAACTTTAAAAATAACAATAATGAAGACGTACTTTAAGTATGAAGGTATCATTAAATCAAAGGAAGCAGCAGAGGCAATTGCTGCTCCCTCTGGTTTAGGACCATTCTGTGGTTTTGGCTCAGCCACCATAAATGGTAATAGGTTAACAGTATCTCCTCAGGGAGTATCAGGAAGTAAGTATGCTAATGTAATCAAAGACCGTATCATGGCAAGGTACATGGCAAAAGCTTCAGAAGATGGGGAATTACCTGATGTAAACTTTGGTTGTATCTCAAGAGATGGATATGTATTTATCTCTGATGAGCAAACCCTTACCATTGAAAACATCCAAGGTACTCAGGGCTCAACTGAAGAGGTATTACTTTTTGCAGTACATACTACTATCTCAGAACCCGTAGATAATCCAGTAGACTTCGTAGCCTATTGGAATGAATCCTCAAAAAGCTTCTATGATTTATTCAAAAAGGCTAATGATATCTACTATCCGATTGCCGAGGCAAATCGTACTCCGAGTATACTTAATAGTGATGTATATTCCGATTATAATATGACCTATAGCAATCTTCTAGAGATGGTAGAGAGTGCTTGCCCTTATTACTCTAATAATAAAAATTCGGTTGTTCTTATTGGTATCTATGGTAAAGGAACCGATGCAATGACAAAACGAAATGAGAACTTTGCCATCGTACCTTACCAGGGTAAATTCCAGGAGATACCCTTTACTACTGCAACTCACAGTTCATTCAAAGAATCCATAAAGAGAACCGAAGAAATGAATACTGGGTTCCCAGTAGTAGATGAAGCAGGTAATACATTGAACATCAAACAATACATTGATGCTCAACTCGAGGCAATCAGAAAAGAGTTTGCCGAATCCCTGAGTACTGCTAATCTCCCAATCGGTTCTATTATCCTCTGGGAAACTGATGTAATACCTGAGGGTTGGGCAGAATATACAAAGGCATCTGGTAGAATAGTTATAGGTTATCAAGCAGGAGGTATTCAAATTGGTGATGAAACTATGTTGCAGAATGTGGGAGATTATTATACTCCTACTCAGGGTAACTTCCTTATCCAGATTAAGGGTGATGATTTGCCTAAGCATAGACATGCTCTTGGTGTATCTAAAGGTAAGCAGGATAATGCTAACAACTGGGAGAACGTTCGTCCTCAATCTTTCTTTAATAGAGAGACAGGTTTAAATGGTGACTTTGGTAGAGGAACTCCAACTAAAGGAATCCAGGATGGTGCTATTGTAGTGAGCTGGAATTTGCTTGGTGAAAGTTTCTTACAAGAGACTTCGGTAGAGACTCTGAATATCGAAAAATTGCCACCGACTATTACATTACGATATATCCAAAAGATATCATCCTAAGTAACTTCATTCCACTTCATAATATAGATTGAATTAGTTATTAGTATTTGACACTTTACAAATCGTGTTTGCATAGTTGATTTTGAAAATCTGTTGAAAAGGGACGTTGGGAAACGTCCCTTTTCTTTTGTGTTAATACTTAAGTTCTTCCTTAGCTCTATCTTCCCAGTATTGGATATCTTGTCTAAGTTCTGAGATATATCTCATAGAATCATTAGTCTTAGGCATTTCGAAAAACTCTATAAGCATTATGTTGGTAATTCGAGTACTATCTCCAAGCCTCTCTTTAATAAAAGGAGGGGGAGTTAATAATACCTCGAATAGGAGATAGGCATCGGGAGAAAGTTTATCCTTCATATACTTATACATCATATCAAGCATTTCGGATTTAGCTTTCTCTTGTTCACTATCATCCTCTAATTCTTTGTCATTATCAAACAAATCATCAAGCTTAAAGAGATTTTGATTATACTCTGCTTGTTCTCCGTATGCCGAACGAAGTAGTTTATTCTTGAATGTACTAAGTGATGCAAGGATTCTTGCTTTAAGATGTTCTTCAGTACATTCACCATAGTATTTGTTGAAAACAAATAACATCTTATCCCAGAAATAAGACTGAATGATATCAGGTGTAAGATTAAACCTTTTATAATCAATCTGTCGGGTAAGATTTCTGATTACTGGCTTACAAACTTTATAAAGTCTGTTGAATGTAGCTTCATCATATTCCTGCATAGGTTTTAATCTATGAAGCTCTGAGCCATTATTTCCTTTACTTTTTCCCATGTTCTTTTAAATATTCGTTATGCAAATATAAGTATTTTTTCTTATATAAAATAATAATATTAAATATACTTGAGCTTAAGGTAGTGGATTAGTATGTTTCTAGATAGTTGTCAACATGCTCAGAACTATCTCGGTACTATCAAAATCTATTAGTTTATAAATATTGCAATATAGATATGAAAAAGTTTAAAGATTCAGTTAAATTTAGTTTCACTCCGGACTTCCAGTTAGAGATACTCCGGTTCATTTTAAGGGATAAAGAAGGTGGTTTAGTCCTACGTCGGGTTAAATCAAGTTATCTGGTTCTCATAGAACATGCTCTTATATTCGAGGGCATATCAAAGTATTTTAAAAAGCAAGGCAAGATGCCTTCAGAAAATATCCTGAAGCAGGTGATAAAAGAATTGCTAGAATCAAAGGCATACGTCGATTTAGTAACTAAGGATGACTTGCCCAGTATTCAAAAACTGATAAGTAATCTGTATCATATTCCTTTATCTGATTCAGAATATATCAAGGAAAGGATATATCAGTTCTCTACTTACGTTGAAATGAAGAACCTAAATGATTCCTTCGACTTGGATAACTTCGAACAATATGAAGAGTATTCAAGGAAGATTGAAAAGGTACTACAGAAAAGTAAACCTAAGAAAGAGGATGAACCCCTATATATGATACGAGATGTTACAGAAAGACAGTTTAAAAGACAATCTGAACCATCAGTAATACCTTGCCCATATAGGCAATTGAATGACCTTACCAATGCAGGAGGTTATCCAGAGCATTCTGTAAATGTGATATTGGATAAACCCAAAGCAAAGAAGACATTCTTTATGGTAAACCTTGCAAGAGGTTATCTCAGAATGAAGAAGTCAGTATTATATATAGATACAGAAAATGGTCAGGACCAAATCATGGACCGTTTCATTCAATCAAGTATTAATAAAACCAAGAAGGAATTATATTCAGGTGAATATGATAAACTCGAGGCAAAGCATTTAAGAAAGCTTGCAAGGTTCGGAGTTGAGTTGGTAGTTGAAAGGGTTCCTGCCATGATTACAGATGTTACGTATATCAGGGAGAAGATAATTCAATTGCGTAACCAGGGCATAGATATAAGGGTATTAATGGTTGACTATGCAGGTAAGCTTGCATCAATATCTAGAGACAGAGAGGATTTCGAAAGAATATCTAATGTATATGTAGACCTGCAAAACTTAGCAGAAGAATTACACCTGGATATTATATGGACTGCTCACCATATTACTCGTGAAGGTAAGAAGCATAGACTTACCCGATATGATGAAAATGATATCTCTGGGTCAATTGCCATTGTACGTAATGCCCAAGTTATCATGGGTCTTAACTCTACCGAACAAGAAGAGAAGGATAATATTCTTCGAGCTGAGATAGTAGTACAGAGAGATGGTCTTCCTTCCGGTAGAGCTTTATTCAAAGGTGATGTCGAAAGACAAAGATGTACAGAGTTTACCAAAGAACAACGTAAGCAATATGACGAAGTATATGGCAGTAAATTGGATGAGCAATTTAAGAAGAAAGATAACCCGGATGCCGATAGTAAGAAAAGGGAAAGAACTACTGGAGATATCTAAATGCAAGTTAGGTTATCATGAATGGGTTGCTGTACATTCTTATGAATATAGGCAACGTCCTCGTAGAGCAATCTTCTCTCATAAAGGAGGTAGAAAGAAAGCTCAGTATTATACCAAAAGAAAAACCGAATATTATTGTAATAACTGTGGGAGGAAGAAAAGGTGAGAACAAAGAAAGTAGAGATAGTAAAGGATAGGTGGTCCGATGGATATGCCCTCGAAATATCTCATAATGGTTGGCAAACTACCTCCATAGGTAATCTGGATTTAGAAGACCTAAAAAGATAAGAAAGGTTATTCGTAAAGAGATAAGGAGAATTCAGAATGAAAATAACAAATCAATTTAAGTCTAAGCTCCGTACTTACTTTGTTAAAAGACTTGGAGCTTACGATTATAGACATGGCTGGATGAGGGTCCCTACTTGCCCATACTGCGGTAGGGAACATAAGTTAGGTGTAAACCTTTCAATGTATCGAACCAATTGCTTTAGATGCAATGCTCACCCATCACCCTCTCAGTTGGTGATGGATATCGAAGGGTTTACAGAATATCATGAACTACTTAATTTTTTGAACAATGGACAATTTGATGAACTTACATTTAAGGAAGAGAAAATCGAACTTGCCGAAGGAAAACCAATCTACTTACCTGAGGGGTTTCGAAATATCTCAATCGGAAAAAGCCAACTTGCAAAAAGCATCAGAGGCTATGTTAAGAAGCGTGGATTTGATATCAGTAGCTTTTCGAGATATGGCATTGGCTATGGCACAATTCAACCATTCTACGGGTATCTTATTATCCCCTTTTATTACAAGGGACAACTTAAATACTACAATGCCCGTAACGTCATTGGTAAGGGACCACGGTATAACAATCCTGACAAAGATATCACGGGTCTTGGAAAACAATTCATCATATTTAATCATGACGCATTGGAAATGTACCGGTCGGTATTCATATGCGAGGGAGCACTTAATGCTCTCACCATGGGGGATAGAGGCATTGCCACAATGGGCAAAGCTATTAGTGCCTACCAAGTCAATGAGCTACTTAAATCCCAATGCGAACGATTTATTATACTGTTGGACCCAGATGCCAAGCAATATGCCATCAACTTGGGTCTCAAGCTTATTAACTATAAGAAAGTCAAGGTGGTGTTTTTACCAGACGGTAAAGATGTAAACGACTTGGGTAAGAAAGAAACTCTAAAATTAATTTATAATACCCGGTACCAAAGTTATCAAGAACTTGTGAAACTCAGAAACTCATTGGATTAGGGAGTTCCTATTATAATATATAAATATATAAGAATATGAAAAGATTTATAAAGATTTGGGTTCGTGAAACTATTCAATTGTTTCTTATATTAATTGGGAATTAGGTATATTTTTTGGGGTTATATACTGGTTAGATAGTTTTGGGATTATAGGTTATTTGGGTATAACCCTTTGGTCATTGTTTTGGTTAGCTGGGATTATAACTTTAGTAGAATTATAACTTTAGTAGAATATAAGAAGAAATGAGAGAACCAAGTATTCACATTACAAAGTCTCAATTCGAGGAAATATTAAATACCTTAGAGGTAAATAACTTCCCAGTTGAGGCTTTTTTTGTTATTGCTCGTAAGGAGGCAATAAATTATAGAGCAGTCTTAGTTTCTAACAATAAGAATACTAAGCGAGTTAAGAACATATTACTAGCATCTAAAGGAGATGCTGCCCTTGTTGCTGATATTTTATATGCAACTCGTATAAAGTTAAAGCATAGAGGAGTTCGTAAAATAAACGAAAGTAATTCTCGGGAATGGGCAAATTGTAAAAAGCTTGCAGAGATATGTAATACATTCTGTGAAGATTTTAAATTTGATACCCGGGAAGGTTTTATCAAATATATAGAGATTGGGTTAAAGAGAATGACCGATTATCGGAATTTGATGCAAAGGTTAATATCCATGCAGGATAATATTACCAATCAAGTAAGTGCTGAAATGGAATTAGCCGAAGATAATGACCCAGGTTATACTAAGGATATTCATGATTACTTTATTAAGAAGATAGCTAATGCTACTGGTATTTATGAATCCTATGAAAACCAACCTGAGAAGTATGTACACTTTATGAGGTTAGGTAAACTTATGGGAGAAAGAGATTGGAATTCTATCTGGTTCATAGATGCTCAATTTGAATCTCTTGCATGGTGCAATGGTTTACCAGAACCCAGTCAGATGTATAATGAGAAAGCAATCGAAAGATACAATAAGTATTTATATAAGAATAAAAATAAACAAACTCTGGAGACAGAACCTGAAGTAGAGGGGAGTCTCTGGGATAAAATTAGAAAGTAATATGAAAGGCTTACAATTTTTAGGCAATCGAGTAGAGGATGCAGCTAATGCTTTTATTGACGTCCTCAAGTATTCAGACCAGTCAGTAGAATATCCCGATTTTAAGGATATTGAACCTTGGCCCGATGAGATAGTTAACCTGTTCTATGTAATCTGGAAGAATGCTACATTCTCTGAGCTCAGTGCAATTATCATGTACACTCAGCAATCTTCTCGGTTTGATGAAATCTCAGAACTGATGCTGGGTATTGGTTTGGTAGAAATGAGACATCTCGATAAGATATCAGACTTTCTTCAAAAGGCAGACCCTTATGAGGATTATTCTACCATGAGTATCAATCCTAATATTGGGATTGGTTCTACTTGGGAAGAGGCAATAAAGATTGCTTTAAGTTCAGAGATGGAAACCATAGCTCACTATCGAAAGATTCAGAAAGCTATCCAACAATATGAAGATCGTAAAGATTATGATGATGTGAATTACTTTCTTGAGAAGTTAATTGCCGATGAGGAACATCATGTAAAATTACTCAAGGAAGTTTCTGGTAAAGAGAAATCTAAAGGTGTAACTGTAATCATCAAGTAATGGGTAAGATTATAATTCAGAATGGGAATATGTGCGAACTGGATTTACCTCTTAAGTTCGCACAGAAACTCTACCAGGAGTTTGCAATAAGACATCCCAATGCTTTCTACTTACGTACAAGGCAAAAAGGGATGCAGAACTGGGATGGTAAGATACATTATATTACCAAGACTGGTCAGTTTAAAATAGGTTTACTTCCCATGATATACGAAAAATGTATTGAGTATGGAATTAAACCTAAAGTTGTAGATATGCGACAACCTTTACCTAAAGTCAGTAAAGTTGTTACGAAAATAGGTAAGTATACTTTAAGACCGGAACAAGAGAAAGCTGTCAAGGCAATAATCAATAATACCATAGGAGGTAAACCTTTTCAGATTGGTGTTTTAGATTACACGGTTAATGCAGGTAAAACTCTTATCATGTCGTCTTTATATCTATCCTATAAGAAGCAGTTAAAGACTTTGCTAATAACTAATGACTCTGACTGGTTGAATCAAGCTAGAGAAGAATTCAAGCAATATCTCCCGGGAGAGAATATCACTTTCGTTCAAGGCAAAGTTTTAAATTGGGGTAACTTCACCATAGGTATGGTTCAATCTATTTCTCGTAATATGGGGTTTTATCAAAAGGAATTATCTCAGATTGATATGGTACTTATTGATGAAGCTGACCAAGGAGGTAGTAAGCAATATCAGAATGTGATTACTCGTCTCTTTAATACCAGAGTTCGTATTGGTTTATCTGGTACGATTTATATGAGTAAGCTTGCTAAGGATAAAGTTAAGAATATGAACCTACGTTGTTTCTTTGGTAATGTACTCGCTGAGTTCAAACTTAAGGATTCAATTCGAAAAGGTTATTCTACTAAGACCATCGTAAAGATGGTACCCGGTAAACCTTGGTATGGTAATTGGGAATCAGATTGTATATCCTATAAGGAAATATATGATGATACCATTACCGAAAATAAGATAGCAAGGAAGATGGCTTTAGCAAGATTAAAGTGGAATTTATCTTACGGCAGATATCCTGCACTCGTAGTTTGCAAGCATATTGCACACTGTGAAAATCTATATAAATTCTTTAAAAAGAAACTGGGAGATGCCTATAATATTGCCCATGTGCATGTTGATACTCCTACTAAAAGGAGACAACAAATTATGAAAGATTTTAGGGAAGGTAAAATAGATATCCTGGTATCAACTACAATCATTGCTCGAGGCAAAAACTTTCCTAAGCTTAGGTATTTACTTAATGCTGCATCCATGAATAGCCAAGAAAAATCAATTCAGTTCCTTGGTCGTTTGGTAAGAACCGATGAATCGAAATCCCGAGTGTATCTCGATGATCTTCACTATCCTGGCAATTACTTAGATAGGCATGGTAAACATAGGAAGCAATATTATCAGAGACAAGAACTAAAAGTAATATTGTTAGATAAGCTATGGAAGAAACATCCTAACCATAGCCTTACTAACAGTTAACTAGAAGTACTATGAGTATATACTTTTTCTCCGTAGGAGGAAAGGTATATTACGAATAAAGGACATAAGGCATTAAGATATGAAATACTTTATAATTATAGGAATACTTCTAATAGGATATTCAATATACCTCGATACTTATTGGAAATGTGACTTTTGTAAAAAGAGAGCACATAGAAAGAAGTGGAATAGAAATTATTCACGAGGTATCTTTATAGATTATTATATTTGCCCTCATTGCAAAAAGGATGGGCATACAGAACACCCATTAAGAGATTCATTATGATATTACAAAAACGAAAGTGGTTTACTAAACCAGTAAACACTAACCCTACTAATGTATTCAATTGTAGGGACTTGGTATGGATTACCAATATTAAGAGCAGTAGGTTTAACGTAGAAACTACGGTTTATTACTTTCAGTTATACTTCTGCTCAGGTCTGATAATCAAAGTCTGTCAAGATTCAGAAGATGGTACATACCAACAATTAGAGGAACTCAGGGAACTATTTATTAATAATATCGGTTTTTCTTATCTGCAAGTAGATGGGAAACAGTTCGATAGTGTATACATCAACGAAAAAAAAATAGATGACTAATGGCTAAGAAAAAGAAACAACTTCCAGACTTATCCAAGCAGGATATACTTACTCCTTTGGATGTATCTCAGCTTGGTACTAATGGAGACCCATGCTTTGGCATTGGGTATGATTTATCAACTAAAGAATGTAAACTATGTGGGGATTCAGAGCTATGTGCGTTCAAGATGTCCCAGAATCTGAACGTTACAAGGAAAGAGTTAGAACAGAGAAATCAATACAAAGATTTGGATGTATTAGAAGACACGGTTGGTATCAAGAAATACATCCGAGGCTTGATTCGGAAAGGGAAAGACAAAAAAGAGATTATTTCAAAGACAGTTGAGAAATTCGAAGTACCTAAGAAACGTATTAGAGAACTTTATAGAGAATGCAATGGGAAAGGTCAATAAGTTAAGAATGATATGGGCAATGTTTAAGTTATATCTTAACAACCCAAATTATTATGTACGGCAAGATGATGTTCTTGCTGATTTGTTTATGCAGGGTGAATATGACGTAGAAAGATTCTGTCATTCACTCGGAGTAACTCCTCAACGAGGATTAACCTTTGGACAACTTTTAAAAAAATGTAATATATTATGAACAGATTCAGATTTATTAAAGTAAGAGACGTAAAGACTCCCTCAAGAGGTAATGTAGGTGATGCAGGTTTGGATTTCTATATCCCAAGAAACTTAGACTCTCAACAATTAATCCAAATTGAGGCAAACCAATCTCCAAATCATTTTACTCCAGATTTTGTGTTGGGAGTAAATACAACTACCAATTTCATAACCGATATTCAGATTTATCCGGGAGGGAGAATCCTTATTCCATCAGGTATTAAACCTCTTATTGAACCTCAAGAGTCAATGCTCATGGCAGCTAATAAGTCTGGGCTTGCTTCTAAAAGAGGTCTTCTGTATACTGCCGAGATTGTAGATTCTCCTTATGTAGGAGAGATTCATATCGGTATAATCAATCTCAGTCGAGTAATACAGACTCTAAGAGTAGATGAGAAAGCAACCCAATTTATTCATGTACCAATCTATCTCACAGAACCTGAAGAGATTCAATCAGAAGAGTTTTATTCTGAATCTCAAATGTGGGGAACAAGAGGTGAAGGTGGATTTAATTCAACAGGAAGTAAGTAAGAAAGGAGTACATTTTGGATATCAGAAATATTAAGGAAACAGTACCTCCTTTAGAAGTAGGTACGTATTTACAAGCAATGTATTCTCTTTCGTTAGAACAATTAGACGGCTACAGGCAAATAGAAAAGTTACCAGATTACCCAGTTGATATCAATAATCACCAAAATCAGGTAGTTCTTAAGGATTTTATTGCCAGGGTTATTGAAGAACTAATGGAAGGTTATGAATCTACATCCGAGGTAGTAAAGATATGTAAGAAGTGGGGATGGAATATCGAACAACTTACAGAGGATGAATATACCCAAGTACTCAATCACTTACAGAATGCCAATGAAGAACAAGGAGATGCTCTGGGATTCCTATTCACTTTGTTTCACTTTGCAAACATTCTACCAGAAGACATATTCTCATGGGGAACTTCTTATGTAATTGATTATTCTGATTTTAAGGTAAAAGACTTAAAGGATATAATCACTCTTGGTATGGCAATGGTTACTGAAGGTAGTATAGGTTTAGTTAATCGATTTAGAATGATTGATGAAGACCATGAATCAGTAAAGGATTATACTCCCGGGTTTAATACCTTAAGCGAAGCTTCTCATGAAGAAGAGAAGGTGTTATTATTCGATGTAGTATATGAACTGAATATTGCAAGGAATCTTCTTAAGTGTAGACCCTGGAAACAAACCCAAGTAATGACTAAGGAATTAGACTTTCAGTATTCTTTGGTAAAAGCTTTCTACCTATATATGGGATTCTTGGGATTACAAGGATTTTCAGATGAATCAATCTACAGGTTATTCTTTAAGAAACAAAGACTTAACCTCTGGAGACAAAAAACAAATTACTGATGAAGAAAGATAATATACCTGGCTATCCAAACTTTTATGTTTCAAAACGAGGCAGAGTTTGGAAAAGAGTAAGAGATGGTACTTGGAAAGAATTACGTTATATTAAAAATCCTACTAGAGGTTATTTGTATGTTAGTTTAAAAGGTGAACAATTTAGGTTGAACAGATTAGTAGCAATAATCTATATTCCTAATCCTAATAATTATCCTATAGTAATGCACCTTGATAATGACATTTATAATAACCATTATAAGAATCTCAAATGGGGTACTTATAAAGAAAATACTCAGCAAATGATGAGAGAAGGTAGGAATAGAGGTCAGTTTAAGCCTACTATTACTAAACAACAAGTTAGTCTTATACTAGAGAAATATGCTACTGGCAAATATTCTCAAATTCAGTTAGCTAAATTGGTTGGGTTAAAGAGTCAAGGTAGGGTAAGTAGAATTATAAAGAAATATAACAGTGTCAGGATGGAATAGAAAATTAGAGGGACTTCAACTCAATACGGAGGAGTCCCTCCATTCGTTAGAATTTGCTACCTCACAGGAAGCTTGGGAAAAACTCAATGAGGGGTTTTTAAGATTAGACCCAATCCTATTTGGGAAAGGGGCTATGGCTAATAGTGGGGTAGCAGTAGTGTATAACGTATTTATAAAAATACGTAAGGCATGGGTAGACCCAGAATTTGATTATGGGAGATGTTTCAATTACAAAGAAACTAAGTGGACTAGCTTATTGAATAACTACATAGATTTTAATAAGCTTGATTTGTTGCGTAGTAAACTGAGAGTACTGAGAAATAAGTACAATCAGAATTACAATATAACTTACATGTTTAATAATCACCACGATAATGGTAAACAATGTTTAATTGCGGCGACTTTTTCGAAGAGATTTCAAGAGGACATTCCGGTTATAACCATGGTTGTTCGAGCCTCCGAGATAACGAAGAGGTTGATATTCGACTTCCTATTGATTCAGCGAATGGCAGAGTACGTATATGGTCCGGACCAGTCAGTACAAATCAACCTATTCGCGACTCAAATGTACGGAAATGTGGAGACTCTTCTAATGTATCATACCCATAAACCTTTGAAGAAGGTACTAAAGGGTGCAGAAGAAAATTCATGGAATAAAAGGGTAAAGGAAATATGGAAGAAATTCCAAAAGGGTACAGAGAAAGACTTCTCATCATTTAAGGTATTCTTTAGAAGTTTTAAAGTACTCAGACCAGACTTATATGAGGAAACATATAAATCAATGAAAGCAAAAGAATTACTTCTCGAGTATGAAGATATTGAGTACCCAGAGAATGTAATCTCTTACTCTCAGAGAAAAGCATATAAGAAGAAACTCTTAAAACAGAAGAACAATGAGAATATTTAGTAATTCATTCGAGCTAATGTCTGAATTGGGCAGAGAGCTAAACAGTTATGGTCAAACTGTAAAACCAAAGACCTATCAGAATAAAGTAATTGAGGGTAATGATGATTTTATAACCAAGGAGATAATTTGCCAACAATATTGCTTGACATCCTTGGGAGACCCAGTATGGTTGTTCATATTCTCAAAATCAAAAGAATGGGCAGATGCTGAGTTTAAAGAGAGGGTTAGTTTAGATGAAGAATTTTGTAGACCTTGGAATCCAGGGAAAGCTTGGGAATTAAGAAAAGATTTATGGCAACCTCTTTTCTCTAAGTCAGATAAGGATTTCTTTGATTATACATATTCCGAGAGGATGATGTGTGATGTAGTTTACAAGGGTTATCATACTACTAAACTAGACTCTATAATTCAACTCCTGAAAGACGATTCGGATACAAGAAAAGCAATCTTATCAATCTGGGGAAGTAATATGAATGAGTACGACCAAGATAGGTTAGATGGTAGTTCACGTATACCCTGTTCTATGTATTATGATTTCCTTATCCGTCAGAATGGTAAAGGAGAGAAGGTATTACATATTTGCTATCATCAAAGGAGTTCAGATTTTGTTACTCATTTTGGTAATGATGTATACCTTGCATGGAGACTCATGGAATATGTAGCTAAAGAGGTTGGAGTTAAACCAGGTTACTTATATCATACAATTGATTCTCTTCATTCTTACAAGAAAGATTGGAAATACCTAAATACCAATCTTGAAGATTTACAGGACTCATTCTAATATTAGAGGGATGTATCTACTACAGGTGGGTATGTCCCTCTTTCTATTTATAATATATGGAAACGAGATATAAGATAATTAAGAATAAAAGAGAACTCAAGAAACTTATTGCTTGTTGCAAAGCAACTGGTTATGCTTGCTGTGACTACGAAACTAATGCTGAACCAATCTATAACAAAAGTTTCAAGCCAACTATTCTCTCGGTATCTTGGATGCCAGGATTTGGTGCTTCTATTCCCTTAGACCATTTCCAAACCAAAGAATATACTTCACCAGGATGGAATTGGAAGAAGATGTTAAGGAAATTTGGGGAAGAGGTTATTGAGAATTATGATATTGTAAAGGTTGCATGGAACTGGAAATTCGATGACCAGATTAATCAAAAGTATCACATCTATTATAGGGGTACTTGCCTTGATGGGATGCTTGCAAAATATGTTCTCAATGAGGAAAAACCTCACGGTCTAAAGGATATGGTTAGAAGATATTTACCTGAATACGGTGATTATGAAAAGCAAGATAAATTCGATAAGATACCATGGGATAAGAAGGAATTAGACCCATTATGTAAATATGGTTGTCAAGATACAGACTTTACATTACGATTAATGATATTCTTTGAGAAGAAGTTAATTGACTTAAAGATGTATTCGGTATTTCGTAATTTATTCATGTGTAATTCTCGGGTATTAACTTCTGTAGAGAAAGAGGGATTATATCTTGATAGAGATTTCAATCAGAAATTGCTTGAGGAATATAAACCAAAAATTGATGCTGCTAGACAGGCAATCTATGATTTACCAAGGGTAAAGAAGTTTACTAAAAAATATAACCAAGGTAAAATTGAAAGATATATCGAATCTATTTACCAAGAACTTGAAGAGTTAGATTATAATGACCCAAAAGACAAACGTAAGATTGATTCAAGACAACAGAAAATATCTAATATTCGTGCAGGGATATTTACTACCAAGAAAGAACAGGAACTTATAAGACCTCTTAATCTTGGTAGTCCAGTTGATTTACCCCAACTCATGTATTCAGATTCTGGTTTTAAATTCCCAGTAATTAAAAATAATGAATCGGGTAAGCCAAGTACCGATGAAGATACTTTGGTTGAATTAAGGTTAACAATAAAAGACCCAGAATCTCCAAAAGCAATATTCCTTGATAAGCTACTTGAATTAAGAGGTTTGCAGAAAATGTATACTACTTATATTGAGGGTTGGCATGAAAAAGTCCAAGATGATTCTCGATTACATGGTAGGTATAATATACATGGTACTGATTCTAATAGATTTAGTTCGGCTGACCCAAATATGCAGCAAATACCAAAGACATCAGTAGACCCAAATATCAAGAAACAATTAGTTGCTCCTCCAGGTTATTTATATATGGCATTCGACTATTCTCAGGCAGAGTTAAGAATGATGGCTCATTTATCTGGAGATGAAACCTATCTGGAAGCATTTGCTAAAGGAGTAGACCCTCACCTTGGTATAGCAGCAGCAAAGTATGGAGTATCCATTGAAGAAGCCAGTAAAGCTTATGAGGATGAAACACATCCGGATTATAAATTATGGAAGGTAAGGAGAAAGCAAGCTAAACAGATTGCTTTTGGACTTATTTATGGAATTGGTAATAAATTGCTAGCAGTTAAACTATCCGACCCAAAAGCGGGTATTATAGTTACACCAGAAGAAGCAGCAAAGGAAATGGAAGTATTCTTTGGTCAACATCCTAAGATTAGGAAGTTTAAAGAGAAACAAGAGAAATTCCTTCGTAAGCATGGGTATTACACCCAATTATTTGGTACTAAACGAAGACTCCCACAAATATATTCAAATGATAAGCAAGAAGTTGCTTATGCAATTCGTTTAGGTCTTAATTTCCCATGTCAGGGTGCTGCAGCAAATATGACCAATTTCGGAGCTATCCTTGTTTATTGGTTAATGAGACAAGGTAAATTACCAATGATGAAAGAAGCTTGTACAGTACATGATGCTGTATATATGTATTCTAAACCTCAAGATATTAACACATGGACTGTATATACAATCTGGAATATCCTACGTAATCCGAGTACGAAAAGGTATTTCGGATTTCAAGTTGATGATGTTGATATGGACATGGACTTTACCATTGGTAGAACTATGGCAGAGGAATTGCCATTTATTCCTGGGTATGATTATCGTAAGATGTTACAACCCGATTTCTCGGTAGAGGAGTATATGGAAGAGCATAAGAAATATAAGCATATTCACATCAAACAGTTTAAAGAAAGATTTAACAAACAAATAAAGAGATATGAAAAAGATTTTGAATGGACCCACAGTATGGCGAGCTAAGTGCCCATACTGTGATTGTGAATTTGAATATGATTATTCAGAAGTAGATTCACATACCTTTGCAGATTGTAAACTTGTAAAATGTCCTGGATGTAATAGGTATTTACATCATAAAGAAAATCCAAAATCACTTACAGAAGTGAAGAAAGAGGATACTATGACAACATAAAATAATAAAATATTATAAACTATGGCAACTGAAGAACAAATAATGAATACAAATAGGCTATCATCTTTAACTTATATGATATCTGCTTGTTTAGAGTTCTCTATCCAAAATCTTAATTATCAATTAGACCAATGTAATCTGAGATTAGTCGGTAGAGATAAGATGGTATTCAATAGAGTAAGGTCTCAGATAGAGCAACTTCAATCGAATCTAAAGTTATTAGAGGATTTAGCCTTTGGAGTAATGAAGGATGAAGATGCAAGGTTAGCTTATGAAGATGCTACCCATATTTATTGGGCTTTGTTTATGACTTTAGTAGATAGAGGAGGGACAGATAATCTATGCGACCTAAGATTCAAGGCTTTAATCGATATAATTGGTAAGTACGAATCTATTCTTCATTTGCCTGGTTTAGATATTGCATATCATTGCGCATTTGCTCAGGTATCTAAAGCAATTCAAGAAGGTAAATATTCAAAAGAAGATTTTAAGAATTTATTGAAAGTACATGAAGACGGAACTGAAGAAACTAAAGGTTAAATTCGAAGGTAATATCATAACCATAGATATTGCTAAGGAATTATCCATTAATGAAAATATCATTAATTCTCAGTTAAGGGAATCTCCTACTAGTTATTATATACTTTGTTCTTTAAGAGATAAGTATATTAAAGAAAGAGATGCTCTAGCAAGGGAAAAGGATGAAGCTTATTCTGCTGCTTGGATATTTATTAAAGAATCTAATGAAAGATTCAATAATGATTACGTTGCTCATAAGGCTAACATATCCCCAAAATATAAATCGATATATCAACGATATTTGAAAGCAGTAGAAAAGGCTAACAAGTATATTACAATATGTAGAGCTTATGAGTCTAGAGAGAATATCTTGAGGACTATTAATGCCAACATGAGGAAGCAACAATAATAACTATAAGTAATTACTAACTTTTAAAACGAATTAAGAATATGAATTATTCATTATCTTTTATCTCTGCTATGGTAGCAGCTCAGTTTGATAATCAATTACCAGGATGTCCAACTGAAAACAGAGTTCTTATTTTATCCCCAAAAGAAGTAAACCAAACTCGGTCCGGGCTTATTATTCCGGAACAGGTAAAAGAGGGAGTTCCTCGTAAGGGAGTTATAGTTAAACTTGGTGAGATTACCGAAGAGTATAGAACTTACCGGGATTTGGTGCAAATAGGTAGAATAGTTACCTATGGTTTGTATGCCGGTAAGGAACTGGAATTTGAAACAGACAAGCTTACCCCAGGCTTACAACAACTTTTGGAAAAGAACACTTTAACGGTGTTGAGTATGAATGAGATAATTTACTCAGAACCAAATAATAACGATTAATATGGCACTTGACAAAAAGAAAAAGAAGAAAGTTTCATCAGATGGACTTTCTACAAAGGAAAAGATGCTAGCTAGAAAGAAACAGTTAGAATCTAAGGGAAACGGAAATGGTTTGGTATTCCCTAAAGAAGGTACTTTACGTATGAGAATCAAATCTCCGGGAGATGACCAGGAATTGGGTATAGAAATTGTTCAGTTCTATCTTGGAGGTAATCTGGGAGGAGTAATATCTCCGGCTACTTTTGATGAACCATGCCCCTTCATGGAAAAATATCAAGAATTGAAAAACTCAAAGGATGAGGATGACAAGGAACTTGCAAAAACTCTCGTACCAAGAAGAAGATACGTTATTGGTGGTCCGGTCTATGCAGACGAAAAGGGAACTAAATTTGATTACGAAGGTAAAGATAAGGGAGTTCTAGTTCCACGCTCTGTTTATCAAGATATTATCGACTTATACCTCGATGAGGATGAAGCTGGTGATATGACAGACCCAAGAAATGGATACGATATCAAAATTATTCGTTCTGGTTCTGGTAAGCTTGATACTACCTATTCTGCTCGGGCTTGTAAACCAACCAAATTGGACAAGAAGTACCAGGGTAATGTAGACCTGGAAGGTATAGTTCGTTCTCAAATTAAATCTTACGATGAACTGGAGGAACTTCTTGCTAAGTTCTTAAATGAAGATCATGGAGGAGATGATGAGGATGATGAACCCAAAAAGAAAAAGACAAAAAAGAAAGGGATTCATAGAGACCATTACATGGAAGACGATGAACCCAAAAAGAAAAAGAAGAAACGTTACAAATCCGACATTTAAAGGTTAGTTAATATATGGTTTCATTCGAAGGTGGTAATTAGATTCGTTTAGTTATCACCTTCTTTAGTCTAAATACATTACATTATGGTATCAAAAGAATATTGGGCAAACTTATCAGATGAAGATAAGTCAAAGATTATAAGAAGATTTTGTGAAATTAATGATATTGGGCCAGACTTTGATTATGCAAAGGTGAGGGATTTTTCTGAAATGGTTAAACAGAAATATAAAGAATCTGGAATATACAGAAATAATCAATTTTGGGAACATCCTGTTTTAATATTAGAATTGGTAGACCCTCTTATGGCAGAAATGATATTATCATGGATGTATGCCAAAGTAGAATTACCCAATGGAGAGAGGTCTGAAGTACCCTTCATGGGATATCACATAGTAGAACTTGTATTCGACAAAGTTAGTCTCATGAAGTTTACCGATGAAGAGAAAAACGTATTGAATCAGGCAATGAATATTTTAAAATCAAGAGGAATTTAATATGGCAAAGAAAACTAAGGTTGGTTTAAAGGTACCAACAAAAAATGAGATATTAAAGAAATATGGTAGTATCATGAGATTGGCTTCAGATACAGTAGAATCAAACTTATGGTTACCCTCTACTTTCTTTGCTCTCAATTATACCTTTGGTGGTGGTATACCCTTTGGTAAAGTCCTTGAAGTAGCTGGAGAAGAATCATCTGGTAAATCTCTTATTGCCTATAATTTTGCATACACTTGTCAACAACTTGGTGGTCATGTAATTTGGGTAGATGCTGAACAATCTTGGATGAACTCCTGGGCTGAAGCAAATGGTGTAGACCCAGAAAAGGTTACAGTATTAACCGATACTCGTATAGAGTATATTTCCGATGCAGTAGCAGATTTAGCAATCTATCTTCGTTCTCAATTAACTAATAATGAACCGATTCTCTTAGTGATAGATTCTATTGCTGCTATGGATTGTGCAGATAACATAGATTCTAAAATGGTAGAGGGTAAGGCTGAAATGGGAGGTAGAGCAAAAGCTCTTTACAAATACTTCCGTATCAGAAGTGAATTATTCTATAGATTAGGAGTTACACAGATTTACATTAACCAATTAAGAACTGCTTTAAATGTCGGATTCGGAAAAGATAATACAACTACTACAGGAGGTGCAGCACTTAAGTTCTACGCTTCAATCAGAGCTGCCTTTTACTCAGGCAGGTCTATCACTGTTAAACAGAAAGGTAAAGAACGGAAAGCTGGTAAATTGGTCACAATCCGACTTATTAAAAATAAGGTTGCTCCTCCAAGACCTACAATCAGTAAGTGCCCGGTTTACTTCAATCCTAAGTTCCATGAAGTAGGTTTTGATAGATGCTATGCTCTTGAGGATGTATTGGTAGAAAATGATATCATAGAAAAATCTTCAGGTGGAGTATATAAGTTCAAAGGAAAAACTCTTGCAAGAGGGGAAGAAAAATTCCAAAAGCTTTTGGAAGAGGATGATGAACTTCGTCGTAAACTATTAAAGAAGGCCGAGATAAATACTATCGGTACAACTAGAAAGAAGATAGTAGCATTGACTACTAATTTATATCCAGTAGATGGAGTAGAATATGAATCATTTAACGAGTCAGATGACGAGGAGGAAGACGATGAGTAAGAAAACAGTATTATTGATTGATGGGGAGAATATTCTCCATCAATCTTTTCATAAGTTCGAGAAACTTAAATCTACAGACGGAAAACCAAGTGGAGCAATATTCGGATTTTTCAAATCACTTCATATGTATCTTACAAGGTTTAAACCAAACGAAGTAGTTATAACATTTGATAATGGTCATTCACCAGTAAGGGATAAGTTATTGCCTAATTACAAAGGCCATAGAAAAAATATATCGGTTGATTATGAATCCTTGCAAATACAAAAGGCAATCATAATGAAGATATTAGGTATGCTAAGAATTTCTTATATCTTTGATAAAAGGAATAAAACTCAATATGAGGGAGATGATTTCTTAGCATACCTAATTATTAATACTTATCGTTCGGATAATGTAATCTTAGTATCATCCGATAAGGATTTTAATCAATTGTTAAACAAGAACGTTAGAATATTAAACCCAAGAAAAGATGAAGTTATTCGAGTGGGCAATTGTAAAGAACTCTTCGGTTATCATTCACATGAGACTGTTCAGTATCTTGCAATGGTAGGTGATACTTCTGACGATATCCCAGGTTTTAAGGGTATAGGTCCAGTAACTGCAAGAAAGATATTAGACGAATATAAGTCAATCTACAAATATTTGGAAGCTAAGCCAAACAAGGAGTATCAAGAAGCTTGGGAAAGGAATCGTAAATTGATTGATTTGTTCTGGTTTGTAGGTAATATTCCTTTAGACAAGATACCACTCAAGAGGAAGAAGACTTTCAACTATGATAAATTTAGGAAACTGTGCATAGAGTATTCTCTGGCTTCTTTCCTAACTAAAGAATTTATTAAACCATTTAAAGAGTTATCCGAATGAAAATCATGTTTGCAGGTGCAAGTGGAGTTGGGAAAACCACTTTAGCAAAGGAAGTTCCCGGGATGATTAAGTTTGATGTATCAGAATATCCTCCGGTACTAGATTTTATATCTGGTAGTGTATCAGATTTAATCCCTAAAACAAAAGATATGTCTCATAAAGAGATGTTAGAAAGAGATTTAAAGGATTTATTAATGGAAGACTTTCAGGTAATGAATCTGAGAAATAAAATGTTTAGAGACAGAGATAGATTCGTTACAGATAGGAGCTATCTTGATTTAGCTGCTTATTTCTATTATAAACAAGCCAAGAATGTTCCTAAATGTGAAATGGAACACTTCTTCGAAACTTGCAAGATGTTACTCAATCAGCAATGTACTCACCTCATTCTATTAGACTTTACTACTGCAATGGTAAAGGGATGGGTTATGGAAGATAATGGCAAACGAATAGAGAATAATTACTTCCAGTTCTTAATATCTTCTATAATGGATAACGTATTGAACTTGTGGGGATTCTTACCAACTAAGGAAATATCTTCTATCTATAAGAATATATTTAAGAATCAACTTTTGGAATATGGTGCAACAGAAGGAGTAATCAAATCCCTGTATGGTGAAACTAAAGTTCTCTGTATAAGAGAAGCTAATTTGGATATTCGTAAGAAACTTATTATTGATTTTCTTCATGAGTAAGGAAGTAGTATTTATAGCATTCTCGGATTTGCACATAAATCTATGGGCAAAATTCAATGAGAACAACAAGAGGACCTTGAATAGTATCAAGGTCCTTGACGTTATTGCAGGTCAATGTGAAAAGTACAAATGTCCTGCTTTATTCTGTGGGGATTTATTTCATAAGCCAGAATCAATTGACCAAGACTTAGCAATCTTTGTTGCTGAACAATTCGATAGGTTAGAAAGTAATTATCCGAAATTCAGAATGATTTATATAGACGGGAATCACGATTTGAAATCGGTAAATCGTATTGATAGGATAACTAAGGGATGGCCTTTTGTATTTCATAAGAATTTTATGAGTTGTGTTAATCTAACCAGAATTAAATGGTGTTCTTATGGAGATTACCACATTTATGGAGTTCCCTATATTGATAATAATGTGGGTCTAAGTGAATATCTTAAGAAACTTAAACTAGATAAGAATGTAAAGAACATACTTCTTCTTCATACGGATTATCCAGGAGCAAAGGATACTGATGGTAGAGAAGTTGATTCTGTAGAAAATCTCAATGTAAATATCCTGAACCGATTTGACCTTGTATTATGTGGTCATATACATAAACCCCAAAGATTATCAAAGAAGGTTTATATGATAGGAGCACCTAATCATCAAAGAAGAACAGATAGGGATTGTAAATTGGGTTATTGGAAGATTTATTCTGATTTATCTATGCAATTTGTACACCTTAAGCAATTCCCTAAATTCGTAGATGTAGAATCTGAAGAGGATATTAAAGATGATGGCAATTATTATACTGTTTTACCTAAGAAAACTAGTAACTTAGTAAATACTAACCATAAAATTACTAAGCAACTTTCTAAGAAAGCTCTAGCAAGGAAGTATCTTAAGGAAAAGGGTATAACCGAGCAAGATAAGAAAGAACTACTGATTGACATACTTAAAAAAGCTGAATCATGTTAACATTTACAACAATGAACGTAGTAGGATTCTGTTCAATAGAGAACCTACACATACCTTTAAATCCAAATTGTACCATACTTATCAAGGCATCTAATGGTAAAGGTAAATCAACTATCTTATCGGCATTGGTATGGGCAATATATGGTAAAAATCTAAAGGGAGTATCAGAAGTAACTACCTGGGAAAAGGTAAGACCAAAAGATTACCAGGGAGTAATGGTAGAGGTATTCTTTCAAAAAGGAGAACATATTTATAAAATTATCCGATGTCAGAAATGTAACATAGTTCTTGAGGATGGAGCTAAGGGTAAAGATAGACTTATCCTTATGAAAGATAATGAGGTAGTGAATGTAAAAGGTAAGAATAAACTCCAAGATGCCATTAATGCAGAGCTTGGTTTATCCTACTCTCTATTCATGAACTCAATTATGTTTGGTCAGGGTATTAAAAGGTTGATACAAGAATCTAATTCAGATAAGAAGAAGATATTCGAAGAAGTATTTGATTTGGAATTTCTTAATATTGCCAAAGGTATAGCTATGCAGGATAAAAATAACCTATTAGCTCAGGCCAATGAGGTAGAACGTCAATCTGCTATATTAAAGAAAGAGTTAGAAGCAAATAAAGAAGCTTACTTTGATTTACGAGATAGGGAAAAGGGTTTTAAAGAGAAAATCAAATCAGAAAGACTCGAACTTAAGAAAGATAGGGAGGACCTAACTAAGCAACTAATTAAAAAACAGAAGCAACTTAAGGATGAAGTAGAAAAGAGTCTTAGAGTTAAGATTAAGAAACATACGGATTATGTAGATGGTCTTAAATCTAAAATAAAACACAATCGTAATATTTCAGGAGTATCATTACCAGATTTTGTAAAGAAACTTAAGATACAGTTAGATAAAGGCCACTACAAACGTGCTAAAGAGAGCGTAGATATTATCTATAAAGCAATCATAAATTCGGATAAACTCCAGGAAGAGTATGAAGATGCTTTGGGTAGGTTAGACGAGTTGAGAACTACAAACGAGAAGTATAAGAGACTTCAAAAAGAATGTGATGATATTGCTTCTGACATTGCTGATATTGATGAGGAGTTGGAAAAACTCAAACAGGAAAAACTTAAGGTTATGTCTCCTAAATATAAAGAGAAACTTAAGGAAATTCGAAAAACTCTTCGCAAAGTAGATGAGGATTATCATAATAAAGAGTTGGAGTTAGAGAATTACAATTGGTTAATTAATGACCCTCTTGGTAACAATGGAATCAAGGCTTACTTATTCGATTCATCTTTAGATATGTTAAATAGAACCCTTGATAAATATTCTCAAGTATTGGGATTTAGGATTGAATTTAATATAGACCTTGGCACCGCTAGAAAAGAATTTTTTACTTTAATAGAAAGAGATGGGCAAATTATTGATTATGATGAACTTAGCGGTGGAGAAAAACAATTGGTAAATGTGGCAATGGCATTTGCAATGAACGAATCTCTTACAATGTCTAAAGGTATAAACCTTGCCTTCTTAGATGAGGTATTTGAATCATTAAGCTCGGATAATGTGGAAGTAGTAACTTCTTTAATCAGACATACCTTTGCAGATAAAACCCTATTCTTAATTACTCATTTGGATTCTCTTCCTCTATCAAATACGAAAATCCTGCAAGTCGAAAAAGTCAATGGCCTAAGTAGTTATAATTTACTATAATGTTATAACTACAAGATATTAACCTATGAACTCAAAAAATAAAGGAAACAGATTTGAAAGAAAAATAGGAGCCTGGTTTACTCAGTGGACCGGGTTCAAATTTGAAAGGAATCGGGCAGGTTCAGGAGCTTGGCATTCTAATAAGGATGCCACTTCTGATTTAACCTGTACTGATGAAAAACATGCTCATCGATGTAAGATATCCATCGAATGTAAAAACTACAAAGATATCAAATTCGAACATGTACTGCTTGGTAATAAAACTTGTGATATCCTAAGATT
>ERZ860322.41-NODE-41-length-85992-cov-16.081176_pt1 | contig 85992 bp, 92 predicted proteins | sample MGYA00509979_ERZ860322 | MGnify/ENA primary metagenome ERZ860322 (study PRJEB30046, sample SAMN00715217) | human gut metagenome | study: EMG produced TPA metagenomics assembly of the A metagenome-wide association study of gut microbiota in type 2...
TAACCCGCCGCAGCGGCCAAAATTGCAAAATAAAAATACAAAATTCAGATTTTGCAATTTTGCAGGCAGGTTATCAAAAAAGTCCAAAGGGACTTTTTTGATAACCTGGCGCGTCTGCGGCAGCAGACGCGCTTTTTTGATCATTAAATATCGTAAATTCCAAGCAGGACGATGCCGACGACGACAAGTGCGATCATCAGATAGTGCTTCCACGACAGCTTTTCCTTCAGGAAAATGCGGCCCCAGACCGCCGAGAGTACACAGTAGGCCGAGATGATGGGCGCGGACATCATGACATGATCCTCGTCCGCCAGCGCGTAGATGTAGAAAAGCTGGCCGACCGTTTCGCAGGCAGCGCCGATGTACTTTGGCAGCTCCAGCTTGAAGGTGAACTTTTTGCGGCGGATCAGCAGATAGGCAAGGCAGCCCAGGCCGGCGGCCAGGAAGGTCAGCTCGTAGGCGACGTTCGCGGAGTCCTCGTTGAGCGTTTCCAGCACCAGAGAGTCGGCGAAGGTGCCGGCGGCATCCAGCAGACAGTAGGCGATCGGCAGGCAGATGGCCAGCCAGCTTCTGGCGTACTTGCGGTTGGCGTGCTCCTGACGGCGCGCGCGCAGCTCGTCGTCCTCGCGCGCTTCGACGACGCCCAGACCGATCACGCCGATGCAGACCAGCGCGATCGCACCGACGACCAGCACGGGATTCGCGCCGTCCAGCGCGCTCAGGCCACCGGTCAGCATGGTCAGCACGGCGACCAGAGCACCGGAGGAATTGCAGATGGGAGAGGAGATCGAAAGCTCAATGTAGCGCAGGCCGACATAGCCCAGCGCCATGGAAACGATGTACAGCAGCGACACGGGAAGGTACGTCCAGATGACCTGCCACGAGATCGCGACATTGCGGAAGAGGATCATATAGGCCGCGTGCAGGCCCATGACGGTGCCGACGGCGACTACCATTTTCAGATGTGCTGTGCGGTCCTCCTGACCGCAGCAGCCGATTTTGGAAAAGAGGTCGGAGCCGCTCCAGCAGAGCAGCGCGATCAGTGCAAACCAGAACCAATTCATTTTATTACCTCCGGAAGTTTTGCAAGGCCGGCTTCCACCAGCTTCTGTACGGACAGAAGGATGCCGAGCTTTGCGTGATACCATGTCAGGCCGCCCTGAAAATAGACGGCGTAAGGGGGACGGATGGGGCCGTCGGCCGACAGCTCGATGGACGAGCCCTGCACGAAGGCGCCGGCAGCCATGATGACCTCGTCCTCATAGCCGGGCATGGCCCAGGGCACGGGGTCGGCGTAGCTGTCCACCGGGGCGGCGGACTGAATGCCCTTGCAGAAGGCAATCATACCCTCACGGGAGCCGAGCTCCACGGCCTGAATGATGTCATGGCGGCTTTCGCTGCCGTCCGGCACGACGCGGAAGCCCATGCGTTCATAGAGATTTGCCGCGAAGATCGCGCCCTTGAGCGCGGAGGCGACGACCGTCGGAGCAAGGAAGAAGCCCTGATAGAAGGCTGGCATCAGGCCGAGATTTGCGCCGACCTCCTGCCCAAGGCCGGGCGCGGAGAGGCGGAAGGCGCAGCGCCGGACGTATGCTTCTCTGCCGCAGATGTAGCCGCCGATGGGGGCGAGGCCGCCGCCGGGATTCTTGATCAGACTGCCGACGACCATGTCCGCGCCGACGTCACTGGGCTCTGTCGTTTCAACAAATTCACCGTAGCAGTTGTCCACCATGCAGATGATGTCCGGCTTGACGGACTTCAGGAAGGCGATCAGTTCGCCGATCTGTTTGACCGAGAAGGTCGGACGGGTGGCGTAGCCCTTGCTGCGCTGGATGGTCGCGAGCTTGGTGCGCCCGTTGACCGCGGCGCGGATGGCGTCATAATCAAAAGTACCCTCCGGCGTCAGGTCGACCTGTCGGTAGCTCACGCCGTATTCCTTCAAAGAGCAGGTCGACGGGCGGATGCCGATGACCTCCTCCAGCGTATCATAAGGCGCACCGACGGGGGAGAGCAGCTCGTCGCCGGGCAGCAGATTGGCGGACAGGGCGACGGTCAGCGCGTGCGTGCCGCAGGTGATCTGCGGGCGGACGAGAGCGGCTTCCGTGTGGAAGGTGTCGGCATAGACCTTTTCCAGCACGTCGCGGCCGACGTCGTCATAACCGTAACCGGTCGTGGCGGCAAAGCAGGACGCGCCCACGCGGTTTTTCTGCATGGCGGCGATGACCTTGGCCTGATTATATTCCGCCACGGCGTCCACCGCGGCAAAGCGTTCCCGCAGCCCGGTCAGAACGCTTTCCCCATAGGCGTAAACCGCCGGGGAAACGCCGAGCTGCAAATACAGATCTTTCATTTCTCTTCCTCCATCTCCTGAAATACGCGGCGCGCCATATCGCTGACGACCTCCGGCCGCGTCACAATGATCCCGCTCTTTTCATCTCCGAGAATGAGCAGCGTGTCGCCCGGCTGAATCCCAAACAGTGCCCGCGCGTCCTTGGGAATGACGATCTGGCCGCGTTCTCCAACCTTTGCAGTGCCGAAAACGTGCCGTCCGTGCGCCATGCCAAGCAAGTGTTTTCCTCCGGCCATGGCTGCCTCCTTTTCATACTTTTCATATTTGTGCGAAGAATATTGTAGCAGGCGCAAGGCCGGTTGTCAATGCCGCGTCGGGGAAAATACGACAGAGAAATTCAAACCAAAGTTATTGATATAAATTTACAGTTATCCAAAGCTCTGCGGCAGGAAAAGCGGTGGAAATATCCCCTTGATTCAGTCTCTTAAAATAGAATGTTGCACATTTTACACAAAATGTATGAAAAATAGGCAGCATCACACAAATGCCCGTTGCAGCGCAGTGCTTGATGCAATATCATAAATCAAGCAATGGCATAACCGTAAAAATAAATAAATTCGGGAAAGAGAGTTGCATTTATTTGCGTTTTGCGGTATGATATTACTATAAGGGAAGTGTTTGGATTCCAGATTTAAACGGGGGATGCAGATGCCAAAAAAGGTATTTCACATTGCTTACGCGGTAAACTATGTGTTACAGGCCGGCTTTTGCCTGCTCTGCCCGGGTGGACTGCTCGTTTTGCTGGGATGGCTGGCGGTAAACCGTTGGGGCGCCGGCCGCTGGGCGCTGATCGTGGGGATTCTCCTCGGCGTGCTGACCGGTGTGTACAGTATGTTCCGCTATATCTTAAAGACAGCCAAGAGCTTCGACCCCATCGACAGCAAAGGAGGAAAGCCGCATGACGGAAAAACCGGATAAGGGACAGGAAATGCCGGAGCTTTTCCCGGAGCTTTCTCCGAAAACCAGAAAGAACTTCTGCTCTGTGCTGGCGGAGATGTGGCCCATCTTTCCGGCGGAGATCCTACTGAGCGGCGTGATGCTGGGCGTGTATGCCGTTATCGGCCGCTGGAGCATGAAGATCCTCTGGAGCGCGGCGCTCGGCACGGGGCTTGTCCTGCTGAACTTCGCGCTGATGATCTTTTCCCTGATCCTTGCGGAACGGACCAGTTCTCCGGCGAGAGGTCAGCTCGCAGCGCGCGGCAATTTCGTGCTGCGCATGATCGTGCTGATCGTCGTTCTGGTGCTGGCGCTCAAGAGCGGAAACTTCGACCCGTTGGCAACCCTGCTGCCGCTGTGCTTCATGCGCATCGCGCTGTTCTCCGGGACGCTGATCAAAAAGAAAAAAACCAATAACAGAGGTGAAAATTGATGGAAAACGTCGGCAAGGGCGCAAGTACGCTGTTTGAATTCTCGTTCTTCGGACTGTTCGACGTGACGATCACGGAGACGGCGGTGTCTGCTTTCGTTGTGATGATCCTGCTGATCCTCGTAAGCTGGCTGCTCGGCCGGAATCTGAAAAAGCGTCCGGGCCGGATGCAGTGTGTGACGGAAAAGGGCGTTACCGCTCTTTATAATATGGTCAGCTCCACCATGGGCGAGCACAACATCGGCTTTGCTCCGTATATTGGCGTGCTGTTCCTGTCCTCGGTCTGCGGCTCACTGATCGGCATGACGGGCTTCCTCAAGAGCACGACCGCCGATCTCAGCACGACGCTTGCGTGGGCGCTGGTCACAACGGCGCTGGTCTGGTACAACACCATCAAGCGCAACGGCGTCCTCGGCTGGCTCAAGGGCTTCACGGAGCCGATCGTCGTCATGACGCCGATGAACATCGTCAGCGAGATTGCGCAGCCGATGTCTTTGGCCTTCCGTCATTTCGGCAACGTTGCCGGCGGCGGTGTCCTGACCAGCCTGATTTATGCGGCGCTGGCGCTGGCCAGCTCTGCGGCGCTGAGCTGGGTGCCCAATGAGATCATCCGCAATATCCCAATCTTGCAGGTCGGCATTCCGGCCGTCCTGTCAATCTATTTTGACCTGTTCTCCGGCTGTATTCAGGCGCTGGTGTTCTGTATGCTGACCATGGTCTACGTGGGTGCGGCTTGCCCGCCCCCGGAAGAGAAGGTAAAAGCGTAAGCAAATTTCAATTTATATACAATTTTCAGGAGGAACTAATTATGGAACTCGTAAAAGGTTTGATCGCAATTGGCGCAGGTCTTTGCATGGGCATCGGTGCTATCGGCCCCGCTGTCGGCGAAGGTCACGCCGTCGGCTGCGCACTGGAGGGCATGGCTCGTCAGCCTGAGGTTGCGGACACCCTGCGCACCAACATGATTCTCGGCTGCGCCATCACTGAAACCACCGGCATTTACTCCCTGGTCGTTGCTCTGCTTCTGATTTTCGCGTTCTGATTGAGCCGGGTACCCGGCTAAAGGGGAGGGAATACCTTGTATTTGACGTATTTGTTTGGCGAGTCCGGTGATTTTATCTCACTGGAGCTTTGGACAAGCATTTTCACACTCTGTAATCTGGTGATCCTGTTCTTTGTGATGAAAAAGCTCCTGTTCAAGCCCGTAAAGAAAATGATCGATTCCCGCCAGCAGGAAGTTGACGATATGTACGCCAACGCGAATCAGGACAAAGAGGCTGCCGCGCAGATGAAGACCGAGTACGAGGAAAAGCTCGCCAAGGCTTCCGAGCAGAGCGCGGAGATGCTCAAGGACGCGACCCGCCGTGCGCAGAAGCGCGAGGAGGAAATCCTCCGCGAGGCGCAGGAGCAGGCTGCACAGACCCTGAAGCGTGCGGATGATCAGATTGAAATGGAGAAGAAGCGTGCGATGAACGACATCAAGGACGAGGTTTCCGGGATGGCCGTGGATATCGCCTCCGCCATACTCACGCGCGACATCAAGCGCGAGGAGCACTCGGAGCTGATCGACTCCTTCATCGAGAATCTGGGGGACAGCCATGATTGATACCGCCAGCTACGGGAAGGCTCTGTACCAGCTCACCGCAGAAAACGGCAGCGATGCGCGCGTTCTGGAGGAGCTGGACGCAGTCGAGCGGCTCCTGAAGGAGAATCCTTCCTACACGCTGCTGCTTGACACGCCGGCGGTCAGCAAGGAGGAAAAGCACGGCCTGCTCCGGCAGGCATTTGGGAGCTTTGATCCCATGCTTTTGAACTTCCTGTGCCTGCTGTGCGATCGGCGTTCCTTTTACCAGCTTCCGGCCTGCCGGACGGCCTACCGCGCCAGCTTCGACGAAGCGCATGACATCGTGCGTGCCGAGGCGATCACGGCGGTGCCCATGCAGGAGCGCCAGTGCAAAGCGCTGCAGGCGAAGCTGGAGTCCATCACCGGCAAGAACATTGTGCTGAAAAACAGCGTGGATCCCGCACTGATCGGAGGCGTCACCCTCCGCTACGGCGGCGTCCAGCTCAGTGACAGCATCCAGAGCAGGCTCGACCGGCTGCGCCGCAGTCTGGACGAGGCCATAGTATAAGATAAAGTTGGTGAAACCGTGAATCTGAAAATAGACGACATCAGCAAGATCATCAAGGATCAGATCAAAAATTATTCTCAGAAAACAGCGCAGGACGAGATCGGCTATGTCATTCAGGTCGGCGACGGCATTGCAAAGGTCCATGGCTTGGAAAAGTGCAAGGCCAATGAGCTGCTGCTGTTTGAAAACGAGTCCTACGGCATGGCGCTGAACCTCGAAGAGAATTATGTCAGCGTTGTCATGCTTGGCACCGACGTCGGCATCAGTGAGGGCGGTCTTGTCAAGCGTACCGGCAGAGTCGTTTCCGTGCCGGTCGGCGAGGCACTGATCGGCCGCGTGGTCGACGCGCTGGGCCAGCCCATCGACGGCAAGGGCCCCATCGAGGCTGCCGAGCTGCGCCCCATTGAGCGCAGCGCCCCCGGCATCATCGAGCGTCAGCCCGTTTCCGTGCCGCTGCAAACCGGCATCAAGGCGATCGACTCCATGATCCCCATCGGCCGCGGCCAGCGTGAGCTGATCATCGGCGACCGCCAGACGGGCAAGACCGTCATCGCAATGGATACCATCATCAACCAGAAGGGCAAGGGCGTGACCTGCATTTATGTGGCCATCGGCCAGAAGCGCTCCACCGTTGCACAGCTGGTCGATACCCTTCAGCGCAACGGCGCGATGGATTATACCATCGTCGTTTCCGCGACGGCCTCCGAGCTGGCGCCCTTACAGTATATCGCGCCGTATTCCGGCTGCGCCATGGGCGAGTATTTCATGGATCAGGGCAAGGATGTGCTGATCGTCTACGACGATCTTTCCAAGCACGCGGTCGCTTACCGCGCACTTTCCCTGCTGATCCGCCGTCCGCCAGGACGTGAAGCCTACCCCGGCGACGTCTTCTACCTCCATTCCCGCCTGCTCGAGCGCGCGGCGCGCGTGGCTCCGGAATTCGGCGGCGGCTCCATGACGGCGCTGCCCATCATCGAAACGCAGGCAGGCGACGTTTCCGCCTATATCCCGACAAACGTCATTTCCATCACAGACGGTCAGATCTATCTGGAATCGGAGCTGTTCCATTCCGGCGTGCGTCCGGCCATCAACCCCGGTATCTCCGTTTCCCGTGTCGGCGGCAATGCGCAGATCAAGGCGATGAAAAAGGTCGCCGGCCCGCTGAAGCTGATGTATTCGCAGTATCGCGAGCTGCAATCCTTTGCCCAGTTCGGCTCCGATCTGGACGCGGACACCAAGGCCCGTCTGGCGCAGGGCGCGCGCATCGTGGAGATCCTGAAGCAGGACCGCAACACGCCCGTCGACGTCGAATTGCAGGTGTGCATCATCTACTCCGTCGTCAACGACCTGCTGTCCGATGTACCCGTGGAGCGGATCCAGGAATTCGAGTCCGCACTGTTTGATTACCTGACCGTGCAGCGCCCGGCGATCCTGGAGAGCATCCGCGATACCAAGCAGCTCACGGCGGAGAATGAAGCCGCGCTGCGCGAGGCAATTCAGGACTGCAAGGCGCAGTTCCTCAGATAAGGGAGCGAGCGTATGGCTGCATCCATGAAGCGCATCAAAACGCGCATCAAGAGCGTCGAAAGCACCCGGCAGATCACCAAGGCCATGGAGCTGGTTGCGACGTCGAAGCTGCGCCGCGCCAAGGAGCGCGTCGAGCGCGCCCGCCCCTATCACGAGGTGCTGGCGGACGCTATCGCGGGCTTGCAGACCGGCGTTTCCGAGCATCCGACCGTATTCACTGAGGCGCGTCCGGTCAAAAAGACCTGCTATGTTGTCATCGGCGGCGACCGTGGACTGGCCGGCGGCTACAATGCCAACCTTTTCCGCATGGTCGCATCCCTCACACAGGGCACGGACTACTGCGTTCTGCCGGTCGGCCGCAAGACGCTGGAGCATTTTTCGCGCACCGGCTGCGAGCTGGTGAGCAGCTACTTCGGCCAGACCGCCGCCATCGGCGTGGGCGACTGCAAGCAGATCGCGGAGCTTCTGTGCAACAGATTCTCCGAGGGAAGCTTTGACCGCGTGGTCATCGTATACACGAAGTTCAAATCCATGCTCTCTCAGGTGCCGGTCAGCGAAGCGCTGCTTCCGCTGGAGCTGCATCCGCAGGAGGAGAAGCACTACTCCAATGCCATTTTGGAGGGCGACGCGCAGACGCTGATCGAAAGCATCGTGCCGCAGTACGTTGCCGGCATTCTGTTTTCCACTCTGTGCGAGGCTTCGGCTTCCGAGCACGGTGCGCGCCGCACGGCGATGAACGCCGCGAACAAGAACGCCGGAGAGATCATCGACAGCCTTGTTCTGCACTACAACCGCGCACGGCAGGCGGCGATCACTCAGGAGATCACCGAGATCGTTTCCGGCGCGGAGGCACTGTGAGCAAAATCGTAGTAAGGAGAAATCCGTATGCAAGAGAAAAACATCGGCACTGTCGTGCAGGTGATCGGCCCGGTTCTGGACATCCGCTTCCCGGATGGCCATCTGCCGAACCTGCTCAATGCCATTGAGATCGAGCGCGAAAACGGCAAGCTCGTCTGCGAGGTTGCCCAGGAGCTCGGCGACGACGTCGTTCGCTGTATCGCCATGAGCTCCACCGACGGCATGACCCGCGGAATGGAAGCGGTCGATACCGGCACCGGTATCAAGGTTCCGGTCGGCCCCGAAACGCTGGGCAGAGTGTTCAATCTGCTCGGTCGTGCCATTGACAACAAGCCCCAGCCCGTCACCTGTGAAAAGTGGAACATCCATCGCGATCCGCCCGCCTATGACGAGCAGGAAACCACCACACAGATGCTGGAAACCGGCATCAAGGTCGTCGACCTGATCGCCCCCTATGCAAAGGGCGGCAAGATCGGTCTGTTCGGCGGTGCAGGTGTCGGCAAGACGGTTCTGATCATGGAACTGATCAATAACATCGCAAAGCAGCACGGCGGCATCTCCGTGTTTGCGGGCGTCGGCGAGCGTACCCGTGAGGGCAACGACCTGTACAACGAAATGCAGGAATCCGGCGTTATCAACAAGACCGCCTTGGTCTATGGCCAGATGAACGAACCGCCAGGAGCACGTATGCGCGTGGCGCTGTCCGCTCTGACGATGGCGGAATACTTCCGTGACCGCGAGGGTCAGGACGTGCTTCTGTTCATCGACAATATCTTCCGTTTTACGCAGGCCGGCTCCGAGGTTTCCGCGCTGTTGGGCAGAATGCCCTCCGCCGTCGGCTACCAGCCTACGCTTGCCACCGAAATGGGTGCGCTGCAGGAGCGGATCACTTCCACGAAGAAGGGCTCCATCACCTCCGTGCAGGCGGTCTACGTCCCCGCAGACGACCTGACCGACCCGGCTCCGGCGACGACCTTTGCCCATCTGGACGCGACGACGGTTCTCGACCGCGGCATCGCCTCTCTGGGCATTTTCCCGGCGGTCGATCCGCTGGAATCCACGTCCCGTATCCTCTCTCCGGAGGTCGTCGGACGCGAGCACTATGAGGTCGCCCGCGAAACGCAGAGAATTTTGCAGCGGTACAAGGACCTTCAGGACATCATTGCGATCATGGGCATGGACGAGCTTTCCGAGGAGGATAAGCTGACGGTCAGCCGTGCGCGTAAGATCCAGCGCTTCCTCTCCCAGCCCTTCTTTGTCGCCGAGCAGTTTACCGGCTATCAGGGACGCTATGTCCCCGTCAAGGAAACCGTCCGCGGCTTCAAAGAAATTCTGGAAGGCAAGCACGACGACCTGCCCGAATCCGCCTTCCTCTTTGTCGGCTCGATCGACGAGGCGGTTGAAAAAGCAGGAAAGGGTGCAAAGCAATGAGCGGCTTTCGCCTGCAGATCGTCACGCCGGACGGCAGCCTGTTCGACGGCGAGGCCGAGGCGCTGCGCGTCCGCACGACGCAGGGCTATGTGAGCATCCGCAAGGGACACGCGGACTATCTGGCAGCGCTGGGGATCGGCACCGTCACGGTGACGCAGGACGGCACGGCGCGCGAAGCGGCGTGCGGCGGCGGCTTCCTCAGCGTTGAAAATGGTGAGGTTCGCCTTGTTGCAACGACGTTTGAGTATGCGGACATGATCGACGTGGAACGCGCGGAGCGCGCGAAGCAGACTGCCGAGGCGCGTGTTGCCGCGGCGAAGGAAGCCCGCGACATTGCGCTTGCGAAGGCAAAGCTGGCCCGTGCGCTCAACCGACTGAGCGTTGCAAATGCAAAGTAGTGCAAAACCCGGCATGGAAAAATCCATGCCGGGTTTTCCTGATTTTCGTAAACGGGTGCGGCGCTGTGAGCAGAGCTTGCTCCTTGGCGCTTGCCGTTTGCTAGGAGGCAATCGCTTTCCTGCCGAGCCTTTTTGAAAAAAGTCCGGATTGACAGAGGAAGATGTGATGAATTATAATATGAAAAAGGAAAACAGAGAGGAGAATTGCCATGCTTCCATGCCCCAGATGTAAGGATATAGTAGACCCGGAGGAATACCGCTTCTGCCCGAATTGCGGCACGCCGCTTGTCCTGCCGCAGGAGCCCGCCGCGCAGCCTGTAGTACAGGAGGAAATCGGCACGGTGCCTTCTGCACCGCAGCCGCCGAAACCGCAGGAAATGCAGCCGCAAGTCCGGACGCCCGAAGTGCAGCGGCCGGTGGAAGCGCCGCAGGCGCCGCAGACAAGTCCGGTCACGCCGGTGCAGCAGTCTGTCCCGGTCGCGCCGATGCAGCCGGCAGCGAGTAATCCGCAGTTTACGCCGCCGCAGGCTTCTCCTTATCAGCAGCCCGCGCCCCAGCCAATGCCGCAGCCGCCGTATTGCGCGCCGCAAGGTCAGCAGCCGGTTTACGCAGCGCCCCCCCAGTTTCCGCCGCAGGGACAGCCGGGTTATCCGCAGCCTCAGAACCAGTCGGCTCCCTACCAGCCGGTGTACTACTATCCGCCCGTGCGGCACAAGCGCCCGGGCAACGGCCCGGCCGTCACGGGACTGGTGTTCGGGGCAACCTCGCTTGCCATAACGCTCTTTGTGCTGCTGGCCCTCTTGTCAGGCGCTTCCGTTCCGGAGGGTACGCTTACCTTCCTGATTGCCCTTGCCGGCCCCGGCGAGGTGCTCGGCATTATTACCGTTTGCCGGAAATCGCCGAAAAAGATCCTTGGAATCCTTTCACTGAGCTTTGCCGCTGCAGTGCACCTCATCTGCATTACGGCGAACATGATCAGCCGTTTATGAGGCAAAACCTGTCCGTTTTTCAGAAAATACGAGAATCTTTCCCCGGAACCCTTGACACCGATTTGCGCAGACTGTAAAATAGAAATCAGAGGAAACTGCCTCAATTCTAGCAAAGAGAGGGAATAACTATGGCAATGATTCAATGCCCAAACTGCAACAGCACGATTGACGATACCGGCGCTGCGTTCTGCCCGAACTGCGGCACGCCCCTTGCACAGCAGCAGCCCGCTTATCAGGAACCGGCGCAGCCTGCGGTGCAGCCCGCGCAGCCGGAGCAGCCTGTTTATCAGGAGCCGGTGCAGCAGCCGGTTTACCAGCAGCCTGTCTATCAGCAGCCCGTTTATCAGCAGCCAGTCTACCAGCAGCCCGTTTACCAGCAGGCTGCCCCCACCGGCCCGCGCAAGAACGGCGTTGGCACGGCCGGCTTCGTGCTTGGCCTGATCGCTCTGATCTTTTTTGCAATCGGAACGATCGTGTTCTATGCCAATCCCTTTGCTGCGGCGATCACGCTTGTTATGCTGATCATTGCGCTGATCCTGAGCATCCCCGGCCTGATCCTTTCCATCGTCGGTGTTTGCAAGAGAAACGCGAAGAAGGGCCTTGCAGCGACCGGTCTGGCATTCAATGCAGTGACGGTGATTTTCTTCTTTGTCGTCCTTGGCGCCATCAGCGCGTTCCTGTCCTGAGCATTTGTCGTCGTACATAAAAAATCCGCCGGATTACCGGCGGATTTTTTGTTCTGTACGGCGTGGAAGTTCGCATAAACTATACCGGTGATGCGAATGAAGCGAAGCTATTTTATTGCGGCCATCGTGGCGGCCGCAGCAGGCACGGCGCTGCACTTTCTCTATGAGGTGTCCCCAAATTTGATCTCCGCCTTGCTTTCGCCGGTTAACGAAAGCGTGTGGGAGCATCTGAAGCTCCTGTATTGGCCGACCCTTGCGGCGGCACTCGTTCTGTCCGCACATGCGCCGTGCCGCATCCGGCTTTGGAGTGGCTTTCTGACAGCGCTGCTGGCAATGCCGCTTTTCCTGCTGGGGCTTCACTATGGGCTGCGGCTGCTGGGAGTTTCGGGAACGGCGGTGGACATCGTCCTGTACTATCTGACGATGTTTGCCGGGTTCTGGCTAGCATGGCGGCTGCAAAGAAGCGGACGCCTGCAAAAGCACACCGGCCTTCTTCTGATGCTTGTCATCCTCTATGGGGCGAGCCTGATCCTTTTTACCTTTGCGGCACCGCCGCTGCCGATCTTTACCCCACCGGGGAAAAAGGCATAACAGCAAAACGAACGCACAGGCTACCTGTGCGTTCGTTTTTTAGCATTCAGTTCGCGATATTTTCTGCGGGGACGGTATCGACATTGCTGCTGGTGGAGAAATAGGCGTCCAGAATGGCTCTGGCGACCTTTGCCAGACGGCTGCCGGGCGTGCCCTTTTCCACATAGACGGCAATGGCGATCTGCGGGTCGTCGGCGGGCGCATAGAGAACATAGGCTGCGTTGTCCGAGCCGTTGCCGCCGTGTTCGGCGGTGCCGGTTTTGGCGCAGACGGCGACATCGTAGTCGCCCAGATAGTAGTGCGAGGTGCCGTTGGCCCAGGTGACGCTCAGACGCATACCCTCGGTATAGGCGGCGTAGGCCTCGTCGGAAATGTTCAGCTGGCTTGCGACGACCGGGGTGGATTCGTAGAGCAGCTCGCTGTAATCCGAGGACAGGACACGCTGGAGAAAGGTCGCTTTGTAGCGCGTGCCGTGGTTGGCCAGCGCAGAGGTGTAGCAGGCAAGCTGCATGGGGGTGAAGCGGTTTTCCGACTGGCCGATGGCTGCGGCGACGGTATCCGCGTCGTACCAGCCGTCATAGCCCTTGCTGTACAGGAGCTTTTTCGTTTCGGCGTTGGCGCGGCGGCCGACGCTTTCGTCCAGCTCTACGCCGGTGGCCTCGCCGAGACCGAGCGCTTTGGCAACCTCATCGATCTTTGTGATGCCGGTCTGATAGCCGACCTCGTAGAAGTAGTAGTTGCAGGAAACGGCGAGCGCCTCCATTGCGTTGACATAGCCGTGGGTTGCGCCGGCGGTGGTATAGAGCATGCAGCGCGGCGTGTAGCCCACGTCCTCGAAACGCCGGTAGATGCCCTTGTCTTCGATCTCGACCCAGCGGCCGATGGTGCCGGAGTCGATGGAGGCAATGGTCGTGACCATCTTGTAGGTGGAACCGGGAGGGTAGGCCGCTTGCAGCGCGCGGTTGTACAGCGGTGCGAAGTCTGTTTCCAGCAGTTCGTTGTATTTTTGCGAATAAGTTGCCGGGTCAAAGGTGGGATAGCTGGCGCAGGCAAGGATCTGCCCCGTTTTGACCTCCTGTACGACCACCGCGCCGCCCTCGGCATCGCCGTCGTCCTCTCGAAGCGAAAGAATGTGGGCTTTCAGCGCGTCTTCACTGACCTTTTGCAGGTCGATGTCTATGGTCAGTTCAATATTCTTGCCCGCCTGCGGCATGGTTTTATAGTATTCCTCCAGCACCGTGCCGTCGGCGGAAATCGTCGTGACGCGCAGACCGTCGGTGCCGTGCAGATCATCCTCAAAAGCCTTTTCCAGCCCCTCCTTGCCGACATAGGCGTCCATGGCGTAGTCCTTTTCCTTGTAGATCTCATATTCTTCGGCATTCATCAGGCCAATGCGGCCGAGAATATGGGCAGCGTAGGTGGTGTTGTACTGCCGGACGGTGGAGGTTTCCACATTCACGCCGGGAATATTCAGCTCGGTGATGGCTGCCAGAGAAACAGAGTCCACGTCGTTCAGAAGCACGTAGGTGGGCAGGGAAGTCCAGCGGCGCAGATCCAGCTCATAGCGGATGGAGATCACGCGCCGGGTCTCCTCCTCCGTCCAGTCGGCGGGGAGGTGATAGGTGTCCTTCAGACGGCGGATGAGCTGCGGCGCAGAGATGTCGCTGTCCCAGCCGCGCTCGTCCAGGAAGGTCTTGAAATAGCTGTTCCACGTGGAGGAATACTCGTCCGTGGTGTAGGTATAGGGCTTTTCCATGGTCACGGGAAAGTGATCCGTCATTTCAAGTCCCAGCTCATTGCAGAGATTGGTGAGCTTGCGCAGATTCTCGTTCGGGTTTTCCGCGCTGAACACGATGGCGTAGATCAGCGTCAGGTTGTAGCTGGCACGGTTGCCGATCAGCACCTTGCCGTTGCGGTCGAGGATCTCGCCGCGCGCCGCGGTGACGCGCGTGCGGTAAGTGTGCGAGCCGGAGGGCGTGTGATCGACCTGACTGGCCTGCGTGACCTGAACATCATACAGGCGTACGCCGAAGATACCGGCCATGACTGCGATCAGCAGGATGAGCACGCCGACGCGAAAGGAAAATTTATGTTGATTCATAGCTTGCTCCGATTTTTGCGATACACTTGACCAGCCAGTAAAGCAGCGGCTGGCTCAGAATGGACAGAAACACGCAGGGAAGGAGCTCCCGCGTGAAGAGCGCCGCGGGGACGCGGCCAAGGAAATATTTCAGCAGGAAGCCGATGACCTGATCGCAGGCAAGCGTCAGAAAGCTGATCGCCAGGCAGGGAAGAAAGCTGTTGATCAGTACGGCTTTGCACACAAGCGCGCCCAGCACGGGCAGAACGGTCAGAATGAGGATGCTCATGCTGCCGAGGTCGGCACCGGACAGGCACCAGAACAGCGAGGCCAGAAGCGCAAAAAGCCCCCCGCGCTCCGCGCCCTCACGCAGACAGACGCAGGTAATGACAATGGGAACGAAGCTGGGATGGGTGCCGAAAACGGTGCGGTTGCCCAGCACGACCGTCTGCACCATCATCACAGACAGGAACAGCAGGCTGTAGAGCGCCCAGCGCAGGATCTGAAGCCACTGCCGCGGGGTGATATAGAGTTTATCCAGCAAAGGTGACGCCTCCTGAGGGCTTATTGACTGACATAGTCGGTGATGATAAAGACCTGCGCCAGATCGTCCAGATTTGCCGCCGGGCGCAGGATGGCGTACTTGGCGACGCCGGTTTCGTCGAAGCCCGCGTCCTCAATATAGCCGAGGATGAGATCCTTGGGATAGACCGTGGAGCCGGTGGTGACGACCTGATCATTGTTGCGCAGGACGGCCTCCGTCGGCAGATAGTTCATGCGCAGACGGCCGGCGTTGCCGGTGGTGTAAGCGCCCTGCACCACGCCGGTGTAACCGGAGGAGGCAATGCAGGCGCTGATCTCCAGCGAGGTGTCCAGAACCGTCGTGACCTTCGCCCAGTTCCGTCCGACCTCCGTGATCAGCCCGACGACCTGACCGTATTCCGTGATGACGACCATGCCGGCGTCAAGGCCGGAGTTCGTGCCCTTGCCAATGGTGAAGGTACTCTTCCAGTTGGAGGAGTCCCAGGAAACCACATAGGCGGCGCAGAACTTGTAGTCCTCGTGTTCCTTGCTCAGACCCAGCAGCTCGCGCAGGCGTTCGTTTTCGCGCTGTAGGGAATCGGCACTGCGCACCTCGTCCTCCATGGAGGTGATGCGCTGCTCCAGATAGGCGTTCCGCGCCTCCAGCGCTTCGTAGTTGAAGATATAATTATAGTACCGCTCCGCCGTGCGCGTCAGCGCGCTGACGCCGCTGCGGATGGGCGTCAGAATGGTCTGGACGGCTTTCCCGCCCCAGACCGTGCCGGAAAGAGCGGCGGTGATGGCCGTGGCAACTGCCAATACGACGGCGAGTGTCAGGATCAGCTTGACACGGCCGGATAGCTTTCGTTTCAATAAAAGTCACCTCGCAGGCTCAACAGCCCAGCAGCTTGACGCCGAAGCGCCGCAGGAGGACGGTCAGCGTGCAGATGGGCAGGCCCATAACGTTGTAGTAATCGCCGTCCAGACCGACGACAAACATGGAGGCAAGTCCCTGAATTCCGTAAGCGCCGGCCTTGTCCATCGGCTCTCCCGTGGCGATGTAGTTGCGGATCTCCTGATCGGACAGCGCGCGGAAGCGCAGCGTCGTCGTGACGGTCAGGTTTTCGGTGCGGCCGTCGCCGATGACCGTCAGGCCGGTCATGACCTGATGATCGCGCCCGGACAGGCGGCGCAGCATGGAGAATGCTTCGCTCTCGGAATGGGGCTTGCCCATCATCAGACCGTCGCAGACGACGATCGTGTCGGCGCTGATGATGATGTCCTCCGGGGCGCAGCTGTCCACGACGGCCTGTGCTTTGGCAAGGCTGATGCGGGCGACTTCGTCGCTGGGATGCGCGAAGGGATCCGTTTTTTCGTCGATCCGGCTTGCTTTGACGGTAAACTCCAGTCCCATGCGCGCCAGAAGCTCCTGACGGCGAGGGGATTTCGATGCAAGAATGATAGCCATATTGACCTCCTCCTTATTCTACGCCGCGCAGATACAGCCCGCGGGTGCAGGCGCCGGGGTCAAAGACCGCGCCGCCCGACCATGCGGACAGGACGCTGTTGACCTCGCCGGTGTTTTCGGTGGTAAAGGACAGCCGAAGCGCCCAAAGACCGAATCTGCGCACATTTTCTTTCTTATCCAATAGATACAGCTTTTTTCCGTTGAGAACGACGCTGCGGCAGGTGCCGCAGTCGCGCACGACGCGGAATTCCTCGCCCATGCGGTCGATGAGCTTGACCGGCCCGGCGTGGCAGGTGCAGGCGCCGGTACGGTTTTTGATCAGGCAGTTCTCCGTCAGCATCAGCGGCAGGCGGCCGTAGACGATCATTTCCATCGGCAGCGGCTTGGAAAGGTCGCGCAGCTGCGGCAGGGAAACCTCAAACGATGCCGTGCAGGACACAAAGCCGAGATGCAGCAGCTGCTCTGCCGCGCGGGAATTGAAAAGATTCATGCCGAAATCGGCAGCGGGTTCCATGCCGCGGGAGAGCACCAGCGGCAGATGGCCGAGGTTGCCGATGAGCGCGCGGCGGATGCCGAGCGCGGCGGCGTCCTGTAAATCGCCGAGGAGTTCGCGCGTTTCGTCGTCGCGGATGACGCGCGGAAGCGTAACGGCGACCGGCTGCTCGTCCTTGACTAGCTTGCGGAACAGCGCCGGCTCTTCCAGAACCTCCGAAAGGGGAGCGTAGATCATTGCCGGCTTGAGCCGGAGCATCTGCGGCGTGATCTGCGCGGCCTTGAGCACGCTGACGGTCAGGACCGGCTGGGCCTTCTGCCCGGAAAATTTGACCGGCTCATGATACTTGCCGATCTCCGGTGCGGCGCGGCGGCCGCGGACAGCAGACAGATGCGCCAGCACTTCGCGGCGCAGACGGTTCAGCTCCGCTGCCGAAACGCTCAGCCCCGGATCGACCACGCTCCGCACGCCCTGACAGACATAGGGCGTGCCGCCGGTTTTGGAAAGACGGGCGGCCAGCTCTTCCGGCGTGATCGCACGGCGCTCGGCCTCCTGCGGGACGTCCCCCTGCGCCTTGCAGATGTTGCCGTTTCCGTCCTGCGCGGCGACCATCAGGTTCTGCCCGCGCGCGGCGATGGCGTAAAACTGCACCGGGACGCGCTGCGGCTCGATGGATTCATAGGTTGCGCGCGCCGACTGTAAAAGCGCCTTGTTTTCCTGCTCCGGCAGGCGGGTGCCGAACATCTGCCGGCCCGGCGCGCCCTCGTAGTAGCCCTGTGTAAAGCCCTGACGGGAAAAGGCGGCGCGCAGCGCCTCCATCTGGCCTCGGCCGACGTCTGCGCCGTCGAGCGCCTCGCGGTAGATACCGGTGACGGTGGCGACGTATTCCGGCCGCTTCATGCGGCCCTCTATTTTGATGCTGGCCACGCCCATGCGGTCGAGCTCGCCCAGATAGCGGATCAGACAGTTATCGCGCAGGCTTAGGGGGTACTTGTCCTCAAAACGGTCATAGCCGTAGGGCAGGCGGCAGGGCTGGGCGCACTGGCCGCGGTTGCCGGAGCGCCGGCCGATGACGGAGGACATATAACATTGTCCGGAATAGCACATGCACAGCGCACCGTGGACGAATACTTCAATCTCAATGGGACTGTTGCGGCAGATAAAGGCGATCGCGTCGCGGGGCAGCTCTCTGGCCAGCACTGCGCGGGAGAGCCCCAGCTCGGCGGCTTCGCGCACGCCCTCCAGAGAATGCAGGCTCATCTGCGTGGAGGCGTGCAGCGCAACCTTCGGCGCGATCTGATGGCAGAGAGAGACCATGCCGAGATCCTGCACGATGAAGGCGTCCACGCCTGCACGGGCGGCGGCGGCGATGTATTCCGCGGCATCGGGCATTTCGCGGTCCGTGACCAGCGTGTTCAGCGTGAGATGGACGGCGACCCCGCGCACATGACAGTAGCGCACCACGTCGGGCAGCTCGTCCAGCGTAAAATTCCTTGCGCCGTGCCGCGCGTTGAAAGCGTCAACGCCGAGGTAGACCGCGTCCGCGCCGTTGCAGACGGCGGCGTGCAGGGCGTCAAGCGACCCGGCGGGAGATAGTAATTCGAGCATATCGGAAACCCCATTTTCGGTAGGATGGAATCAAAGAAAACGACGAAGTCGTAGTAAACTATATTATAGCATAAACGCGCCGGGGAAAGCTAGAATCCGCGGATTTTTTTCGCACAAATTTCGACAGGAAATTCAGCAATTTCACCATAGCGCTTTCCGCCGCGCGCACGTTCGGCAAAACCACAAGCAATGGACACTGGGTAGACATAATACCACAAATTGCCAGAAAAGCAAATCGAAAACAGGGAGATCCCCGCAGGGAAATGTCGGGAACGCCCCTGCTGATGGACTTGTTACAGGCCAAATACGTACTGCCCGTTCTGCCGTCTTTGCCGCGCACGGAGAAAAATTTGTAGATTTTCAACAGATTGCATTTAACGGGATATTACGACAGAAATGCTCCGTTGAGGAAAAGTGGAGTGCCGAACGCTGCGAGGATTGCATAATCAGGAAGGATGTGCTATAATAACAAAAATAGTGGGCAATTTTGACTTGCTTGAGTAAAGATGAGATTCCGGAGGAAATATGAGGCATTATAAATTTCGCACCTTCCTGATCCTGACGCTTCTTTGGCTGGCAATCGTGCTTTTACAGGCGTTTCTGCCGGGCGACGCCAGCTATGCCGAGAGCAACGGCGTGCTTGCGCTGGCGCAGGTGGTGTTTCCGTGGCTGACACACAGCGCCCTGCGGCACGCGGCGCATGTTATCGAGTATTTCCTGCTGGGCTTCCTGCTGACCGGCACATTTTGCTACGCCCGCCGGTTCACGATCTTCAAGCCCATGTTCTTCAGCCTGCTCGCGGCGGTCTGCGACGAGTCGATCAAGATTTTCGTCATCGACCGCACGGCGCAGCTCAGTGACGTCTGGCTCGACGGTGCAGGCGCTTTGGCCGGCATTTTGCTGATGTGGCTCATCTCCGCGATCAAAAAACGTTAATTTACGAAAGAAGGTTCCTGATATGTGCGATTCCTGCAAGAAAAAGTTCTATATCACCACGCCGATCTATTATCCCTCGGATAAGCTCCACATCGGCCACACCTACTGCACCGTTGCCACCGACACCATGGCGCGCTATAAGCGTCTGCGCGGCTACGACGTGATGTTCCTGACCGGAACGGACGAGCACGGTCAGAAGATCGAAACCAAGGCCGCCGCAGCGGGCGTTACGCCGAAGGAATACGTCGACCGCATCGTCACCGGCGAGAAGGGCGTTCTTGACCTGTGGAAGCTGATGAACATCTCCAACGACCGCTTCATCCGCACCACGGACGATTACCACGTCGAATCCATTCAGAAGATCTTCCGCAAGATGTACGAAAACGGTGACATCTATAAGGGGACCTATCAGGGCATGTACTGCACGCCCTGCGAATCTTTCTGGACGGCGAGCCAGCTCAAGGACGGCAAGTGCCCGGACTGCGGCCGCGAGTGCCAGCCCGCAGAGGAGGAGGCCTATTTCTTCCGCCTGTCCAAGTATGCCCAGCCCGTGCGCGACCTGCTGATGAACACTGATTTTCTGGAGCCGCGCAGCCGCGTCAATGAGATGGTCAAGAACTTCATCGACCCCGGCTTGGAGGATCTGTGCGTGTCCCGCACCAGCTTCAAGTGGGGCATCCCTGTGGACTTTGATCCGGGCCATGTGGTCTATGTCTGGGTGGACGCGCTCTTCAACTACACCACCGCACTTGGCTTCCTGAATGAGAAATACGACGATTATGAGAAATACTGGCCGGCGGACGTACACTTTGTCGGCAAGGAGATCGTGCGTTTCCATTCCATCATCTGGCCCGCGATGCTCATGAGCATGGGGATGCCGCTGCCGAAGAAGGTCTTCGGTCACGGCTGGCTGCTGCTGGACGGCGGCAAGATGTCCAAATCCAAGGGCAACATCGTCGATCCCTATCTGCTGGCCGAGCGCTACGGTACGGATGCGCTGCGCTTCTTCCTGCTGCGCAGCTTCCCCTTCGGCTCGGACGGCAACTTCTCCAATGAGCTGCTGATCTCCTGCATCAATACCGATCTTGCCAACGATCTCGGCAACCTCGTGTCCCGCACGGTCGCGATGGTGCAGAAATACTTCGGCGGCAAGCTGCCCGCCGAGCAGATCACCTGCCCGGAGCAGGACGACGAGCTGATGAATATGGCGGGCGCCCTGCACGAGAAGTACGAGGAGCAGATGGAGCATTTCATGTTCCACAACGCGCTCAGCGAGATCTTCACCGTCGTTTCCCGTGCGAACAAGTATATCGACGAGACCGCCCCCTGGGTGCTGGCCAAGGACGAGGTCAACCACCCGCGTCTGGCGCGCGTTATGTACCAGCTGCTGGAAACCATCCGCCTCTGCGCCGGGATGCTGCTGCCCTTCATGCCGCAGACGGCGGAGGAAATCCTGCGCCGCGTCGGCGCGGAGCATACCGACTGGGAGAGCCTGTGCGCCTTCGGCGGCCTGCCCGCGGACGTCAGCGTCCAGAACGGCCCGGCCCTCTTCCCGCGCATCGACATGGAGAAGGAGCTCAAGGAGCTGGAAGAACTGGAGAAGGCCAAGAAGGCCCCGGAGGAAGACCCTCTGCCCGAGCCCCTGCCGCCGGTCAGCTTTGACGAGTTCTGCAAGGTTGAAATGACGGTCGTGAAGGTCCTCACCTGTGAGAACGTCAAAAAATCCGAAAAGCTGCTGAAATTCACGCTGGACGACGGCACCGGCACGCCGCGGCAGATCCTCTCCGGCATTGCGAAGTACTACAAGCCGGAGGATCTGCTCGGCAAGACGCTGGTCGCGGTGACAAACCTGCCGCCCCGCAAGATGATGGGGCAGGAGTCCTGCGGAATGCTGCTTTCCGCCGAGCGCGGCGACAAGCTGAATCTCGTGATGCTGGACGACAAGATCCCGGCCGGCTCCCGTCTGGTCTGATCGAATCTCTGAAAAATACACCCCGCCCGATGCCGTAAAAGCACCGGGCGGGTTTTTATGCCTGTGTACCGGTTCCCAGAGCATCCTCCTGCGGAAGCAGGCACAGCGGGGCTTCGTCTGCCTCAATGTAGAGTGTTTCTGCCTGTTCCAGCGCCGTGCAGAGCACGCGGGCGCAGGGGAGCGCCTGTGGAACGCATTCCAGAACGGGATCACCTCGTCGATCGCGCCGCACAGAACGGCGTACATTTTCTGATAGTCGGCCATAAATTAAACCTCCAAATGGTCTATGTATAGCCTGACAGTATCCCACATAGCCTATAATGTCCATTCATTTTCGTTATCCTTTAAGTATAAAAAGGGCAGCGGAGATGGAATGAATGGACGCAGTACAGGCGGTCAGAAACCGCATCTTACAGCTTTGTGAGGGATACGACCTCAGCATCAACCGGCTGGCGACGCTCAGCGCGCTGCAAAAAGCGGGGAATTACAGTGCCGTGGCTGCGACATCGGCCGCACGACCTATGCCAAGTATGAGGCGGGGGGAACTGAACATTCGCATCAGCGTTCTGATCGAGCTGAAAAAGATCTATCGCTGCGCATATGACGATTTCTTCGCAGGGCTGGACAATGAGAAACATAGAGAAAAGATGTAAAAAAAGTGCCGCCGTGCTTCTGCACGGCGGCGCTGCTGTTTATTCTTTTGGCTCCTTGACTGCCTCGACCAGTCCGTTGGCAAGGCCGGCCAGCCCCTGCAGCTCCGACGGAATGATGATCTTCGTCGCTTTGCCGTCGGCGATCTTCTGCATGGCTTCAAGCGCCTTGAGCTTGATGACCTGATCGTTCGGGCAGGCCTCGTTCAGCATCCGCATGGCTTCTGCCGTGGCCTTCTGGACGGCGAGAATGGCCTCTGCCTGACCCTGAGCGCGCAGAATGGCCGACTGCTTCTCCGCGTCCGCACGCAGAATGGCGGATTCCTTTTCGCCCTCTGCAACGAGGATCTGGGAATGCTTCGTGCCCTCGGCCTGAAGGATCGCCTGACGGCGATCGCGCTCGGCCTTCATCTGCTTCTCCATGGAGTTCTGGATGTCCTGCGGCGGCAGGATGTTCTTCAGCTCCACGCGCGTGACCTTGATGCCCCAGGGGTCCGTGGCCTCGTCCAGAATGGCGCGCATCTTGGTGTTGATCACGTCGCGGGAGGTGAGCGTCTGGTCAAGCTCCAGATCGCCGATGATGTTGCGCAGCGTGGTCGCGGTCAGCGTTTCCATGGCGAGCATCGGCTGCTCGACGCCGTAGGTGTAGAGCTTGGGGTCCGTGATCTGAAAATAGACGACGGTGTCGATCTGCATGGTGACGTTGTCCTTTGTGATGACCGGCTGGGGCGGGTAGTCGAGCACCTGTTCCTTGAGGCTCACGCGGCGGGCGATGCGCTCAATGAACGGCACCTTGAAGTGGATGCCTACCTCCCAGACCTCCGAGAAGGCGCCCAGACGTTCGATGACATAGGCGCGGGACTGCTGCACAATGCAGATGTTTTTGATGATGATAATGAGCACGAGCAGAACTGCCGCGCCGATGACGATATAACCTAGCGGATTCATTTTGTTCCTCCCTCATTGTTGGTATCTGCGCGTTCCACGCAGACCTTGACGCCCTCGATCCGCAGGACCCGGACCACAGCGCCTTTCTCGATCTCGGAGCCGTCCGCGCTGCGCGCCGACCACTCCACACCGGAGATTCGTACCGCACCGCTGCCCTGTAAATTGTCGATGCGTTCGGTGACAACGGCTTCCTTGCCGATGTTGCTGTCAGCGTTGGTAGCAACCTTCTTCTGCTTGATAAGCCGTTTGCTCAGCGGACGCAGACACAGCAGCAGAAGGATGGAAACGGCGAAGAAAAGCACGACCTGCACCCACAGCTCCGCACCGCAGAGCGCCGCGATCAGCGCTGCCAGTGCGCCGCCCATAAACCAGATGGACACCAGTGCGACCGTCACGCCCTCCGTGATCGCAAAGACGATGAGCAACGCCAGCCAGATGATCTCCATTTGCAAGCTGCATCCACTCCTTTCTTGTGGTAGTTATAGTATGTCATTTTTTACAGAGAAAGTCAATAGAAAAATCGGTATTCCCATATCGAAACCGATGCGAGCATTGCCGGCGGGGGAAAAGAGAGATTTCCGTTGCAATGCGGCGGAAAATGGAGTATAATAAATTTAATTTCATTTTTTAGAGGAGTGCGTATGGAACGAATGACCATGGCCGTGCCCTGCCTGTTCGGACTGGAGGGGCTGGTCGGCGACGAGCTGCGCCGCATGAGAATGGAGCAGGTACGCGTCGAAGATCGCCGCGTTTTTTTTGAAGGAGACTTTTTGGATATGGCGCGCGCAAATCTGCGCCTGCGCATGGGCGAGCGCGTGATGATCCTTCTGGCACGTTTTTCGGCGCGCAGCTTTGAGGAGCTGTATCAGGGCGTCAAGGCGATCCCGCTGGAGCGCTTTGTCCCGGCCAACGGCGCTTTCCCGGTAAAGGGCTACAGCCTGGATTCCCAGCTTCATTCGGTGCCGGACTGCCAGTCCATTGCAAAGAAAGCGGCGGTGGATCGCCTCGGCGCGCATTATAAAATGTCCTGGCTGCCGGAAACGGCGGAAACCTATCAGCTCCGCTTTTCAATCATGAAGGACGTCTGCGAGGTGTTTCTGGACACCTCCGGCGCGAGCCTGCACAAGCGCGGCTACCGCGCGGTCGCCAATGAAGCGCCGCTGCACGAGACGATGGCTGCCGCGCTGGTCAATCTCTCGCGCTACCGTGGGCGGGACTTCTTCTGGGATCCCTTCTGCGGCTCCGGCACGATCGTGATCGAAGCCGCACTGGCCGCGCTGAACCGCGCGCCGGGGCTGAACCGCACTTTTGCGGCGCAGAAATGGGCCTGTGTGCCGCAGGAGGTCTGGTCGCAGGCCTATCAGGAGGCGAAGGACGGCGAGTATCGCGGCGACTACCGCATCCTCGGCACGGACATTGATCCGGCCAGCCTGTCCATTGCGATCGCAAATGCGAAGAAGGCAGGCGTGGCGAAATACATCGAATTCCGCGAGGGCGATGCGACAAAGCTGCCGCTTCCGGCGGAGCGCGGCGTGATCGTCTGCAACCCGCCCTATGGCGAGCGAATGCTCGAGCAGCGCGCGGCACAGCAGCTCGTGCGCAGTTTCGGCCGGCACCTGAAATTTGCCGATCAGTGGAATAAGTATATCATTTCCTCCGAGCCGGAGTTCGAGCATTGGTTTGGAAAACAGGCGACCAAAAAGCGCAAGCTCTACAACGGCCGGCTCCAGTGCAATGTTTATATGTATTACTAAGGATGGGTAGAAAGATGAAGCATCTGTTTGTCATCAATCCGGCGGCGGGCAAGTACGATCACACCGGGGAATTTACGCAGAAGATCCGGGGAATTTTCGATCGCCGCGGAGAGGACTATGAAATCCTGGTCTCCCGCGCGCCGGGGGACTGCACGAAGATCGTGCAGGCGGCGGCAGCGACCGGCGAAGAGCTGCGGGTGTATGCCTGCGGCGGCGACGGTACACTCAACGAGATCGTCAACGGCGCAGCGGGGCATACAAATGTCGCTGTGACCCACTATCCCGGCGGCTCCGGCAATGACTTTATCAAGATTTTCTCCGACCCCGCGGCCTTCAAGGAACTGGATCGGCTTCTGGATGCGGATGAGGCGGTGTTCGACCTGATCCGCTGTCAGGAGAACCATTACTCTCTGAATGTCTGCTCCATGGGCTTCGACGCGCGCATCGGCACGGAGATCGGAAAATATAAGCGCCTGCCGCTCGTCAGTGGTTCCGGCGCGTACATCCTGTCCACAGCGGTGAATCTGATCAAGGGCGTGCATGAGCACTATGTCATCCAGATCGACGACGAGGTGTTTGATGCGCGGCAGTCGCTGATCTGCATCGCCAACGGACGCTGGTATGGCGGCGGCTTCTATCCCGTGCCCATCGCGGAGCCGGATGACGGCTGGCTGGACGTGCTTCTGGTCAAGAAGGTTTCCCGCCTGACCGTGGCGAACGTCATCGGCAAGTATAAAGCGGGGCATTATGATCAGCTTCCGGATCTCATCCGCCATTTCCGCTGCAAGCGGGTGACGGTGCGCTGCGACCGCGAGAGCGAGATCAACCTTGACGGAGAGCTGTTGATGTCGCGCGAGGCAAAGTTCGAGGTCGTGCCGCAGGCGATCCGCTTCTTCTATCCGAAGGGGCTGACCTATCATGCCAAGGAAGTGGCAAGCGTGTAAATGCGTTTCAGGCGGCGGTAGCCCGCCGCCTGAAAATAAAAGCGAAAAAACGGAAAATAATGCTTGACAAACAGCGGATTACCGTATATAATAAATCTCGCTTCGGACGATTAGCTCAGCTGGCTAGAGCATCCGCTTGACGTGCGGAAGGTCATAGGTTCGAGTCCTATATCGTCCACCATAACTTTCCTAAGCAGCATTCGCGCAAGCCAAGGTTGCTTAGGAAAATTTCGTCTATGCGGAGAAAATGCGGAGTTCCGATGCAGCACTCCCACGGATGCGATCCGGCTGTCTTAGGCGCAGCCCCTCCTTACGGTGTGTCCGATCATGCGCTGCGCTCGCCATCATCAGCACGATGGAACGGCCGAGGGCCGCTGAAGGGTCGTGGCACAGTTTGACATGATCTCTGTTGCATTTCTCCCTGTGACTAACTTACAACGGCTTCAGTGAGCGCTGCAAGCAGTGTTTTACAAAGTTCATAGATCCCTCACGGGATCGTCAGGGGTTGCTGGTAACATCCCCTGAGCAATATATCCAAAGCCGGGTGCTACCGGCGGGATATAACAATTTGGCAAGCCCCATGATTTTCCGCATCAATAAGGCTTGCCAAAGTATTTAGAGTGTGATAAAATCACACCGTAAGTCTTTAACTAAGTCTTGTTGATGCGTGAACATCTTCAAGGCGCAAGCCTCGGTCGGTCGCCAAACTGACCGAGGCTGGTTAAGGTCTTTTTTTATTTCTTTCATCATAGCCTATTTGTGGGAAAATGTCAAGAGAAGTTTTTTGACGTTGCAGTCCCGTGCTTGTTAAGAGAATGGAAAGAAAAAACGAGGAGAAGTGTCAAAGATGGCAAAATGTGAATGCTGCGGACGTGTTCTGGAGAATAAGGGCCACCGGCTTTGTAGGCGCTGCTATGCAAGAAGCAAACAGGAGGAAATCGTGTATACCCGGTATGGCTGGAAAGAAGTGCCGCACGGCTGCCGTGCAGAAAAGGACGATTACCTGTACTACGTGAAGGAAACCCTGCTTCGGAACGTTGAAGTCATTTTTTACAATTTCATTCAAAAGGCCATTGCCACTGCGAAGGACATCCGGCAGGATATGATCCTTCTGCCGCAGGTTGCGCTTTCGGCGATTATTTGCAAAACAGGCCAGCCAGAGAAGCAGTGGGAGCTGAACCGGGTCGTTGATTTTTTACTGGTTGATCAGAGCTTTTCTCCGCTGGTTTGCATTGAAATCAATGATAAGACCCATGAAGAGCCTGAACGAATCAAACGAGATCTCTTTGTGAAGGAGGCCTGTGCTGCTGCGGGAATCCCTCTCGTCCCTCTCTGGGTTGGCGTGTGGAGAGATGCAGTAAAGAATAAATCAGAAGAAGTGGCAGAAGCAGAAGAAATCCGTTACATCCAGAAGGAGCTCCGCGAGGCACTGGAAACCCGTAAAAATCAGGCGCGAAAGCCGGATATTTACCGTATTTACAATGCGGATGGAGATAGCATCCTGGATATCCAGCGAGGATGAGCGGCAAAAAGGGCAGACTATCCCCTTGATGCATGGCTGGGAGGCTTTGGCAGGCTCGTTTTGCTACCTTGAGGGAGAAAAATATGATTCCGTAATACGTCAAATTAGGTTCTTTTACGGAATTTCTTGACACCATATTTCCTCTTCCCTTAAAGTATAAACCCAACGTTATCTTTTTAATAACGGTACTGTGTCAAATTTGGGACCACCCGCGGGGCTTGTAAATTTGCTGCCGATGTGGTATCCTTCAGTCAGTGGTTGGGACGCAATGCCAGCCACTGGAAAGACTACATAGTAGGAATTACAGGAGTAGCAACCCAAGCAATTCCGGCAGCGAAGTCTGATAATTTCCTGTGAGAGGATCAGAATCGACACAGCACGGCAGACGGTGGATTTTGAGCAGTCGAGCGTGCGGGCGGTATAGCGCAGGGAAGGATAGGCTCTGCCTGTTCTACCGGCGCACTGGTAGAGAAAAAGGCTGATGACGAAGGTGGCGTGAGAAACTGCGGAGTGCAGCAGCCAACGCGGAACCAGCGTATAGCCCATACTCAGATCGATATGCAGGGAGTATCTGTTTGCGGCAAAAACCGGACGGTGCAGCAGCGCATCATAGCGGTATCTCTTCTGTCTACGCAGAAAGCCGTGCTCCTCCAGCGCGTCGAGGGCGCGCAGGACGGTGCCTCTGCTGACACCGCTTCTCTTGACGAGGGTGGCTACAGATTTGCAGCAGGCGTTTTGCTGGTTTCGATACGCCAGCAGAGCAACTGCAACTCTTTTCGCACTGGGAAGCAGGGAAGAATCGCAAATCAGACTGTTTGGAACGATTATGTAGCTTTTTCTCATTTTTTCCTTTCCGGAAGCCCGACGGTGTTGGCGTCGGGCTTCTGCTATTTTTATTGGTTTTCTTTTTGCATCAGTTCGTGCAGCAGCGGGGTCAAATAGCGCAGATAAAGAGCCGTATTGCAAGCTCTGAAAGGATCTGGGTGCCACGGTGCGGCCATAACGGAAGCCGGTATTCCCAGTTTGCCCAGCAGGCTTCGCAGCGTGGGCAGTTCCTGACTCCCTGTGAAGGATGCAATAAGTATCAGCCGTCTGGCTTGCTTCATCAGCGCAAGCGCTTTTGCGGTTTGCGGCAGCTCCCAAGGTGCGGTTCCGCAGACGAGTACGGAAATGTCCGCATCACAGGCTTCAGAAGCGTTGCCGGATTGGATAACACCAAGATCACGGACAAAAGAGTCCTTTGGTATGCTCATTTCTGCTGCAAATGGGATGCCCTCTATCAGGCAGATTCCATTTTGCTCGGTGGAAGAAAGAACGGAAGAAATCAGCCCCAGCTGCTCCGGAGGGAGGATCACAGCAGGGGATAGATGCAGCGCAGACAGCGCTTGAAACAGGCAGATTGTCTGTGTTGTGCAACCGATCCGTGACTGACTTCCAACAACATCAATTACGGGGAGAAGCCCGGCAGAAAGCTGTAAGGGCGGCAGCGGTAAAAGCTCGGACTTTTCTTCTTTTGCCTGTTTCGTAAAGCTGGCGGCTTCCACCTCTAAAGCCTTTTTCGCTTCTGAGAAATTCAACGCAAAAAAAGAGAATTTTCTCAGCTCGGCACTTTGAGGAGAAAGAACACAAAAGGAAATTTTCTGACGCTGAAACCCTGCGTGAGCCGCGAGAATATGCGGCAGGGAATAGGCAAACTCCGGGCGGCAGTCGAGCAGCACGGCATCATACTGCGGCTTTTCGGCCATTGCCAGCGCAACGAGCGACGGAACCTTTTGCAGCGGCAGCGTAAACGCTGCCGCTGCCGGTTTATTTGCCTCCGTGCCGATCCATAAGAGCTTCATGGGGTGCTCCTTTCTACAGTAACCGTATCACCGGAAATGACGTATGTATAATCGGTATCTGCACTGCTCGTGATGTACTGACCATGCAAATACAGCCACGCCTCGCAGATACGCCGGTCGACCAAACCGGGCAGCACCTTGCCTCCGGCGTGAGAAAGATTCGCAAACGCCTGTATGACAGTCTGCTCATCCGTTGACACCGTGAGCGCACTGCGGAATCCGGCGTAGCTGTTTGAGGTCATCCAATCACTGCCAATGTTGTAGGTAAGGGATGCCAGCGCGTCGCGCTGCGCCGTCGTAAGCGTAAGCTGAGCGGATGCAGCGTAGCTGTCTGCGGCATTGACAGCCGACAGCAGCGTCTGCTCCAGCAGCTCTTCCGCATCGGATTCCGGGATGCCGTAGCGCCGGTATTCGTCCAGCCTGTCGGCCGGGCAGGCTGTGCCATAACCAACGCTGTACTGTGCATAATCCCAGAACGGGTATTTTGAAAAGCCCTCAAAGGCCTTCACCCAATCCGCAAGCTCATTGGCACTGGTCTGAATCCGGGCAAAGCCAAAAATCGCCGCTCCCGGCCACGATTGGCCGTAAAGGTCAGTGTAGGTTTTCATTGCAACGTAATTATTGGCAGAGCCGAAACCTCCGGTGTTGCCTTCTACGGTGGTCAGCTTTTTCTCCTCGTAATCTGCAACAATTCCGACGTGCGCAAGATGCGCGTAATTCTCCAGCGACGCGGCACACCCGCCGGAAGTGGAGTACCAGAAGATCAGGTCACCGGCGCGCGGCGTGTCCTCTCCAACCCGGAAAAGATAAGCGCCCTGCGCCTTGAGCTGTGACCATGCAGTCGTGCAGGCGGCGGTGTAAGGGCCGAGGGGCTTGTCCTGCCCGACAAGGCCGATCTGATCGCCGCAGTAGTAGACGAAATCAACGCACCATGCTTCGACGCCTTTGTTCCAGTAGCTCCAGTAGACTTTCCCTCCGCCCTTGATGTTGCCATTCTGCTCGTACTCTTTCAGAGCAACCGCAGCAAGCTCGGCGCGGGAAGCGGCGAGCAGACCTCCGCCGAGGGAGTCTGCCTCCCCGCCGCTTACATTCCACCCGCACAGCAGCAAAAGCAGGATAGCCGCAGCCAGAGGAACGGCCAGCCACTTCGGCGCTTTGTCTGTAGAAAACATTATCTGCCTCCTCCGCGTCCCATCAGGTCGAGCTTGTACTGAGGGAGGTCGAAGATCACACGGAGGTGATGCTGCGTGCCGACCAGGCAGAGCGCGTTTTTCTGCTCAAAGCCTCCCAGCAGCTTTGCCTCCGGGGCAGTGAGCCGGAACAAGTCCACGGTATCTTCCAGATTTTTGGCGTCACAATGGAAGAGCAAACGGTAGGCGGTGTTGTCAATGATTGCCTGTCCGGACAACCGGATCTGCGGATCGAGCATATCCGCAACGCTCTGCGTTGCCAGCCAGAGTGCCGACTCATACTTTCTGACGCGCTTTATAATGTTCCGCACAAAAAGGCCGACCTCCGGCAAGCGCGGGTCAAAAAGCATATGCGCTTCATCCGCAAGGATAATGACCGGCTCGTCCCGGTTACGCGAGGCAACATCCCAGCAGAGGGATAGCAGTTGGAAATAGATGGAGGACTGTGTCTGCTGAGATAGAGGCTGTAGTCTGTGAGTGTCCAGACAGACAAGCTGCGCATTCATATCGATGTTGGTGTGGCCGTTCCAGAGGAACCTGTCGGAACCGTAGGCCAGCGGCCACAGCAGCGTGTATAGCTGCTGATATGCAGCATTTTCGCTCACCATGATTTGCAGGAGATCCACCCAGTTTTCCATGATCGGATAATTGACCGACGGAATCTCAAGCGGATTGACGGCTTCATCAATATCGAAGGAGTCATACAGCCGAATCAGGCTCTTGTCCAACAGAGAGATCTGCGCATCCGTCAGCGATGGAAATTGCAGCCGCAGCCGCACAAGCAGGGTCTTGATGTGCATCGCACGGGCGTTCACGCAGGAACGGTATAGCGCCGGTACGTCGTCATCATCGTCATCCGGTGCGGATCGAATCTCCAGAGGGTTGGACTTTGCGACGCCGCCGCCCGCGTCCAGCCATGTGCCGCCGAGGTTCTGGCAAAGGTCGCGGTACTCGCGCTCCGGGTCAATGATGATGATCTTTGTGCCGAGCATATACATGGATTCTATCAGGTGCTTCAGCGCTGTGGATTTGCCGGAGCCGGACGTTCCGAGGGCTACCAGATTCCCGTTGGTGCGGTTCCGGCCGCGGTAGCGCATATTAACGCAGATTGGCGCGCCGGAGGGCGTTTTTGCAAAGTAAATTCCGCCGTCGTCACGCAGGAGCGTTGAGGTCATGGGCTCGCCGCCGCTCACAGTATCGAGCGGCAGGATCTGCTTGAGCATTTGATCAATCCGGGGCTGGTTTACGTAAAAGGGGGAGAGATGACGGAAGGCGTCTTTCTGGAGATTTCCAAGGCTCTTCAGGCGCAGCTGCCCGGCACTGTAGCGTCCTACGACCCGTTCGCAAACCTTCCGGAATTCACTCTCGCAGTCCGTAAACGGCATGACGACAAGGCTCATATGGCCTATGGCAAGACCTCCTGCGTCCATTTCGTCGATCAGGCGGTCAGCGCCCTCCATCTGGCGCATATACTGCTTTTGCGTGCGCGCATCGTTGCTGGCGGCCATGTTGGTCGCAGACCGGTGGATCGCACGGGACAGGGCGTCGCCCAGCTCACCGGAGCCGGGATAGTAGGTCAGACAGGTCACTGCATCGAGGCAGCTCATGAGCTGTACAAGCCAGCCGTAGGAAACCTGCGGCGGATATTTGACAACACCGTAGCAGCGCCCGATCACATTGCCGATTTGCAGCGTGTTGCTGTTAAATGTGTAGCCGCCGACAGGGGTGATCGCGTTCAGTAGCTGCGCAGCTTCGTTTTCCGGAGCATTTGTGGTAATACGGCGTTTTTTCCCAATCAGGAGCGGAATGTCGGTGTTTTCTTCCTCCTTTGAAGTAAAAAGATCGAGCGCAGCGTAGAGCTTACAAAGCCACTTGATCTCACCGTTTTCCACCCGGTGCGCCTTAATGCCGCAGTCGGGCAAACGGTGCTCCAGCATTTCCAGCCGACGGTTGATCCGCTGATCTGCGCCGGGAACCGCGTGCTCCCATATTTTAAGGAGCAGCAGAGGTTCCTTTGCACCGTCCTGCATCAGCTTCCGCAGCGCTTCGATCTCCCCGCGCAGAAGCAGCAGCGTTGTTTCCTGCTGGCAGCCTTCCGCAAGCGCTTCCAGCTGCTCAACAATGCTTACCATATCGACAACACGGGGAATGGAAAGCAGCTGCCATGGCTGCAAGGAAGAATCCTCGCGCAGTACCGTAGAGAGATTGCGCATAGCGGCTTCCCGATCTGCGCCGTCAAGCAGCTTGTTGTCCGGCCCGCGGACGGAGAGAAATCCAATCAGCCAATGATCCTTCGTGTGGATCAGATTCTCTTGAATCCCTTCGATGTTCAAAAACTGCTGCGCCGCTTCGTTTGCAGCAGTCTTATGTTTTTTCATAAACGACCTCCTCTGTTTTTATGTCGTCATAGCGCTTTTGCGAACGGCCAAACTGATAGGCATATTTTGCATAGGTGTAAATCGACAGGTGGTTCGCCTGCTGGGAAAATAGGCCGACAGCGATGACTCCTGCGGCGAGAACAATGACAAGCGCAGTAATAACGCGCATAGGCGAGCTGCTGAATTTATAATAGAGAAGCGCTCCCACGGCTCCGGCAGCCACAATGACTGCGGATTGCATCAGCTCCCGGAAGCCAAATCCCCGGAGCAGCTCCCAGCGCAGGGGCACATTCTCCGGAATGTAGAGCCGGTTATCTGTTACCTTATGTTCTTCCATGTTGTCCCTCCTTAAAGTGAAAAATAGCCGCTGATAACCTTTATAAGTCCCATAATGCTCTCCGCCAGAATCAGGAAAATCAGAATGTTCCTGATCCTGCGCTTGTAGCTGCCATCGTCAGAATGATCGGTGCTCATGGCGATCAGGCAGTAGACAATACGAGCCGCAGCGGCCAGCGGAAGCAGGATGAGCAGTACGGTGATCAATTGAGATACCTGTTGCATATGCCCTCCTATCTGCGCCCGATGAGCTGCCGCAGCATCAGAGCCGTGTGCAGCTTCGGACCAACGCCTGCTCCCTGCTTCTGCGGCGTAAGGATCTGCGCCAGAAGCGCCGGTCCGCGGAAGGCAACGCCAATGATGGCAAGCCCCATGATCACATGAGATACGGAAAAATCCATGGCGATATAGAAGCTGAGATACATGGCGATCACCTGAAGCACAGAGGTTGCAAATTGCTTAAAAATGAGCTGGATGTAGGAGGGGAAAATTCCGCCGTCTGAGTTGATCAAGCCAACTGCGGCAATTGGAAGCCCCCAGCGCAGCAGAAGCATTTCAAAGCTGCGGCCGATCAGCCGCGCAAAAAGGGCGATATAGGCGATAAAATAAACTGCCAGCAGAAGAACGCCCCACAGATTGATCGTTCCCAGCGCATCCGACAGGCTTGCGATATCGCGTGTCTGCATCCCCTGTGCAAGACCTTTCACGGTAATGCCCTCTTCCGGCAAAAGCAGCTGCAAGAGCGAGGCGGGGTTAAAAATGTAGTCGTAGACATTGCCTATCTCCATATTGGTGTAGGCCATCCAGTAGTCGTACTTGGCCAGCCAGCTTTTGCTCTCCTCAAGGTGCTCTGCGGAGCGCAGATAGTCGCAGGTTTCCTGAATCTCGCGCGGCGTGATAGTGCCGTTGCCGTTGACATCAAAGCGGTAGAGCACGTCGTCCCACATCTGCTGTGCTTTGATGAGGTAGCTGTCGCTGTCCAGCATCTGAATGACTTCGGCCTTGCCCGGCCAGTGGGCGTCAATGGTCTGCACGATGCCGTTGCCAATGTCGGCGGTCGCTGACACGCCGACATTGTAAACGGTAGGAAATGCGAGAGATACAATAAGCGCAAGGCAGACGCCAAGCAGCATATGGTGCGGGGAAACATCGGAATCGCCGTCCCGCCAGAGGATGTAGACCTGAAATCCTTTCCAGAGGAATTTCAGGGCAACAAGCGTTACCACCGCACCGTAAATGTACATATAGATGTCGGAGATCAGCTCCAGCGTGAGCGGATTGTCAGAAATCCATCTGGCGTTTTCTACGCTGAGCGACGTTTCCACGAGCCACGAGGTGGTATCTGTGACCCATGCGATCATCTCCGCAATCAGACGGATCAGAAGATCTCGCAGCGCATTATACATGGTGCTGGCCTCAGAGATAGTAATGGGAAACTGCCTTCAGGATTCCGCCGACCAGAGCGCCTGCGACACCGCAGATACCGGCAGTAATTGCACGTTTTTTCCACGACAGCGCATCTGCCTCGTTTGCGGTGCTGCGGCGGATAAGGCAGTAAACGACAGCCGCAATGCCTACTGTGAGGCAGAGGCCGATCAGCCACGAGGTAAGATCCTCCAGCAGCTTCTGCGTCCCGGTGACGAGCTTGGAATCCAACAGGCCGCCTTCGCCTTCCTCTGCAAAAACGGAAACGGCGGCCAATTTCCCGATGATCAGGGTAGATGCGGCAGCCAACGCGCCGCGTGCTTTTTTGATAAGTTTCATGGTGTTCCTCCTTAGATAATGTGATTAGGTTTTCTCTGCCAACTGGATGTATGGAAGCCAGACGTTCCAATAGGATTTAAGGAGCCTCTGCTCCGGGCGGGAATTAAGACGCTGCTCTAAAAGTGAAATGTTGTGGGCCTTGTCGCCCATGCCAAGCATGGCGTTGAATGGCGTTTGGGCAATATCCGGCGCACGGGCAATAAAGCTGCGCCCATTGCGCAGGAATACGAGCTGATACGGACGCCCGATTTTACTGATTTCCTCCGGCATCAGGAGCCGCCGTCCGGTCAGGCCATATCCTCCGGAAGTGCTGCCGGTAGATGTGCTGGACTGGTTCGGCGTGCGGATGGTGTAGCTGCCAAGACGCTTGGAAAGCTCTTCGAGGGTATCTGTATTATCCGTTTGCAGATAGATCCAAGTTTCACAGTTTGAGGAGATCGTGTGGCCGGGCTTGTCACCATATTTTTCATAGAGCTGGCCGGTGTCCTGTACATAGAGGTGAAAGCGCATCCCGCGTCCGCCCCCAACGGTGATGAATTTGTCAAAATCGGGAATCTTTACAAAGTTACCAAATTCGTCGCAGACGAAATTGACGCGGCGCGGCAGCCGTCCGCCTCTGGCATCTGCCGCAGCGACAAGTGCCTGATACTGCTCATAGACAAACAGGGAGGCCAGCGGATAGTAGGTGCCCCGTTCGTCCGGCAGGATCAGGAAGATCGCGCGTTTTCGATTGCCGGTCATGGCATAGTCAAAATCCGTGATTGAACTCATGCTTTGAATGTATGGGTCGGAAAATAGTTCCAGTGTCGTCAAAGCGGAAGTGTAAAAGCTGCCGCGCATTTTGGATGGTGCAATTTGCGCGATGGCCATAGCGGACATCAGAGGGCTGTCCGGCGGCAGACTTTTCAGATACAGCTCCAGAGGCAGCTGGCTCTTGCTCCCGCGCGGCGCGCACATATTTGCAAGAAAAGCGCGGGCATTGGAAAGGTTTTGCTGCAACGGATCTTGACACTCCAGACAGACTGCCAGGATCGAAGCGGTAAGTGCCGAACGCTGGCCATCCAGCCAGATAGGATCTGTGTGCTGAAAGGCCCCATCCGGCACGAGCATAGAGGCAATATCTCTTGCACGTTGTACAGCCAATGGCACATTGCCGAGGAGAACGGCGTCCAAAACCGGCTGAAGGAAGTTGTAGCGGTTGCTTCTCGCTGGATTCTTGAAGTCAATACAAATCACTTCGTAACCAAGCCGATGCAGCAGCTCAGAAGTATAGCCGTAAAGCTCCCCCTTCGGATCGACCGCAATGATACTCTCTCCGGAAAATGCCTGAAGGACGATGCTGGGAAGTACGTTGCAGCGTGTTTTGCCGCAGCGTGTTGCGCCGATGATCAGCGTGTGGGTATCATCGGTGTTCAAAAGGTACTTGTGGCGGCCCTGCCAGCCAAGAAGAACACCGCCGGGTACGCTTTTTTCCTCGCCTTTCGGTTCTTCTTCAGGATCGAGCTTGCGCAAGGTACAGACGTTTCGAATCTGACGCTTCGATGCAAAATGCGCCGTTCCGTATTCACCGTGTCCTGCCGCTTCCGGAATACTGACCTCCGGGATGATTCGGCAGCTTCCCGTATGGTAGGCCTCACTACCGCTGAACAGGCAGAATATCAGAAATACCAGAGAAAGCAGAACGAAGAGAGCGAAGAAAAGCCGTACCGAAGGAATCTGGACAACTGCATCAAACAGAGCGGATGGCCGCCATGAAAATGCTGCCCCACCGGAAAGAAGAATGTGAAGATTGTAAGCCGCAAGAAGCGATACCGCCGTAAAAAATGGAAGCAGCAGCACGGTTGTAATGATTTTCTTTTTCACGAAATCCTCCTTTATAATTCGAATTCCGGAGTGTCCGCAAGGCTGCGCCTTTGCTTTTGATCCTTGCGGGCTTCCTTGGAAAGATCTCTTTTGATGTGCAGTTCGCCTTTTGCACGCTGCTGAGAGGTAGATTGTGCCAGCAACGCGATCAGTCGCTGCATCAGGTGTAAACAATGTGTCTGAGCCGCCTCCCAATTCCAGCTCTTATCCTCGTAGATATGCATTATGAGCTGCCGGTCAGCTTCCCTCATGGCAAAGGCAACAGATGCCCGGTAAGCAGCGGCGGCTTCCAAGTGGTCGGCAGCTTTTTCAAGCTGCCCCATTGCAAAAGCGGAAAGCTGTGCCCGAAAGCGGGCATCCTCCAACAGACGTGCATGGAGCTCTGTACGGTAACTGCGGAAATCTTCACGACAGTTCAGCGCCTGCCATGGGATGCGTTCAGCCGGGAGAGAAGAGAGTAATTGGCCATAGGCAAGATCGTTTGCAAGCTGCAATTGCTGAGCAAGCCAGTTGTTAAATTCGGAGTAAGAAGTTGGAGCCTCCTGCCGAAGCTCCTGCATCATTACCCGAAGAATCTGCATGATTTCATTTCCAAAATCCTTTTGCAGCTTGCTTTCCGCCTTTTCCAACGCTGCCTGCTTTGAATCGGCACCGTTTCCGTATAGTTCACATACCTGCTGCACGGAATCCAGATAACGCTTTACTTTTGCAGACATACAGGGGAATTCAAGGAGCTTTTGCGCAAAGGCGTCTACTTTCGCTTTATACTCCGGCGGAAGGTACTGGTATTTCAGACTTCCGCTGGAGGGCAGTGCCTTTAGAAGCTGCTGAAGATCTTCGGCCAGCACAGGAAATTGGGAATCCTTTATAGCGGATACGGTGGAAAAGGATGCCTGCGGATTATTCTCCAAAAACAGTGCTCGCAGTTCCAGCCGCGCATCCTTCAGGCCAGCTTTCCCTTCTTCCAGTGCGTTACGGATTTCATCCCCGTAAATGCTGCGGTTTAATCCGGCGCGGATGCGTTCGGCGGACTGCTGAAAGCGCTGACCTGAAATGAAGTCCTGCCGCGGCTCAATCCCTGCATCCCAGAACAATAGGTGAACGTGCGGATGTCCGTCCACACGGTGCATTGCGGCCATCCAGCGAAGATCAGCAGACGGAATCTGCATCTGCCGCGCAATCTCGCGGATGTTTTCGGTAACAAGCGGCTCCCATTTGGAGCGCTCATAAAACCCAAGCTCCCCGGCTTCCGGCTCCCCCAGAGAAATGATTGCACGGAAGATTGTGCGGCCGCGTTCAGATTCCTGCCGAAGAAGTGCCTTTGCGGCTTCAAGATCGTTCAAATTCGCCGCCCGCGTCCTCGGCTCAATCGCCCCCCAGAGCGAGAAGCCGCAGCCGGGATTGTAGACGGCGCCGGGACGGGTGGCAATGTATTGCAGATGCCGGACGTTCAGACCGGGAATAGATTCCGGCGGAACCTGCCTGCTGTCCGCATACCGCTGCTTGTAGAGAAATCCCATAGATTATTCCTCCTGCCTGTGCGCCATCCGCCCGACGGCTTGTGCGATCCATTCGTCAAGATCTGCCGATTTGGAAACCTTGAGATATTCAATGCCAAGCCGACGAGCACGACCGGCAATTTCGTCCAGATCGCCGCGCAGTGAATCGGGCAAGAGAAGTCGATCGGTATAAAGGGCCATAAAAAAGGCGGCTGCACTAATGTGCGCCGCTTTGGCTGAGATGCTGGCAAGCCGGTCAACTGCCGGTTGGAGCGAGACTGCAACCGCATCCTGTACGATCTGATCCAGTTCTTTTACACCGGGGAGATAGCCGCCTGCGGCCAGACCCTTTTCTACAAGCTCCCGCAGCACGGCACTCATGCTTTTTCCGGAGGCCGCGGCAATGCTGCGTAGAATTTCATCAGTTTCTGAAGAACAACGAAAGGGAATGTACTTTGCGCGATGCCTGTCTTTTTCCATTTTTTCACCTCCAAGTAAAACAGGCCGCGAAGATGTCCCTTCACGGCCTGCTATGACGTTATTTATAATTCATAATTCTGGCTCTTCGGCCTCTTCCGGTACGTTTTCGTAGGTGCTGGAAAGATAGGAAGAAAAATCACGCAGCCATTTTGGAGCACGCTCTCCAACCCGGCGCAGTTCGCCGTTGGAGTATTCCGCTACCTTTTCAAATCCGTTTTCGTTGTCGAAAAAGACGGCCTCGTTGCAGTAGGGCAGAATGGCTGCCAGAGCTTCCCAGCGGCCGGAAAACCGACGGAGTACGTCTTCGCGGTCAATGTCATGTCCGCCGTGGTTTACGCGGTTCTGAATGCGGGAAAGGCTTTCTTCCACACTGTCGAGGCCAACATAGTAAAGCCGTACAAGATAGCCAAGATCTCTTGCCAGACGAGCGGTCTTTTCTGTCCGATAGCCGGAGAGGGTGGTTTCCTGCGTGAAGGATAATTCCCTCTTGAGGCAAAAGTCTATCTTACGAAGTGCCGCTTTTCCACCAGCCAGAAGATTACCGCCCAGCTCGGCAGTAATCTTATCTACGTCGATGATCATACCAAGATCTGTGCGGCTGTCCTTCAGGACGCCGGTCAGACTGCTTTTGCCGACGCCGTTCACACCGCCGATGATCGTATATATCTTCATGTGTCATTTCCTCCTGCTATAGCTCCATCCCATAGTCATTGTCATGGCTGCGCGGTTTGTTCTGAAAATGCTGCACCCTAAGAAGTTCAATTACGTGCTTGAGGTGGTCGTTTTCCTGCCTGAGCTGATTATTCTGTTGTACGACTTCTTGCAGAAGATCAGAAAAGACGTTCAATCTCCCGACGGCATCTACAACGGATTTTTGGTTGGCATCGAGATTTTTATACGCGGCGTCGCGCTCTTCGCTCCGTTTTACTAGTGCACCAATGTCTTTTGCCAATACTACCTGTGCTTTACCGGACTCGTTATGGAATCGCTCGGCAGCACTCCTGATGTGCTCGTGATCGTCATGGAGCACGCTATTAGAAGGGTCCATTTTTTGATGTAACTTCTCAAATATTTTATCCGGCAGCTTCCTGAGAGCGAAAAGATAGACGGCAACGCTAGAAGCACCTGAAACCGCAATTGGTATAATGATATTCGTTACAAGGTTGATTTCCATATTGCTTTCGCCCTCCACAATAGCAGGAGCATTATCTGTATTTGGCGGATTGTGCGCACGTCCAAAAATGTGAAAGAGGAAGAGCCAGTATGGGGTGGAAATTGCGAACACCAGCAAATACAGCTTCCATAATCTCCTTTTTTCTTCCATTTTACCATCCTTTCAGAAAATCGTCAATAAAAAACGTGGAACATGAAGGAACACAAAAAAATGCCGGTGGAACACACGTTGATTGCTTTGCAATCAAGCGGTTTCTTGCAGCGTGGAACACGCTTTATCCTGCCGTTCCAAAAGCACTTCGTGCTTTTTCGGGGGTTAAGCGCTCTTGAAAGCGCTTAACATTGCCTCCGGCACGGACTAAAAGCAGAAAGAACAGCTTGTAACGCGGAAAATCGTGCCGTTAACCGGGGGCCTTCCTTTACAAAGTACCCCGGTTAAGCTCTCCTAGCCCTCCCATTCTTCCGCAAACGCCTCCTCTGCGTCAGCCACATCCTGCGAAATAAGCTGAAGTGTGCCGCTGTCGGTACGGACTGCCGATGCGGCTTCTGACAGTCCAGAATTAAAAGGAGCGGCGGCCCGGCTCAATTCATCTGAAAATTGTTTTGGCAGGAAACAGCTTCCTTTTTTTATTGTGTCCCATTCTGAGATCGAACCGGAAAACTCAATGGTGTTGAGCTTGCCGCAGCCGTCAAATCCCCAATGCCCGATTCGCTGTAATGAGTGTGGGAGCGCGACAGTTTGCAATGCGGGCATCTTTTGAAAGCTGCGATTTCCTATTTCAGTAATGCCTTCAGCAACATGAAGTTCGCTGATATGTGCCCGGTATGGCCTGAGAGCGCGGGTACAGTCTTCTTCACGGACGCTGCCGCTTCCGTTGACAGAGAGATAATATCCGCCGCGCGCCCAGCAGTTCTTCAGCACAAAGGTGATGCTTCCGGCTGTAATTTCTACCGGTGCAGATAAATACGCAGCACGCTGCTCAAACGAAAACTCGCCCATAGCGAGCAGATAATCACTGATTTTCTCAGCGTCACGAATGGCCTCAAACAGTTCCTGCGGGTGATCCTCCAGAAGCCCGATCCAACCTTGAATGTATGCCTTATGCAGGTCAAGATTCTCATCCAGTGCTGCATCTTCCATTTTCAGATGCAGCGCCTGCGACGTGAAGGCACTTGCAATTTCTGCCCGTAATTCTTCTCTGGCATAGTTCTCCGTGCCGCGATCACCAAGATCGCGATTCAGGCGGCTGGGATGCGCTGATGCGTGCCCGCACTCGTGCAGGAAAGTGCATAGGTAGCCGTATGTACTTTCAAAGCTGCGCTCTGGCGGAAGTACGACCTTGTCCTCGGCTGGACTGTAATATGCCTGGCTGCCATGCTCTTCATAGGCAAGATGCATATTTTTCAAAATGGTATCTCGTTGATCGCGAACTGCGCCGACTTCAAAGCGCGGTGCTTCCGGCAGATATTCCGGGATGCCTATGATATCGGCAGCATTGAATACAGTGCTGATCTTACAGCGCAGGACGAGCTGTTCCATTCGCTCCGGCTCTTCGAGCTTGATTCTTCGGACTTCCTTCCAGCTCAGCATTTTCTGAATCTTTGGATCGACAAAGGCCCAGTATTCTACAGGGACGCCTTTTGCTCCCTTAGAAATGCTCCACCCGTTCTGCTTAGCCTGAAGAAAGGTGCACCATCTGGGGTCATCATAGCTGCGCAGCATCCCAACGACGGATAGTATAAGGTTATTTACACCTCTGTATTCTTTCAGAGTTGCTGCGTTGCGCGGCAATCTCTGATCCCATACTGCGCGCCATGGCAGCTTTTCTTCTTTCAGCCCCTGAAGAAAGAAATCAGTGAGCTGTTGGCGGGTTTTATTCATGATCTTCATTGTTCCATTTCCTCTTCTCCTGTAGTATCGAGGCATAGTGCCTCATTCCAGTCCTTACCCGCCGCAGGAAGCTCAATGTCAACATGGTAGCCGCTTTCCTTCAGCTGATCCTGTAAGCGTGATGCAGCATCGTTACCGGCAGTGTCATTATCCAAGCACAGTGAGATCTGACGTACTTCAGGGTGGCTGGCAAGATAGCGCCTCAACGGCTTGAAATTCAGCCCTTCCAGTGATAGATGATCGGCCCCTCGCTCTGCCGGTACGCTGGCAAGGTGGGAGGCTGCGTCGATTGCTGCCTCAAAAACACATACACGCTGTAGCCGGTTGCTGCCAATGCCCTTTAGAAGCCAACCGCAATCCTTTCGGCTGCCCTGAACGTCGCGCTTGTAGGGAGTTTCCGGATTCATGCCTCTGGCATAGGCTCCGGTAACGTTACCATCAAAATCACGATAGACAAATACGGCGTTGTGTATTTCCTTTCCGCTCTGAGTAGTAAAGACACCTTCGTACAGTGCATCCTCGCGGATCATATGCAGCACGATCCACTTGGGCAAATGCCGTGTCCCACAGAGATAGCCGAATAGCCGCTTGTAGTTTTCTGCTTTTGGCGGCAGCACAAAAGCGGCAGCATCCGCCTGCTCCGGTAGTGCAGTGGACTGCCCGGGAGGAATCCGTTTTGCGGTTGGCTCATTTCCAGCCAGCTCGCAGACCGCATCTGCAAAGTTCTTGCCTTCGTAGGCAACCATGAAATCCAAAGCGCCGCCCTGTAATCCGCGCGAATTCCAATACCATTGCCCGTTTGGCGTAAATATCATGGAATCGTGCTCCGCAAGGTGGTAATATCCGCCAGCCTTTATGAGAGGATAGCCCTGCTTCTGCGCGTATTCCAGTGCATTATTGTTTTCGTATTTTGCACGAAAATACTGCTCTTTGGTGTAATAGGTGTTGCCGTTTTTGCTGATGGGCATGTTGTCCCTCCTTCTCAATTTCAATAAAAAAGCCGCTCCAGACGGAGCGGCTTGGTGTACAATATTCTAGTTGTTTTCCTGCTGCGACATATCAAGTTTCGCGTTCAGTAGCTCACATTCCTTTTTCCAATAACGCACTTTATTCTGTGCGGAGAGAAGTTGATCATACAATTTGTCCTGTTCGTGTGGAATATCTTCATCCTCTGGGAGCACCAGCTCTGCCTTTCCGGCAATTTTAGCGCGGCGCTTTGCAAGCTCATACAGTACAGCTGAGCGGTAGTCACGCACAGGGGCGGTCAGCGTACCTGTTTCTGTGGCATAGAACCATCGCGTTCCATCTACTTGAAGCCTACGAAAGTAATCGCTGAGGTGAACAACAGAAAGTGTGGCGCTGCCTGTGTTCATTAGGGATGCAATGGATGTGTGATGCAGGCCATTGGTAATTATGATTAGATTCAGTTCTTTATACAGATATCCTGTATAATTGTCAAAACTCTGGCGAAAGCCGGATTGCATGACCGTACTGACGGCACCGCTCCACCTGTCGATGCTCCAAACTGGCGCAATGACTTCATTGCGGCCAAATTCAATATTCTTTACCTCCCCTTGCAGTAAAAAAGGGATCAAATAATCTCGGCTATATGGACAATGCGTGCCACGGAACAACTGGCAGGCCGAGTCGGCGGCCATGTCTTTTGCAATTGCACGGATGGCAAAATCATATACTGCAATGGTGTCTGATATCGTTGAGTTATTCCTATACTCTGTGTATTGCCTGATATTTTCAACTTTCTCAAGGGTCGTATAGAATAATTCAGACGTTTCGTTGCCTGCTCCGGCGGCATTGGTGCGCCTGTGCTTTTTGAAGAACATATGGCTTTTCCTCCACAAGACCTATGATATTTGCCAGAATGCCAGAGTCCGCTTTTCCTTCGGGCAAATTGCAGTATATCATGTGAGAAAGATAGCCGCAAGCAGAATCCAGCCGCCCTTCCTTGATCGCCAGCTCGGCAAGCCAAAGCTGTTCTAAATATTGCACAGGTTTGCTGGATGGCTTTGCTGTGGGCAGCAGCCGCTTGCAGCGCTTTACCAACTCCAATAGATCGTCCCAAGCCATTCGTCGCTCCCGCTCGGTCAGCTCATAGTAGCCCGCATCCTCCTCATTCCAGCGCTGTATGGCTGCCATAAGGTATGCTTTTTCTGTAATTTCAATTCTCATTGATTACTCTCCTGCTTGCGGAAGTAATATTCCAGCGCCTTTTGGATGGTTTCCTGCATTTCCTCCTGCCCGGCATCCGGTGGAAAGAAGCTGCGTATTGGCTTGAGTTGAAGTTTTAATACGCGAGCGGCGCGCTGCACAGGCGCTTCCAACAGTGCGGCAATCGCTTCGGCATCCGGTTGTCGGGTGAGATCAGCATCCAACTTCCGGAGCCCCAGCGCCTGCGCTTTGGAGATCCCGTGTTTGCTGGAATTGAGATATTCCAGCAGCAGCTCCTGCGTTGGACGGCAGAGGTAGGACAGCTCTACAGCGGTCTGTAGCCCGATTTTTTGAGCATCCGTTAATTCCAATAATCCATCGATCAGATACGTCAGCCGCACATATCGCTGAATCTGGCGTGGACTTTCTCCGACAATTTCTGAAAGAATGTCCCGGCAGCGTTCCCCATTTAACTTGTGGCCCACTATTTTAGAATCTGCGCTGGAGGTAATGCCGAACTCCTGCGTTGATCTTTCAAGATCTACCAGATGAAGAGTTGTTTGTTCTCCTTGACGGTTCATGCGTTCCAACCAGAGCCTATACGCGCGGCCCTTTTCGGACGGCAGCAGTGTATCAAGGCGCTGTAGCAGATTATCTGACAGAAGCAGATCAATGACAGCGTCATCATCCACATCTTTTACGATGCAGGGAAGCTCCTGATAACCGCAGCGCATGGCAGCACGCTTCCGGCAGTGTCCGCCGATAATCTGATAGTGTCCCTCAAAAGGGCGTACCAGAAGGGGAGAGAGGATGCCGCTGCGGCGGATGCTCTCGCTCACGTGCTTAATGCGATCTTCTGAAGCGGCTCGAAACGGGGCGCCCTGCGCGTAAGAAGGGTGATCTGCCAGTTCTTCCACCGGCAGCATGACGATGCTTTCAACGCTTGCAGGAGCGGTAGGTTCCTTTTGTGGCTCCATATTTGCCGCTGTGAATATGGCCTCCCAGTTATACTCCGCCATGATCTGCCTCTGTAATCTCTGACAGTGCCGGAACGCTGCTTTCGGCAGCCTCCCGTTGCTTTCCTTCGCCAAAATAAATGTCCTCGACGTTGATCTCCGTGCTGCGGTGCTTTGCGCCATCGTTGTCTGTCCAGCTGCTGCTTTGCAGACGCCCAGATACGACGGCCATACGTCCTTTGGCAAAGTATTTGTTGACGAAAGCTGCGGTGGATCGCCATGCCACGCAATCAAGATAATCCACTGCGCGCTCGCCGTTTTCCTGCTTAAAATCACGTTCGACTGCAAGCGTGAAGCGTGCAACGGCAATTCCGCTTGTTGTTGTTCTCATTTCTGGGTCGCGTGTCAGACGCCCCATGACGATGGTTTTATTCAGCATTTTCTGTACTCCTTTCGCGCTTGATGTAATTTACTGCAAGGGCTGCGGCGGCCTGAAGCAGCGCCGCTTGAAATGCTGCATCAACCGTCAGTCGTGCAAATTCTTCTTCTGAAAGACCTGTGCTTTGCAGAAAAACAGATTGTGAAAACTTCAGGTTGATGCTTGGCTCTTTCTTTTTTTCTCCTAAAAGTGTTCGTACTTCCTTCTCCGTTTTTGGCATGGCGCGGTGCAGCAGCTGTGCCTTTGACGTGCTGAGCCGTATGCCATCTTCCTGTATCAGGCGAAAAACAATGTCCTGTATACTAAGAGGGAGAAAGGACAACTCAACACCGGAAATCAACTTGAGCTTCCCACTGTCAACCATACTCAGAAGCTCCGGTGTTAAATAGGTCAGGCGGATGTACCGCTGAATTTGCCGCGCGCTGTCGTCACTGCTTTCTGCCAACAGATCGCGACTCTTGGCCATGGAAAAATTGTGGCCAAGTTGGCCACAATTTTCTGTATCTGCATCGGCGGTAGCATCTTTCCTCGGACGCCCTGCCGACCGCTTCATAGCCTCCAGACGCAGCTTGTAGGCGAAGGCTTTCTCACTGGGCAGGAGCGTTTGGCGTTGTTTGAGGTTACTATCAACGAGAATTTGCGCTGCCTCATCATCGTCCACATCCTCCACAATAGCCGGTACGGTGCGCAGCCCGGCCAGCTTTGCAGCCTTGCAGCGGTTATGCCCGGAGAGAATTTGAAAACGACCGCCAATTGGCCGCAGCCGCAGGGGAGTGATGATGCCATGCTGCCGGATATTATCGGCGAGATCTTCCAGTTCCGCTGGCGAGTAAGAACGGAACGGCTGCATATTGCCTGCCGCATCCGACCACGGCTCCAGCAGCTCCAGCGGTGCCTGTATCAGGCGGCTTCCGCTGGCCGAAAAGCCGCCGCCGAAGGTGTCGCGCCATTCGGTCGCGCCTCGTGCGTTATTCATCGCTTTCCATCCTCTCCAAAAATTCCTTTGCAAACCGCTCATACTGCTGGCCGAGCTTGCTTCTGCTGCCGACCAGAGGCGTATGCGTGCCAGTGGATTTGCTGGCATCGATGCTGCGGCGGATGCCGTTTTGATAGACGTAATTGGGGTAATCTCGATGCAGCAGCGCTACCACGCCGTCGCTGGTTGTCGTGCGTGTGAGCATGGTAGGCAGCAGCCCCAGCAGTTGCAGCCGCGGATTGCCCTGCTCGCGGATGAGGCGGATGAGATCGAGCATATCGGCAAGACCGTCAACCGCAAACTCCTCGGCCTGCACCGGCACGATTACGCCGTCTGCTGCAATCAGCACATTGGTCAGCAGGATGCCCATGCTGGGGTTGCAGTCGATCAGCACATAATCGTAACCTTGCAGGGGGAGCAGCTCCAGCACATCGGCCAATACGCGCTCCCGGAACATGGCCTGTGCCAGCACGAGGTCGGCTTTTGCCAGCTTCAGGGAGGCCGGGATATAGTCTACTCCGATTGCGCTGTGCCGGATAATGCTCTCCACCGGAATCTCCGGGTAATACTGCGCTTTGGCAAACAGGCAGTCGGCAATGGTCGGCTTCTCATCGTAGGTGTGGCCGATGTACTTTCCAAGATGGCACTGAGGGTCAAAGTCGATGCAAAGCACCTTTTTGCCGTGCTGTTGCAGCCCTACGGCCAAGTTGAGTGTGGTGGTCGTCTTGCCGACGCCGCCCTTCTGATTCGCAATTGCAATGATTTTCATATTTTCCTTTTCCTTTCTTGTCACGTTGGAATTAAAATTCCATGTTCTTCTGCTGGTGGCAGCAGCGGCCAGAATGCCGCTGCTCAGTGATTATTTCTAATCGCGTCAACCTCTTTTTGCAGGCTTCGCACGTCGGCCTGAAGCTCCATCAGCTCTTTTTCCAACCGGTAGGCTTCCTCCTGGGTTCGAAACAGCTCTTCCCGCAGCCACTTTGCCTGTCCGTTTGGGTCTAGGCATTGCAGATCTCGGATGGTCGCTTTGAGATTTTTTACTCCATCGCGTTCCGGGATGAGCCATGCCAAGAGGAAAATATCGAAAACAAACTGGACAGCGGCGAGAACTTCAAGAACTTCCATTTATTTTCCCTCCACGGTTCTGGCGGGAGCTGCGGCGGTTTGGCCGCAGCTCCATGGTGAAATTACTTCGTCGCGCGGCGCTTTTTGTCCGCAATGGCGATCATCAGCGCGCCCAGAGCAGCTGCACCGCAGAGGATGCTCCACGGGAGGATATGGCTGCTATCGCCGGTCTTTGGGGTTTCCGGCGGGGTGATCGTTACGGTCTGCCCCTCGTCCTCGATGTCGGCATGAACGGCAAGCAGCACCTTTTCGTGATAGACGGCCTCGAATACCACAACGTCGGTCTTTTCCGAAATTCCGGCAGCATCGAAGGTGAACTCCACCTTGACTTCGCCGCTGGATTTTTCCGGCGTGGAGGTCACTTCTGCCGTGACCGGCTTCCCATCCACGAGGAAGGACTTGCCGGTGGCCTTGTCCATCAGCTTGCCGGTCAGGGTGTACTCTTTGCCAGGGATCAGGTGCTTGTAGCTCACGGTGTCCGTCAGCGTGATGACGCCAGCTGCACCCACGGTTTTCTCACCGCCCACGGTGGCCGTCGTGTGGATTTCCGGCGGGGTGAGCGTCACGGTCTGGCCGACGTCCTCGATGTCGGCGTGGACGGCAAGCTCGATCCCGTCGCTGCGCAAGCCCTCAAAGACAACCAAATCAGTTTTTTCCTGAATCGACCTGGCATCGAAGGTGAACTCCACTTCGATCTCGCCGTCCGGCTCGTCCGGCGTGAAGGTCACTTCGCTTGTGATCTCTTCCCCGTCCAGAAGGAACGCCTTTCCGGTGGCCTTGTCCATCAGCTTGCCGGTCAGTGTGTACTCCTTTCCGGGAATCAGGTGCTTGTAACTCACGGTGTCCGTCAGCGTGATGACGCCAGATGCACCCACGGCTTTTTCGCCGCCCACGGTGGCTGTCGTGTGGATCTCCGGAATCCGATAGTTGACCGCAATGATCTCCAAGCGCTGCGCGTTCTCAAAGATCGTCACGGGATAGATTTTTTCGTTGGCCAAGAACCCTTCCGCCGGTTCCAATTCCTTGATCAGCCAGCTTCCAAAAAGGACATCTTCAAAGGCAAACTGGCCGTGTTCGTCCGACGTGGCGATCTGCACTGCGGTTTCCTTCGTAAACTCGGTTTCGTCAGCCGAGAACACGCCGAACACTGCGCCGGAGATCTTCCCGCCGTCCGGATCGACCTTCTTGCCGTAGACCGTGCCGCGCTTGATCACATTTTCAAACTTAATTTCTGCTACAGCGTCCGCCTTGACGGTCACAGTCTGCGGCTGCTGCGGGGCGTAACGATCCGGCGCGTCCTGCTCAGTAACGGTGTAGGTGCCGGGCAGCAGCTTTTCCAGCAGCAGTTCACCGGCGTCATTCGTGGTGGCCGTCTGATCGTAGTTGTTGCCGGTCACGCGGAAGGTAATTCCGGCCACGACGTCGTCCTCGGACACCTTTTTGATCTTCAGGTCGCCGCGCTTCAGGACGTTGGAAAATTGCACTTCGGCGGTTGCGTTGGCTGTAACCGTCACGGTCTGCGGCTGCTGCGGCTCGTAGCGCTCCGGTGCATCCTGCTCGGTGACAATGTAAGTGCCGGGCAACAGATTTTGGAGCAGCAGCTCACCGGCGTCATTGGTGGTAGCCGTCTGATCGTAGTTCTTGCCGGTCACGCGGAAGGTGATTCCGGCCACAATACCGTCCTCGGAGGTCTTTCTGATCTTCAGGCTGCCGGTCGCATTGACCTGTACGGAGAGGGACACGGCCAGCGGATCTGGCGGCGTGCCAAGCACCGCGTGCTGCGCTGCGCTCATCACGCAGAGGGCATTGCCGGTGGAAACCAGAAGCTGACGCCGCAATCCGATGTTGACCGGATTATTCGGGGTCAAAGCCTCCGTCGCGTAGACAAAGAGGTTATCCCCGGTCTGCTCGACCACGACGCCGGGGTTCGAGCCTGCGATTGACCACTGGTCATTGCGGAAGGTGCCGTTGGCGTCCGTGATCGTGACGCCGTTTGCACGGCCATAGCCATTCAGGGTGATTCTCTGGCCGTCAAAAGATGGCACTGTTTCATGTAAAGCAATCTGCGCTAAGATGCCGTCGTAATTGGCTTTTAAGCGGGAATTGCTGGAAAGGGTCGTGGAAAACATTCCACAGGACTGTGCTGCATAACTTCTTGCACCGGTCTGGTATTCCCAGATAATAAGTTGAGTTGCCGCGTATCCAAAAAATTCGTTTGAATAATGAGGGCAACCATAAATGAGTGCATAAGTGATACCCCTCTGAGCATTTCTTGAAAGTGCGCGCCAATAAGGAGTATCAACTAAATTCGTCGTTCCGGATGTCACTACTCCCTGCTGTGCCTTGTTGTAGTAGTCGATGCAGTAGATCCAGTCGCCGGATGTAGTAAGCGTGTTGCCGTTTTCGGCCGACGTGCAGTATTTCGTTGCCATCCACGGGAACGCCAAAAGGTTGTGTTCCGGCAGCGAGAGCAGCGCGGTAAGATCGAGATAGACGTTGACGTTATCCCCCGCCGAGTATGCGCTGGCGGAGGGGATCATGGTTGCCAGCAGCACCATGCATAAGAGCAGCGCTGCCAGCCGTTTGCATTGTTTCATTGCTTTTCCTCCTGGTATTTAATTTTTGATATAAAAAACGGGATCGTTTCCCGTAGAAAACGATCCCGTAGAAAAAATATTTATTTTTGGTTATTGCAAAAATAAAATCCTGTGGTATACTGTAGACAAAGGAGCTGCCGACGAACGGTTGCTCTCCCTTAGTTAACAGATTACTCCGTCATGCTCGGCAAAGCTTGGGACGGAGTAATCTTTTTATTTATTAAAAAGATTAGCGCTTTCTCTGAAACAGAGAAATGACTGCGCAGATCATTGCTACAAAAGCAAATAATGCCTCATAAGTAACATGGTTCATACGCATCACCTCCCGTAAAACGGGAGAACAATCCGTCCGCCGTTTTGTGGCAGCTCCTCGGACGCCGAAGCGTCAGGTTAATTATAGCAGAGGAATCGACTGATTACAAGCCGATTCCTCTGCTTTTTTGCTATTTTTTGGTGCCGTTATGACGTTATAATATTTTAATGTTATAACATCAAAGCATTAAAACACTATTCTGAAAATCAAAGGCCGTACATGACGTAGATATACCAGCCGCCACCATCTTTCGGGCCATACGTTACGTTGAAGCGTGTTTTCTTTTGAATGGGGTTATTGGCATGACCATCAATCTCTTCTTTTACTCTTTGCAGAAGCCACACTTCTGGATTTACACCGTCTGGGAACCACCCTGTAGTGCTTTCGGGTGCTACCCAGGAGCCAACACTCGGATCTACCGTCAGCCCCAGTGACCGGACGTATTCATTGCCCTGTGCGCAAATCCGCGCGACAACCTCTTCCGTGTCCCAGCGGACAGGGTCGGTATAACTGTCCTTGTAGCTGTCCCCGCAACGGCTGCAAGTATGCTCGGTGTACCCTTGAGAAGAGGTTGTCGGCGCGACCACGGTATCTACGTAGCTATGGCCAAGCGCTGCGGTCTGGCCATCCTTGTAACTTGCACCGCAAGCACACTCGTGGAGTGTGTAGCCACCCGTGGTGCAAGTCGCAGCTACTGTCGTGGTTTTGTAGTTGTGCTGATGGGTAGTGGGCTTCGGTTCTGTCGGCTTTGCGCTTTCGCTGGGCTTGCTGCTCTCTGGCGGCTTGCTGCCGGTCGAGGGCTTCTCCGTCGGCTGCTGCGGCTTTTCCGTGGGCTTCTGGCTGCCGCTCGTCGGCTTCTCACTCCCGGATGAGCTGCCGGGCGCGGTTTCTTTTTGGCCGTTCTCGCTGCTTTCGGTCGGCTCGTCGGCCGGAGCTGCATCCTTGCCGGAGCTTGCCGTGCTGCCCTTCGTCCCCGTCGCGGCCGAGGGCTTTTCAGATTCTTCCGCCGTACTCGATGCAGCGCTGCTGTCGCTGGGCATCGCGTCCGGCTCTGCCGGTGCTTTCTGACAGGCTGCCATTGACGCCGCCAGCGCCAGCGCCGCAAGAAGGGCGGTAATGCGTTTCAGATTCATTGATGTACCTCCGTTCCTCTTGATGTTTTTGACGTTTTTCATGTTCTCACCTCCATTTTATAGTTCTTTGTTTGCAATGTCAACAGCTTGCGGGAATCAAAAACGGGATCGTTTCCCGTAGAAAACGATCCCGTAGAAAAAATATTTATTTTGGTTGTTGCAAAAATAAAATCCTGTGGTATACTGAAATACGAAGAGTGCTACCGACGAACGGTTGCTCTCCCTAGGTTAACAGATTACTCCGTCACACTTTGGAAGAGGGGACGGAGTAATCTTTTTATTGCCTCGCTTTCGGTTCTTCCTCCCGATGCATCAGGAGCTCATCAAGAGAGTACGTAACTTCCTCATCATAGTCGTTTTCGGCTTCCGCATAGCCTTCCTGATCTATTTCAATTCTTTGCTCAAGCTCTTGCAGAAGCCGGTCGATATCTCTACTACTTGTCACTTTATCACCTCCATTTTATAGTTGTTTTTTTGCTGTGTAAGTGCATTTAACAATGCTATTTGCATAAAAGTGTGCTAATATTTCTGTTACACTATAAAAGAAAGGTGAAGAAATAAGAAATGACCAAAAAAGTAACAGAAATTACGCTCTACGAATGGGTTTCACAGTGGCTTGATGCCTACAAGAAAGGCACGATGAAAGATACTTCGTACCATCAGCTTGAACTGCTGATAAGATATATTCCGGAGGAGCTGGGAAATAAAAGCGTGGCAGAAATCCTGCCGATACATTTGCAAAAATTTGTAAACCAGTTTGCTCAGAACGCCTCCAAGTCCTACATGGATAAGATGAGGGTTCTGCTCAGAGGGCTCTTCACCGATGCGCAGGCGAATGGCTTTTGTGACCACAATCCTACAGCTTATTTGAAAATCCCTCGGATTATTGAACGCCCCAGAGTTTCCTTTACAGCGGAGGAAACGCGGGATATCCTTTATTTTGCGACCGGTTATGAACGGAAAAGAATTGCAACCGGCATTATTACATTGCTGCTTACGGGCCTGCGCCGTGGGGAACTGCTTGGGTTGAAATGGGCCGATCTTACGGATAGAACGCTGGAAATCAAAAGGGGAGTATTTCTTCAGAATGGTTCTCCCTGCGTTGAGGAATTTGTTGCAAAAACACAGGGCAGTTTGCGTACTGTCCCGCTTCTGCCAGAGGTGGAATATTATCTTCAAAACCTCCCGCGGCGAAGTGAGTATATTTTTACGACCAGATCCGGCAACTTGTTGTCGCCGTGTAATTTTTCGCGCGATTACCGGGCTTTCTTTCGCGACCTGCGGGATGCGCACGACGTGCGCTATTTATCGGTACACAGTTGCAGGCATACTTTTGCAACGCTTACACTACAGGCTGGCGCGGATCTTCGGACGGTGCAGCAGCTCCTTGGTCATAGTGACATAAAGAGCACGGCGCGTTACTTGCATCCAGATCTTGCAGCCAAACGAGATGCGGTGGCTAAACTTAGCTTGACGTGCGGAAGGTCATAGGTTCGAGTCCTATATCGTCCACCATTTGCCCACCGCAGTTGAATTGCGGTGGGCTTTTTCTATACCCGAAAACCGCTTGGAATCAGGCTTTTTGGCTGTTCGGGCTCATAAACGAACCCCGCTGCAGGCAATTCTGCGGCGGGGTTTTGTGCGTTTTAGGAGGATTGTGCTTTCTGTGCCGTTGTAATCGTTAAACAGCTGGGGTAATCGTTGAACTGCTGGGAGTATCAAGCAGACTCGGCCACGCGCAGACCTCCACCACGATGAACATATATGCTCATACCTTGAAGGAGAGCGACCGGAAAGCAGCGGATGCGCTGGAAAATCTCCTCTCCAAAGAGGCATGAAAACAAAAAAATCCCGCTCCAGTAGCCAAATAGTAGCTAAATGGCTTTTCAGAACGGGATTCAGATTTTTGAGAAAAAGAAAAAAGCCTTGAAAATCAAGGCTTTTTCATGGAGCTGCTATCCAGATTCGAACTGGAGACCTCATCCTTACCAAGGATGCGCTCTACCTGCTGAGCTATAGCAGCGTCTGTATTGACAGCTTCCATATTATATCAGCACGAGGCGATCTTGTCAAGGATTATTTCAGAATTTCTGACACTTTTTTTGAGGCGCTTCCCGGACGCGGACGGCGTCGTCAAAAAATGCGTTGATACGGCGCATCAGCAGGGGATTTGCGTCTTCCGGGCAATCGCTGAAGAGCAGATCCGCATGACCGTCGCGGCCCTCCTCACCCCAGAGCAGGCACTGCACGCCGCTGTTTCTGACCTGATGAACGTGGGAAATGATGGAGGCGCGGTCCAGAGGCGCGATCCAGTCGTTGACCCCGTTGACAAGCAGCAAGGCGCGGGCATCCTGCGCGCCGTCGATGGCTTCGCGCAGCAAGGCGCGCCGCCCGAAGCGCAGGCACTGGTAGGCATAGAGAAAGGGATAGTGCAGAAAGGCGAGGCGGCCGAAAAAATGATATACGCCGGAGATGGTTGCTTCCATGGCGCTGTTGACGCCGCCGACGCTCACCGCGGCGTCCGCCGCACATTCGGAAAGAATACTGCACACGGCGTAGCCGCCCATGCTGTGGCCGAAGAGGCACAGGTATTTGCTGCCGAACAGGTCGTTCTCGCGCAGAAAGCGCAGCGCAGCGCGCAGATCGTCCAGCGCCTGCGGAAATCCGCGGCAGGAGCGCCCCTCGCTTTCATAGCAGCCGGTGTAGTCGAAGGCAAAGACACGCTTGCCGGCAGCTTGAAAATAACGGATCTGCGGGCTGTAGTGGCAGGCACTGTTTCCCAGCCCTGCGGCCATGACGACCAGAGATTCGCCCTCGCCGAAGAGATAACCTTGCAGGGCTTTTCCGCCGCTTTCAAACGAAACCCGGCGGTAGGGGCAGCCGAAGTCCTCCGCTTTCGGCGCGTCGTAACGACGAAAACAGCGTTCATAGACAAGAATCGTCAGCAGCAAAAACAACAGCATGGCACACGGCTCCTTTTGGCTCAGTATGCCCGCCGGTGAGGATTTCATCCTTGCAAGACGCGGCTTTTATGCTATAATAAGAAAAAACTGGAGGCGGCCATGGAGTATTTTCATCCGGAGCGGACGGAACTGATCGGGGAGTCCGGCTATATCGAAACGCTGTGCGGCATCCGGGAACGGCTGGCGCCCTATCTTCTGACAGAGCGGTTTGCCTCCTTTGACGGCACGGAGCTGAGCTGGGAAGCGTATCTGGCGGAAAATGCCCGCGGTGCGGTGGTCATCCTTCACGGCTTTACGGAATTCCCGGGGAAATATCTGGAGATGGCGTGGTATTTTCTGAACCGTGGTTATCATGTTTTTCTCCCGACGCAGCGGGGGCATGATTCCGGCGGCGCAATCCATGTGGATCATTTTGACGACTATGTGCATGATCTGCACTGCTTTGTCGAGCGCTTCCGGAACTATTGCGGGACACTTCCGATGTACCTCTATGCGCACTCCATGGGCGGCGGTGTCGGTGCGCGGCACTTGCAGGAATATCCGGGCGAGTTTGCCAAGGCAGTGCTGACTGCGCCGATGTTCTGCCCAAAAGCCTCGGATGTGCCCTATCCCATCGCGCTGTGCGGGGCAGGGCTGCTTCTCTGCCGCGGGGCAAGGAAAACCAGCACGCTGTTTCGCAGCACCTTTAACCCGAATGCCACGGTCGAGCAGAGCAGCGCCGCCAGCGAGGCGCGCTTCCGCTGGAACATGAAATGCCGGATTGAAAACCCGGCCTATCAGACGGCGGGTGCGACGAACCGCTGGGTCTATGAATCGCTGGCTCTGCGGCGCAAGATCCTGCGGCGGAAAAACTGCCGGAAGATCTGCGTGCCGGTGCTGGTATTCAGCGCGGGACAGGATTCTCAGGTGCGGACGGATGTGCAGCGGCGCTTTGTCCGGCGGGTGCCGGGCGCACAGCTGGTCGTCTACCCGGGACAGAAGCATGAGCTTTTTTCAACGAAAAACGAGGTATTACGGGATTATCTGGAAAAGATCTTCCGATTTCTGGAAGGATAAACAAGGGCCTCCGGCTTAGCCGGAGGCCCTTCGTTTTTGAGAAACTTACTCTTTTTCGTGCTTGAGCATGAGGTTTGCGAGAATGCCGAGGATGAGCGCGACCGCGACCGGCGTGATCGTGATCTTGCCGAAGGTCAGGGAGAGTCCGCCGATGCCGGCGACCAGAATGGTGCTGACGACGAAGAGATTGTGGTTCTTTCCAAGGTCGACCTTCTGGATCATTTTCAGACCGGACACCGCGATGAAGCCGTAGAGCGCGACGCAGGTGCCGCCCATGACGCAGCTGGGGATGGAGTTGACGAAGGCGACGAAGGGGGAGAAGAAGCTGACCACGATGGCGCAGAGCGCGGTTGCAAGGATGGTCACGACGGAGGCGTTGCGGGTGATGGCGACGCAGGCGATGGACTCGCCGTAGGTGGTGTTGGGGCAGCCGCCGAAGAGAGCGCCGGCCATGGAGCCGACGCCGTCACCCAGCAGGGTGCGGGACAGGCCGGGGTCGACCAGCAGGTCGTGGCCGATGATGGAGGAGATGTTCTCGTGGTCGGCGACGTGCTCGGCAAAGACGACGAAGGCGACCGGGACGTAGGCGACCGCGACGGCACCGATGTAGCTACCGTTCAGCTCTTTCAGACCGTCGATGGCCTTGAGGAAGACGAAATCCTTCGTGATCAGCTCGTAGTTGACAAAAGTTTTGAGCGTCACGCCGTTTTCCCAGAGAACGCTGAGCTTGGAGAAGTCGAGCACCTTGAGTGCGTCGATGCCGGCGGCGTTGCCGATGGCGGTGAAGATCGCCGCGACGGCGTAGCCTGCGAGGATGCCGAGAATGAAGGGGATCAGGCGAACCATCTTCTTGCCGTAGGTGGAGCAGAGCATGGTCACGAAGAGAGCGACAAGACCGCACAGGATGGTGACGAGCGGGGAGGCGAGAGCTGCGCCGGAGGCGTCCGTTACGCTGCCGGACACGAGGTCGGAAACGGCGTTTCCGGCCAGAGAAAGGCCGATGATGGCAACTGTAGGCCCAATGACCACAACCGGCATGAGCTTCTGCAGCCAGCCAACACCGGCAAATTTAACGATCAGAGCGATCACGACATAGACAAGACCGGCAAATACCGCGCCGAGGATCAGGCCGACATAGCCAAGTGACATGGATACGCCGCCCGCGAAGGCTGCCGCCATGCTGCCGAGGAAGGCGAAGGAGCTGCCGAGGAAGACCGGACTGCGGAATTTTGTGAACAAAAGGTACACGAGCGTGCCGATACCGGCGCCGAAGAGCGCTGCCGCGGGGCTGAGAGTGCTGCCCGTCGCCGCGTTGGTGATGACCGGGACGACCAGCGTCGCGGCCATGATGGCCAGAAGCTGCTGGATCGCGAAGATCAGCGTCTGGCTGAATTTCGGCTTGTCCTTGACTCCATAGATCATGTTCATTGTCTTTTTCCTCCGTTTGATATATTTTAATTTGTTTTTTCCTGTACCGGCTTCAGCAGGCGAATACCCCAGGTGCCGTCGTACTGCGGCGTGAGCACCTGCACCTGCTCGTCCCGCGCGGTGGGGACGTTTTTTCCGACGTATTCGGGGTTGATCGGCAGCTCGCGGTGGCCGCGGTCTACCATGACGGCCAGCCGGATGCGTGCCGGACGGCCCATGTGGATGACGGCATCCATGGCGGCGCGGGCGGTCCGGCCGGTATAGATGACATCATCGACCAAAATGACGGTCTTGCCCTCGACGAGGCAGGAGAAGCGCGCCGGGCGGACGTCCGGCTGGGCGGCAAGCTCCGTGAGGTCGTCGCGGTAGAGTGTGATGTCCAGCGTTTCGACCTGCGGCCGCACACCGCCGAATGCGTTCACCATCTCGGCAAGCCGTTCTGCCAGCGGCACGCCGCGGCGCAGGATGCCCGCGAGGATCAATGTTTCGGGGTCGTTGTTTTCCAGAATCTGGTGCGCCAGACGGCGCAGCGTGCGCTCAAAGGCCAGCGCATCGGAAAGTTCTATCGTTGTCATGGTTCCTCCGATCCGGGGCGGTGCGGAAGCGCAAAAAAGCCTTGCCGCGAGAGCGGCAAGGCATCACTGCATGGCAAGGCAGACGGGCAGAGTAAGCCCGCACTTTCCCCTGATTCTGCATCCTTGTCGGTCTCTCTGTACCGCTCTTAAAGAATACGTTTTGCTAATCCTAGCATGGATCATGCGAATTGTAAAGCCCTTAAAACGAAGTTTGTCAAATCTGCCGAAGTCTTGCCGCGTTTCGTCGAAAGCGGCTGTCGGATTTGTGAAAGCGCGCCGTATCAAATTTCCATCTTGGGAAATACTGTGCAGTACGGAGAGTAACACTGGACTTTGGAGGATTTGAACTATGCAGGGCAAGGTCGAGATCAGCGGCATCAACACGGCGCATCTGAAAACGATCAAAAATGACGAAATGGTGCGCCTGCTGCGGCGCAGCCGCGAGGGCGACGAGGAAGCGCGCCAGCAGCTCATCGAGGGAAACCTCCGGCTGGTGCTGTCCGTCATCCAGAAATTTCTCGGCAGGGGAGAGAGCCCGGACGATCTGTTTCAGGTCGGTTGTGTGGGTCTCTTGAAAGCAATTTCCAATTTCGACGTCGATCTGAATGTGAAATTCAGCACCTACGGCGTGCCGATGATCGCAGGCGAGATCCGCAGGTATCTGCGCGACAACAGTGCCATGCGCGTCAGCCGGAGCGTGCGCGACATGGCCTATCGCGTTTTGCAGTGCAAGGAGGCAATGCTGGCCGAAAACGCCCGCGAGCCGACTTTTGCCGAGATTGCAAAGCGGTTGGAGGTGCCGGAGGAGGCGGTGGTCAATGCCATGGACGCCATTTCCGCGCCGGTGTCGCTGTACGAGCCGGTCTACTCCGACGGCGGCGACCCGCTGACGGTGATGGATCAGGTGCGCGACACCCGGAATACCGACGAGCAGTGGACCGAGCGCATCGCGCTGCGCGAGGCTATCTCCACGCTGGGTGAGCGCGAAAAGCGCATCCTTGCGCTGCGCTTTTTCGATGGGAAAACGCAGATGGAGGTCGCCTCCGAGGTGGGAATCTCGCAGGCGCAGGTGTCCCGGCTGGAAAAAAACGCGATCTCCAGCATCCGCAAGGCGATCTGCGTGTCATAAGCCGTCCGCGCGGCGCATAGGCTTTGGAGAAAAGGCGGGTGAGCGTATGGGCAAGCGGTTTTCCAGCCTGAAGTGCCGGGAGGTCGTCAATATCTGCGACGGCGCGCGGCTGGGCTTTGTTTCGGACGTGGAGGTGGACCTCAAAACGGGACGGATCGCGGCGATCGTCGTGCCGGGACCGTGCAAGTTCCTCGGTGTAGCGGGGCGACGTGACGACTATGTCATTCCGTGGCAGTGCATCCAGCGCATCGGCGACGACATCATTTTGATCGACGCGGAGCTGGACAAAATCCGCCTTCCGCGGCCGAAAAAGGAATTCTTCTGACCGGAGCCGCCGGTCAGATCTTTTTTTGCACGGAAACGGCGAAAAAACTTCGATTTTTTGCAAAAAAGTTCTTGAAATCTTTGACATCATAGAATATAATAATACGGCGTGCGAAAAAGCGCGACATCATTACACCACACACGCCCGGATGTTCCGTCCCAGTGCCGGTTTCCCGGTGGACGGGAGAGATGACGGGAGTGGAGGTAAAAACGAAAAGGAGAACACACAAATGGCAGTCGTATCCATGAAAAGCCTGCTCGAAGCTGGTGTCCATTTTGGCCATCAGACCAGACGCTGGAACCCGAAAATGGCTCCCTACATCTACACGGAGCGCAATGGTATTTATATCATTGACCTGCAGAAGACCGTAAAGAAGATCGAGGAAGCCTACAGCTTTGTCCGTGACCTCGCAGCCAACGGCGAGAGCATCCTCTTCGTCGGCACCAAGAAGCAGGCGCAGGACGCCATCAAGGAAGAGGCCGAGAGAGTCGACCAGTATTATGTCAACGCCCGCTGGCTCGGCGGTATGCTGACCAACTTCAAGACCATGCGTACCCGTATCGACCGTCTTGCCCAGCTGCGCAAGATGCAGGAGGACGGCACCTTCGCAATGCTTCCCAAGAAGGAAGTCATCAAGCTCGAAGGCGAGATCGCCAAGCTCGAGAAGTACCTCGGCGGCGTGAAGAAGATGAAGAAGCTGCCCGGCGCCCTGTTCATCGTTGACCCCCGCAAGGAGCGCAACGCCATCGCTGAGGCCCGCAAGCTGCACATCCCCATCGTCGCGATCGTCGATACCAACTGCGACCCCGATGAGATCGACTATGTCATCCCCGGCAACGACGACGCCATCCGCGCCATTCGTCTGATCGTCGCCACCATGGCCAACGCCGTTCAGGAAGGCCGTCAGGGCGAAGCCAACACCGAGGCTGCTGCCGAGGCTCCCGCAGAGACTGCGGAAGCTCCCGTCGAGGAATAAGAAACCCATAATGCCCGCCCAACCGCGGGCATTCTTATAAATACAGGAGGATAGAATTATGGCATTTACTGCTGCTGATGTTAAGAAACTGCGTGAAATGACCAATGTCGGCATGATGGACTGCAAGAAGGCCCTCACCGAGACCGACGGCGATATGGATAAGGCAGTCGAATGGCTGCGCGAAAAGGGCCTTGCGAAGGCCGCCAAGAAGGCTGACCGCATCGCGGCCGAAGGTATGGCTTACGCCACCGTCTGCGACAAGTGCGGCGTCGGCGCCATTGTCGAAGTCAACTGCGAGACCGACTTCTGCGCGAAGTCCGCTCCCTTTGTCGAGTTCGTCAAGGAGATCTGCCAGGTCGTTCTGACCGATAACCCCGCGACCGTCGAAGCCCTGAAGGACTGCAAGTATCCCGGCACCGAGCTGAAGGTTTCCGAAGTTCTGCCCGAAAAGGTCATGTCTATCGGCGAAAACCTGCAGATCCGCCGCTTTGCCCGCTTTGACAAGAACACCTCCGTGGCTTATGTCCATGCAGGCGGCAAGATCGCAGTTCTGGTCAATCTGGCCGTCGAGGGCGGCATTGACGCCACTGCCATCGGCAAGGACGTTGCCATGCAGATCGCTGCGCTGAACCCCCGCTTCTGGGACAAGAGCCTCGTCACCGAGGATGTCGTCGAGGAAGAGAAGAAGATCGCTCTTGCTCTGATGGACAACGATCCCAAGATGGCTTCCAAGCCCCAGCAGGTCAAGGAAAAGATCGCTGCCGGCAAGATCAACAAGTTCTACGAGGAGAACTGTCTCATGCAGCAGTCCTTCGTCAAGGACGGCTCCATGACGGTCGAGCAGTATGTCGCTTCCGCTGCCAAGGCTCTGGGCGGCTCCGTCAAGTTTGTTGACGCTGTCCGTTTCGAGAAGGGCGAGGGCATCGAGAAGAAGCAGGAAGACTTCGCTGCCGAAGTTGCTGCGCAGATGAACATGGGCAAGTAATTTCCCATAACCGCATAATTTCAGCGCCGGACAAACGTCCGGCGCTGAAGCTTTATCTTTTATTCCAGATTCAGACGCTTGCGCAGGATGACCTCGGAAACGAAGAAGTAGACGCAGCCGATGGCAACGTTGATCAGGAGAATTGTACCGAGGAACGCGCTCATGGCGCCGTTGAAGCTCAGGGTTTCCACCCACGTAAAGACGGAATTGACGAACGTGTTCGGCTCGTAGTTGACGGATACCAGCGTTAGCATCGAAGTAATCTGCATAAGAACGCCAATCAGGTAATAAAACAGGATGGACAGGAAAATGCGCGCGCGGCGGAACAGATGGCCGAGACAGGACACAAAGTACACCCGCAGGAGCATGTTCGCCAGTGCCGCCAGCGCGGTCAGTGCGGCAAGAAGAAGCGTCCAGACACTGAGTGACGGCATACAGAAAAACTCTTGTAAGTTGAACATCGTGTTCCAGATGCCGTTCATTGTACCGGAAAGGATCAGGGCAATGCCGAAATAGGCGAAAATGCACGTCGGGATGAGCGTGACCATGGCTGCCAGCAGCTTGGAAACCAGAAGCTGCCAGGGTTTGACGGGAAGCGTGAACATCAGATAGCCCTCCCGCCGCAGAAGCCCTGAATAGAAGCGGATGACACAGATGACAAAGCACAGGACAACCATGGCGATCAGCGCCAGAACCATCAGCCCTGTCAAAAGCGACATGAGGAAGTGACTGAGGAAGCCGGTCACCGGCAGCTCCAGCAGCAGCCGCTGCAGACCGGCGAGAAGGAGCATCGCGGGCCAGATGAACAGATACAGCTTCATGTTGGCGCGCAGATCATATTTCAGAAGTTTTCTCAGCATGGCCAGTTACCTCCATAGGGGATGGTGCGGAAGATCTCACGGAAGACCTCGTCGACGGATTTCCCTTCGACCTCGCGGATGTGATCGACGGAGTCATGCCGCACGACCCGGCCTTCCTTCAGGAAAACGGCTTCGTCCAGCACCGGCTCGATGTCCGCAATCAGGTGGGTGGACAGGAGAATCGTGCTTTCCGGAGAGTAATTGGTGAGAATGGTGTGCAGAATGAAGTCGCGCGCGGCGGGGTCGACGCCCGCGATCGGCTCGTCGAGAAGATACAGCTTTGCTTCCCGGCTCATGGCGAGGATGAGCTGCAATTTCTCCTGTGTGCCCTTGGACATGCTCTTGACACTCATTTTCATCCCGATGCCCAGCGCGGCGCACATGGCTTCCGCGCGCTCACGGCGGAAATCGGCGTAAAAATCGGCAAACAGGTCGATGAGGTCAATGGCCTTCATCCAGTTGGCATAGAACATTTTATCCGGCAGATAGCTGACAACCGCCTTGGTGTCGGTGCCGATGGGCAGACCTGCGATGCGGGCGCTGCCATCCGTGGGACGGAGCAGACCGGCGAGAATTTTGATCAGCGTGGTCTTGCCGGAACCGTTCGGGCCGAGCAGACCGATGATCCGCCCGGAGTCCAGATGCAGATCGACATGATCCAGCGCGGTCAGTGAACCGTATTGCTTTGTCAGGCCGCTGCAAATGACAAGGTCATTCATGGGGTTCCACCTCCATTAATAATTGTGTGATTTCCTGCCCGGAATAGCCGAGCTGCTTCATTTTTTCGCGGAAGAGGGAAAGCTCCCTCTGCGCCAGCGCATCACGGGTGGCGCGGATGAGGGCGGTATCCTGCGTGACAAAGCGGCCGGTGTTGCGCTGCGAGGTCAGAAGCCCCGCCTCCTCCATTGCGGCCAGGGTGCGCTGCATGGTGTTCGGATTGACCCCGGCTTCCGCCGCGAGGTCGCGCACGGACGGAATCCGCACGCCCGGCGGGTATTGCCCGGATACGACGCGCTGCGTCAGGATCTCCTCAAGCTGTAGCCAGATCTGACGGTCTGTGCTTAGCTTCCAGCTCATGGACAAGCCTCCTTTGAATTAGTGTACTAGTATACTAGCACACAAGTGCAGAACTGTCAAGAGAAAATACCGGAAAATTTTGGTCGATTTGCAAGGGAAGGGGAACGGCCGCAAAAACACGCTCCTGTCGTTGGACAGGAGCGTGTTTTGACGGAATTCATTGTTCCATTGTCAGGTGCTGATTGCTTTTTTGAATCAGCTCGGTGCTTTGCAGATAGCGGGCGAGTACCAGTGCGGTGTCCTCGCCGGTAATGGCATCTTTTGGAGCAAGATAGACGATGCCGCCTGTGCCGGAACCGGCCAGCAGACCGGAGGCGACCGCCCACTGCATGGCCTCCCGTGCGGATTCGTCAACACTTTCCGCATCCGGGTAGGAGGTGAGATCGGCACGCTTTGAAGAAGCGGCACCGGAGGCTTCCGCGTAACGGAATAGTACCAGCGCAAGCTGCTCGCGCGTGACTACGACGTCCGGGTCAAAGGCGGTCTCGCCCCAAAGTCCGGATTCCTCCGCCCAGAGCGCAGCCGTGGCGTACCACTGCGTCTGCGCGGCAGTGCGCTTTGCATGTACCTCCGGCTGACCGGCAGCGCACCAGAGCAGCGTCGCCAGCGTTGCCTGATTCAGAGAAAGGGCGGAATCAGGCGCGGTGTCGTCGCCTTCGGCGCCTGTATGAAGGAATTCCAGTCCGTGCTGTACCCACAGAGGGCTGTCGGCAGCGGAGACCCATCCGGATTCGGGCAGCTTGCGTGCAAGAACGGAGAATTCACAGACGGTTTCCTCGGATTCGCCGTAGCTGTTTGTGCCGTAGAGCTTTGCCGTATAATTGCCGGCATGATCAAGCCGCAGGGCGAAGGCCAGAGAGCTGCTCAGATTGCGGGAGAAGAGCTCCTCGCCGTTCAGGAGAACGGTCAGACGGTAGGATTCGTTGTCCTCCGCAGGCGTCCAGCGGAAATTCACGGTGTCGTGCTGGCGGTAGATGCTCCGCACGTCCTGAAAAGACGGCGCCGTGGGCGGCAGCCCCCATACGGCGGCATAGGGCGCGACGGATACGCTTGTCAGCATGGCTGCAATGGCCGCGCGCGAAACGGTGACACCCCAGCGGATGCCGCAGTGCCTGTCCATATTGCAGTCGGTGTATGTAATGGTCGTGTCCGTTACATCGGTGACAAAGACGGAGTGGCTGTCGTTGCGGTAACGCAGGACATCGCCGGGTTTGACGGAGTCAAGGCTGTAGGTTTTCGACCAGTATTTGGCGGAAACACCGTAATAGTCATAACTCAGCTTGTAGGCATAGCCGAGGCACTGAATCGCACCGCCGAAGGAATTGCAGCCGCAGCCGCCGTAGTAATCGCAGCTGCCGTGCGCGTGGCCGCAGGGAGAATAGGTATAGCTATTGGGGCTGTTGTAGCCGCCCGGATGATTCCAGTAGGCGCCGGAGGGAAACTTGGCGCGCAGATCGGTAAGCGTGACCTGTGCGCGTTCCGCACTGGCGGTGGGCAGCGGGATCACAGCGGCAAGCAGGAGCAGAGCCAGAAGCAGGCATACAATACGCCGTTTCATTCGCAGGACCGTCCTTTGTTGGTTGGTTTCCGGTGACAGATCTGAAAGACCTGTAAATTAAATGTTACCACATTATACCAGATATTGCAACACTTTTTGCTGAGAAAACATCAAAAAACCCGGCGGAAATCGAATTCCGGCCGGGTTTTGTAAGAATAATCTCGTTATTTTGCGGCATTTTTACGATAGAAGGGAGTGGCCAGCAGCATAAAGACGGCAAAGACCGCCAGATACCACACCACGCCCATGCCGTGCGCAAAGATCGCCGCGACGATCATGAACACGCAGCTCAGGAGGGAGAGCAGCGGCATGACAAAGCGTTTGAAGGGCCGCAGTTCCCGTTCTTTGACCATCATACGCAGGAAGATCGGCAGGTAAAATGCATAGATCGTGATGATGGGAAGCTCGGAGGAGTCGAAGGCGACCGGGCCGAACCAGGGCTTTTCGACCAGATTTGCCCCGTAAAAGAATACCAGCCAGAAAGCGCACATCACCAGACCGACGATGGCGGAATTGGTGGGCATATTCGTGTGGCGGCTGACCTCTCCGAATACCTCCGGCTTCGGCCCCTGACCGCGGACGGCGATAGAGTACATTCCGCGCGTTGTGGCCAGCATGAGGCCATTCAGCGTGCCAAGACAGGAAATGACGACAAGGACGAACAGGCCGATGCCGCCGGCCTTGCCGAAGATGTTTTCAAAGGCGAGTTTAGCCCCGGCCTCGCCGCTTTTCATGACGGCCTCGTTGCTTGCGCCGCCGGCCAGACCGACATAGTAGAGAATGTATACTGCTGCAATGATCAGCGTGCCGAGGACGAGAGCGATGGGAAGATTCTTCTTTGCATTTTTCAGCTCGGCGTTGATGCTCGTGGCGATGATCCAGCCCTCGTAGGCAAAGGCCGTGGCCACGACGGCGGTGAACAGCGCCATGCCGCGGCTGCCTGCGGACTCCACCACAACGGTGGAGAAGTTCTCGGCGATGGTTCCGTTGGAAAGGCCGACGATGGTGCCGACAATCGCCATCAAAAGCAGCGGGATCAGCTTGATAACGGTTGTGGAAACCTGAAATCTGCCCGCAAGGATCGGAGAGAGCGCATTGACAGCATAGCTGGCGATCAGGAAGAAGCAGGCAATGACCATGACCGGGCCGCCGGTGATGTCAAAGCCGAGAATCACGCCCAGGTAGCGGGCGGACACCCACGCCAGCACGGAGGTCATGGAGGGATAATAAACAAAGGTGGAGAACCATGCGGTGTAATAGGCATAGCGGCTGCCGACGGCGGCCTCCGCGTAGTCTACAAGACCGTTGACGCGGCGGTAGTGGGTGGCCATGATGGAGAAGGTATAGGCGCAGATGATCATGATGATGCCGCCCAATGCCCATGCGAGGATGCCGAGCGGGAGGTCGCCTCCGGTGGCAGTCAGAACCTTTTCCGCCTTGAAGAATACGCCGCTTCCTACTACGATGCCTACCACCATGGCAATTGCCGTCAACAGACCGTATTTTTCTTTCAGTTGGTTATTCATACTACCCCTCATTTCTGTTGTATAATTATACATATTCTACAGGAAATGAACGAAAAAGGCAATGTATATTTGATGGTTGCATAAAAATATGGCGTTTTGTACGATTGTATCCGTTCGTTGAGATGCGCTTTTGGTACAAAGTGCCGACAAAAACGGGTCCGGATTGTCCGCGCAATAAAAACACACGTACAGCTCAGCGAAACAAAAGAAGGGAAAACCATGTCACAACATTGTTTCCGTACTGATATTCGATGCCGTATTTTTCCGCCAGAGCGGTCACGACGATGCCGTGGCTCTCCACGCAGGGAAACATTTTGTCCGGATGGCGGCAGGGCGCGTCCGGATAGCTGCACTGCGGGCAGATCGCGCAGGACTCGCTGGAAAGACCGTAGACTTCGACACCCTGCGCGCGCAGCAGTCCGGCGACTTTATGCGTGACGGCTTCGTGTGCAGGACGGGTGGCGAGCGTCTGCTCCATGTCGCTGATGTCCTGCACCTCCGTGAGCGTAGAAAAAAGCAGCCCCTCAGGATAGGACAGGCAGCGCGCGCGGCATTCCTCTACCGTGCCGACCGCGGGCGGGCAGGCCCAGCTTGTGCCGTAGCGCGGGCATTCCTGCCGGCAGACGGTGCGGACGCGATCGGAGAATTCCAGTTCCTTTGTGGGGAAAAAGATGTACTGCGCGACGGGCAGCTCTGCCAGCGCCGCTTCGAAGGCTTCCCGGTTCATCCCTTCGCCTCCGCTTTCAGGTACAGCATATCATAGGCCACGGGCGTGCAGAACAAACGGCGGATCTCGGCGGCATTGCGCGTCTGCCCGAGGATCCACATCAGCTTGGCAAGTGCCGCCTCCGTGGTCATGTCGTAGGCCTCCAGCAGATGCAGATCGTTTTTCAGGTGGAAGCCGACGTCGTAAACGGCAAGGTTGCTTCCCTCGTTCTGCACCTGCGTGGTCATAACGATGGTCTTGTCCCCGCGCGCGATCGCGCTGCGCAGAACGTCAAAATAGCCGGAGCCCTGATAAGAGGGCAGGCCGCCAACGCCGTAACTCTCAATGATGACGGCGTCATTGTGGTCAATCAGGTAGGAAAGCAGGCCGCAGTCCGTGCCGGGCGTCATTTTCAGCAGACCGACGTGCTCGTTCAGCCGGTCGTAGAAGCGGGGACGGTCGAAGCAGTCCGGGCGGATGTATTCCATCAGAAAGCCGTTTTGCAGCACGGCAAGAACGGGATAATTGATGCTGGAAAAGGCCTGTAAGCTGGTCGTGCGCGTCTTGCGCGCCCGCGTGCCGAGAATGACGCGGCCGTTGAAGACGATCATCACGCCGCGAAGGTCGGACACCGCGCAGCGGAAGGCGTCGGTCAGGTTGGCCTTGGAGTCCGTGTTTTCAAAGAGAATGGGCTTCTGCGCACCGGTCAGGATGATGGGCTTGGGCGAGCCCTGCACCAGATAGGAAAGCGCCGCGGCGGTGTAGGCCATGGTGTCCGTACCGTGGGCAATGACGAAGCCGTCAAAGTCGTCATAGTTCTCCCGGATAGCTTCGGCTATGCTCAGCCAGTGCGCGGGCGTGATATTGGTCGAGTCGATGGAGAAAAGCTGGCGGCAGGTGACGTCGCACAGCTCGGAGATCTCAGGCACCTTTTCCACAAGCTCCTGCGTGGATAGAACGGGGATCAGACCGCTTTGCGTCATGCCGGAGGCGATGGTGCCGCCGGTGCCGAGCATCAGAACCTTTTTCATAGGGAACCTCCCAAGTGAATTATATTTATTATACCACGATTTTAGGCGCGCGGCAACGGAAACAGTTGACAAGTCCCGAAATCGGCAATAATATAGAAAAAGATTGGAGATGAAAGTCATGCTATCCGTAGTGATTCCGGCGTATAACGAGCAGGAGACCGTCGCCGCGGCGGCAGAGGAGATCGGCCGCGTGCTGTTTGCGGCGGAGATCCCACACGAGCTGATATTTATAGACGACGGGTCGAAGGACCGAACATGGGAGTGCATCTGCGCCGAGGCGCAGCGCCGCTGCGACGTGCGCGGCGCGCGGTTTTCCCGGAATTTCGGCAAGGAGGCCGCGATCTTTGCCGGACTCCGGCAGGCGAGAGGCGACTGCGTCGCCGTGATGGACTGCGATTTGCAGCACCCGCCGGAAAAGCTTGTGGAGATGTACCGCCTCTGGCAGAACGGCGCGCAGGTCATCGAGGGCGTCAAGACCGACCGCGGTCGGGAAAGCGCGCTGCACCGCGGCTGTGCAAAGCTCTTTTATAAGATCATCAGCCGCGCAACGCGGATCGATATGTCCCGCGCCTCGGATTTCAAGCTCCTCGACCGCAAGGCCGTGGACGTGCTTCTGACCATGCGGGAAAAGCGTGCCTTCTTCCGCGCACTCTCGTCGTGGGTCGGCTTCCGTACCGCGCAGGTGGAGTATGAGGTGCGCGAGCGTGTGGCCGGGCAGTCGAAGTGGTCCACACGGGCGCTGATCCGCTATGCGCTGACGAATATCACGTCCTTTACCGCGTTTCCGCTGCACCTTGTGACGATCTTCGGCGTGATTACACTGCTGGTGTCCCTCGTGCTGGGTGTGATCGCGCTGGTGCAGAAGTTTATGGGCATTGCCTTGGGCGGCTTCACGACGGTCATCATTCTGCTGCTGTTCATCGGCAGCCTCGTGATGATCAGCCTTGGCATCATCGGCTATTATGTCGGCAATATTTATGAAGAAATTCAGGATCGTCCGCGCTATATCATCGCGGAAGCCTGCGGAGAGGATACCGTATGAAAGAAAACAAGGAACTGATGCGGGAGGTCCTCAAGGACGTCCACCGTGATATGTCGGATGAGGAAATCGTGGAGCTGCTGGCGGACAGCAAGATTTCCGTTAACACGGAGAAGGAAACGCGCTATACCGTCGGCCAGCGTGCAGCAGACCAGATCGCAAAATTTGCCGGAAGCTGGGCGTTTATTTTTTCTTTTACCGGCGTGCTGATCGCATGGATGGTGATCAATGGGCTGCTGGCGAGCAGAGCCTTTGACCCGTATCCGTTTATTCTGCTGAATCTGGTGCTGTCCTGCGTGGCGGCGATTCAGGCTCCGCTTATCATGATGAGCCAGAACCGGCAGGAGGAAAAGGACCGCCGCCGTGCGGAGAACGACTACAAGGTCAATCTGAAAACCGAGATCATGATCGAAGATCTGCACGATAAGATGAACGAGATCCTAGTGCGTCAGGAATCCATCCTGAAACGCCTGAAGGAACTGGAGAAGAGGGAAAAGTGAAAAAAGAAGAGAAGACCAATGCCGTGCGGCTGCTGACGCAGAAAAAGCTGGCGTTTCAGACGCATGATTATACCGACTCCGGCGCGGTCAGCGGGCTGGAGGTCGCGCAGGCGCTGGGACAGGAGCCGCAGCGGATGTTCAAGACGCTGGTCACGGAGGGACGCTCTGGGGCGCACTATGTGTTTCTGGTGCCGGTCGCGGGAGAACTGGACTTAAAAAAGGCTGCCTCCGCCGTGGGAGAGAAAAGCGTCGCCATGATCAAATCAAAGGATCTTCTGCCGCTCACGGGCTACATCCACGGCGGCTGCTCACCGGTCGGAATGAAGAAGTTCTTCCCAACGGTGATCGATCAGAGCGCCGCGCAGTTTGATACCATCTTTTTCAGCGGCGGCAGGATCGGGCTTCAGATTGAAACGTGTCTGACGGAGTTGGAAAAGGTCATCCGCTTCCGGCTCGCGGACATTGCGGAATAACTACGGGATAAAAATATGGAAGAAATCAACATCCGAAGCGCGGAACTGCGGGACATTCCCGCACTGGGCCGGCTCCTTTATGAGGTCCACAAGGTGCACAGCGATGTGCGGCCGGACCTTTTCAAGGCCGGCGCGAGAAAGTACACCGACGAGCAGCTGGAGGAGATCCTGCAAAGCGGAGAAAGACCGGTTTTCGTGGCCGAGCAGGACGGACAGGTTGCCGGCTATGCGTTCTGTATTCCAAAGCAGTTTGTGGGCGACCGCAGCATGACCGATGTCCGAACGCTGTACATTGACGATCTCTGTGTGGACGAGGCCGCGCGGGGGAAACACATCGGAACGAAGCTCTATGACTTCGTGCTCGACTTTGCAAAGCGTCAGGGCTATTACAATGTCACGCTCAACGTGTGGGCGGACAACAAAGCTGCCGTGAAGTTCTACGAGAAGATCGGATTGAGGATCCAGAAAATCGGCATGGAAAAGATACTGTAAAGGCAGGCGGATATTCAATATCCGCCTGCTTGTTTTATCCTTGCTTCTGCCAGTCGGCAGGATAGGTGACATAGAGAAAGCGCGCGTGCTCCGGCGCGGAAAAATGGATCTCCGTGCCGCGCGGGATGAACACACCCTCGCCGGCGCGGGCCGTGACCTCGCCCTGTGCGGTGCGGATGGTCAGCGTTCCCTCCAGCACATAGTCGATCTCGTCGTAGTGCAGCGTCCAGGCAAAGTCGCTGCGCTCCATCGTCATCAGCCCCAGCCCAAGCCGGGGCGAATCCTCCAGCGAGAGAAGATCGTGCGTAAAAACGCGGTCTGCGGGATTGCCGGTGTCCAGCCGGTCGGATTCCGCCATACGGTAATCCGGCGTAAAGAATTTGACCGGATTTTCTCCCAGCTTTTCCGCCAGAACCTGACGAATCAGCTGCTCAAGCTGCGCTCTGTCCATATGCTTTCCCCCTTGTCAGAAGCAGTGCCGCGCAGACCGCGGTCACGCCGCCGGTCAGCTTGCCCACGATGACCGGCACGAGCATCTTCGGCGCATAGCCCGCCGTGAAGCCCAGATGATCTCCGAAAACGAAAGCCGCGGAAACGGCAAAGGCGACGTTGACGATCTTGCCGCGCGCGTCCATGTCCTTCATCATGCCGAACATGGGAATGGAATTGGCAAGGCTGGCGAGCATCCCGGCGGCGGCAACGTCGTTGATGCCGAGAAGACCACCGAGCCTGAGCAGCGGCTTTTTCAGAATTTTGGTGAGGGCAAACACGAGCGGAAAGGCGCCCGCCAGCACGAAGCCGATGCCCGCCACGACCTCCACGCCCTCAGACAGCGGCGCCATGCCGGGAATGAGAGTGACGCCCGTCAGTTCCTGAAAGACTGCCGCGGCAAGGCCGATCGTGATCACGATCAGAATGATCTTTCCGAAGACGATGAATCCGCGGATCATGCCGCGTTCGAATTTCCACAGACCCAGCGCGATCAGGATGGCAAACAGCACGATGGGAATGAGGTTTTTTAAAAGCATCAAAATGGGAAAGCCCGCCGTCAGGCCGCCGGCCAGCGCGCCGATGGGAATGGTGACGACGCCCGCCAGCACGCCCTTGGCCAGCGCCGGGCGGTCGGCTTCTTCCAGAATCCCCAGCGCGACCGGAATGGTAAAGACGACGGTCGCGCCCAGCATCGCGCCGACGATCAGACCGCCGAACTGCCCGGCCTCCTCCGTCAGTGCCAGCTCCGCAGCCAGCGGCGCGCCGCCCATGTCGTTGGCGAGAATGGTCCCGGCGAACATGGCCGGATCCGCGCCCAGAAAGCCGTAGACCGGCACGAGAACCGGCCGCAGCAGCCGCGCCAGCACAGGCGCAAGCGTCAGAATACCAAGCATAGACAGCGCCAGCGAGCCGATCGCCAGAATTCCTTCTTCAAATTGTTTGCCGAGACCGAAGCGTCCGCCCGCCATGCGGTCGAGCGCGCCCAGCAGCATGAATATGGCCATCAGCCAGAGAATGATGCCGTCAACGGACATGGCCTTCCCTCATTTCATCCAGAATTGCAATGATTGCGGCGTCCACCGGGACGGTCTCCTGCCCCATCCGCGCCGCGCCGCCAAAGGCGAGGATGACCCGGTCGCCCTTGCCCGCGCCGACAAGATCCGCCGCAATGAATTCCTGTCCGTCCGAGCGGACGGACAGCAGAATCTGCCCCGTGAGCGCGGGGCACTTTTTTGTTGCCCAGACCGGGCCGGTCACAGTGCCAACCTTCATGCCTTACCCTCCAGAATGTCCCGCGCGAGCGGGGTCATCCTCTGACCGGCAGGCGGAAGCGTTCCGGCGGCAAGCAGGCGGCGCGCCTCTGCGGCGGTCAGCAGCGGGCTTGCCGAGCTGCCGAGAAACTGCACGCCGAGCTGCTTCATCTGCCGCTCGGCGGCGAGCAGCCGGCCCCAGAGGGCGCGGTTGGCGGTGCGGGCGTGGCGGCGGTATTCCAGCCCGCCCTCCCAGAGAAAAACGGGCTTGCCGGAAAGAAGCGCGTCGGCGCAGACCTCGTCCGGAAATTGCAGGAGCTGCCCGGCGGAAAGCGAACCGATTAGGACGGCGTCTGCCTCCCCGGACAGGACATAGCGCCAGCCCATCGCCTGCGGGGGCTTTTTCCCAATCAGAAGCGCGGTGCGCTGCGTCTGCTGCTGGCGGCGCAGCACCTCGGCTGCGACCTCCTCAATCAGCTTTTCGTTCATGGCACGAGCATCCCCAGATCGCCCTTGACGAAGCCGCAGGCGTTGGCCTCGTCGTAGTCCAGATGGGCATAGGTGCGAAAGTCCGGGCTGACCCGCACGACCACATCCTCAAAAACGAGCGGCCGGGCGGTGAAAACCCGCAGCCGCACGACGTCGCGATCCTTCACGCCCCGCGCCGCCGCGTCCTCCGGCGTCATATGGATGTGGCGCTGCGCCACGATCACGCCGGAGGAAAGGAAAACCTCGCGCGTCCCGTTGACGAGTACGATGCCGGGTGTGTTTTCCACCTTGCCGCTCAGCCGCACGGGAGCCTTCAGCCCCAGTGTGACGCAGTCGGTCAGCGAAAGCTCCACCTGCGACTGTGGCCGTTCCGGGCCAAGGACGGCGACATTGTCAAACCGGCCGCGCGGCATGACGAGGCTGACGCGCTCGTTGCAGACGAATTGTCCCGGCTGCGACAGCGGACGCTTTTCCGTCAGGCCGTGGCCGAAGAGGGCGAGCGCCGCTTCACGTGTCAGGTGCACATGACGGCCGGAGGCCTCCAGTTCTATGAAAAGGCGCTGCATGAGCGCCTGCGCGACGCGCTGCGAAAGCTCCTGCATGGTGGTTCCTCCCGATTCAGAGTTGATTTGCTTTGCACCGGATCATCAGGATCCAGCAAAGGCTGGACAGCCGGTTGAGCGCGAGGATCATGTCCTCCCGCGTGACCGCGCCGTCGCGGTCGGAAAAGGCGCGGTAGCAGGCAAGCTCCGTCTGCCGCACGAGCGTGCGCACCCGGTTGAGCTGCAAAAGAGTGGGGCCGTCTGTGTAAGACGGCATGAAATGCGGCTGGCCGTAGTATTTTTCCGGATGGTGGCTGTGTTCGCGCAGTGCCTGCGCGTCCAGACCGCAGAGCTTCACCTCGGCCACCGGCTCGCCCAGCACGTCCGCGCGGATGAGGCTGCGGACGAAGTCCAGAATCTCCTGAAGTGCGCGCACAAGCTCCGTATGCTTTTCCTGTGCCGCCGTGCTCTGGCAGAGCAGAATTTCCGCCTCCAGCGCGTCTATCATGCCGCGGAAGGCGATGCGCGGGTGATCCTTCGGGACCAGAACATTGCCGTAAAGATGGGTCATGTGCTCCGGTTTTCCCGTCAGCGTGCCGCCGGAGAGCGTCGGGGAGACCTTTGGCGGTGCGTCCTGCGGGCGGAGAATGCGCACATTTTCATTGCGCAGCCAGTCCCGCGCGGAGGGAGTCAGACGGTCGCCCTCCGGCAGGTAATACACCCGCGAGCCGTCCTTGACACGGATGCCAGCGCGGACGGTTTCCTCCGTGTGGAGCATCAGCTCTCCGTCTGGACGATTTCACGTCCCTTGGGCAGAATGACGTCCACCTCCGTGTGCGGACGCGGAATGACGTGCACGGAGATCAGCTCTCCGACCTTCTCCGCGGCGGACGCACCGGCGTCCGTCGCCGCCTTGACCGCGCCGACGTCGCCGCGCACCATTACGGTCACGAGGCCGCCGCCGACCTGTTCCTTGCCGACCAACTGCACATTGGCCGCCTTGACCATTGCGTCCGCGGCCTCGATCGCGGCGACGAGGCCGCGCGTTTCCACCATACCCAGCGCATTCGTATTGACCATTGTTGTTTCCTCCGATTTACAGTAGTTTTTTCAGGATCTGCTCCGTCAGTGCGTCGATGAGCGCGGGATCCAGCGGAGCGTCGGGCTTAGTTTGCCCGCTTTTGCCTATTTCACGCACGCCCCACGCGACGCGGCGGAGATTGATCAGATCCAGGGGGCCGATATTATTGGATGAGGAACTGCCGCCGACCGCGCCGCAGCCCAGCGTCAGCGCGGGGAAGAGGTTGGTGCTTGCACCGATGCCGCCCAGAGAGGCGGGCGTGTTGACCAGAAAACGGGAAACCGGCACCTCCTGCGCAAAGCGGCGGATGACCGCCTCGTCCTGCGCGTGGATGGCAAAGGTGTGGCCGGCACCCTCGCCGTAGAGCACCTCGCAGACGCGTTTGAGGATGGTGTGTTCGTCCTCCTCGATGAAAAATGCGAGAATGGGGCAGAGCTTTTCGCGGGAATAGGGCCGCGTGGGGCCGGCCTCCGTTTCGCGTGCGATCAGGACGGGGGTAGACTCCGGGACGCCGGTCAGCCCGGCGAGCACGGCGACCTCATGCGCGGTCTTGCCGACGACCTTCGGGTTGATCGTGCCGTTCGGGCGCAGAAGGAGCTTTGCGACCTTGGCCGCTTCCTCGGTATTTAGGAAGTAGCAGCCGCGCGCGCGGAATTCTTCCCGGACGCGGTCGGCGCAGCATTTTTCCAGAATCACGCTCTGCTCCGAGGCGCAGACCGTGCCGTTGTCGAAGGTTTTGGAGCGGATGATGTCTGAAACGGCCTTGGGAATGTCGGCGGATTTGTGGATATAGGCCGGGCCGTTGCCCGCGCCCACGCCGATGGCGGGCTTGCCGGAGGAATAGGCCGCGTGGACCATGGCGCCGCCGCCTGTTGCGAGAATGAGCTTGGTCTGCTCGTGGTGCATCAGCTCGTTGACGGCATCCATCGTGGGGGTGGGAATACAGCCGACCGCGCCCTTGGGGCAGCCAGCCGCATATGCCGCCTGCGCAACCAGCTCGGCGGCCTTGGCGGTGCATTTCACCGCATTGGGATGCGGCGAGAAAACGATGGGGCTTCCGGCCTTGAGGGCGATCATCGTCTTGTAGATCACCGTGGAGGTCGGGTTCGTCGAGGGAACGATGCCCGCGATCACGCCGACGGACACGCCGACGTCCCAGACGCGGTTTTCTTTATCTTCGCGCAGGATTCCTACGGTTTTCATGTCCCGGATGGCCTCGAATACACGCCGGGAGGCGAAGAGATTTTTGGTCGTTTTGTCCTCGACATTGCCGAAGCCGGTTTCCTCGCAGGCCATGCGTGCAAGAAGCGCGGCGTTTTCCTCGCCGGCCTTGGCGACGGCGGAGACGATCCGGTCGATTTTCTGCTGATCAAAGTGCTTCAGCTCCTCCCATGCGCGCGCCGCTTCTTCAATCAGGCGGCGCGTCTGCTGCCGGGAGAGCAGATCACGGTCAAGTTCCATAGCTTCCTCCTCGTTCAATGGGTGATTGCGCAACGGCGCGCACCGCCTGCGCAAAGGCTTCGCAGGCCGCCTGACAGGCCGACTGCGTGCCGGTCAGAAGTCCGCCGGCAAAGTTGGTTTCGCTTGGCGGGGCGAAGAATTCCGTCAGCTCCACGTCCGAAACCTTCAGCGCCGCGTCCAGCGCGACGACGGCCTCTACCGGCGGCGCGATCAGATAGGCAAGCGCCTGCCCGGCCGGGACGTGCGCGAGCCGCGCAAGGTAGCTGCCGCAGCTTGCCACGCAGTGGGCAAGATACACGATGTCGCCCGCGTCGTTTGCGGCGCGGAAGCCGATGCCGCTTTCCAGAAAACGCACGGTGCTCTGCATGGCGCTCAGAACGTCGGAGGGGTTCTCGCCGCCGAGAATTCCGATGACCTCGCCGGCCAGCTTTGTCGTGGCGTTTGCCGCGCCGGCATATAAGCTGCGCGCGTAGACCACGTCCGCATTGGCGGCCTTGGTCGCCTCGTCCAGCGCGATATAGGTCGCGTCGTCGCAGTCCGTCGAGATCAGTCCGACGGCGCGGTGGCGATCGCTCAGCCCCAGTGCGCGGCGAAGTGCCGGGCTGACGTTCGGAATGATGCGTGTGCTGAGAATTTTTACGGGGATCCGATCACCTGTCATGTCGCCGCCTCCGCAAGGTCGATGCCGGAGGCCTTCTGCTTGAGGATCCGGTCGATGAGCGAGGCAATGTGCGCGCCTGCTTCGACTGCCGGAACGCCCTGCCGGTGGATGTTGGACACGACCGTCCGCTTGGATTCGGAAATGCCGCGGTGCGGCTTGTAGGTGAGATAGGCGGACATGGACTCGTTTGTCACGAGGCCGGGGCGCTCTCCCACGAGCAGGCACACCAGTTCGCAGCCGGTCAGGTCGCCGATGTGATCGGAGGCGCCTACACGGCAGAACTGGATGAACAGCGATGGACCGGTTTCGATCCCATAGCTTTTTAATCCCTGCCGGATGGCAGCGGCGCAGTCGAGGGCGTTTGCCTCGATCGCCGCGGAGGACAGCCCGTCTCCGATCAGAAGCAGCACGCGCTGCCCCTTGCAGTACTTCTGAATGATCGCCTGATTCTCTGCGTCAAAGCGACGGCCGAGATCGGGCCGCGTCAGATATTCGTCCTTGTCGCGGCACTCGGTCTTGACGAAGATCAGACCGTTGTCGCGATAGAAGGCTTCGTCCACGAGGGAAAATACACTGTCCTGCGCGGCGGCATGGTCGGCGCGGAAGCGCAGGAGCGTCGCGGTTTTGTAGCGCGTGCCCGCCCGGCCGAGGCCGATGCGCGCGGGCGTTTTGGCCTTCAGCGCGAGAAAGGCGCGGCCGTCGTGCGGCTGCTCGACGAGGTACTGCTGCCGCAGGTCGACGGCGGTGATGTCCGGCAGCACACCGGTTTCCGCTTCGGACTGCTCAGGTTTGTATTCGCTGGCCTTGACCGCCGGCTCCGGGCGGCCTGCGTCCATTTCACGGAGCATCTGCGCCACGATGGTTTTCAGTTCTTCCTTATTCATTCCGGCCTCCTCACAGCAGCACCGAGCCGTCGCCGGCCTTTTTTGTCAGCTTCCCGTTTTCCACAAAGCCCATCTTCTCCAGCCAGCGCTGGAAGGGCGGGATCGCCGTCAGACCGAACAGCTCGCGCAGCGTCGCCGTTTCGTGGAAGCCCGTGGTCTGATAGTTGAGCATCACGTCGTCGCCGTGTGGGATGCCCATGAAGTAATTGCAGCCCGCAGCGGTCAGAAGGACAGATAGGTTCTCTATGTCGTTCTGATCGGCCTTCATGTGGTTGGTGTAGCAGGCATCGCAGCCCATGGGGATGCCCGTCAGCTTGCCCATGAAGTGATCCTCCAGACCGGCACGGATGACCTGACGCGCGTCATAGAGATATTCCGGACCGATGAAGCCGACCACCGTGTTGACCAGAAACGGCTGGTAACGCCGGGCAAAGCCGTAGCAGCGTGCTTCCATCGTCACCTGATCGGCGCCGTGGTGCGCTTCGCTGGAAAGCTCGGAGCCCTGCCCGGTTTCAAAGTACATGACGTTCGGCCCCTCGGCGGTGCCCTGCGTCAGTGCAAGCTGCCGCGCGGCAGCAATCGTTTCGCCGGAGAAGCCAAAGGCCTCGTTGCCCTTCTGCGAACCGGCGATGGACTGGAAAATGAGGTCTGCTGGCGCGCCTGCTTCGATTGCGCGCATCTGGGTGGTCACATGCGCCAGCACGCAGGTCTGCGTGGGGATGGCGTGCTTCTGCTTGATCTCTTCAAAGCGCGTGAGCACGCGCTTGACGCTCTCGGCGCTGTCGCCCGCCGGGTTCAGCCCCAGCACTGCGTCGCCCGCGCCGTAGCTCAGCCCTTCGACCAAAGAGGCGGTGATGCCGTCGATGTCGTCCGTCGGATGGTTCGGCTGCAAGCGGCAGGAGAGCGTTCCCGGCAGGCCGATGGTCGTGTTGCAGTGGGCGGTGACGGTGATCTTCTTCGCGGCGCTGATGAGGTCGAGATTGCTCATGAGCTTGCAGACGGCGGCAATCATTTCGCTCGTCAGCCCACGGGAAATGCGGCGGATCTGCGCGCTGGTCGTGGCTTCGTCAAGCAGCCACTCGCGCAGCTGAGAAACCGTCCAGCCCTTGATCTCGTTATAAATGCGTTCGTTCAGGTCGTCCTGAATGATGCGCGTGACCTCGTCTTCCTCGTAGGGAACGACGGGATGCTCCCGCAGCTCGGACAGCAGCACCTCGGACAGCACGACCTTTGCCGCGACGCGCTCCTCGGCGCTCTCTGCGGCGACGCCTGCCAGCTTGTCGCCGGATTTTTCCTCGTTTGCCTTGGCAAGCACATCCTTGAGATCGCGGAATTCATAGGTTTTTCCAAAAAGCAGCGTTTTCAGCTTCATGGGTTCCCTCCTTATTACAATATCAGCGTTTTGATCACGACGGGCAGCACCTGACCGCCTGCGACCGGCGCGCCGATGTCCAGATATGCCCCGTCCGGCAGCCGCACGCCGTCCAGACTGATGAGTGGTGCGTTCGGCAGCAGCATTCCGACGGCCTGCCCAAGCGCCTTACCCATGTCCGCCGCGGCTGCGACAATCAGGGGCAGACCGGCTTCGGCGTGGGGACGCAGACCGAGCGCGACCCCGTCAGCGAGTTTACATAATTCTGAAAATCTGACATTCGGACGTCCGTGCAGGGCAAGGACGCCCGTGACGGGCGTTCCGTCCGGTGAGAAGATCGCCATGCGCCGCCGGACGACCTCGGAGAGTTCGGCGGCGGGGAGCGCCTCTTCCTCCGCCGTAAGCGCGGCGACGGGGAGATTTTTCAGCGGGAACTGCACGCGGTCATAGAAGATCGTGCTGCCGGACAGCTCCGTCGTGTGGCTACCCGCGCCGATCACGGTGGCGCGGATGGTCTCCTTTGCGCGCAGGTACTGCTCCCGGCACAGAGCGGAGGCGGCGATGGCGCGGCCGAGCAGCACGCCGAGGTCGCCGTAGCGCAGCGGCTCGGCGGGGGAGTGTTCGATCAGATCGGCCACGCCGCCGGAAAAGGACAGCAGTGCCCGGCCGGAGAGTTTCGGCAGCTTGTCCGTGATGAAATGCTCCAGCTCGGGGCTTTTTTCGCGCAGGCCGACGGCTTCTTCCAGGATCCGCACGAGAAGCGCGGTCACTTTTTCCAGCGCGCCCGGTGGGGGAAGTTCCCCGATAGAAAACGAGAAAAACGGCCTCAGCACGGGAGATACGTAGCGCACGCGCCCGGCTTCGTCAAATTTCATCAGCCGCCCGCCGACGTTCAGACAGCCGGTGTCGACCAGCCGGCCGCAGTCAAACAGCGCAAGGTTTGTCGTGCCGCCGCCGATGTCGAGGTTCAGAACGGCGCAGTTATGCGCGCGTGAATAGTCCTGACTGCCGGAGCCCTTTCCGGCCAGCACGCTTTCCAGCGCAGGCCCGGCGGTGGCCACGACGAAGTCCCCGGCGTAGCCGGAAAGCGCATTCAGGACGTCGCGGGCGTTTTCCTTGCGCGCGGTTTCCCCGGTGATGATGATCGCGCCGGTGCGGATGTCAGCTTTGGAAATGCCGGAGGCGGCGTATTCCTCGTCAATGATCTTCCGCACGCCCTCGGCGTCGATCACCGTGTCCGACCGCAGGGGAGTGAAGTGGATCTTGCTGCGGTAGAGAATTTCCTTTTCCGTGATGGCAAATTCCGGAACGCTGAACGCGGCGCCCTTATTCTGAATGGTCAGCCGGGAGAAAATGAGCTGTGTCGTTGTGGTGCCGATGTCGATGCCAACGGAGAGAATAGAGTTCATAGCGCGGCCTCCAGAAGCCGGTGCAGATCGTCTGCCGTGACGGGTCGGGGATTGGCGGCAAGGCAGGGATCGGCCAGTGCGGCGGCGCAGAGTGCCTCCGCCTTTGCGAGCACCTCGCTGCGTTCCAGCCCCGCGGCGGTGAGTGTTTCCGGCAGCTCCAGACGGCGGCGCAGGCGCTGTACGGCGAAGATCAGCCCGCGTGCGCCGCTCAGGCCGCAGTAGGCGGCAAGGGCGGCATAGGGCGCGGCGGGCGCATTGAAGCGGAGCACGGGCGGAAGCAGAATGGCGTTCAGCCGCCCGTGCGGCAGGTGAAACGCGCCACCCAGTGCGTGCGAAAGCGCGTGGCATACGCCGAGTCCGGCGTTGTCGAAGGCGATGCCCGCCATGGACGCAGCTTCATGGATGCGGCCGCGCACGGAGATGTCGCCTGCATAGGAGGCGGGCAGCTGCTCCAGCGTTGTGCGGAAGGCGGCCGAGGCCAGCGCGGTGGTAAAGGCGGTGGCATTTTTGGAAGCGATCGCTTCCAGACAGTGCGTCAGGACGTCCATACCCGCGTCTGCGATCAGACCCTTCGGAAGCGCGCGCAGCAGGGAGTCGTCCAGAATGGCGAGCTGCGGCCGGAGCGCCTCGTCAATGAGCGGGTGCTTGACGCCCTCGTGCGTCAGAATGGAAAAGGACGTGACCTCGGAGCCGGTGCCGGAGGTCGTGGGGATGGCCACGAGCCGTGCCTCCGACTGTGCGAGGGACAGAATTCCCTTGGCACAGTCGATGGCCGAGCCGCCGCCCAGCGCCAGCAGGGTATCCGGCCGGAATTTTTGAAGCTGATCGACGCCCTGTGCGACCATGGCCAGGGTCGGTTCGCCGCCGACCCGGTCGAAAACTTCCGTTTCCGCATCGGGAAGCAGGGAGAGAATGTGCTGCGCCGTGCCGTTTTTTGCGAAGAACGGGTCCGTGACCAGAAAGGCGCGTTTCGCGCCGAGCGTTTGTAAAGCCTGCAATGCGTTTTCCCCGAAGCAGAGCCGGGTGCTGCAAACGAAGGATTCCATATCTGTCGCCTCTTTTCTCCGGTAGTATTTCCTGCCGCGGCAAAAAAATGTGGGCGTTTGAGAAAAAGTTGGACGCTTGCGGTTGACACACGGCGAAAAATATGGAAGAATAGACGCAAAAGGAGTGGTGGTTATGTCCGAAATGATCAGAGGCAATTGCCCACACTGTGGAAAGCCCTTGGAGATCCCGGCGGAATTGGAGGAGTTTTCCTGCCTGTACTGCGGCGAGCGGATGCGCACGGAGATCCTGCTCGCGCCGCTGGCGGAGCGGCTGGAATGCTCCGCGGAGGATATGCAGTACCTGCGGGAGAAGCTGGCGGCAGCGGCTCTGAATTATCCGGATTATTATAAAAAGCTGAGCAAACACGAGTTTTTTCCCGCATTTGAAGCCTATGAAACGGAAAACGGCGCGGTTTTTGAGCGGCTGGAGGCGTGCACGCCGGAGAACGAGCCAGCACGCAGAGAGATGCTGCAAGGCGTCTGCGACGAGCTGATGGCGGACATTACGGCGCATATGGAAAGCGACCCCCGCTGGGAGAAAAAGAGCCGCCGAAATGAGGTATTCTTTGAAACCAAGGTTGTGCTGGCGATCTTCTTTACGACCTGTATGCGCAAAATGAAGCTCAGCGTGGCCGACCCCTTTGGTAAGATGCTCAACGCCGCGTGGCGCGAGCGTTATCCCAAGGAGGACTGGAAGCCCGGCGACTATGATACGCTGGTCGGCGGCTTCAAAAAGTTCAGGTTCTGCTTCATCACCACGGCGACCTGCCTGCATGAAGGAAAGCCGGACGACTGTGCCGAGCTGACGGCCTTCCGTGCGTTCCGTGACGGCTGGCTGCGTGCGCAGCCGCAGGGCGAGGCGCTCATCGGCGAGTATTATGACATCGCACCTGCCATCGTGGCCTGCGTGGAATACTGCGATGATTCCGCCGCATGCTACGACGAGATCCGCCGCCGCTGGCTGGCACCCTGCTATCGGGCAATTCAGGAAAACCGCCCGGAGGACTGCTGCGCGGCCTACATGGATATGGTGTCCACGCTGAAAGAAAGATATTTGAGCTAATATTATCGGGACTGCGTTTTCGCAGTCCCGATTGTTTTTAATTCGTTTTCCGGAACGTCACACTTTGGTAACATCCCGACCTTATGATGGAACCATCAAAAGCAAGTAAACAAAGGAGCTGAACACCATGAACGAAGACTATCAGAACTTCGATACAGAATCTTCGGCGCAGGAACAGCCGCAGACTGAGCAGCCGCAGACTGAGCAGCCGCAGACTGAGCAGCCGCAGAGCGAACAGCCGCAGTCTTCCGCACCGGAAACTCCCCAATATAACAACGAACAGACGTATCAATCCTATCAGACCTATCAGGCCTACAACCCCTATCAGGCGCAGCCGCAGCATTCTGCACCGCCTCAGAAAAAGACTCCGAAGAAAAAGCACTGGGGCCTGCGGATCGCAGTCGTGGCTCTGTGCTGTGCGCTGGTCGGCAGCGCCGCAGGCGGTGCGATCGTCGGCAGCGTGATGCACACGTTGCATAAAAACGACGTGTCCATGAACCAGAAACCCTCGGAAAGCCAGACGGCGACGACCCCTTCCGAATCCACGCAGGTCGTGCAGACGAAGAATCCTTCCACGCAGTTTACTCCGGCTGAGATCTATGCACAAAACGTGGCCGCAGTCGTCAGCATCTCCAATCAGGCGACGACCAACGTGTTCGGCCAGATCACCTCGACGGCAAGCTCCGGCACCGGCTTTGTGATCTCCGCCGACGGCGAGATTCTGACGAACTATCACGTCGTCAAGAACGCAAGCAAGCTGACCGTCACCATGAACAGCGGCGAGACCTACGACGCGACGGTCATCGGCTACGAGGAGGACAGCGATGTTGCCCTTATCAAGATCAATGCAGAAAACCTTGCGACCGTGCAGCTCGGCAATTCCTCCGCGCTGCGTGTGGGCGACGAGGTCGCGGCCATCGGTAACCCTCTGGGCGAACTGACCAACACCATGACGGTCGGCTATGTCAGTGCACTCGACCGTTATATCAATACCGATGGCAGCCCCATCAATATGATGCAGATCGACGCGGCCATCAACTCCGGCAACTCCGGCGGCCCGCTGTTTGACATGAACGGCAATGTCGTTGGCATCACTACCGCAAAGTACTCCGGCACGACCAATTCCGGCACGACCATCGAGGGTATCGGCTTTGCCATCCCGATCGACGACGTGACGGCCATCCTTGACGACCTGCGCACGAACGGCAGAGTGACGAACCGCGCCTACATCGGCATCACGGCGGGCAACGTTTCCGCAACGGATGCGGAAAACTATGGTTTCCCGCAGGGCGTTCTGGTCAATTCCGTTGAAGTAGGCGGCAGCGGCGAAAAGGCCGGGCTGCAGCGCTATGACATCATCACCGCAGTGGACGACACGACGGTCAAGTCGATCGACGAACTGTCCGCAGCGCTCAAGTCCTACCGTGCGGGCGACCAGGCGACCCTGACGATCTACCGCTCCGGCAAGACGATGGAAGTGACCGTGACCTTCGGCGAGAAGCCGCAGTCCACGGACACCACAACGGAAGCGGCACAGCAGCCGTCGCAGAGCAGTGAGGATTCCTCAGAGTCGAACGACAGAAGCGGCTGGGGTTTCCCGTGGAATATGCTTCCGTAAATAAATTTGCTATTTTCATGTTTTTCTCCCCTTTTTCCCCCTTTTTCAGCCCGCGCATCCGCAAGGATGCGCGGGCCTTTTTTGTTTTGCAGGAAATTCCGGAGAAAAACCTCCCTGAAATCTTGCATCGAAACGTACAAAAAATTCTGCTGAGATACCTTGACAGATGAGGTATCTCGTGCTATAGTAGAGCCACAAAGGAAAGCAGTACGACAGCATCGTGGAAAATGAAACCGGGAGGTGTGCAGATGTTGATTGCAGCGGACCTGATCCGAGGCCATACGGAAACCATTATTCTGGCGCAGCTCATGCAGCGCGACAGCTACGGCTACGAGATCAACAAGACGATCCGGGCAATTTCCGACGACCGCTATGAGCTGAAGGAAGCCACATTATACACGGCCTTCAAGCGGTTAGAGGAGATGGGGCAGATCACTTCGTATTGGGGGCAGGAGGCCACCGGCGCGCGTCGGCGCTATTACCGCATTACGGACGCCGGGCGCGCGGCCTATCGCGAGCAGGTGCAGACCTGGGACACTGCGAAGGAGATCATCGACAAGCTGATAGAATTGGGAGGGGATGCAAAATGCGAAATAAGCTGATCTGCTATGTAAACAGCATTTTTGAAGGAATACCGAATACGCCTGAGGTGCAGGAGCTGCGGGAGGAGATCTTGCAGAATACGCTGGACCGCTATGACGAGGAGTGCGCCAGAGGCGTGTCGGAAACGGTCGCGTATAATGTTGCCGTGATGAGCATAGGCGATACGGACGAGCTGCTGGCGGCTTACCGCAAACCCAAGAAGGAGAAAAAAAGCTCTCGCCGCGTCTGCGTGGCGATCGCCATTGCGCTGTATATCCTGTGCGTCGTGCCGCCCGCCGTTGCAGATGAGATGGGCTGGCCGGAGGCGCTGGGAGTGAGCCTGATGTTTCTGATGATCGCTGCGGCGACTGCGCTGATCATCCTCAGCGGCGGCCGGGAAAAGCCGGCAGCGCCGAAGGCTTCCGCGCCGCAGGGCGTGCCCGTGCAGCCCGCTGCGCAGCCGGTGCAGGCGGCTTCTGCGCAGGAGGAGCGAAGCTCTGCGGTGAAGATCCTGCGCGGTGTGCTCACGCCTCTGTACTGGCTTGCTGCGGTGGGACTGTTCCTTGCGGCGGGCTTCGCCGGCTACTGGTATGTGGCATGGGTCATTTTCATCGCGGCCGGCGCGGTCGGCGACGTCATCACCGGTATCGTCTACATGGCAAAGGGCAGGTACGGCCTGAAAAAGTTCATTGAGGGTCTGATGCTTCTGGCGGCGGTGGCCATTTATCTGAAAATCTCCGCCGCGAGCGGCGCGTGGGTGGTCACATGGCTGGTCTTCCCAATCTGTGCGGCGCTGACCGGCGTTCTGAGCGGGATTTTCACGCTTGCAACAGGAGGAAAACAATGAAAGGAAAAGCAATTACCAAGATCGTTATTTGCTCCATCGTGGCAGTGCTGCTGACGGGGATCCTGCTTGCGGGAGTGCTGAGCATAGAGGTATTCCGGGCGCTTCCCGGCATCCGGGAATTTAAGGAGGAAACGGGCAGGTTTTTTATCGATCTCGATAAATATGACAATGAAAACAGCTACAACATCGGCAGCGCGGAGCTGGACAGTGTGGTGAGTAGATCAATCCGCGAGATCGACCTCAACTGGGCCTCCGGCTCGGTAACGGTGAAGCCGTATAACGGCGATCAGCTCATCCTGCGCGAGTCGGAAGGAAACAGCGAGGCAAAGCGCCTGCGCTGGAAGGTGGAAAACGGAAAGCTGACCATCCATGAATGTAAAAGCGGCCTGTTCATCAAAGAGTCGCTAAAGAAAACATTAGAATTGCTGATTCCAGAAGGGCTCACAGCGCTTGATAAGCTGGAGTGCGACAGTGCCAGCGCGACGCTGCAAATTGAGGATCTGACAGTGACGGAATTGAGCGTCGACACGGCTTCCGGCAATGTGACCCTGAAGAACTGCCGTGCAGAAATGATGGATGTCGACGCGGCAAGCGCTGATTTTCATGCGGAAAACTGCACACTGGGCGAGATTTCCGTGGACAGCGCCTCCGGCTCGGCGACGCTGAGCGGCAGCATCTGCGCAGTGGATATGGACACCGTTTCCGGCCGCCTCAGCGTAGAAACGAGTGTGACGCCGCGGGAGGTGTCGATGGACGCGGTCAGCGGAAGCTGCCTTCTGGTTCTGCCGAAGGACGCGGGCTTTACCCTCAAGCAGGACGGTGTAAGCAGTAAGGTGAACGTGGAGGGCTTTACTGTTTCCATGCAGGACAAAACCTACATCTGCGGCGACGGCGCGGCGGAGATCTCCTTTGAGGGCGTCAGCGGAGACGTCACCATCCGCGCAGCAGAAAAATAAGATCAACAGCTTGTCAAAATAATCTATCCGACTTAAAGCTACGGAGGGAAGGAAAGAGTGAAAGAGAACCGTCACACCGGGCCGCAGCGAGGCGTTTCGGAGCGCAACCGCCGCGTAGCGGCGGCACTTGGCGCGGAGATGGGTTCCCTTTCGCGTTCAATCACCCGCCGCAGCGATCAAAATTGCAAAATAATA